>Ga0233440_1000182_pt1 | contig 84077 bp, 67 predicted proteins | sample SI_123_September_5_FD_182791 | JGI IMG/M metagenome (GOLD analysis project Ga0233440, IMG submission 182791) | Seawater microbial communities from Saanich Inlet, British Columbia, Canada - SI_123_September2016_120_MG | ecosystem: Environmental > Aquatic > Marine > Inlet | place: Canada: British... | reverse complement strand
ATTAAAAGAAGCGCAAACTAGTTTTGATATTCAACCAGAAAAAAACAACCACGATCTTATAGAGCTCATCGAAATAAAATTAGCTTCAAACTAAGTTCTATATCGCTTAGTCAAACATTTTACCCTCGTGTGATTTCGAGGGTTTTTTATTTTTGGGAGAATTCAACTAATTGAACCGCGCCGTGATAAAATTCTTGAACATACGTTTTGCGCCATCCATTTTTTTCTAATACAGGTTTTAATCCTCCATTCTTCATCCAAATTTTATAATGGATGAAATGTTTTTTTCCTGCAAATCGTTCAATTTGCCTAATACCAAATTTATATAAAAATGATTTTACTGTGTTTTTATTGGAGTGGGCAAAATCAACAATAATTAATCGCCCGTCCTTTTTTAAAATGCGCTTAATTTCATTCAATTCATTTGCAATTGTTTCTGGATCTTTTTCGTGGAGTGCAAATTGGGAAAGAACCAAATCAAATGATTGTTTTCTGAATGGCGTTTTATCTGCTTCGCCTAAATGACATTCGCTCAAGCCTCTGTCTTTTGCTTTTTCAAGCATAGCGGGAGAGTTGTCAATCCCAACGCGATGAAGCGTAGAAGGAATCATTGAAAGTTGAGTCCCAGTTCCACAGCACATATCCAAAATATCTTTTGCCTGATGATGGGAAATACGCGCAAGCATGGCTTCTCGAATATGATGGACCAGAGGCTCAATGAACGAGTCATAGCGATTTGCTACACCAGCATAATCATCTTTTTTCTCTGAAAATTTCGTTCCCTTAGGTTCTACTTTCCAAATCCAAAATCCAAGAATAGTAAACCCAATCATCCATCCACCAATCACTTGACTTGGATAATGAACGCCTAAATATAGGCGAGAAAATCCGATGAAAAACATCAGAACTAAAGTTGGTCCCCACTGTTTATATCGAAACCCAATCCATCCCCATACCACAACCGCCATTTGTGCGTGTCCACTTGGAGAACCCGATCCAAGGACAGAAATAAGATGTTTTTCTATGGGGGGGCGAGGAAGGTGAAAACCCATTTTAAGTGCTTCGTTTACAATGCCCGATAAAACTATGATTCCCAGAAATGAAAACCAATCTCTTTTTTGCAATAAGGGGTAGGCAATGGCAAGATATATAAAATAAAGGGGCACATTCCCGAGGAGGGTTACCCCTTTCATCGCTGATAATATTAAGGGATGATCAAATTGTTGAATGAATGAAATCATTATTCTTGTTTTTCATTCAGCCTGGGAGAATGGGAAATCTAAAAAGCGCCAGAACGATGTTCTCCACCATCACAATAAATTATGGAACAATTGATAAAATCTGCACCAGGTTGAAGAAGCATGGCAATCGTATTTGCTACATCTTCTGGTGTGGTTGTTCTCTGAAGTGGATTTCGTTTTTTTGTGTTTTCCACCCACTTCTCCCAATTATCTGTAATTTTAGTTAAGGCGCGTGTTGGGGTAATCCCAGCCTGCACCGCATTCGCAGTAATCCCAAATTTTCCCAATTCCCAACCAATCTGACGAATGATTGCTTCCATGGCAACTTTAGCAACACTCACAGGACCGTAGCCTTCCATGGCCAGATAATTACCCTCACTGGTTAATCCCATGATTCGAGAGCCTTCTCCTATTAATTTTTCTGCAAAAAGTTTTTGCACCCAATAAAGAAGGGAATTCCCCATGACATGGACCGTCATGTCCATTTGACGTTGTGTCACCGGTTTATCGCCAAAAAAGTTCGTGGTTGTCCCAAACGCAATGGAATGAAGCAATAATTTCAATGGCTCACCACCAGTGATTTCTTTGATTTCGGGAATATATTTATCCATTGTTTCTTCAGAAGCGGCGTTGGTGTTATAATAATGACAACGGCCTCCTGTCAATTCGTTGACTTCAGCAATGGTTTCTGCTGCTATTTTTTTTGCTTCTCCTCGGTCAAAATGAAATCCAATAATTCCATATCCTTCTGAGGCTAGTTTTTTTGCGGTTGCGCCACCATGTCCTGTGGACGCGCCTAATATTAAAACCCATTTAGACATATTCCCTCCAAATTTTATTATCTATTTACCCTATAAATTATGTACTCTTGCGCTTAATAAATCATATAAAAACAGGGATTTTATGAAAAAACAAAATGCATATTCAAAAGAAGAATTACTCCAAGTCGCTGATGGTACGGTTTTCGGAATGGAAAATGGGAAATTACCGACAGCGCCCATGTTGATGGTAGATCGTGTATTAAATATTACAGAAGACGGAGGTGCTTATAATAAAGGACAAATCATCGCTGAATTAGATATTGATGAATCCCTTTGGTTTTTTCACTGTCATTTTAAAGGCGATCCTGTTATGCCCGGATGTTTGGGTTTAGATGGTTTGTGGCAATTGATTGGATTTTATCTCACATGGACAGGCGCAAAAGGTCGAGGTCGTGCGCTGGGTGTTGGAAAATTAAAATTCAAAGGTCAAGTTCGACCTTATCACGAAAAAATCACTTACAAAATTGATATTAAGCGTGTGATGGAAAAACCGTCTTCCATGATTTGGGGTGATGGACAGCTCAGCATTGGTGACCGTGTTATCTATGTCGCAAAAGGTCTTCAAGTGGGATTATTCCCAGATTTGAGCTATGATTTTGGTGATGATCCTTCTCTCGATACTTTTTAATTAGGACAATAAATTATGGCGCTTCAATGTGGAATTGTGGGTTTACCCAATGTTGGGAAATCAACCATTTTTAATGCACTTACAGAATTATCAATTCCAGCAGAAAATTACCCATTCTGCACTATCGAGCCGAACTTAGGAATTGTTAATTTACCAGATGCTCGTCTTGATCGTTTGGCTGAAATATACCATCCAGAAAAGATCACACCAGCCACGGTTGAGTTTTTGGATATTGCTGGATTAGTTCGTGGTGCCAGTAAAGGCGAGGGAAGAGGAAATCAATTCTTAGGCAATATTCGACAAGTTTCTGCCATTCTTCATGTGGTCCGTTGTTTCGAAGATGATGGCATTACCCACGTTGATGGAAGCGTTGATCCTGTTCGAGATGCAGATACAATCGAAGCTGAATTGCTTTTCGCAGATTTGGAGACTTTAGAAAAGCGCCATCGGAAAACAGAAAAACTTTCCAGATCTGGTGACAGAAAAATGCAAACAGAATTAGATATTTTAAATCGGCTTTTGGCTCACTGTTCTGATGGACATCGAGCTCGAACATTTGAAGCCAGCAAGGAAGAACAAGCGGTTATCGACACTTTACATCTCTTAACTCAAAAACCTATTCTCTATATCGCCAATGTTGATGAAAATGAAATCACCAAACAAGATAGAAGCAAACACGTGCAAGCTTTGTTTGATTATGCAGAAAAAGAAGGAAATAGCGCCATTCGTATTTGTGGAAAATTAGAGCAAGAAATCGCCTTACTTGACGCAGAAGAAAAAGAAATGTTTTTAGCCGAATATAATCTCAGCGAGCCAGGCTTACATAAAGTGATTCATGCGGGCTTTGATTTGTTGGGATTAGAAACTTTCTTTACAGGCGGTCCCACAGAAGTCCGAGCTTGGACCATTAAAAAAGGTTCCACAGCGCCTCAAGCTGCAGGTGAAATCCATACTGACTTTGAACGTGGATTTATTAAAGCAGAAATTTTTTCTTTTCATCAGCTCGATGAATTTGGCTCAGAATCAGCCCTTTCGGATAAGGGACTTATACGCCAAGAAGGAAAGGACTATATCGTAAAAAATGGAGACTGTATCTTTTTCAAATTTAATGTATAAAACTTAAACTTCATAAAAAAGGGCAGTTTTTACTGCCCATTTTTAATTTCATTTTAATACGAAGCGATTTATTCCTCGTCTTCGTCGTTCCAATCTTCTTCGTCATCATCCTCATCCTCATCCTCATAATCTTCATCGTCGTAATAATCTGAAGCGTAGGCATAAGGATTATAAGCATACGGATTTTCTTCTTCCGCTTCTTCTAATTCTTCTTGTGCTTGTTTTACAACGATTACTTTTGGATCTGCCCCTTCGGGTTGATTAAGCGCGCGACGAACTAAATCTTGTTCTTCGCTACTTAAAGTTTGTGGATCCGGGCTTACTGAAAACTGACCACGAAACAATATCCCTGTTAATACGGAAAAGAATAAAACAGCTAAAGCAATGAGAAGCCCATCTGTTTGGAACACCATACCGCCATGTATATTTGCCTTTTGACCGTAGGTCATAAAAACGCCGACAGAAATCAGCACACCAAAAAGAATGATGAGATTCCCAAGTAGAGGTGGGGGTTTACTCTCTACAACAAGCATGTAAACAACCCAACCCAAAATACCGAAAACGGCGATTATAATACTAAGAATGTTTGCACCAAGCAAAATGGCTATAAAAAAACCAACCACCGCAGATGCAGGAATTAGATACCCAATCCCGGATTTTATATTATTTGACATCATTGAAACCTTATGTTAATCTCGAATTACCGCAATGCAAATTGGTATTTTTCAAGTGTAAAATCAAGATTTTTCAATAAATGATTTTTATGGATTCTTTTTAGCTTTTCACGACAAAGATGTAAGTTCTCAGGCTAAATCTATGAAAAATAAAATCAATATCGGTGTTATCGGCACAGGACACTTGGGCCAACACCACGTGAAGCACTTTTTGGATTTACCCGAAGTCAACCTCGTGGGCATCCATGATGTAAATCCAAAACAAATGACATCCATGGAAAAACAGTATGGAGTAAAACCATTTACTTCTCTTTCGTCTCTCATCCAATCTTGTGATGCCTTGTCTCTCGTTACACCGACGGAAACACACGCAGAAGTAGCTCAAGCCTGTATTGCTTCTGGGAAACATGTCTTCATCGAAAAACCCATTACAAAAAATTTAAGAGAAGCTAACCTTTTGGTGGAAATGGCTCAAGCAAAAAACACCCTTATTCAAGTGGGACATATAGAGAGACTCAATCCAGCGATTCGTGCACTTCGTCCATTTCCTGTGGCTCCAAAATTTGTTGAGATTCAACGATTGGCTCCTTATACCATTCGAGGAACTGATGTGCCGGTCGTGCTTGACCTTATGATTCATGATATTGACATTTTACTCTCAATTGTATCTTCACCCGTTAAAAATATCCAAGCGACAGGTGTTTCTATTTTAACCGATTCTGTAGATATTGCCCATGCAAGAATTCGATTTGAAAACGGGACTGTGGCGAGCATGGTTTCCAGTCGAGTGGCACAAGATAAAGTGAGAAAAATAAAATTGTTTCAAAAAGACCTATATGCCACTATGGATTTATTATTAGGGCTCACGGAAGTCTATCAAATAAGCGATTCCGAAATAAGCGCCTCTGAAGCAAACCAAACTGCGCCTTTTGAATATCATGGGCGTAAACGATTAATTTCTTATGAAAAACCGCCAATTATAAAAGCAGATGCTTTGCGAGACGAGTTAGACAATTTTATTCAATCTATTCAGGGAAAGGCAAAGCCTATCGTTGACGGTAATGCTGGAAGAGATGCTTTGGAAATTGCACTGAATATTCAAGAAAAAATCATTCAAGATATCCACTAATTCTAGCGTGAAATAATAAAAGGAATCCCACAAATGTTTATCAACAATTTTTTATTTAAATACCGATCTTACACGCCAATTCCACTGGTTTTTACAATTATATATTTTTCTAATATTTCTTATCCGGAATGTTTTTGGGGTGCACTTTTGATTGGTTTTGGAGAGTATATCCGAATTTCTGCTGTTCGTTTTGCCGGCGGTGAAACACGAACCCTAAAAGTTGGCGCACCATCTTTATGTACCTCAGGACCCTATGCGCGAACACGAAATCCGCTATATGTAGGGAATATTATTATATATTTAGGTGTTATTACTTTGGCATCTGGGCCACAAATGTGGTTATTACTTGCGGTGTGTTTCATCTTTTTTACGATTCAATATTCATTGATTATCGCCTTAGAAGAATCAACCCTTCACGACCTTTTTGGAAGTGCATATCAAAGCTATCAAGAGAATGTGCCTTTGCTTTTTCCTCGACTTACAGCTTGGAAAAATAATGACGATCGCAAGCCAAAGTCTCTGATGAAAACACTTCGAACAGAACGACGGACCTTACAAAACCTTAGTCTTATTCTTTTGATTCTTGTTATTAAAAATATCTATTTTATTTCATGAAATATTTTCTCATTGCAGGAGAACCTTCTGGTGATCTTCATGGGGCTCAACTGATAAAAGCCATCCAATCCGTCCAATCTGATGCTGTATTTGTTGGACATGGTGGAGATAAAATGGCCAAAACGGGTATGCGTATCATAGAACATGTGGATCAACTTTCCATTATGGGGTTTACAGAAGTGCTGAAACATTTACCTCGTATGTTGAAAATTATGGGGCAAACCGTTGAGGCCATTCAAAGATATAAACCAGATCGTGTAATTTTAATTGATTACCCAGGATTTAACCTTCGTCTTGCTAAAAATATTCACCATCTTAAAATACCTATAACGTACTTCATCCTTCCTCAAGTTTGGGCATGGAAAGAAAATCGAATTAAAACCATAAAAAAATATGTAGACCAATCCCTATGTATTTTCCCTTTTGAACAAGCCTGGTTTGAAAGTCGTGGCATCTCTGCGAATTATATTGGTCACCCTTTTGTTGACCGTCCTCCTTTATCCATAAAAAAGGAAGATTATTTTGCTTCCCATGGCTTAAATCCAAAACAACCATTATTAGTTCTTTTGCCTGGAAGTCGAAAACAGGAAATAAATAGACACTGGCCCATATTTTTGGAAACAGTCACTTTATTAAAAAAGCAAAAACCAGAGTATCAATTTATTCTTGGAAAAAGTCCGCATGTTACCATTGAGCCTTGTCCTGATTTTATTAAAATAGAAAAGGATGCGCGCTTCGCTATGACTCACGGCTCCGCCGCCATTACCGCTTCTGGAACAGCAACACTGGAATGCGCCGTGGAAGACATTCCTTTAATTGTATGTTACAAGCTTTCTCGAGTTTCTTGGTGGATTACAAGATGGGCAACAAAGGTTAAATATATTTCCATGGTAAATCTTATTTTAAATCGTATGCTTGTTCCAGAATTACTACAAAAAGAGATGACAGCAGATCGCCTCTCTTCTGCTATTATTCCTTTATTAGAATCAAAATCAGCGGTGCGGAAAAAAATGTTGAACGGATTTAACGAGGTGAGAAGATCTTTAGGTCTTCCTGGTGTTTACGAACGAGCCGCAAAAGCGATCGCAGAAAGATAAATGATGAGGACCAAATTGATAGCCTTCATTACAAAATGGATTCTTAAACTATTCTATGGAACAAATACTTGGGATGTCCGTGGGGCAGAGCATTTCTTAGTATTATTGCAAAATAACAAATCTGTGATCATTTCTGCCTGGCACGGTCAACTTTTAGGTGTTTTTATGCATCTTTCAAAAACAGGAAAAGGATATTATGGCCTAACCGGAACTCACAAAGATGCGGAACTCATCACGCAGGTTGGAGAACGAATGGGTTGGGAATTTCTTCGTGGGTCTAGCAAAGAACGAGGGAAAGAAGCGTTTAAAAATATAGTGAACACCCTCTCTTCTGAATCAGTCCTTCTTGCGATTACGCCAGATGGCCCAAGTGGCCCTGCGCGGATCCCAAAACCAGGTGTGATTCGTGCGTCTCAAAAAACCAATACGGCAGTTGTGCCTGTTTCTATTCATTCAAGTCGCCATTGGACTTTTACTAATTGGGATGCTTTCTTTCTTGAAAAACCATTTGGCAAAATTTGGATTGAATATGGAGAGCCTATTTATTTTGATTCCAAACAACCTTTTGAAGAGGCCTCACAAAAATTAATCGATGCTATGGATCAAATACAAGAAAATAATTTGCATTATGCAAATAACTCAAAATAAAGAATATCTCGTATGGATTTTATTTCCTCTTGCTCTTTTTTATTGGGGGATGATTTATTGGCGTAATCTGTTTTATCGATTTGGATTTTTCATTACACGAAAACTTCCTGTCCCTGTTATAAGCGTTGGGAATATCACCGCGGGTGGAACAGGAAAAACACCAATGGTTTTAGCCCTTGCCCACAAATTGCAAAAAGAGGGCTATCGTCCTGCCATTTTAAGCAGAGGTTACGGAAGAAACACAAAAGGGGCACAAATTGTAAGCGATGGAAAAACAAACTTCAAATCCTGGGAAGCTGTGGGGGATGAACCTGCTTTAATGGCAAAAAACAGTGAAGGTATTCCCATTCTTGTGGATGAAAATCGATTTCGCGGTGGAATGCTTTTATTTGAAAAGTTTAAACCGGATCTTATACTGTTGGACGACGGATTCCAACATCGTAGTTTATTTCGAGATTTAGATATCGTTCTTATTAATGGCAAAGACACAAAAAAAACGCATAAACTTTTACCTTATGGAAGCCTGCGTGAACCCTGGAATCAACTTTCTAGAGCAGACGTGATTATCGTAACAAAAAACACATCAAATAAAAATTCCTCTTATCTAAATCGAAAATTAAATACAATAAAATCTCCAATTTACCGTAGTAATCTTCTTGTGGAAAATCACTTAAAATCCTTAGACAAAACGCAAATTATTATTTCTGAAATGAAAGATAAAAAAGCATTTTTATTTTCTGCTCTAGGTGATAATAAAAGTTTTGAAGATACGGCAAATAAAGCAGGAATAAGGATAGAGAAGAGCTACGCTTTTACAGATCATCACAAATACACAAATATAGATTTAAAACTTATTCAAAAGAAATTTATATCATCAAAATCTGATTACTTATTGACCACAGAAAAAGATATGATAAAGCTCAACAAGGATTGGTCTTCACTTCCTATTTATGCTTTAGCTGTAAAAATGACTTTGCCTGAAAACCTCGGCCTAAGCAACATGCTCGATTAAATCTGCGCCATACCCCAGGCAAAAACCACACCGACAAACGTCAACATCAATGGCCAACCTGTATTAATCAATTGCTTCGCGCTTGGGTCATAAAAAACATGAACTTGGAACTCGTGAGCCGTGGTAGCACCCCGTTCATCAATGGCCATAAAAATAAAATCATTTGCTCCCATTTGATTCTTTTTTGGCGCCCAAGTCACTAAATTTTTCTTTTTATTATATCGGGCATATTTTGGCAATCGAACAGGACGAAAAGAAATTTTATCACTATTCAAATCTTCTGCTACAAGCTTATATCGCCACGTATGTCCCGTTAGGCCAACTGGTTTTGGAATAGATAATAAAGTTGGAGGCATGTTAATATACATTTTCCCAGTTTGAATGTCTTTTCCATAGCCATCAGAAACTTGAACTTCAAAACTACTATAATTTATTTGTGCTGCTTTTGGAACCCACAAAATTCGTCCATATTTATCCATCTGCATTCCATGGGGTCCACGAAGTAAAGTGTATTCCAAATTCGCATTTTCGTTTCTATCTTCTACGCGCACTTGATACTTGTAGAGCTCTCCCACCAGTCCCATCCTTGCAGGATTCGAAACAATAGTTGGCAAATGGTTTGAATAAATTTCGTAGCTTTGTTCGTCACGGGAATATCCATCTGAAGCGATAAACGTAATTTTTTGTTTATCCACTTGATCTTTTGTGGGCGTCCATGAAATCGTTCCGGTGCGCTCATCAACTTCCATACCTTCGGGAAATTCGGAGAGTGTATATTTGAAAGGACTGAGTTTTTCTACAACAAGCCTAGGTGGCTTCCCTTTATTTCCTTGAAAAAACTCCCATAGGAAATCTTTCATTTTGATGGTTCTATCATCAATTGTTTCTAAAATAGTATATAGTCGATTATTTTCAAAGAATACAGAATGGGTGTATTTTTTTAAATTCAATCGGGATAAGAGTGTATCTGCTGGATAGTCTTTATTAAGCTGATAAATGGCTTCTGCGTTTTGCCAATCACTTATATAGCGATGAATATTTTCTAAATAAACATCATCAGAAATATTAATAGAATAAATCCGAATTTGGCTAACATCATCAATTTTTACAAGTCGATCAAAAGGTAAAAGGGCGCCTTTATTTTCATCAACAAGCATAACGCTATATTTATATTCTTCTCCCACCGTTGCGCTCATGGGCGGAATAGAGACAATATTTGTTGGTGCGTTCACAAAAAATTCACTTTCAATCGTGCGAGATTCATGCCCATCTGAAATTTCAATTTTAAGTTTTGAAAAATCTAAATTATCTTTTGTTGGGTCCCATCTTAAGCGTCCTAAATAGGGATCCATTCTCATGCCTTCCGGGAGAACATGAGCGGTGTAAACGAGCTGATCCGTTTTATTTGGATCGTCCACTTCAATTTGAAAATCCCATGTATCGCCCAAGTTTATCAAATTCATGGGTGGAGGCGCCTTACGGATAATCGGTGGGTGATTAACAAAAAGATTGACAAATTGGGTGTCAGTAGCGACGCCATGTGAAACCATAACGGTATAAGGAATGGTATCCACCTGAACTGGATTTGGCGTCCAAGACACAAGCCCACGCTTATCCATGGTCATACCATCGGGGCTTTTTAGCAATTTATACTGCACTGTTTTTTCTTTTTGTTGGCGCCAAATTTTTATAGGATAAGTATAAGGCTCTCCAACTTGCGCTTCAGCTGGTGCGTTAGATAATATCTTTATACCTGCGCGGGCAAACAGTTTAAACTCGTTTGCTTTACGGTCAAAACCATCGCTTACAACAAGTCTTATATCGTAAACATCAACATGAGAACTATCCGTTTTCCAAGATAAAATATCCTCATTGAGCATCATACCTTTTGGCGCGTTTTCTAATACGAATTGTAGTTTTGCATCTTTGTTTAAATCTCGCACAAGAGCTTGGTAAGTAAAGACGGCACCTGCAACAAATTCTGTATCAACAGGTGAGCTTAAAAATTGCGGAGGATCGTTCACATAAATCCACATTTCTTCATCTCGCGCTTCTAAAACTGGCACAACTTTGTAGGCTTCTACTTGATTACCATCGTTTATATCTGGTTCGACTATTTCATTTACTTTCATTTTCACATGAAAAGAAATAGGGAATGCATCTAATTGTTCATTTGTCGGCACCCAGCGAATAGAGCGAGTTTCATAGTGAAAAAACATTCCCTTTGGCGGAGGTCTTTCCCATCGAAAGCTATGAAATTCTTCGTTACTTTTTCGGGGAAGTTCATATACAAATTGCTCATTAGGGCTTAGAACATATCGAGGAAGTATATGCTTTGGGAGTCTTTGCCCAACGGTTTCTATCGGTTTTGGTTGTTTGGGTGTTTCTAAAGTGCGAGATATTTTTTTGGGCGCAGAAGATTGAGGCTGTTCTTTTAAAACAGAAATTTTAGACTCACCTGGCTCTAGGGCTGCTGGAATATTTTTCTTAGGCGTTTCTCCCAAATCGGTAATAATTTCAATTTCTTGTTGTGGGGATTCAGGCGTTCTATCTTGATAGGTTTCGGCAAAAACGTCAGGAAGCTGGGTCTCTTCTTCTTGAGTGTTAGACAACATTTCAGGTAATTGGTTCGCAATAAATTCCGCGGAAATAATAAATCCTTGCTCAAAGCTCTCGGACTTTTCCCCAATATTCACTGCATAAATGACGTTCTCGTTTCCATTCCATCCTGATGCTAAAATTTGTCCCGTATAATTGCCCTGTTGAACGAGGGGTATCATTGTTGAAATTTGAAAAGACTCTGAAGTCTCTGTTATCGATGTAGATAATTCATCTAAGCGACCCGATTTTCCTGAATAAAATGAAATTTGATTTAATGTGCTCGATAAAATCAATAAATCAGAATAAGTGTCTTGATCAAAATCTTCTGTAATAATTTGGCTCAACGGACCACCAGAAATAGGCAAGCGATCAAAAGCTAAAGCGGCTGGCGTCAGAGTTAAAGCAAGCATATCGCCAGAACCAAAAGGAATCACAAGATCTTGAAATCCATCAGCGTCCCAATCAGAAAGAACCATGGATCGGTGATTAATATTGCTCAATCCTTGATATGTTTTTTTAATCAAAGCGCCCGCATCAAAAACACCACCCACATTATAAAATGCTTGGGCTTTCAGCACATTTCCTTCTGGGCTAATCGCAATTAAATCATCATAGCCATCTGAATCATAATCTACAACACCAGCATATAATAAGCCTGAACCGACCAAAAGATCATTTGGGCGGATTTTTTTAATGACGGATAGGTGTGTGTTTTCATCCATACCTACAAAAGCAAATCCACGAAATGGGCTTCCTAAGGCAAGAACAATTTCTTGAACGCCATCTGCGTCCATATCAAGTAAAGCAAAATTATTACACCTGAGCGATTGACCTTGTTTCCCAATGTCTAGTGTTGCAATCGGAAGCTCTGAAAAAGTTTCCCCGTTCCAATCATACACGGCAATAAAGACATGAGGCGATGCATTATCTCCTAATCGGGAAAGGTTCATTACTGTGATAAGATCGGGAAATCCGTCGCCCTGAATATCGCCAATCATCGCATTTACAAAATAACCGTCCATTTCGGAAGGGGGTGAAAATTCCCATTTTTTAACTTGATACCCATCCTCGTCTAATTCGTAATATTCAACAGTAGAGGGAAAATATTCATCTACCGGATTTAAGCCGAGGGCAATAAACTCTAACCATTTATCCCCGTCTAAATCATAAGTACCGTCTAAGTGAATAAGCTTTTGAGACTGGCCAAAGCTCAAATGGAGAGCTAATAGAATGAACAGGGGGATTTTTTGAAATGACATCAAAGGATTTTTGTTATTAATGTTCGGGTGAAATTTGATTTGATGTGTCAATAACGCTGGATTTAAACGTATTCTCCAGTTCGTCTCCTTCTCCCGTTTTGAGCGAATCAAAATTCTCCAATACTGATTGTTCTTGTTCGCTTATATCAGGCAAAGATATGATTGTTGTAGTATCTGAAAAATCACCAACTTGTGATGTCGAAATTGATTCTAAATTCTCTTGAGAAGAATCTTTTGAATCAATGGCTTCTATTGGAGAATCGGGGTTAGGAAGAAGATCTTCTGTCTCCTCTAATTTTGGATTTATTGAAGATTCTGCATTTAGTGAATCAGGATCAGGGACATGGCTCTGATCGGCTCGAATTGGAATTTTTGGATTTTTCAGCCCTTTTAATTCTTCTGGTGGAGATGGAGCGATTGATATGGGCTGGATTTTTTCGAAAGGCTGCCAAAGTGGTTCCTCAAATGTTCCATCTTGAAGTAATCGGATTTTCAAAGAATCTGGGAAATCTTCCTCAATTAATCTAGAAAACATTACAGCAGGATCAATGTTTCCTCTCAAATCAAACTCGGTTGTAACTTGCTTTGAACCATTTTCTCTCACATTAACTTCACCACGAATCGCTTGCAATTCGCCCTGATCAAGAAACACAAGTAAAGATTGTGCTGGATTCGAAGGACTTGTTGCTGATAAATAAATACCATGTGTTTGAGCGCTCATGGTTGTATCATCATCAAATGAAAACCGGATTAATTGATCTGTAAAGTTTTTACCAATCGCAGAAGGAAACCCTTCGAAAAAATATTCAGGGAATTCAAATAGCTTGGGATTAAAAACACTGGGTTCATAAGATTGATTTATAGAATCTTTTGAGGGGCTAATGGAGAGATAAACAACATTTGTTTGTAAATCATGCACCATGGAAATAGTGGTAATGCTGTCTAGCCTTGCCTTGCGAAGGGAATATGCATAATCATAAACAGTTCCTCTTTCCAAGTGTGCTATATTAGCAGAAATATTGTGTAATATATGGCTTGGCTTCCCTTGGTGAGGCATGGCGTGTGCGCCCACCCCAAAAGGAGATTCGCCATCAAAAATAAATCGTTTCGTATTTTCTTGGATGGGAGTCATAACTTGCGCAAAATATAAATCAATAGATTTAGGGTCTAAACTGGGCAAGATTTCCAAATTTTCATCGCCTTGAGTCTGCTGTTTAATTGAATCTTTTACTTCTTGAAAAAACACAGATAGCCCCTTATCTAGCGCTGGAATCTTTTTCTTCTCGTTCGGAGGCAAAATTGGATTTTCGGGAATCAAATCTGCTTCTACAATGTCAATTTTGTCTCTATTTGATTGTAATTCGGATTCACCTAAAGTCATTTCAGATAAAATTTTTGGGACCTTGGTTAACGCTACTGTCGCTTGTTCTTTGTCATTGTTTGCTTGATTTATAAAGTCTGCAAGCGTCACGCTCTGCTTTATGTTTTTTTCTTCCTCTATCAATTTTTTATAAAATGCGGATGGATTGGTTTCCGTAAAATGAGCCATTTCACCATCCGGGCATTGGCTCAGAGAAAATGCTTCCCCATCAAATTGAAGAAATTCAACATCGCCAGAATCAAAAGGGAGGACGACTTTGTTCCCTTTGCTATTGGATAAAAAGCTCACGCGCCCATTTAAAAGTTGGCCTCTCGCTTCTGAAATTAAAACATCCGAAGCCGTTTCTTCAAAATTGGTCCCATTAAAAATGGCTACTTTTAGCGTGTTGCGCTCTTTAGAAATTTGTAATAGATAATCTTGATTTTTCAAACGGTAAACATTAGAGACAAGTTTGCTATATCCATTCTGAATCAAATCTGTTCCAAGATATTCAATATCTTTCAATTGGACTTGGTTATCGGTGATGCTTAATGAAAAAACAGCGGTCTTTCTAATGGGCGAACCAAACGCGACAGCAATTTTGATAGCAGGTGCTTCTAGGAAAGAAATACTTGTGGGGCGGATACTGGCTAAAGCTAAGGCTGTAGGATAAATCTCCAAGGCTCGCTTGGAAAGACCTGATTTATCACCAAGAAATACATAAAGCCATGGCTGTTGAGGTTTTTCAAGATTCTGATCAGAAATGGCTAGTAAATCATCAAAGCCATCTTGATTAATATCCATAACATCAAAATCCATAACAGGACCATTTGCGCTCCAAGACCAAATGGTTTCGGGGCTTCCTGCCATTGAAAATTCAATTAATTCTAAAGCATTCCCTGACAAAGAATTCTGGACGACCAACTCTTTTGACCCGTCACCATCAAAATCATATATTCCTTGAATGTGGAAAGGTTCACTTGCCAACAAAATAGATAAGAATGAGAGAATCACGACGATAAAAGCTCTGCTTTTAACGCGCAACCTCTTCCGCATGTACGCACATTTGCTCATGTTAAGTCCTAATCGCTATACTTATTAAAGGGGAAGAATATACCAATGCTTTCCCTTACCTCGGTTACTTCTCTTAAGAAATATAGCTGTTCGCACCTTATATAAACAAGAAAAAGCCTTTTTAAAACAATATCATAATAATGTATATATAAACAATATAATCCCTTTTGTCTTTTTCGAATATACTCTAAATTTTTAGGTTCATCAATGCGGAGACTTAATCCATCGTGAAGAAAAAAATATTATATATCATACTAAGCGCGTCATTTCTGACAGCCCAAGTAGACCTCTACCCTGTGGAAGATTTCTTTGGAGGCGGTATTGGTTATAGTCCAATGTATATTAATTTGAAATCCATCCCGGGAGAAAGCATGCTGCCTCAAATGGGGCTAGATACAAATAATTTTGCAAGACCATTTGTTATTCATGGAGGTGAGGGCTTTGCTCATGTTGCTGGGCGATGGCGCTTGGGCGGATATGCGGGTATTGGTGCTTCAAGAATTAGTACTGTTCCAAATATAACGCTCTATATTGATCGAGATGCTTCTGGCTCCTATACAGCAGCAGATACTTCTGTTGCGTATAGCGGTGATTTTTCACCATCTCTTGAGGCAAAGTTTAGTTTTTCATTGGGGGCAGCTACTGTAGAATATGTCATGCCCATTTTACAAGATTTAGAAATTTCTGCTGGAGCTCTTTTGGGATTGGGACGCATTAATATGACGCTTGATCACCAAACTGGAACGCCCAAATGGGAGGATGTATTTAGTGGTGTTTATGGAACTTTAGATTCCGCCACAGGAGCATTCTATTATGAAGTGACAGATTTTGACGATGCGCAATCGAGTGGATTCAGCGCATCTCGCATTTCAGGAGTTATGACTGATCTCAGTGCTTTGTTTTTTAATTTTCAACCCTATGTGGCAATAAAATGGCAATTTCTTGATCGCATGGGTTTAAGAATTTCTGCAGGATATAATAGGGGAATCATTCGGCAGGGGCGATGGCGCTTAAATGGTCGCACGCTTATTGGGGATTCACCTTCTACCACTGTTGAAGGTATTTCGTTTAGAACCATGCTCTATTTTGGTTTATAAATGCGCTTGTTACATTAAATTATGAAATATAAACCAAAACGTTTTTTCCCGTTATTGGGCTCGGGATTGTTGGGCTTTTTATTGGCCATTATTTTAATTGCTTCCTATGCATTCTCCAGTAATCAAAATGTGTATCGTATTTTGAAAGAAAAGGTGAACACGCTCAACCAAATTATTTCTTATATAAACCATTTTTATTTTGATGAAGTGGATTTAGAAAAAATAATGGACGGGGCTTTTCATGGCCTAATGGAAGAACTAGACCCACATTCCACGTACATCCCTGCTAAAAAACAAGAAAATATAGAAGAACTATTTCGGGGGAAGTTTCAAGGCATCGGCATTGAATTTGATATTTTACAGGGCTATATCACGGTGATATCGCCAATTCCTGATAGCCCTTCTGATTATGTGGGTTTACAATCCGGGGATAAAATTATAGCCATTAATGGGGAAGATGCATATAAAATCACAAAGGATGAGGTTTTTAAAAAGCTCCGTGGCAAAAAAGGATCTTCTGTCGAAATATCCATACAAAGAATTGGGCTAGCAAAGCCTTTTGATGTGACTATTATTCGAGATGATATTCCTATTTATAGTATTGCTGCCGCAGCGATGATTGATTCCGAAACAGGCTATATTTCCCTTCGGCGTTTTTCGGCAACAACCGATAAAGAATTTAAAAAAGCACTTGAGAAACTAGATGAATTAGGAATGAGGCGACTTGTATTTGATTTGAGAGGGAATAGTGGCGGGTATCTAGAGCAAGCAGCCGCCATATCAAATCTTTTTATCACAACACGAGATACTTTAGTTTTTACTAAAGGTAAAATTCGAGAATCCAATCAAGTCTTTATGGCTGACCCAAAAAAGGGGAGAGATGATTTTTCTCTAATTGTATTGATTAATCGCGGATCAGCTAGTGCAAGTGAAATTGTGGCTGGCGCGATTCAAGATTTGGACCGTGGGCTTGTTATTGGGGAAACTAGTTTTGGTAAAGGGCTTGTTCAACGACAATTACCTTTAGAAGGAGGGGCGGCCCTTCGTGTAACTATCGCTCGCTATTATACACCAACCGGTCGTCTCATTCAGCGCCCCTATGAAGATGGAAAAGAGCATGCTTACTATCGAGAGCTTTATAGTTTAGATCGAGAAGCTAAAATGGATTCACTAAAAGAAATGCGTCCTAAATATTTTACAAAGGCGGGACGGGTCGTTTATGGTGGTGGCGGAATCACGCCAGATATTTATCTGCCTTACAAAAATAAATTAACAAAAGATACCCGAGTTGTCTTGAGAAGCGCAAAAAGACCCCTTTTTAACTTTGGGTCGGTTTATGTTTCTGAGCATCCTTCTGATCTTTATAGCTCTACTCATTTTAGAGATGAATGGAATGTATCTGAGGAAATCTTAACTTCATTTTTTGAATATCTCTCTTCAGATTCTATCATAGTTAATGCAGATTCATTGATGCTTGATCTTCCCTATCTGCAAAACCAAATTAAAGCAGAAATCGCAGGAGCGGCCTTTGGGAAGGACGAAGCCGCTGTGATTAGAGTGCGAACAGATAATCAAGTTATGGGTGCTTTAGATTTTTTTAACGAAGCAGGTGGATTCTTACAAAGTTCGCATTAAATTCAGCGACTTTTATTACATAAAATTAATTTAATTCATACTTAATTAATCAATTAAAGGAGGAACTATGGTACATTATTTTTTTGAAGGTGGCGACTTTATGTGGCCCATTCTATTTTCCCTTATCTTTGGATTGGGGTTTGCAATCGAACGATTTTATTCTTTGATGATGTCAGGGATTGATTCAAAAAAATTCTTTGATGATATTATTGAAAAAATTGATGGTGAAGGTCCCAAAGCCGCTTTGGCCTTATGTGAAGCAACGCCTGGACCTGTTTCCGCTATATTTCATGCTGGTTTATCAAGAATGCGCCGCGGATTAGATGAAGTGGAAAAAGCAATTCAAAATGCTGGTGGAATTGAAATGGCTTTTTTAGAAAAAAATATGATTTGGTTGAATGCCGTAATTACGATTGCGCCCATGTTAGGATTTACGGGAACAGTTGTAGGAATGATTGCAGCTTTTGATGCAATTAAGGCCGCCAATGATATTTCTCCTGCTGTGGTTGCAGGTGGTATTTCTCAGGCACTTTTAACAACTGCTTTTGGTTTGATTGTTGCCATGATTATTCAAACTTTTCAAAACGTTTTTGTTGCTCGTATTGATAAGTTGATTCTCGAAATGGAAGAGCAATCAGTGCAAATCATGGATCATCTTTACGAAAACGAAAATAAATAATTTAGGATATATCTTTTTCAATGAAAAAGAAACGTCGATTTAAAAGCGGAGAAATACCAACATCTTCAATGGCAGATATTGCTTTTCTGCTTTTGATTTTTTTCCTCGTTACGACTACAATTGATACGGATAAGGGCTTGGGAATTGTGCTTCCTCCACCTGGTGATGTAGAAATTGAGATCAAAAAGAAAAACATATCAAATTGCCTCATTAACTCTCAAGGGAAAGTTCTTTTGGATGAAGAACCTGTCCCTATAGATCAAATTAATCGTGTAATAAAAAAACGCATTGCAGAAAACCCCCTATTGATTGTTTCTGTGAAGGCACATAAAAAAACAGCGTATCGTGATTATATCCGCGTTATTGATCAATTAAAAATCGCGAATGCAACCCGTATCTCTATCGCTAACTCAAATTAATCCATGCAATTTTCAAGAAAAACAAAAATATCAAGTGAAATTCCTACTGCATCTATGCCAGATATTATTTTCATGTTGCTCGTCTTTTTTATGGTAACAACTGTTCTAAGACAGTATTCTGGGCTTCCTGTGGAGCTTCCAAAAGCAAAGCGAATTGAAAAGCTAAAATCAAAACGACATACATCGCAAGTTTGGGTTTCTAAAGAGGGATTGATTTCTATAGATGATCGTCTTTTTGGCGTAAAAGATGTTCGACATGTTATGTATGATAAACGTGTTGCAGATCCTATGTTGACCGTATCTTTAAAAGCAGATGAGTCTGCAAAAATGGAACTTATTTCTGGGTTACACGAAGAATTACGTCAGGCAGATGCTCTACGGTTGAATTATTCAACCAAAACATTGGTGAAATAGTTATGGAAAATCCGTTAAAAGTTCGCTATCCTATTGTAATTCGAGCTACCAGTTTGCTCGGAATTTTTCTAATTATTTTTACATTTCTTCTTTTTCCTCGGTTTTTGAATGAGGTCGTTTTTGATGAAATGGACCAAGTGATTATTGATTCAATTGATATCCCTCAAACACAGCAAATGGATCAGGCGCCGCCACCAGCAAGGCCCTCTATCCCAGTGCCTTCAGATGATGAAGATATAGCAGATGATTTAACTATCGATGAAATGGATTTTGATGATATTGATTGGGATGCGCCTCCACCTCCACCATCTGGACCAAAAATAAAATTTATCCCCTATGACGATCCGCCTAAGGCTATTGGTGGGATTCGACCTGTTTACCCAGAAATTGCCCAAGAAGCTGGGATTGAAGGCGTTGTTGTTGTGCAGGCTTTTATCGACGAAAAAGGTAGGGTTAAAGAAACGCATATTTTAAAAGGAATCCCCAATACAGGGCTTGATGAAGCAGCTATGGATGCTATTCGCAAGACACGATTTAAACCAGCAAAACAAAGGGAGCGTCCAGTTGGTGTATGGATATCTATCCCGGTAAACTTTAAACTAAAATAAAACACACAATAATTACAATAATTACAATAAAAAAGCCTCTATTTCTAGAGGCTTTTTTATTAATTGATACGTTAAAACTAAACTAAGGACGCCTTAAAAAACTCTCGGTTCATTCTTGCTATATTCACAAGTGATATCTCTTTTGGGCATTCTACTTCACAAGCACCTGTATTTGTGCAAGATCCAAATCCTTCTTCATCCATTTGGGCGACCATATCTAGGACACGCTTTGTCCGCTCTGGTTGACCTTGGGGGAGATGAGAGAACTGAGAAACTTTCGCAGAAACAAAAAGCATTGCAGATGAGTTTTTACAGGTAGCCACACAAGCGGCACAACCAATACAAGCCGCCGCATCCATTGCTGCATCTGCATCGTCTTTGGCGATAGGTAACGCGTTTGCATCTTGCGCATTTCCAGTGTTAATAGATATATATCCGCCCGCTTCCATAATGCGATCAAAAGATTGTCGATCAACTACCAAATCTCGTATTACGGGGAATGATTTGGCGCGCCAAGGCTCAACAACAAGTGTTTCTCCATCATTGAAACTTCTCATGTGAAGTTGACAGGTGGTTACGCCACGAAGGGGGCCGTGAGCTCTGCCATTTATAAATACGCCACAAGTACCACAAATACCCTCTCGACAATCATGGTCAAAAGCGATAGGATCTTTCCCACCCATAACCAATGTATCATTGAGATAGTCTAACATTTCAAAAAACGACATATCTTCTGAAACATCTCTTACTGGATATGTTTCGAAATTTCCTACAGAGTCAGTTTTGGTTTGCCGCCATACTTTTACTTGAATATCCATTACTTATAACTCCTTGTGGTTAGTTCCACATTCTCAAACTCTAATACTTCTTTGTGAAGTTTTGGATGTTTATCTGTCCCTTTGTGCTCCCACGTTGAAACAAAGGTAAAGTTTTCATCATCGCGCAATGCTTCATTCTCTTCTGTTTGATGTTCGGTGCGGAAATGTCCTCCACACGATTCTTCACGAGTTAATGCATCGCGAGCCATTAATTCTCCTAATTCCAAAAAGTCTGCTAATCGCCCCGCTTTTTCAAGTTCGGGGTTTAACTCATTTAACTTTCCTGAAATTTTAACATTCGACCAAAATTCGTCTCGGAGTTTTGGAATTTCAATTATCGCTTTTTCTAGACCTTCTTTATTCCGCGCCATGCCAACATTATTCCACATAATCAATCCTAATTCTTTATGGATATTGTCCACGGTTCGATTTCCGTTGATAGATAAAAGTTGATCTAAATTTTCATCGACACTGTCTTTTGCTTTCTTAAAAGCATCATGCTCTGTAGATACTTTTTCTCCCAAATGTTTAGAAAGATAATCTCCAATGGTATAGGGAATAACAAAATATCCATCCGCTAATCCTTGCATTAAAGCGCTCGCACCCAAGCGATTAGCTCCATGATCTGAAAAATTTGCTTCACCTAAAACATAAAGTCCTGGAATGGTTGTCATGAGATTATAATCAACCCAAATACCGCCCATGGTATAATGAACTGCAGGATAAATACGCATAGGCGCATTATAAGGATTTTCTCCAGTTATTTGTTGATACATATCAAACAAGTTTCCATATTTTGCCGTTACTTGATCTTTCCCCATACGGTTAATAGCATCTTCGAAATCTAAATAAACGGCTAATTTGGTTGGGCCAACACCTCGACCTTCATCACACATTTCTTTTGCACGGCGGCTCGCCACATCTCTTGGGACTAGATTCCCGAATGATGGATAAAGTCGTTCCAAATAATAATCTCTATCTTCTTCAGGAATATCATTAGGATGACGATCATCACCTTCCTTTTTAGGAACCCATACACGTCCATCATTCCGTAAGCTTTCACTCATTAGCGTTAGTTTAGATTGGTGGTCGCTCGCCACAGGAATACATGTTGGGTGAATCTGGGTAAAGCTCGGGTTAGCAAAGTATGCACCTTTTTTATAAGCTCTCCAGGCGGCAGTTCCATTGCTCGCCATAGCATTTGTTGATAGGAAAAAAACATTTCCATAGCCACCTGTTGCCAAAACAACTGCGTTAGCAGAATGAGATGATATTTTACCCGTAACTAAATTTCGAGTTATAATTCCTTTTGCTTCTCCTTCAATTAAGACTGGTTCTAACATTTCGTGTCGCGGATAAAACTGAACTTTTCCTTTGTGCATTTGGCGAACCAAAGAAGAATATGCGCCTAATAATAACTGTTGCCCTGTTTGACCGCGGGCATAAAAAGTGCGTGATACTTGCGCTCCACCGAATGATCGGTTGTCTAAAAGCCCTCCATATTCTCTTGCAAAAGGAATCCCTTGAGCAACACATTGATCAATAATGGCATTGCTTACTTCAGCTAATCGATAAACATTGGCTTCTCTAGAGCGATAGTCTCCGCCTTTTATTGTGTCATAAAATAGCCGAAATACACTGTCTCCATCATTGGGGTAATTTTTTGCTGCATTGATGCCCCCTTGTGCTGCAATGCTATGTGCTCTCCTCGGTGATTCATGATATGAAAATGCTTTTACATTATACCCCATTTCCGCAAAGGATGCGGCGGCGGCGGCGCCACCCAAACCTGTGCCAACCACAATAATATCATACTTCCTTTTGTTGGATGGGTTTACAAGTTTAAGGTCAAATTGATGTTTTGTCCATTTTTCTGCTAAGGGGCCAGATGGAATTTTTGATTCAGGAAACATTTTAGAACCCTCCTTTTATAAGTCCGAAATAGATAGGAATAGATAAAAAACCTAAAGGAATAATTAACCAAAAAAAGACAGCAACCCATTCAATTAATTTGCCATATTTATTATATCGAATACCAAATGTTTGAAAAGCAGATTGAAAGCCATGACGAAGGTGAAAAGATAATAATATCATAGCAATACTATAAAGAAGCGTCACAAATATATTACCAAATCCAATGGTATTGTTCATCACAATTTTATAAAAATGTCCTCCATCATGCTGAATTTGGAATTGATACCAAATTGTTTGAAGATGAATGGCTAAAAATATAAAAATAACACTGCCAGTTAATCCCATATTTCTAGAGAAAAAAGAGCTGTTTTCATTGGTTTTATTAGAAATATATTTATCAGGTGTTGCTCTTTTATTTTCAAGAGTAATTCGAATACCATTTACAATATGTACTAAGAAAATAAGTGTCAATATTGTTTCAATGAATCGAACTAACGGTCTCACCGCTGACAAGGTTGAAACATAGCTATTAAAAAATTCCGGACCGCCAAAAAGAGTCAAGTTCCCAATGAGATGGATAATAAGAAATAGCGACAAAAAAAGACCTGTGATAGCCATAAAAATCTTTTTACCGATGGATGAGTTTGCGAATGTTATGAACCAGTTCATGTTAACCTCGATAGACTTAAAAAACATGCCTTAATTTATGACTGTTTTGTCTTTATTAAAATATTTTGTATTAAGAGAAGTAGAGAGAGTATTCCAAAATGTGTAACTTTTTTTAATCAACTACATCTAAAGACTGAATAATAAAAAACAATAGGAATTACCATGACAGAATTATTAAACAAAGAAAGTTTTCAAGACAAGGTTTTTAATTGGGAAAAGAATAAAGAATGGACATTCGAGGGCGATATCCCCTGTATTATCGATTTTTATGCAGACTGGTGTGGCCCCTGTAAAACTGTCGCTCCTATCTTGGAAGAATTATCAAAGGCGTATGCCGGAAAAGTGAATATATATAAAGTCAATACGGAACAGGAACAAGAATTGGCTGGCACTTTTAATATCAAAAGTATTCCCTCTATGTTATTTGTACCAAAAGATGGGAAGCCTCAAATGTCAGTTGGCGCCCTCCCAAAAGAAGGTCTTATTCAAGCAATAACTGACGTGCTAAAGGTCACAGATTAAAAACTATTAAACCGAGAATAAATAGTCGTCTTCCTGTGCGTGTCCTTACGCAGACAGGTAATTTTTATTGCTTAAAGCCTCTATTTTTGTGGCTGCTTTTTTTGTTAGCCATTGGAATAATCGTAACTGCTCTTGGCTTTGAATATCAATTTCAGGATGCCACTGCACAGCAATGAAAGCATCGGGGGTTTTTTTATCTTCTATGGCTTCGATCAGTCCATCTTCCGCCCAAGCAACTGCCCGAAGTCCGTCTCCTAATTTTCGAATCCCTTGGTGATGTGTGCTGGGAATAACGGAATTTGTTGTTCCCATAGCTTGAGCAATAAGACATTTGTCTTTTAATCGCACAGAATGTTCTACCCAATCACCGTTAAAGACACCGTGAAATACGCTTTCTTTTGTTTGGCTTGGAATGTCTTCATAGAGCGTACCACCATAAATGACATTAATATGTTGAAATCCAACACAAATGGCTAAAATGGGCTTTCCCTTATTTTTCATTGCTAAAAATAATGTTCGATCAAATTGCTCTCTGTCTTTGTGCATCACGTCTTCGTCAAGTAAGTCCGGGTTTTGACTATTATAAGTTTGATGAGGTAAATCTGGCCCACCCACCATTACAAACCCGTCTATTTTATTTGCAATCTCTTCTATAGCAATTTCCGAAGACACATGGTGGAGTGTCATGGGTATTCCACCTGCTAAATAAACGGCTTTGTAGTATTTTTCTTGCGTGGCATTCCACCAAGATTTGTGGCGCTCAAAATAGTAGGGATTAACCCCAATAAGAGGTTTAGTCATTTTGCTTAAATAGAAATGTTTTTAAATCTAAACCACTTTGCAAAAATATCTTTTGCCTGTGAAGGCTTATAAAACCATAGTTGAAAAATATCTTTAAATACGGTTCTAAATATTTTCTTTCATTCTCTATATTTAAATTTTTACTTCGCTCGTCTAGTCCTTTTAAAGCGATATTGCATATTTTCTTTAACCATTCTCCCATCAATTGATTTTTTGGAGCTTCTTGATTTAAATCTAAAGTTCTTGCATTCTTATTAAATAGCTTTCGATCATCAATACCTAGAGGATCAAAAAGCTTCGTTAATTCATCTTGGGTGACTTTCTCAGATAATAAACCTAGCCAAAAAGCGATTGGGGCCATTTCAAATCCTCTTGGTGGGCGGTCTGCGCCCCGCACTTCCAACACATTTTTAAATCGGGCATGGGTAAAAATCTGATGAAGTGCTGACATAATATGCTCATTTTTTAGTTCATCTTTCTGGCTCATTTTTTCTAAATAGCTGCCAAGTGTTCCAGAAAACTCTTCTGCAAGTCCCTGGTCACCGTAAACAAATATGGCTGGGGTTTTTAAAACATGATTTGCGAATTTTTCAAGCAATCCATTGGATGAAAAAATTCCATGATCCAATAAATTTCCGCAACGAACAGAATCTGTATCATCCCAAATGTCATATCGCATATTTTTTGGACCGGTTGGTTTGCCGTTCATAAAAGGGCTGTTGGCAAAAAGCAATGCACAAAATGGCTCTAAAACATCTGCAAGCCAGGCCATTTGTTCCGCCTCTGCTTTTGTGGCAATATCTAAATTCACCTGAATGCTAGTTGTGTTGCGCATCATCCATGGCCCGAGTTTTCCTACTTTTCGAAATCGCTTATCCATCAAGTGATATTTGTTTTCTTGTATTAAATCAATATCATCTGGTGAATACATTGGCTCAAGTGCAAAATCTAAATGAATTAAATTATTGTTTTTTACAATGTCTTTTGCTCGACTAAAATGTGCTTCCATTTCCTTATGAATATCATGAAGGTTCGTAAGGGGTGATGACGACCATTCTAACTGGCCTCCTGGCTCTAATGAGTAAGAAGCTTGGGAATTTTCATTTTTAGATTGAGCTTGAATTTCTTTCAAAAAATCAGTAGCTGAAAATTGATTTGTTGGATTCACGGGGATACGATTACATTCAGCGTCATAAAAAAAACATTCTAGTTCTACGCCAATGCGCCGATTTGAAGGTTCGGTTAAATTCGAAAGAATGGCTGATTGTATGTGTTGGTTCAGATTCACGAAAGTACTCCAAAGAATATAATGTTTTTATTTATCATACCCAAAATTACAAATTGAAGATCAAAAATAAAGCTTATTTGAGCATTTGAATTAAATGAAAAGACGGCTAAAATTCATAGATGTCTATCTTGATGAAAATACTATGTTGTTTCTATCTTTTTGGCTTTGCTGATTGTCTTGTTGCGCAATCACCCGTTCGTCAAAAGAGAATCAAACATTATCGCGTCACTAAAAATGACGCTACACAAATACGTGAACTAATCGGTATGGCTCAGGTTAATTATTCCCCAGAAGGGCAAATGACTGATTCTACAAATTATTCTTTTATAACAGCTTTACGTGATAAATATGTCTATGTGAGCGGAGAAAATGAAGGTTTACGCTTAACCCGCAAACAAGATAAACATCTAATTAATCGTTATGAATATAAATATGATCTGCTCGGCAATTTAGAGCAAGTGCTTTACTTTGAGAAAAATAAACACGTTTTATGGAAAGAATACTATAAATATTTTCCAAATGGGCGCTTACAAAAAATTGTGCGGTTTAAGGCCAGAAAACTTCGTGAAAAAAAGAAATCCCCTGATGCAAATGTAAATAATGCATGGCGTGAATCTTTTGTTTATGACGAAAACGGAACCATGATTGAACACCGAGAATATTATGATGGAATTTTGATTGAAAAAAAAACCTACGGATTTGACGAGGATAAGGAACAAATCTTATTGGAGGAATATTACGATCCCTCCTTTATCAAAAAATCGGTTTATACCTATAATGATTTTGGTAATCTTGAACATAAATTGCTCATAAAAGAATTAGGCGTATCTGTTGCCTCTCTTACGTATGCTTATGATGAGTTGGGGCGCTTATCTAAACAAATTTCTTTCAGTCATGATGGACTAATCCAAGACTCTGTGCGTTGGCATTATAAACAAAATCAGACGCTTTTACATCACTATAGCGATATGGGTTATGTCAGTCGGGAAATAATTTTGGACTACCGTGACAATTCAATGCTCTTAAAAGAAAGAAAATATGATGGAATTGGACAATTACTTTCAAAAAAAGTATATTCCTACTCTGACAAGGGGCGTTTAAAAACAATTCAGACATTTGAGGCTTTTCATCCCTTTCAAGCAGAGGATAAAAATCTGAATCATGTATCTATCTTGAAATATGATTAAATTCTATTCTTGGGCAGAAGATAAATCACTTAGGAGGCAATATGAAAAAAATAAAAAATAAAATTGATATTAAAAGTGCAATGATTGGCATGCTGTTCACGCTTTTGATATTATCTGTATTTGGTTTTAGAACAGAAACGGATGAGTTAGGACATCTCGTGGTGAAAAGTCTTACCATAGAAGATGATCGCGGGAACATTCGATCTTATATTGGAGATGGATATATTCAAACCTATAGCCAAGAAGGAAACTCTACATTATTTGCAGGTACAGGAAAAGATGGTGGCGGATATATTCGATCTTATAATGGAAATGGCGATGAATCAGCGTATTTAGGCACAGGACGAATGGGTGGTGGATATGTGCGCACTTATAACAACAACGGAAAAGAAACAAGTTATATCGGCACTGGCTCAGATAATGCGGGACAAGTTCGGGTTTATGATGATGAAGGCGAAACCACTTCTTATTTAGGGAATGGATATGCTCAGTTTTATAATACTCAAGGTGAGAGAACACTTTTTTTGGGAACAAGCCCCACGGGAAGCGGCTATGTGAGGACCTATGCTTTTGATGGGCGCCCAAGTGTGTATTTTGGAACGGGTGCAGATACCACAGGTCAGGTCCGTGTTTATGATCGGGATGGTATAACGGCAAGTTTTGTTGGGGATGGCTATTTTCGAACTTATAATCAATTTGGTAAATTGACTTCTTTTTTAGGCACTGGCGCAGAAGGCGGCGGTTATCTAAGAACCAATAATAAATATGAAACAGAAACAAGTTTTATTGGAACTAATAATTCCAATGAAGGACTGATTAATATAAATGATAAATTTGGTCAGAGTTTTTGGATTAGAATCAACAAAAACTGATTTTTTGGGTTTCCCAATGAATTTGTTTAAGTTCAATGAACATAAGGTAATTCGAGAGGATATAAAACAATGATAGTCCCTTATAATAATATTTCTATGGGAGGTTTGAGATGTGTAGGTATTTAAGTATTATATTTTTTGTGAGTGTAGCATTTGGTCAAAATGATAGTCTTGTATCAACTTTTTATCCCTCTAGCGCACAAGAAACACTCGGATTTTATATAGAGGGTGTTCGAGATGGTAGCTGGACCGAATGGTTTGAAGGAGATGTATATAAAGATTTTGGAACAGATGGACTGCCCAATACGCAAGATAATGGTGAAGGAAATGGCCAGTTTGATTCCACTGAAACAATCACGTATGATAAAAATAATAACGGTGTATATGATCCTCCTCAAATAAAAACACAGGGTTATTACACCTCTGGAAACCGAGATAGTCTCTGGGTCTTTTGGTATGATGATGGCGTCAAAGAAGAACGAAGTTTTTACAAGAATGGGAAGCTAACAGGGCACTTACAAAAATGGTATCCCAATGGAAATCGGAAAGAAGGTGGTAAGTATGTGTCAGGAGTCCAAGATAGTATTTGGACTTGGTATTATGACAGTGGAATCAAACAAGAAGAAGCTTTTTTCTCTGATGGGGAACAAGAGGGGAAATGGACAAGTTGGTATGATGATGGAACAAAAAAAGAAATTAGAAAATATGTAAATGGAGAAAAGGACAGTACTTGGGTTACTTGGTATCCCAATGGAAATCGGAAATTACTTACAAACTATGTCAGTGGAAAATTAAATGGGGTCACTATATCCTGGTATGATGAGGGCATTTTCAAAGAAAAAGAGGGCCGTTACCAGGCAAATAAAATGCATGGGCTTTGGACAACATGGTCCACCAGGGGTCGAAAGGTCGAAGAAATCACTTATGATAATGGAACAAAAAATGGTCCATTTATTCAATGGAATGCTTTTGGTGATAAAGTATTAGAGGGAAACTTTAAACAATCAGAAAAAAACGGTGATTGGATTTATTATTATGATAATAGCTTCAAAGAGCGCCAAGAAAATTATATAGATGGCAATAAAAATGGGCATTGGGTTTGGTGGAAACATGATGGCAGTAAAGACAAAGAGGGCTCTTTTACCCAAAATATAAAACATGGTATTTGGACACAGTGGGGCGCCAATAATCATAAAAAAATGGAAGAAACCTTTGTTAATGGAAAACATGATGGAAAGCTGACCACTTGGCATGACAACGGAAACAAACAGCAAGAAGGCATACTTCGTGAAAGTGAAAATGAAGGTTTATGGTCTTATTGGCATTCGGATGGAACTGTAGATTTTATATTCGATTACGGCACTGGGCTCTCACAACTTGGTATTAATGAACTTGAGCAACGTGATGCAGTCTATTATAAGATTGGAAAAGCAACGCCTTACGCGGGTGTGGTTGTAGAAACGGGTGGCGCAAAAAAATATCTACTACTCGGTCGATTTAAAGACGGGTTAAAGCATGGAAAATGGATTCAATGGCATCGTAATGGACAAAAATCAATTCATGGTGTTTACGCCAAAGGGAAAAAACATGGCGACTGGACTTTGTGGTATAGCGAAGATGAAATGACAAGAATAGATGATTTTTTTGAAGGACAAAACCAAGGAGAGCCTTTCAAATACTGGAATGAAGATACCTATCGAAAAGAGCAAGGAACGTTTGTTAATGGCAAAATTGATGGTATTTATAATTATTGGTATCAAAATGGACACCTACGCCGATCCGAAGAATATAAGCTTGGTGTTAAAAACGGAAAATGGACGGAGTGGTATGCACATGATCATGATTTAAAATATTCTGACGGAAACTGGTCTTATCGTGGTGATAATTTTCGTTTAGAAGATGATGAAGAATTGTGGAATTGGTGGTGGTATCACAATGACAATAAAATGAAAGAGGGCTATTATATTGATGGTTTACAGCATGGTGTTTGGACTTGGTGGTACGACAATGGAACAAAAACATCTGAGGGCATTTATGTGCGCGGTGAAAGAGATAATGTGTGGTACTATTATTCTCAAGATGGTGGTTTAGTTGAAGAAATTCATTATGCAATGGGGTCCTTACACGGGCCCAAAATCAAATGGCTTAATGCAGAAGATAAAGAATCCGAAATATATTATAAAAACGGACTATTGGATGGTCCAAGTACATATTGGGCTAATGGAGATACTGTAAGGCTAACCACTTATAATAAGGATAAACCTAATGGCGCATGGGTGCGTTGGTATCCAAATGGTAAACAAATACAAGTCAGGGGTATTCATCAAAATGGTATCCGTCATGGATTAACAAGTTATTGGTATTTAGATGGAACCAAACAAAAAGAAGGAAATTTTAGAGAAGGTAAACCTGCGGGTGTTTGGTCTTATTGGAATCAAAAGGGCGAAAAAGATTTTGATTTTGATTTCGGGAATCAGCTTGAGCAAATCGAAAGATCTCAAATCATCAAAAAAGATGAGCTTTACTATAAAATCGATGATGATAAACCTTTCACGGGTGTAATCGTGGATGATTTAGAAACAGCGGGTTATCTTTTTCTTGGTGGCGTGAAAAATGGACAAAAGAATGGACCCTGGATAAAATGGTATCCTGGTGGCAAGGCAGTGCCCGAAATTTCTATCACAGAAATTCCTACACCTGAACCTTTCAAACCCTGGAGTGGCAACAAAGAAGAGCGTGGTTCATACAAGAATGGAAAAAAACATGGATTATGGACAGAGTGGTTTGGCAATGAACATGTCAAATCTCATGGTGAGTATGATGAAGGTATTATGACTGGGGAATGGACATTTTGGTTTGATAATGGCGTCATGGAAAAAACCGGATCTTTGCTTGAGGGGAATGCGCATGGCGTTTGGGTCTTTTGGAATCGTGACGGAGAAAAAGTTCAAGAAGGTTTGTTTAAGAATGGTATTAAAAATGGAAAATGGATTGCATGGTTTGAGGATGGACGAATCACTGAGGGGTATTATCTTAACGGCAAAAAACATGATATTTGGACAAGTTGGTGGGATTTTGAAAAAAAGAAGAAAAAAATATCGGGTGCTTTCCGAAATGGAGCGATGATTGATAAGTGGTATTTTTATAACTCAAAGGGAAACCTAAAAGAAGTTCGATATTTTTCACCCTCTTTTTAATTTAGTCCATCGTCCCCCTAAACAGAAACTAACTTTCAAAAAACTCCTCTATAAAAAATGGGATGATGATACAATTAATAAGAATTTTGTCGCTTATTTCTTTCGCAACGACGAACAGAAAATTGAGTAAAGACGTTACATTTTGAGGCTGTTTTAAAAACTGAATGTTGTATTATTTTTTATGGGCACTCGTATCATATATGAATTCTTTATTAAATTTTTAGATCAATCGCCAACAATTTTCATCACATTGGAGACTAAATCATGAATTTTGTATATCAATTCGGGAATGGACAAGCCGATGGTCGGGCTGATATGAAAAATCTTCTTGGCGGCAAAGGTGCAAATCTCGCTGAAATGAATTTACTTGGTGTGCCTGTTCCGCCTGGATTTACAATTACCACAGAAATCTGCGCAGAATATAACGAATTAGGACAAAAACAAACTGTCGCCTTAATTAAAAAAGAGGCCGAGCTAGGCATTCAAAATATAGAAAAAATTATGGGGAGCGGTTTTGGTAGCGTAGAAAATCCATTATTACTTTCTGTTCGCTCTGGCGCACGTGTTTCCATGCCTGGTATGATGGATACTGTATTAAACTTAGGCTTAAATGATTCCTCGGTTGAGGCCATCGCAAAAAAATCTGGAGACGAAAGGTTTGCTTGGGACTCTTACCGTCGTTTTGTTCAAATGTATGGCGATGTTGTTTTAGGTATGAAGTCAAAATCTAAAGTAGAGATTGATCCTTTTGAGGCCATCATGGATGAATTAAAAAAAATCCGTGGTATTGAATTAGATACGGATTTTTCTATCAAAGATTTACAAAAACTTGTTTATCAATTCAAATCTGCTGTAACCAAACAAACAGGGAAAACGTTCCCTGATAATCCTTGGGAACAACTTTGGGGCGCCATTATGGCTGTGTTTGGTTCTTGGGAAACACCCCGGGCGATTTATTATAGAAAAATAAATAAAATTCCAAATGATTGGGGAACGGCTGTAAATGTTCAGGCCATGGTTTTCGGAAATATGGGTCATCATTCTGGAACGGGTGTTGCTTTTACGCGAGATGCTGGAACAGGTGAAAATCTTTTTAACGGCGAGTATCTTATGAACGCACAGGGAGAGGATGTAGTGGCGGGCGTAAGAACGCCTCAACAAATTACGAAAACAGGTTCGAAGCGTTGGGCTCAATTAGCAGACATTAACGAAGAAACACGAAAAAATGATTTTCCTTCTCTTGAAGAATTAATGCCGAAGATTTATTCTGAGTTAAATGAAATCCAATCCAAACTGGAAATACATTATAAAGATATGCAAGATCTTGAATTTACCATTCAGCATGGGAAATTGTGGATGCTCCAAACGCGCTCAGGAAAACGGACTGGATTTGCGATGGTGCGTATTGCAATGGAAATGTTGGCAGAGGGCTTTATTAACGAAAAGGAAGCGTTGCTTCGAATTGAACCTAACAAATTAGATGAATTACTTCACCCTGTTTTTGACAAAAAAGCAATGAAAGATGCACGCGTTTTAACAAAAGGTTTACCCGCATCTCCGGGTGCTGCAACGGGGCAGCTCGTCTTTTTTGCTGATGAAGCTCAAAAATATGAGAACTCTATTTTAGCTCGCATAGAAACTTCTCCAGAAGATTTAGAGGGGATGAACATTGCCAACGGTATTTTAACTGCTCGCGGTGGAATGACATCTCATGCGGCAGTTGTCGCTCGCGGAATGGGAAAATGCTGTGTTTCTGGAGCTGGTGAATTAAAGATTAATTATAAAACAAGAGAAATGGTCATTAATGGGAAAATTATTAAAGAGGGTGGCTCGTTGTCGCTTAATGGCTCCACTGGAGAAATTTTTGAAGGAACCATTAAAACAATAGACCCTGAGCTCTCTGGTGATTTTGGAAAATTAATGGATCTTGCGGGACAATATGCAAGGATGACCGTTCGGACAAATGCGGACACGCCGCACGATAGTCACGTAGCAAGAGAATTTGGCGCAATGGGAATTGGGCTTTGTCGAACAGAGCACATGTTTTTTGAAGGTGAAAAAATTATTGCCATGCGGGAAATGATTTTAGCAAAAGACAAAAAGGGACGGGAAAAGGCATTAAAAAAATTACTTCCTATTCAACAAAAAGATTTTGAAGGTATTTTTGAAGCCATGGACGGCTTGCCTGTAACCGTGCGGCTTCTAGACCCGCCATTACATGAGTTCGTCCCTCACGACGAAAAGGGGCAACAAAAAATGGCTGATGTTATGAACGTCTCCATCAATGTTATAAAAGAAAAAGTAGAAGACTTGTCTGAATTTAATCCGATGCTCGGCCATCGTGGTTGTCGTCTAGGAAATACTTATCCAGAAATAACAATCATGCAAACACGGGCCATTATGAGTGCGGCTTTAGCTTTAAAAAAACGGGGTATAAATGCTATTCCTGAAATTATGATTCCCCTAACGGGGACAGTGACTGAAATGGAGCTTCAGGAAAAAATTATCCGAGATACGATCAAAACACTGTTTGAAGAAAAAAATGATTCTATCGATCATTTGGTTGGCACCATGATTGAAATTCCACGCGCGGCTTTGATAGCCGATAAAATCGCGGAGCACGCGGAATTCTTTTCTTTTGGAACAAATGATTTGACCCAAATGGCTTTTGGGTATTCTCGAGATGATGCGGGAAAATTTTTACCTATTTATTTAGAAAAGGGTATTTTAGAAAATGATCCTTTTGAAGTGCTCGATCAAGAGGGTGTTGGACAGTTGGTTGAAATGGCGTGTAAAAAGGGGAAAGAAGCTCGACCTGATATTAAATTGGGAATCTGCGGTGAACATGGTGGGGAGCCAAGTTCTGTTGAATTTTGTCACCGTGTTGGATTAGATTATGTTTCTTGCTCTCCCTATCGAGTTCCAATTGCACGGATTGCTGCAGCCCAAGCAAGTTTGAGAAAATATTCCCTGAACTCAAGCAGCAAGTGCAACTGTTAATTCCATATCAAAAAATACTTCATTGGGTATTTTGTGCCCAAGTCTTTTTCCCCGCCTGAAGGGCTTAGTTGGGCGACTGTTTAGTCTTTTTATGGCGTGGATTATTTCGTTGCAATCGTTCTAAAGTCTCTATTTTTAGAAAAATATTGGCGAATAAACCCATTGGCATTTTCATCCAAGCACTTATTTGTTTTGGACTCCACTCTTTGCAAATTAGTGTTTCATTTGTGCTTCTCATTTTTGACAGTGAAAGAAGTGCAGGGCCTACAGCAGCTCCACTTCTTTCATAAACAATCTTTGAGTTGCCTGTCTGCTGACCGGCAAGCACCTAAGAGTTGAATTTAGGATATTAAATAATTGAAATAAATTGCTTTTCAATTATGCTGAATCTGTTTATACTTATTGCAATTATGAATCACCTGAATTACATCAACACCCTTATTAATAATAACGCAAATAATATATGCGTAGGGAATGTCGTGTAAGCTGGTTCTACAATCAAAATTACACAAACCCTCGCAAGCTTTAGCTGTGGGGGTTTTTTTTACTAAAAAAGGAATTAAATAAATGTGCGGAATCGTTTCTTATGCTGGGTCTACTTATTCATTAGAAGACATAAAAGATCATGTAGATAAAATTCAATACCGAGGGCCTGATAATTCTCATTATGAAGCTGTGTCGAAAGATATTCATTTTATTTTTCATCGCTTGGCAATAATGGGATTGACTGACAACGGAAACCAGCCCATGAAACACCCTCAGGATAGTTTGATTACATTAATTTGTAATGGGGAAATTTATAATTATAAATATTTAGCAGAAAAATATGATTTTGAACTCCACTCTGGAAGTGATTGTGAAATCATTTTATTTATGTATAAAGAATTTGGAATTGAAAAAACAATCCAAGAGCTTGATGGGGTTTTTATGTTTGTTCTTTATGATGAATCAAAAGGTGAACTCATTTCCGGAAGAGATCCAATGGGTGTTCGACCAGGGTTTATTGGAAAAACAGCTGATGATATTTTTATTTCATCAGAAGCAAAGGTATTAACAGATCTTTGTGATACAATAATACCTTTTAAACCGGGAACTTGGTGGACTTCTAAATCGCCTGATACATTTAATCGATATTTCACATATTCAACACCCATAAACACCGCGACGGATGAAGATAAAATTTGTGAGTCTATTAGACATTATCTCACTTCAGCTGTGGATAAAAGACTCATGGCTGATCGAGAAATTGGTTGCCTTCTTTCGGGGGGGCTAGATTCCAGCCTTATAACGGGATTGGTGGCAAAAAAATATACTAATCGAGGTTTAAACACATTTACTATTGGCATGGAAGGAAGCGTTGATCTTGAATATGCGAAAGGTGTTGCTAATTTTTTAGGTACAAATCACCACCAAATTGAATTATCACAAAATGATTTTCTTGAAGCAATAGAAACTGTTATTTATAATATTGAATCGTATGATACAACAACGGTGCGTGCAAGTGTTGGAAATTATTTAGTTTCAAAATTCATTTCCGAAAATTCAGATTGTAAAGTAATCTTCAATGGAGATGGCGCTGATGAGGTTTGTTGTGGTTATGTTTATTTAAAAAATGCTCCTTCGCCAACTGACCTTCAAGAAGAAAGTGAACGATTGATTGAAGAAATATATTTATATGATGTGCTACGGTCAGATAGAAGTATAAGTTCTAATGGCTTAGAAGCGAGAACACCATTTTTGGATAAATCGTTTGTGAAATTTTATTTATCTATTAGACCTGAATTAAAGCAATTTGATGGTGGTATTCGACTAGAAAAACACCTTTTAAGGAAGGCCTTTGATGGTAGGAATGTTATCCCTGATAATGTGTTGTGGAGAAGAAAGTGTGCTTTTTCTGATGGTGTCAGCTCACAACATACATCATGGCATACTACATTACAGCAATTTGTTGACAGACAAATATCAGATAAAGAATTTCAACGAGAGGCTAAAGTCATTAAACATTGTCCGCCTCTTTTAAAAGAAAGTTATTATTATAGAAAAGTGTTTCGTTCTTTTTTTGAGGGAAACGATCATTTAATTCCGAAATTTTGGATGCCTAGATGGAGTTCGACCATAGATCCATCAGCTCGAGAGTTGCCAGGATATAAAGAATAGTTGTTGAAAATATTTGCTTAATAATCTTCGGAAGGAAGTGTCCTTTTAGTAAAGTCCGTATAAAGCCCAAAAGAGATATATTTTTGGCAGATTGCATTTGCATAATCTTCTGAGAAAAAGGACCCCACTTTAAACACTTTTCCACTCCGCTCTAAGACGGGATCTAAGTCCGGCAATAATTCTTTAACTGATTGAATTTGATCGTCCCCTTGCGGGATAATATTGACATCATAAACAATTACATCTCCACCTTTTTCAACACTGATATAATGAGAAATCATTCCTGTAAATTCTGCTATTGCCATTGCTTCTTCTTCCGTGACTTCGTCATCTGCTTCAGCCATTAGATGGATTAAATCCGTAAGGCCTGAAGCAACATCTAGATCCGGTTTTTCATCTAAATAAGATTGGACCAGTTCTTTTAACTCCATTAGATTGGTCACTTGCTCGGGTTTTCCCGCTTTTAGTTTTGGAATATCAATATGCCACCGTTCTGCAAATTCATTGATTAAATCGATTTCTTCTTGAGCAATATCATCATCGATGGCTGCAAGTTTTGTAAGAATATCAATTATTTTTTGTGCTCCTTTGGGTCTAAGCATTGCGCTTAATAATTCACCTGATTCTTTCTTTTCGAGATTTAGGGCATTTGTGAATAATTTAAATAATCCTGTATTTCGATTTGCTTCCACAAAATAACCTGCTCCAATCAACGTAAATATTGATGCTAATGAGAGGCCCAAAACAACTTTCCCCGCTGAAAAGAAATCGTGTGTGATAAAAATATTGTTTAAAAGAAATGGAATGCCAACGGCAAAGCCTAATAAAGCAGCGACAATTGAAATACTATTTGCAACTTCTTCATTTTTTCTTCTTTTCCAAATTTTATTTACTTTAAGATAGGCTTGCATGATAGAAAACAGCAGTGCGCTAGAAACTAAAATCGAAATAAGTTTTTTAAACAGTCCCGGTTTTGCGTAAAGGGTGAATGTCTCAAAAACCTTTCCATTTTGATTCTCAATGATTTGAAATTTGTTTTCATTGACTCTTTTGATTTTGTAAATAATTTCACCAAATAAGGGATTTGTTTTATACTGTCCTACTTGCTCATTAAATTGATATTTTGTTCCATGCTTGGATTCAATGGAGAGGCTTCCTTTCGATATAAATACCTGAACTGTGTCGTTTTTTAGCTGGTTGGTATAAAAACCCTCATTTATATCTTCCGAGGCATTCAGAATAGACAGGATAAAAAAACAAATGAAAATTGGGCGTGTTTTATTTTGATTAATCATGTGGTTTTTCTTTATTTTGCTTGTAATGTTTTATTGTATCAAATTTTTTCTTTACATATAGATGATAAATCTAACCATAAATTAACTTTATTTAATAGGCTCAAAATCAGCTGTAAAATGTCTCAGAAATGGCGGCTGTTTAATAATTTTATATCCGCCCAATTTGTTTTTTGATGTGAATATTTCTCGCATAACCTCAATCACATAGTCTATATGACTTTGGGTGTGTGTTCGTCTAGGCAAAGCAAGGCGAACAAGTTCCATATCTGATGGAGTTTCTTTTCCTGTTTTTGGGTCTATTTTACCAAACATAACTGAGCCTATTTCAACGGTGCGTATGCCTCCAATTTTATATAATTCAACTGAGAGGGATTGGCCTGGATAGGCTAAGGGCTCGATTTGCGGCAAAAGTGCCTTCGCATCAATATACACAGCATGACCGCCTGGCGGAAGAAGAATGGGGTATCCGATCTGTGTGAGGTGCTCCCCTAAATAGCGCGTTTCCGAAATGCGATAATGTAAATAGCTTTCGTCTAATACTTCCTGAAGCCCGACAGCTATCGCATCTAAGTCTCTTCCGGCAAGACCACCATAACTTGGAAAGCCTTCTGTAAGAATCAGTAAATCTTTTTGTTTTTGAGCTGTGATATCATCGTTGGTACATAAAAATCCACCTATATTTACCAATCCATCTTTTTTGGCGCTCATGGTGCAACCATCGCCATAGCTCATCATTTCCCGTACAATTGATTTGATAGATTTATCCTTATATCCGACTTCCCTTTCCTTGATAAAATATGCGTTTTCAGCAAAACGAGCCGCATCAAAATAAAGAGGTATATTGTGCTCGGATAAAACTTTTTTAACTTGTCTAACATTTTCCATAGATACGGGTTGTCCACCGCCAGAATTATTGGTAATCGTAATCATACAAAGAGGAATATTCTCTGCACCCTGCTCCTCAATAAGGGTTTGAAGTTTTTTGACATCCATGTTACCCTTAAATGGAAAAAGGTTTTTTGGATCTTTCCCTTCTTCAATCAGCAAGTCTAGTGCTTGAGCTCCTTGATATTCCACATTTGCTCTTGTTGTATCAAAATGTGTGTTATTTGGAACAATGCTATCTTTTTTGCACATGACCGAAAATAAAATTCGTTCTGCTGCACGGCCTTGGTGGGTTGGGATAACATGTTTAAACCCGAAAATATCTTTAACAGACTTTTCGAACCTTTGAAAACTTTGGCTCCCCGCATAAGATTCGTCTCCTCTCATGATGGCCGCCCATTGTTCAGAGCTCATAGCGCCTGTGCCGCTATCTGTTAATAAATCAATAAGTACGTCTTGCGCCTGAATTTTAAACAGATTGTAATTTGCTCGCTCTATAATACTTTTTCGGTCTTCTTTACTCGTTATTTTAATCGGTTCTATTGATTTAATAATAAAGGGTTCGATGATTGTACGAAAATTAGTTTCTTTTTTTAGCATTGTATTTTTTTCCTCAAAAAAAAGCCCTCATAAAAATATGGATATGAAGGCATTTTATTAAAATAGATAGTTGGGATTGAAAAGGTTATTCAACCATTTCGCTTCCACCAAGCATATCCGCCAAATTAAAAGCGCCATCAGCTTCCATTTTTTTAGCAGCAGTTGTGATTTCTTTACGTGCCCCATCGATATCACGTTTTGAAACCGCACCTTCAACAGACTCATACATAGCTTGTTTCTTTTGAGGTAGATTTTCAATAACGCGATCTACTTTTTCTTGGTCCACGCCCTTCAAGGCCAAAGCTAATGTATCTAATTCTACAGAATTCATTAAGTCTCTTATAATATTATCTGGGAAAATTTCGAAAATATCATCGAAGGCAAGGTGGTATTTTTTAATTTCTTTAAATAATTCAGGGTTCTCATTCTGAATGGCACTTAGATATTTTTCTTCTTCTTCTGGAGCCATTAATCCAATGATTTCTGCAATGTCTTTACCTCCGCCACGTGAAAAATCAACAGTTTTAGGCAAAAAATGAGATTTTTCTCGAAGTTTGTTGGCAACTTCTATAATGCCTTCAAGCGGTATATTATCTAAATTCCCTAAATCAAGCAGAACTTCTCCTTTATCCTCTGGCGCCATTTTATTGAGAATGCTAATGCGTTTTTCTGAGGGTAATTGCGCTAATAAGACCGCAACAACTCTTGTATTTTCTTTTGTGGCAAGACCGTTGATTTGTTCATCCGTGAGGCTTTCTAAAAAAGCGAAGGGCTCAATAGGGCCTTCTTCTTTTTCCTGAAAATCTTCACTTAAAAAACTAAAGTAAAATTCTTCCATCACTTGCTTTTTAACAGAAAAAGCTATTTGATCCAATTCTCTAATTGTTGACCTTATTTTTCGAATATCTGTCTTTGAAATATCTTGTACCAAATTCATGGCTAAGCTTTCGCCTAAAACCGAAAATAAGATTGCGACCTTTTGAAGGCCAGATAAGCGATTATATTCTGTAATCATTGGGAACCTCTATTTTTTCTTTTTCTTTTTATTCTTTTTCTTTTCATCTTCGCTTTCTTCTGGCGCAGGAACTTCCACAACAGGTTCTGGCGGTGCAGGTGCATCCATCCAATCCTTCACGATTTGAGTTGTTTTTCCTGGCTGTCCCACGCTCAAGGAGATAACAGACTTTCTGATATCATTCACCTCGCTTTGAAGAACGCTAGCGTCTTCTACTGGAGGGATCACCTGAGTTGGTGGTGGCACAGGTGCCGCTACAATCTCTACAGGTGCTGAGGGTTCTTCAGCTTTTTTTTTATTCTTTTTTTTTGGTCGTCTTCTTGGCGGTGGATACATCCAGGGCGGTACGGGAGGCTGTTTAGATTTACTGATCACAATGATAAGAATAACCAATAATATTAATGCCAGTCCACCAACAAGAGCCAATAATAAAGTTGTTGTATCTGGGCCTGAATTATCAGCTTGTTTTTGAAATTGATCTAATTCAGCTTCCATTGATTCAAACGCGGTAAGCTTTTCTTTAATCAAAGAATCTTTTGATGCTTTCTCTTTTTCTTTCATTAAAAGTTCTTCGGCTAGTTTTTCTAGCTTTTGGATTCGGGTTAATTGTTTAGCTTTAAGCTGAGAGTCTGTTTTTTGTTCTTGTAATAACCTATCAGATTGTTGTTGAATTTGTTCTTGTTCGCGGACTTTTTGTGCTACTTCTATTTTTTCTTTCAAGGTAGCTATTTCATCATTTAATGCTTTGACCTGAATTGAATCCTCTTTCAATATGGTTTCTTTTTGCGCCTCACGTGCTTTTTCCCTTGCATCTGTTTTAAATTGTTCAATTTCGCCCTGGAGAAGTTTTTCAACTGATGTAATTCTTGCTGCTTCTTCATCACGATACTGCTGTAATTCTTCTCGCCAGTTATTTTCCCGTTCTGAATTTTCAACGGTGCGTTTGTTTTCTAAAAGTTCAATTTTTTCAGCAATGTTTTTCAACAAAATTGTTTCAGCAGACCTCTGGTCTCGTCTTTCCTTGAAGCTGGCGGTCATTATGGTAAGCTTGTCTCCACGCTTACGATCAAACTTCGCAGCCGCCATGGTTAATTGACGAATATTTTCAATTAACTCTGGGGCGGCTCCTTCCTGCAAAATTAAACTGATTTCTATTTGCTTAATTTCTGCTCGGCTTGGACTTCTTCGCGATTTAACAACATCGTATCGATCTTGGGCTGAATCTACTTTTTGTCCCTCTTGTTCGATCACGATAATTTCTTCAACTGATTCTTTTGAATCTGAAGATGAATTGTCTCCATCAGTCATTTCAATTTCAAAGCCAGGAATGGGGAGCCCAACTGAATATTTTTCATTTTTGGTCTTTTGTTGTTCTGTTCTTTGAAGTGTTGCGTGTGTGTTGTATTCAGACGACGAACTTGAGACCGCGGGTTTATCTCTCGGCGATAAAAGGGTTACTTGCTCGTTAACTTCATCACTAATTTCTAATTCAACATCAACGTTAATCACATATTTATACTCATCTACAATTTTAGATAAGGCAGACTCAATTCTTGATCTGATATTGTTTTCTATCATCAGTTTTTGAGCAATATAGCTATCTTGTCCGATTGATATTCCTAGAAAAAGGACTATACTTAAAATAATGTATTTTATTTTATTTCTTTTGTTCATTTTATAACTCCTTGTAACCTTCTTTTTATTCTTCAACAAAATCTACTTTATGATGCGCGGGCTTAATAAATGTAATTTCAATCCGCCTATTTTTTCCTTTTAAATCAGTATTGGCATTAAGTTCGGATAAATATCCTTCTGTCAGTTCTTTAAACTGATCTTTACCTCTCGGAACATATTGTGCATATCCGGCTGCGATTAATCTTCGAGGATCAACATTTTTAGCGCCTAGCTCTGAAGTGATATGCCTAATCACTGCCGCTCCCCTAGAAGCAGATAATTCCCAGTTGCTCGGAAACTTTTTACGAATCTTTGGAGGCAATTTTTCATTATCTGAGTGACCCGCAACCTCTATCTGAAAAATACTATTATTTATTTTGGGTGCTATTTCATCTTTTAATAATAATTTTAATCCTGTTTTTAACTTCGCTGATCCAGATTTAAAAGAAAAGTCACCACTCACATTTAACGTAACACCTTTTGGCCCTGTGGTTACATCAATGGGCGGATCTCCTTTGATTCCTTTTTCCTCCATCTGCTCTTTCATTTTTTCTACCATTTCATCCAGTGATTTTTTAACATCCACAAGATTATCCATTGGTTTTTCAAATTCGCCTTCAAGTTCTGCGGCATTATCCTTTTTTATTTTACTGCCTAGTGATTTTCCGGTGGAATTCGCCATTTCTAATAATTTTACTGGATCAATTGTAGAGATTGCTGCCAGCAAAACAAAAAACGCAAATAACAAAGTCATCATATCTGCAAAAGTACCATACCAACCGGGTAAGCCCTCAGTGACGGAATCGGCGCCTTTTGCAAAACCTGCTTTCCAGGCTTTTTTTTCTGATGCGGACTTTGCCATTTAATTTATCCCTCTTGTTTCCATTCTTTAGGTGGAATAAAAGAATTGAGTTTTTCCCGAACAATAAGTGGATGCTTCTTCTGATGAAGCAAACGTGTCGCTTCAACGAGAAGCGCTTGAGCTGTTGTTGAAGCATTCATCTTTTGACTTAACTTCGCAGACATAGGTAAAAAGAATAGGTTTGCAAAAACGGCACCGTAAAAAGTTGTAATCAAGGCTGCTGACATACCCGGCCCAAGCGAATCTGCGCCCCCATCACCACCAAAACCTGATAACATAATAACAAGACCTATAAGTGTTCCGATCATTCCCCAAGCGGGAGACATATCTCCCATAGATTTAAACATTTCGGATTGAATTTTTTCTCTTTGCTCTCTATACTCAATGCGCGTTTCAAGAATATCTGTTAATTCGTCGAGAGAATAGCCATCCACGACCATTTGGCATCCATCTTTAAAAAAATAATTTTGAATGGAATCAAGATTTTTTTCTATATCTGCTGCCCCTTTTCTTCCTATATCTGCCATCTTTACAGCATCGTCTACAAGATTTCCTAATGGTTTGCCATCACCTTTCATCACAGCGCTAATTGCGGCGCCAAGACCTAAAACATCCTTGAGAGGGAAGGCAACTGCAAGGGATGCAATCATTCCTCCAAATACAATCGCAAAACTAGACCCCGAGATAAATCCTCCCATACCGGCTCCGCCAGCAGCAGCAGCGGCAAGCCAAATCCCACCAACAATAGAGCTAATGCCCAAAACTAAACCTACAAGTATGGCTAAATCCATAAATTATTCCTCCTCAAAAATACTGGTTGATTTCAATCTATCTTCGTGAAGCGCTTTCAATATATTTCTAACATCATCATATTCGGGGTCTAAGCGTAAAGCTAAATTCCAATTAATCGTCGCGCGTTGAACGTCTCCTAATTTATAATAGATTGATCCCCTTCGCGCATAAGCCAGCGCCATGTTGGGGTTTAATTCTAAAGCCAGGTCAACTTCCTTCAGTGCTTCTCTATAATCTCCTGCATAAAAATATCTTAAGGATTTTGATAAATGTCGCATGGCTTCATTCATATTATTTTCAGCTACATTTTGTTTTAATGTAATGGCTTTTAATGAATCATTTAAAAATAGTTTTTTCTGCTCTACGGAAGCCAAGCGAATCATCATATTTCTCATTTCATTATTCATGAGGGACATGGAATCTCTAAGCGTGGAAACGGCCAAATCGGCCAAAGAAAGGGTAGAGTCGAGATGCATTGGAACAGTAAAGTCGTTACTGGAATTATAGCCAGGTAGCAATCCACCTGAAGGCCCTTGCGCAGAAATACTTGCTTTATCTTTTCGGGGCACAACCATATCAAATCCAACGGTAAATCCTGGGTGTCCGGGCCAATATCGCACTGCCCATTCCGGTAATTTATCTAAGTGGGTGAATCCAAGGTTTAGGCGGTAATCCGAGGTAAGGGGGATGCGGAGTCCCACATTGACGCCCGTACCATCAAATTCACCCACTATATCTAATCCACCCCATTTTTCCAAATAGGGTGTTTTGAATAAAAAGCCTAAAAACACGCCAGACTTTGTTGCTTTTAGCGAATCTATAACTTCAATGGTATCTGAAGGTGCAATGCCACCTGTTCCAAATCCCATATATGTATTAAACTTATATTCTCCAAGATTTTTTTCACTACCCAATACTGCAAATGCAGATAATAATTGCGTATTAATACTTAATAATTCTGTAGAACTCGGATCGGTTGTGAAAACAACATCTTGTAATCCAACTGAAATAGAAATATCATTATAGGTATAAACTTTTTTCTGAAAATGAAATCCAAACTCGATGGGTGGCGTTAATAATGATTCGCCTAATAATCCAAGAGAGGTTGTATCTCCACCTTGCACTGAAGAAAAACCAAAAGAAAATCCTCGCTTGAGCTCCATATCAAAATAAACACCTTTCGCGGTATTCATCGGATTAAAATTGTGAAATTCTGTCCCAAACCCAGCTCGGAACAGGTAGGGAGATTGGTTTGTGCTTGTCATGGGAACGCGCATCATCAAACCTGGGCGCGTGCCGACAACGCGTGTAGCGCTCATCCCTATACTGCAAAAAAGAATAAAAGCGAAAGAGGTTAAGATTGTGTTTTTCATTGTTGTTTTGATTTAGATTTATTGAGTTCGAGTGTGGCAAGCGTTACATATTCGCTTTTTGGATATTTGTGGATTAATAAAGAAAAGGTATCTTTTGCTAAATCTGTCTTTCCTGTTTTTTGATAAATTAATCCTTTTTGCGCAAGCGCGTCATCTTTTTGTTTGGACGATTTGTCCTCTAATAAAAGATCTAGGACTATTAAAGCATTGGCGTAATCACCAATTTGCTGGTGGGCATCCCCCATCCAATAAAGAACATTGCTTCTCGTCTTAGGTTTGGCTCGAGAAAGCGTTAGGGCAGAAAAATGTTCTAAGCATTTTTTGTAGTCTTCCTTTTGATAAGCAATCGCACCTTTAGTATATATTTTTTGGTTAAAGTCATTTTGGTGTTCTTGATTTTGTGCTTCACCGTTAATGGTTGACACGTTCAAAGCTTTAGGCTGTTTGAAATTGACAAGTTCTGTGCGAAGAGTTGTGTTTTCTTTTTCGAGCCGTTCTATTTCTAGCCTCAGCTCGCTTTCTAGTTCTTTCATATGATTGTTTAGTCGATCTAAAGACGCGAGCGCTTCTTTTGAAGCTGTTGTATAAATCGCACCACTTTGAATCTTTTTAATTCTAATAACCGCATCCTCAACAGGTGCCTTTACAAGGTGGGAATAGGTTTCATTTCCAGTCCTGGGTTCTATGACAATTCCTAAATCTAAAAAGAAAATATCCGCCGTTACGGATTGTTGTTGTCCCTTTACCTGAGGTAAAAACAACAACATCGAAATAATTAATGATTTTAACATTGGTTTATATTTACTGGTACTCTTCCCAATCAACAACCGTAGAATAACCTATAAAAGTGCCAAACTCTGAAGACACATATAATTCAAAACTCCCCACTGCCCCAGGCAATAGACTTGCATCTGAGACAATTCCACTTTCAAACGTATTGTAAGATCCTTTGATAAAGGTTGTGAGCGTTTTGGTGCCTCCACTCCAATTTTTTCTAAACACAAAATCGATTTTTGTGAAATCTGCACGACGACCGCCAATGTTTTTTAATTCACCTGTAAAAATAATATTTCCATGACTATCTTTTTTCTCCGTAATGTTTCCGACCAAAACGCAGTTTGCTGAAAATTGTTTTTCATAGTTTCGAGAACTTGTGTTGGTAGAAGTATATCGCGGTTCTGCCAATTTTGGCATGGGAGGTGGGGTATAAGAATCCCGAATTTGTTCAGGAATATATGCCTGAGTATCCTCCGTAATTACATTGTCTATAATGCGAATAATTTGATCTCGTGCAATAATTAGATATCCAACCAATGTTTCAACTTTTAGCGATTTGTCATCCTGGTAAATAATTTTCCCAAAAACTGTGCTACCATTTTTTAATATAATTTCTTTGGAATAAATGGTCAGTGGGTTAATCCACATTTTACTCAAAGCTTTTAAATCGTCTAGTTCTTGACTTATATATTTGAATTCAGCCGTAAGTTTTTTAATCTCAAAATTTAATTCATTAATTACAAAACTTTCGTCAGATCCGCCTAGCGCCGAAGGAGATTTAACCGCTTCTGGTGCGGTGCTAATATCTGGTAGCCTGGTGCTTTTTTGAGAGGAGAAGAGCTTTGCTTGGGACGTAGCTTGAAGTGTAATGTCTATTTCTTTTTTCTTGTCTCCATCTGCTATTATAACCGAAATTTGTCCAGCTCCTTTTTCATCATGAGATGCTTTGAGCGTATATTCGCCTGGCTCCAGTTTTGTGAATTTATATTTTCCGTTGCCGCCTGTTTTATCCGTATCAAGCTCGCTCCCGCTCCCATCTAAAAGTTGAACAGTGGCTTTTTTTACTTTTTCGCCATCAGTATCTGTGACTTTACCAAAAAGTTTAATCCCTTTAGAGAACGCAAAAGTACTTACAACAAAAAAAATGCAGATAGCGAACAAAATTCGTCTATTAAAACTAAAATTTAATTTCATTATTTTTACCTCGGATTTGTAATATCTTTAATGACTCCCCCACTAAAGACGTATGGATTTTAACCCGAAATACAAATGGTGTCAAGCACCAATTGTAATAGCAAAATGTCTCAAAATTGCGTGTATCAACAAAAATACTTTATTTCCAAAAATCTTCTAATGTCTTTTTTCTCGCGGATTGATTTTCAATGGCTTGTGTTGTTTTAATCAGAAGATGTGGAGGTAGGTCTTTAGAAATTGCCTTTTGGTATGCTTCTAAAATTAAATCAAAATCTGTATCGCCAATCTTCTGGTATGCTTGCCCTGTCCAATAGTGATGCTCCCCCTTCTTGGCTTGGATCCAAGCGCATTTTCCAAAAATTTCAATGGCATCCCAAATTTTATTCTTCTTTCCTGTTGCCATTAATAAGCGGCCTTGTACAATAAACTGATAATATTTTGCTGTAGTATCTTTTGGAAGAAGAGAAAGAGATGCTTGAAAGTGTTTTTTCGCGCTTGTTAAATTATCGGAGTATAGCGCTTCACGTCCCAGCTTGTTGTGCGCTTTTGTTATCGCCTGTATTAAACCCTGGTTTGCGTTTCCTCTCGCCAAAAGCGAATCTTGCATGCCAATCAATTTTTCAGGTTCATTGATAGCCATTGATTGATAGTTTGCTCCTGTGCAAGATATCATTATCAATAACGGTCCTAATAGACATAATTTAGTTGACATTTTACCCCTCAAATCGAAAAAGATCCTTGTGCTGTCTGAACTCAGAATAAACAGACTCCATAGACTCCGCTACAAAATACCTATCTTGTATGGTGCTATAGTCAAAACGCGTCATTGCGATTTCTTGTATATCAAAAGGTTTAAACTCGGAATGTTTTGATTCGCCCTTTGCGCAAGCTATAAGACTTTTTGTTTCGTCCAAACTGGAAATAATACCTGCTCCATATATTTCGTAATCAATATCATTGGCCGTGCGACGAAATCTATCTGTTTTTCCTGTGTTTTTAACAACACCAAATTCATAAGTCCACCAAGCAAAGTTTTGCAATCTTTTTAAATTATGAGCCACAAGGTCTAAACCCAATCCTCGTTCATCCTTAATAATTTCATTTCCTAAAACGCCCATTTCCACAAGAAAATCTGCATAGTGCTTATTCATCAAAAACGGTACATGTGCTTGAACGTCATGAAAAATATCTGGTTCGGGTGTATATCCTTCATCGTTTTGAATCTCTGTTCCTGAGTATTTTTCGTCAAAACGTGGCGAATGGCGAATAATATCTGTAACGGGAAACTCTCGGTTTTTGTTCAATTCAAAAAATAATTCTTCATCCACAAATCCTGCGACGGGAACTAATTTCCATCCTGTGGAATTTTCAATAAGCGGTGAAATGGCCTCAAACTCTGGAAACATATTGTTGGGAATCGGAAGTGTTCTAAGGCCTAAAAGATATTCTTTTGAAGCATATTGGTCTAATAAAAATTCTAAATTTTGAAATAATTCTGCCCATATTTTATTTTCAAAATTAGTAATGTCATCAAATTTTTGTGGTTTTAGATAAGCATCATCTTTTCCAAAAATCTGAATTCCACCAACAGCGTTGGGAATAATGTTTTTAAAAAGATGATCATATTTTGTTGATTCAGCAACCATTTTTTTCCTCAATTTATCTTCATTAATTTAATAAGGTTATTAGGTAAAACCCTACCAAAGCCAAATATATATAACGGCACGATTTTTTCGACCATAATCTATATCATAAGGTTGATTGCATTCTGATCGCATATCTACCGCGTCCGCATTAAACATATCAAAATTTTCCCCATAAACCACAGCCTTAAACCTGCCCTCTTGTTCTTGACACCATTCTTTTACAGCTTCTCGAAGTTGCCCTGTGCCATGTCCTGTAATAATTTTTATCGCTTTGGTTTCATGGTGAAAAGAGGCTTCACTCACAGCTGTCTCAAGGATAGTCATGGCGTGAAATAAATTATTTGTTGTGTGGCCAATATCTACAATTTTCATTTTTTTATTCATAATGAGAGGCTAATATTATTTTGTTTATTGCGATTACTTATTGTGTATTTTTCAGCCAGAAATTAAGGAATTATATGATGGAAAAAATCAAATTAGGACAAACAGGAATTTTGGTTCCAACTGTCAGTTTAGGAACATGGTCTTTTGGGGGAAACAGCTCCAGTTCGCCTATGGCTGTGGGTTGGGCTGGACAGGATGATAAGAATTCCCAACTGGCTTTACGAAAAGCATACGAATGTGGCATTACTCACTGGGATACAGCAGATGTGTATGGAGATGGACAATCTGAGGCGGTCATTGGTTCTATATGGAAAGACATCCCAAGAGAAGCAATTTTTCTCGCCACAAAAGTTGGGTGGAATAAAGGTGCATATCCTATGTTTTATCATCCCGAACAAATGAAAAAAAATATGGAGCGTTCCTTAAAAAATCTAAAAACGGATTGTGTGGATTTGATGTATCTCCATCATTGTAATTTTGGGAAATCAGACGAAATGTTTGATGATGCGTTAGATATTGTCCGCCGATTTCAAGAAGAAGGAAAAACAAAATTTATCGGACTCTCAGATTGGTATTTACCCAAAATGATGAAATATATCGAGCGCGTAAATCCTGATGTGGTTCAACCTTATCGAAATGTGATGGATGATTCGTATGCTTCAAGTGGCCTAAAAGATTGGATAGATAAAAATAAGGCTGGCGTTTGTTTTTTCTCTCCCCTTAAACACGGTCTTTTAACGGGGAAATACACAGAAACACCCCAATTTGAAAAAAGCGATTTTCGTTCTACTGTTCAAGATTTTCAAAATCCAGATATCATTGAAAAAATGCAAAATAATAAAAATTTACTTACAGAGCGATTTCCTCAAAATGAAAATCCCGTTATGCATGGGTTGGTAAATGCTTTGCTTACAGATGCGCCAACAGGATGCGTTTTGCTTGGACAAAGAAATGAAATGCAAGTTCAGGTGGCCTCTAAGCTTGGAAAGGCTTTGTCGAAAGAAGAAGCAAATTGGGTGAAAGCCTTATATAAGAATGGCTAAGATGCTGTTTGATTTTCTTTGACCGCCTTCTCTGCCATCATAATAAATCGTGTTGCATTCGGCAAATTTGAACTTCGATCAATAAAAAAAGATTTTGTCTGGCCGGCTTTGTCCTGGTAAATAATCTCTCGGCTTAATTTTTGTTCTCCAAAGATTGGCAAAAAACTTAACCATTTGCTTCTTACGTTTACTGCAAGCAAATCTTTAAAAGCAATTTTCCTGTTTTTCGTCAACCAACTTCGCAATTCGAACGATTTTTTTCTTACGACAATGGATTTGTTGCTCTCAATTAAGAAAAGTCGCAACAAAGGTAAAAGTATTAAAACAATAATGAACGCATATAAATTGGGTTTAAAGTAGTTATTTTCTATTAAACCTATTTTTGACAATATGATTTCACAAGTGAGGGACAAATAAATCATGCCAAGGAAAAATGAGCTCATTTGATTCAATAATGAGTGGCCAACTTTGAAGTGAAAAGCATTGTGTGATTTTTGATCTATCGGGTTTGAAGTAAAATAATAATTGAAGAAAAGAGACAGCCACGCTCCAACGAATAAAGCATAAAACAGTGAATTAATCATGCTTGCGTTCATCGGATTTGGATCTGCTTTATCAAATACAAATCTGAAGACCGTCATAAAAATCCCAAAAAATAAGGCAGTTCTTAGAAAGGAAAAAAATTGTGTTTCGTTTTCGGCTGTTGCAAAAGAGAGTGGGTGTTCCATTGACCTAATTGCTTTTTCGGTCGCTTCTTTTTCGTCCATGCCTTCTCGAATTAAATAATCAACTTTATCCAAAATGTGTGCTTTTATTTCCAAAATTTTTGACAATCGCACTTTTTGGCTTCCCAATAAATGTGAATCTAATTCCATTAAATAACCGTCAATTATATAGTTTTCAGTCAAAGCAGAGGGGTGGATAAAAAGTCCGGGAAATTTTAATATATTTCTTAATAGATTCATGATGGATCCAAGTAAGTGTTTATGATATCTCGAATGGCTTTCCAATCTATAATTCGTTTTTCCAATAAAGCGTTTCCTAATTCCGTAATGCAATAATATTTTCGATCTGTTCCTCGATTTCCCGGCATCCAAAATGATTCTAAATACATTTTGCTTTCTAATCGATGAAGAATCGGATACATGGATGACTCCTTTAATACTAACGGTCCATTTTCCAAAATAACATTGATTTTTTGAAAAATGGCATAACCATAATTATCATCTTCTGATAAGACTTTTAATATCAAGGTGTCTAAAAAACCTTTTAAAACCTGCGTATCGTTTTGTTTAAACATAATTGAATTTATTTAATTATACCCTATATCGCAAGGCTTATTATACATAGCATAAAAAGCGAATAGTTTTTATAAGGTTGGGCTTAACCTTTTGTGAAACCCCATCCTGTATGCTTCGCCAAGCTCAGCAAGACAATTTATCTCTTCTGTTGCTCTGAGTCTAAATTGATCAATTTTTGAAGGTAATAAAGATGGATTCGGGGTTTTTATTGGCTCTTTCAATTCGTCACTTTGATTGTGGATGATTATTCTTAATTTTGGCGTCCGATTTCTAAACAATCTTATTCAATAAATAAACATATTAGGCTTTACGTTTTAAACAAATAGGCCGAAAGGAAAACATGTCAAAACAATCATTCCAAACAGAAGTGGGGCAATTGCTTCAATTAATTATTCACTCTTTATATTCACACAAGGAAATCTTTTTGCGGGAGTTGGTCTCAAATGCCTCTGATGCTTTAGATAAACTGCGCTATTTAACCCTCACAAAAGACGCGTTTAAATCCTTGGATTTTGATCCTAAAATTCAATTGGAATTCCATGATGGAGAAAACCCAAGTCTGACAATTTCTGATAATGGAATTGGGATGAGTAAAAAAGAACTCACAGATAATTTGGGAACTATTGCTCGTTCTGGAACCAAAAACTTTTTATCTAAAATGTCTGGAGATGCAAAAAAAGATTCTCAGCTTATTGGACAATTTGGTGTTGGGTTTTATTCTGCCTTTATGGTAGCAGACCAAGTAGAAGTCTCTAGTAAAAAAGCAGGTGCCAAAGAGGCATGGACATGGACCAGTGATGGTCAGTCTGGATTTGACATTAGTAAGGGTGTTCAAAAAGAAAGTGGAACGCGCATCACGCTTCATTTGAATGAAAACGGGAAAGAATTTGCAAATCGCTGGCAAATTGAAAACTTAGTAAAAAAATACTCTGACCACATTGATTTCCCCATCATGCTGACCTATACGGATGTTGAATACGATAAAGAAGGAAAAGAAAAAAAAACAGAAATCAAAACAGAACAAGTCAACCACGCAAAAGCTTTTTGGACTCGATCTAAAAATGAATTAAAAACGGAAGATTATCAAGCTTTTTACCAATCCATTTCTCATGGATCTGACGAGGCGATGGACTGGGTTCATGTTAAAGCTGAGGGGAATTTGGAATTCACCTTGTTGTTATATATTCCTCAAAAAGCGTCTCCAGATTTATTTAGAGTCGATTATCAATCTGGTGTAAAATTGTATGTCAATCGCGTTTTCATTACGGATGATGATAAAGATTTGCTTCCACCTTGGATGCGATTCGTAAAAGGCGTTATTGATTCTTCTGATTTGCCTTTAAATGTGAGCCGGGAGATTCTTCAACAAAATCGCATCATGACAAAAATTAAATCAAATGCAGTAAAAAAAGTTTTATCTCAGCTAAAGACACTGAGCAAAGATGGCGATAAATATAACGTGTTTTTCAAAGAATTTGGACGCCTTATCAAAGAGGGGATTTATCAAGATTTTGAACACAAAGATGCTTTAACCGAACTTTTACGTTTCAAATCAACGCAAAGTGATGACTTGATTTCTCTAAAAGATTATCTTGGTCGCATGAATGACGATCAAAAATCCATTTATTATATTACGGGACAAAATCAAGTTTCTCTTAAAAACTCTCCCCTTTTGGAACTGTACACTAAAAAGAATGTAGAGGTTCTGCTCTTAGATGATGAGATTGATGAAATTATTATTTCATCTGTGCCAAAATATGACGATAAAGAACTTAAATCTGTCAATCGAAGTGGCAGTGCGGATGAGCTTGGTGATGATATTGATAAAGATTTGGAAAAATCAAGCAAGCCTCTTATCAAGAAACTAAAAAAGGCTTTAGGTGAAAAAGTAAAGGATGTAAAACTTTCTACGCGATTAAGCGACTCGCCTTCTTGTATTGTTATGGATGAAAATGATCCAACGGTTCAAATGCAAGAAATTTTAAGATCCATGGGGCAGGCGGACATACCAACAATCAAGCCGATTCTTGAAATAAATCCAAAACATGAGCTGGTAGAAAAATTAAAATCAGATACAAATTCTTTTGATGATATTGCGCTTTTGCTTTATGAACAAGCCTTATTGCAGGAAGGCATTAAATTGGAAGATACAGCCGGGTTTGTAAAACGAATGAATCGACTTATTTCAACAAAATAATTTTTTGATTCTGGCTGTGCCCTTGAACTTGTAGTCTTACAAAATAAATCCCATTGGGTTGATTTGACGCGTTCCATTGAATTGTGTGGCTTCCCGATTCAATAAAACCATCAATCAATGTTTCTCGCAATTGACCTGTAATATCATAAATTCGTAGAGACATAATCTGCCGTGTCTCTACGGAATATTTGATAGTTGTTGTTGGGTTAAATGGGTTTGGGAAAATATTTAATAATCTGAACTCTAAAGGAAAAGTTGTTTGGTTTGTTTTTAAAATATCTATTGCATGAAAGCCTAAATAATCCCAAGTGTCCTGCTCGTAAACAGTCCATTCAGAGTTGTCCGTATTGGTTCCGGCGGATGAGGTCCAACTTAGATTCCCCGATAAAACGTGAGGTTTTCTGACCAGCGTATGATTAAGGGTTCCATTTTCAACGCCAGCTACATCCCAGCCATCACCGGGATCTCCATTCCAATCTCCCAACCAATCCACAATATAATAATTGGATTCATTTCCAAAAACAAGCGCATATCCATCATTTCCGTTACTCAGGTATTGATGTGTCATATCTGCTTGATTTAAAATGGTCGCATCGGCATCTGGGTGAGCAATCATATAAACTTGGTTCGGAGCGATGGTGGCATTTGTTGGAAAGTCATTCCAATATTCATATTCTCCTACATTTGTTGGTGAATTTCCCACACTAGGGAATCCATAATTTGTTAAATCAATGGTTTCATTCGTGGGGTTGTATATTTCTAAATAGCGGTTTTCATTTGAGCCTTCCGCGTATTCACTAAAGAATAAATCGCCTTCAAGTGTTTCTGAAATATAAATCGTAACCGTATCTGAATCTGTTCCATCTTCATTGTCCGTAACTGTCAATTTGAAAGTGAGTGACGTTGAAATTGTTGGCGCGGTAAATGAGCTGAATTCTCCATTGTAGGTCGAAAGCGTTACGGCATCTCCAGTGATTTGTTCCCACAAATATGAGGAGATACTCCCATCAGAATCGTTGCTAGCAGATGCATCTAAATATACGATTGCACCAATAAGAACCGTTTGGTTTTGCCCCGCAAATGCGGTGGGGGGAATATTTTCTGTTCCCGTCTCACATTCCGCCCAAACACAGGCTACCCATTCGGGATGATCAATATAAGGATTTCGATTGTTTTGGATATCATAAACCGCATCATTGCGATCAATTTCTTTTTGACTTACAGAGTCCGCTTCGTGCCAATCTAATAACATATCCACAGCCCAAGATTTTAAATCTGCACCATTTACCATTTCGTTATTATCCCAAGATCCGTCTTCATTATAATATCGGGTGGACATATAAAAATAGGTACGGGCAAAGTCACCTTTATACGCATCAATAGGCTCAAAGACTGTTCCGCTAAAGCCATAAGCATCCATGGTGCCTTTTTTGCTCCCATTCTGAGATGTCCAGCTCGCGCTTGAAACTTCTCCAAAAGGTAAATTTGAACGCATTCCATTTGTGTATCCATCCGTGGGATAAAGATGAAATAAATCAGTATTCATGGGGGCCGCCTCGTTGAACCAACTTTTAGGCCAAGAATGCTCTCGATTGTAACAATCGCCTTCTCCCCCATAATTCCCACATTGATTTGTTATAAATGTATATTCATAGGGTGGTGTTCCGCCAGGGATATCTGAATACATATCCCATACTTTTCCATTTGATTTTTGGTCAGTAGATTGGAAATGTGTCCAAAGCGAACTGTAAGATTTGGAGTCGTGATTGTCTATGATATCGTGAAGGGCAGATCGTAGAGTTTCTCCATCGAGCCCATTTGCGGAATCATAATAGTTATCGGGCACTTGAGCAAACAAGTTTGTAAAAAGCAGGAGTAAAAAAAATCGGTTCATAGCTTTTTTAGATTTTTAAGACAGATAAATAATTAGTTGTTCCAGAAATGCCAACTGGCACTCCACCCGTTATTACAATTTTTTCATTATTTTCTGCGAGATTATTTTCTTCTAGGGCTTGTTTTACAATGCCCTGGACTTGATCTGCATTTTTATACTTTTTGATTAACAAGGGGGTTACGCCCCAAACAATTTGAAGTTGTCGAAAGCATTTTTTATTGGGGGTTAATGCGATAAGATTTGCTTCTGGCCTATAACGAGAAATCATTCTTGCTGTGCTGCCGCTATGGGTCATTGTTACTAAGTGCTTGGCTGAAACTTCTTTGCTAACCCTGCAAGCCGCATGGCTAATAGCGTGAGCGATTGAAAACCATTTTTGTCTGGGTTCATAATCAAAGATATCAAAAGAAAGTGTGTTTTCTGTTTCTTCAATTACTGTTTTCAACACATCAATGACCGCTTCTGGGTTTGCGCCTGCTGCGGTTTCGCCTGTTACGAGCAAGCCATCTGTTCCATCAATAATTGCATTTGCAATATCGCTAACTTCAGCCCGTGTTGGCACAGAGCTTTCTACCATAGATTCTAATATTTGAGTAGCAATCACAACGGGTTTACCCAATCGTTTCGCCTTTTTAATCACCATTTTTTGAATGGCGGGCACCTTTTCTAAGGGAACTTCTGCTCCCAAATCTCCTCTAGCCACCATCACTGCATCAAATTGTTGGATGATACTATCTATATCAATTACGGCTTCCCATTTTTCAATTTTAGCCATCACAGGAATCTCTACATTTTTATCTGATAAATATGATTGTATGATATCTGCGTCAGAGGCAGAACGAACAAATGAAAGGGCAATCCAGTCCGCGCCTTCTTTTATAGCTAAGTCGAGATCACATTTATCTTGCTCGCTTAGGGTGGGAACGTCCAACTCAACTCGGGGGAAGTTTACCCCTTTACGGCTTTGGATATTACCCCCAAGGATGACCTGACATTCTAGTGTTCCTTCAGAAATTTTTTGCATTACGCTTAGCTGAATACGCCCATCATTGATGAGAATTTTTGCATTTTGATGGATTGATCCAAATTGAAATCCTTTTGTTATGGGAATAATATTTCCCTTCGTCTTCCCGTCGTTGCTGACAAAAACCGTGTCCCCTTTATTAACACAAATATCCTTTTCAATCGCATCAACGCGGATTTTTGGACCTGATAAATCTGCAAGAATAGTCGGGCGATCTTTTGATTTTGTTTTTACTTTTTTAATTTTTTTGAAAAAATCTTTTTTCTGTTCTTGTGAGCCGTGGGACATATTGACCCGAAAACAGTTCACGCCTTTATCATACAGTTCTTGAAGTTTTTCTGTGCTGTCACAAGAGGGTCCAACTGTCGCAAGTATTTTTGTTCTTTGTATATTCATATAATAAATTAAGGCTTTTGTTTTACAATATTATTTTTTTTATCAAGGGTTTATGTGTTTCTTTGTAGATTTCAAGCAACTGAATACATTTAGTTTTTTACATTACTCAAACTTGGAGTTTTTTATGAATGAAAAAAATAAAAATTTGTTGATGATGGGTGTCCTCTTATTATTTGGATACGGTTTATTTCAACAAAATAATAGCACTGATCACGTTTTTAGAAATGCCGATATAAACGAAGAGGAGATTTTAGACCATATTATTTATTTAGCTGACGATGGAATGGCGGGCCGGTATCCCGGGACAAGAACTTCAAAAGATGCAATTTCTTATATATCAAAGTTTTGGCGATCTGTAGGACTTAAGCCTGGTGGAGAGAATCGATCATTTGTCCAACCTTTTGATATTTCCAGTGGTGTTGAAATTGGCGACCAAACCTCTTTTAGCGTGAGTGAGATTTCATTGACAAATGGTATTGATTTTACCCCTTTAAGTTTTTCTGGTAATGGTTCGCTTTCCGCGGGAGCTGTTTTTGTTGGTTATGGTTTTGATATGGATGATGACAAAAAATGGAAGGATTATGAAAATATAGACGTTCAAGGAAAATGGGCAATTGTCATGCGAGGTGGCCCAGAACAAATTCACCCTCATTCCATTTATGCCGCACATGCGCCTATGAATAAAAAAATGATGGTCGCTAGAGACCATGGTGCTGTGGGGATTATTTTTGTCTCACAAAAAGGTGATGACGGATTGGTGGGCTTCGACCATACCACAAGCGCCTCCAAAGGAGGTATCCCCGCCATTCATCTTTCCATCGATCAAGTAAATCAGCTTTTTCAAGCTCAAAACAAGTCTGTTGCTTCCCTTCAAGAAAAAATGGATAGTGACTTAAAATCAGTTCAATTTGATTTGGGCGATGTGGTCTTATCTGCTCATGTTGATCTACAAGAAAAGAAAATTCGGGGCGGAAATGTGGTAGGATTTATTCGTGGGCGAGACCATCAACTGCGAAATGAATATATTGTCATTGGAGCCCATTTTGATCATTTAGGAATGGGGGGCCACCACACAGGTTCTCGAAATAAAGATACAACGGCTGTGCATAATGGCGCTGATGATAATGCCTCCGGAACCGCTGGCATTCTTGAACTCAGTCACAAAATGTATGCGAATCGAAGTCAATTAAAACGAAGTATGGTTTTTATCGCTTTTGATGCAGAAGAAAAAGGCTTGCTTGGTTCAAAACATTTTGTGGAGAACCCAGCCGTGCCCCTTGATAAAATTGTCGCTATGTTTAATTTAGATATGGTTGGGCGACTCAAAGATTCTACGTTTAATGTGGGCGCTATAGGAACCTCGCCTGTATTTGAGCCCCTGCTGGATAAAATGGCGGAAGAAAGTATTTTGTCTATCAATAAATCTTACTCTGGGTATGGGCCGAGTGATCATGCAAGTTTTTACACGAAAGATATTCCTGTGCTCTTTTTCTTTTCCGGTTTTCATGAACAATATCATTTACCAGAAGATGATTGGCCTTTGATTAATACAAAAGGTGAAAAAGATATTTTAGATTTTGTTTATGATCTTAGTATGACTATAAACCGCGCAGAAGAGCGCCCTCTTTTCACAGAAGCAGGATCTAAAGAACCACCAAAAAGAAGACGATCTGATGGCGTTACGCTTGGCATTATCCCTGCGTATGGTGGTGGAGATGAAGAGGGTATGGAAATAGATGGCATTGCGTCTAAGGATGGCCCAGCAGGAAAAGCTGGAATGAAAAAAGGTGATATCTTGATTGAAATAAATGGAAAAAAGTTACTCAATATTCGAGAGTATATGGGACGAATGGCAGAACTGAAAAAGGGTCAAAAAATTACGGTCAAGGTCTTGCGGGATGGAAAACCTTTAATGCTTGATGTTCAGCTATAAATGATATTGTCACTCATAAAATCCTTTTGCTTTCGTCTCCGCTCTTTAATGTTGGGATTCCCTATTATATATGCAGAGTGAAACTAAAGCATGAGAAAAATATAAACAGGTTTTAGATAAAGTGAGGGAATTGAAGTTGGAGGCCCGAGCGATATTCAACGAAGATTCTTCTCTCGATTTGATTTATCAAAAGTTTATTAATATGGATTTCGCGATCAGAATGACAACGTTTTTTGTTGAAACGCACTAAGTTCTTTTAGTTTAATACCTGAGGAGCAAGTAAGCGGAATGGCTCGATAATTGCATCAAATTTCCTCCCCATATCATCAACCATTTGATAGCTTCCCTCCATAAATCCCATGGGTGTTGATAAAGGACAAAAGCTTGTGTATTCAAAAGATTCCCCTGGTTTTAGTTTTGGTTGTTCTCCCACAACGCCTGGACCACGAATATCTTCTGTTTTTCCTCCCCCATCTGTAATGTGCCAATACCGACTTAAAAGCTGAACGGGGCGCTCTCCTTTATTTTGAATCGTAATGTGGTAAGAAAAAAAGTAATACGATCGAACTGGATTGGATCGCTTTTCGATATATTGAGCATTTACACTGATGTCTATCATAATTTATTTTAATAAGCTGATTTTTTTTGACCTTGTATGCTTGCCTGCTTTTAATACAATGAGATAAGCGCCAGATGGAACATCTTGTCCTGTGGCTTCTTTGCCGTTCCAGCTTAGCGTGTGGGCACCAAGCGACATCTGTTTATCAGATAAATTTGTAATCCACTTTCCTTTTATATCATAAATACTAACACTCACATGAGATGTGATGGAGAGACTAAAACTTATAAGGATATTGTTATTGAATGGATTTGGATAAGCTGAATGTAATGTGGGTTCTTGAGCCATAAGTGTCGGCTCGCCTTTAAGCCCAACTTGACCTACTTCTTGATCCACTACAATATCAAATACACCAAAAAGTTCGTCATTATTGTTTTCCAGTGGGATCACTAATCCTTCGTGATTTTCAATCCAAGCATCATCCACTTGGGGATCGTCATAAAAATAACACTGGGTTACAAGTTCTAGGCCTGCTGGTGTCGTTACCTTATAATGAAAATGTCTTGGGCGAACAGAGTAATGGCCTGGCCAAATGGTTTCAAAGGCATATTCTCCATTTTCATCGGTCACCATTTGCCCGCGCAAATTATAGGGGTCTTCTGTTGGGTTTCCGCTATTGCATTCCATAAACATCGTATAACAACCATTATCATTGGCGTGCCAAACGTCCACGATAGCATTTGCAAGTGGTATTTCACAATCGTTCGCTTTTACAGATCCTGAAATATAAATACGTGTTCCTGGTTCTCCTGGATTTGCTAAAATCGTTCGGTTGGGGTGATTCTCTGTCCAATAGGGTCCTAAAATATCTGAGCTAGTTAAGTTACAATTTTTGCTTTTCAATAAAGATAGTGGGCTAAGGCTTACTGCAGTTGTCGTTATTAAACCTGTTTTAATAAAGCGTCTTCTTTTCATTTGTTATTTGCCAACCGTTGCTCTTTTTTTAATTTTTTCCGCAAGCTCTAAAACGGCCATCACATAATTATCTGAATGATTGTAAGCCCGAACTGATTTGTAAATACTTCCAGATTTTGAATAATCATCGCTTCCTTGTTTATAGCCATTTCTAACTAAGTAATTTGCAATACTGCCTAAAACGTCTGGCCAATCATAGGGGCGCCGCACGCCATCTTCGTCAAAATCCACGGAAAAATTCACAAAACTGGAAGGGATAAATTGTCCGAATCCAAATGCGCCAGCGTAAGATCCTTCTATGCTGTGAGGGTCTACATGATCTTTATAGCAATATTCTAAATAGGCGGCCAGTTCTCGTGATGCCCATTTAGCTCGTTTTGGCATGGTGTGAATTTGGGTGTAAAGAGAATTAAATACGGTAAACCCTTTGTGGTGACTTCCATAGTTGCTTTCTATGCCAGCGATACTACATATAATAAAAGGGTCCACTTTATATCGATTTTTCACTTGCGTAAATAAAGCTTCGTTTTCTTTATAAAATTTTGCACCGGCAGAAATTCTTGATTCTTTGACAAACAGTTTTTGATATTGTGGCCACGTTTTTTTCTCCCAAGGTTTTGCAAATCTTTCGGGGATTTCTTTGTGGGTCGTTACCAAGCTATTGCTAAAAGCTTTTTCAATAAATTCTCTTGGGACTGCTTTCTCTTCTAGTTTTTCTAAAACCAGGCGGAAAGCTAAATCTGATTGTGGTTGTTCAATTGCCACTGACACACTCACAAGTAGCGTCATAAATAATATAAGTTTTTTCATAAACCCCTAAATTGTTTTAGTGAATTTATAGTCGGGGCGCTTCGATTAGAAGCGCTGTTTTCTTTGTTTGATTCTTTAAGGGTAGAGCATTGTTCCTATAATAGGAAGGACAATGCCGGCATGCACCGCTCTAAAGAATGGCTTTTTCTCACCAATCAATGATTCGCTTACGGCGCCACCAACTAACCAACCTCCATAATACTTATACTTTTTATAGTGTTCCCCATCCATAAAAACTAATCCAGCGCCAACGCCTACCCAAACACCTGCATATCCCAAATGTGTTATTTGGCCATCAATATAAGTATGGGGCTTTTTTGTTTTGAATGAATATCTTTTTCCAATAGCAAAACCTGGAAATAAATAAGGCCCCATAGACGGCTCTCCAAAACCAGGAACGGCTACGCCAAAACTGGCTTGTAGTCCTATTGTTTTATTTGTACCATATTGGACACTAAGTCCCACATAGCCACCGGGGAAACCTTCTGGAAGATCATTAATTTCTGCTTGGGAAAAACTAATAATGCACAGAGCAAACAAAAGCTGTTTTTTCATTATTTTATTTCATTAAAACCATTTTTTGAGTCTGAGAAGTAGGCCCATTTTCGGCTCGTAATATATATACACCGCTAGATCTGTTTTCGCCGCTCCATTGAATTTCGTGAAGTCCGGGTTGTAGTTTTTGATTTACTAGCGATTCAACTAATCGCCCAGATATATCAAATATTCGTATAGACGTAGCGTGCTGTGTATCGCCCACATTAAACCTAATTGTTGTTGTTGGGTTAAATGGATTTGGGAAATTTTGATATAGGGCAAACGACTCTGAAATTATCGTTTTTTCACCGTCTGTTGAAACAGCTCCAACCCAGCTTGCTGATCGTTCTGAATAAACCCGAAATTCTTCTACATCGGTAAACTCTGAGAAAAAGAAAAAGTCTGCGTCTTCGAGACATTCTTCGTAAGAAAAATAGTCTTCTTCGCAGGGATAAAAATAACCACTCGCATAAAGAGTATCTTCTTCAATCATATATTCTAAGTCTACGACTTCGTCTTCTTCGTCATCTTCACCCTCATAAATCACGGTTAGGGAATCGGCGGTTGCCATCCATTCAAAGTAACTGGTATCCACCCACGTTTCGTGAGATTCTTCGTCAAATTCTACAACCCTATCCATACCTGTTGAGTCACTGTAAAAGGATGTATAAAAATCAACATTGTCATCGCCTGTTCCTTCGTCAAATATTTCAACTGGGAATTCAATGAGTGTTTCCACGCCAGCTAAATAATCCACCCTTTCTGGGCCAAATGTCCCGGATAATAATATAGATACTTCTCCTGAGTCATTCATAAGTTCCAAATCTGAAAATGTAATGCTATAATTTGCCGTGTCCACAGAGGTAAAGGATGATGCTGTTTCCATATCAGCTTCAAATTCTATCATTTCATTATCAATTAGAGTTATGGCGGAAATCAGGTCAATGTTTTCATCCTCTGTAGAAGAACTAAACATAACAATGGTTGGGTTTTCAACTAATGGTTCTTCTCCGAACATAAACATGAAAAATTCCATAAAATTCATATTCATAATAAAACCGTATGGTTCCCCTTCTGCTCCGTCTGTCTCTTCTAAATAAAAGGATGTTCCGTCGTTGGCTCCACCGCTGGCCATTGCTTCATAATTTGAATCGTATAATGTCCAGGTTATATCGTTGTCTGTATCTGTTCCGTTTCCAAAACAAACAAAGTCGTAATAGCCTGGCTCTGCGCAGATTTCAACATCACCGAAACACGCATTTTCTTCTAATGTGCCTGTTTCGACTGTATCGCCCCATTCGTCCGTTAACGCCCAATATGCGCCATTCCACCCATCACATTCAGAATCATACATTTCAAGATAGATGCAAATGTCACCATCATCGCCACCACCTGTCCATTCTTCTTCCAGTTCTTCTGCTACAAATCCATACGATTGGTCAGAATAATAATCAAAATAACATCCAACACTTGGGCCTTCATAAAGCACATATTCAGATACAAAAGAGTAAACAGCTGCTTTATATGGATCGTCTGGCCAATTGATTTCACAATTCTCAAGATTGTCGCCACCAAGGCCGCCAGATACATCTTCGCCATCTACGACTAAACTAAATTCATCAATTAAATCAAAAACAGCCTGCCCTTGGGCTTCTGCATTATTGTCCACATAATTTTGTGCGTAGTCTAATGCATATATATTTCTGTTATTTGATACGGCCCCATCATCGAAAATGGAAGGATCTAAAAAGTAAGCTAAGTCTGTTTCAAAAGCCTCTGTTACCACATGAATGTTTCCCTCGCCTTCTTCTAAAGCCATCATTTGAGATACATTTGGATGTGTTTGATCTGAGCCCACCGTGATATACATGTCGTCTGTTCGGCTTTCACCATGCCACTCCCCAACAATATCTCCCATATCTCTATTTGTATTTTCGCTTCCTTGGCGTGTGGGCGCAGAAGGGGAAACATTTGTTATATTGGGGTATTTTGCTTCAATCGATTTTGCTATCTGTTTTAAGGTAGATAGGACATTTGATTCTCCTGCAAATATGCAACCCATCGTTATCGCTATTATGATCGTTATTCGTTTCATGGTTCTTTCCTCTTTTTTTGTTTATTATAGTGCGGGAATCCCTTTCCGCCGTAGTGATGCTATATTAAGTCTCGAAGTAATTTAATTCATTAAACTTTCTTGACCTAAAAATGTGTCAATTGGTTTACATACTACGTCAGCTCGGTCTTCTTCAACGTTTACATACCAGACCATACTTAATAATACATATTCTCCTGTTGTGCCGTGTTTCCACCTTTGAATAGTACTGAATTTTGTTTCGCGAATTCCTTCAGAATTCTGAATTGTATCTTGGTGCTTTTTTGTTTTTTCAAAATCTTCTGGATGAATTAAATCTTCTCGATCGTATCGAAGGCCAAGCAATTGATCTTGATTGTAGCCCATCAAATCAAACCATTTCCCCTCGATTTCCGTAATCACACCATCAGAAACTCTTCCAGAAATTAAAAGTGATTCTGAGACAATTTTGTCAATCAGGTCACTTTTGTGGGTCTGGGTTTTATCAACCATCTTTTGCTTACTTAGGCTTTCCATCTGTTTTTTGAGGGCAACGTTTTCTCTCATTAAATAATTAATTACCGCTTGCGTTTCTTTTTGTGATTGGGGCGCTTCTTTCGTTTCGTTTTGGGCTTTTTCTTTGGCAAACTTTAATAGATGTTTCGGGGGAATATCGTCTCTCGCTATCCAAATACTTAACGCTTGAGGAGAGACGCCAAAATATTCCGCCACCTCTCGCTTTCTGCGAAAGCCCTTTTGACTCATAATGGTGTTAATCGTTTCTACAGCTTTTGTCATAATTGTTAATCTTTTTGTTTATTATTGTCTTGTTATTTAATATATTGTTTATATAAATTAAGATTATCTTAATTAAATGACAAGAACTATTAGGAGGTTCATAATGTTAATAAACTCAAATTATTCTCGCGGTGCTTTTTTGGTTTTACTCTTGTTTGGTTTTGTTTTTGCGCAAGAGCAAAAAACCTTCAAGTTAAAATCTGGAGAAAAAATATCTGGAGAAGTTCTTTCTGAAACCGAAACAAGCATTACGATAAAGTCATCGATTGCGGGTGAGGTAACGATTCAAAAGTCTGATCTTAAAAAAGAGACTATTACAATTATTTTAAATTCTGGTGATGTGGTGAAGGGTGTTGTGTTAGAAAAAACGGTGGATCACTTTAAAATCGAATCTGCATTTGGTGAAATCACGGTTCCAACAGAACAAATAAAGTCGATTGAAGAAGCCCATAAGGCTAATTCGCAAGCGCCACTGGTAGCTAAACGGAGTCTTTTTGGAACGCGATGGGAAACAGAAAGCAGCCAGAGCGATGAATGGTATTTTAGCAAAGAGCGCTTAATGGATGTTTGGTTTGATCCTACGGGTTATACTATCCCTAAAAACGCTCTGTATTTTAGTGGGCTCTCTTGGGGTTTTGGCTTAACGGACCGTGTCCAAATTACCAGTAAATGGACCAACTATTTTTGGCAAGATTTTAATCTTCGTCCAAAAATAACAGTATTTAAATCGGGAAATGTAGAGTCTCAATCGGCTTTTGCTATCGGGGGACACTTGCATACTAGAGGACTTCCAGATAAATATAAATTAATTGCAAATGCAAGCAAAGATTATGGCTTGAATAGTGGAGAGGAAGCTTATACCTATGAAGATGGATGGGTTCGGCTTGGGGCAACGCCAAATGAAGATGGTGAGTATTACAACGATTGGGGTGATGGCGATCGGTTTTGGGGTGAGCTGTTTGCCGCCTTTACCCTTTCTAAGTTGCGTGAAGGTGGAAATGGCCGCATAAACACTACGATTGGCGCTAGCGCTGTATTGTATCCGGGAGAAGATTTAGCACCTCGCATTTATCTTGCTACAGATATTGATGTTTCCAAAAGCGTTAAAATTATGGGCGAGATTTTTTATGATCCCTTTTTTCCTGAGATGATTAATCTTGAAAATGATGAGCCGTTAAATACACCGATACATTTTGACGTGGGATTTTTAACGAACAAACTTGGACTTAACGATAATCTTTGGGTTGGAATCCACTTCCAAAGACCTTTTATCGCTTTTTATTGGAAATTTTGATGGTTGTGTCAAGCTAAATAACAAAAGGAACTCTAATGAAAAAACATATAAAACTGGGAATTGTAAGCCTTGGACTTCTTTTTACGGTTGCGTGTTATGCACACACACATGTGATTGGAACGGGTCCTTCAACTGGGGTATCATATTCTGAGAGACAATATTTTATTCTATGGGGATTAATTCCATTGAACGATGTTAATTCAAAAATGATGGTTGATGGTGCAGAAAATTATGCGATTGAAACTCAACAAAGTGGGGCGGATGCGCTCATTACCATCGGTGCAAATATTATTATTCCAACAACGATTTCATCGCGAACGGTAACGGTTACAAAATAGTTATCCTGTCCTAGTTTATAGAAAAAAGCCATCGGCGTTGATGGCTTTTTTTGTATCAACCCCCACAAGGCCTCTCACAAAAAACATGGGCTTTCTGCTTTGCTTCAATGTTCGCTCAATTACGCTTCATACTTCAGCGTAGAATTGACACAGACAATTCACTCCAAAGTTATGGAGTTCATCAACTGTGTTGATGTTGAGTCGAAGAATGAGATTCAGAGAAAATAAAATGAGGAAGACCAACTTTGCGGAAGTAAAAACAACTTTAGGGGCTTTACAGACTTTCGACTTTGTGGACTCCATTACACTCCATAGCTTTGGATTGATCTGCATTGTGAACGTTTGTGTGAGAAAGCTTCTTGTGTCGCTATTTTTTTCTGTAAGTTTTGATCTCGTATGTTTCTATGTTTCAAACCTTAGGAGAAAAAATGTTTAGAGTTTTTGACTTTTCTTTTATTTTTGTTTTTCTGTTTATTGGCTGTGGCTCAGATTTTTCTGAGTATGATGTGCTATTAGATCCAAAAATAAACCAAAAATCGGATCAAACCATGTTGGTTTATGAAATCACTGGCGACCCAAACCTCGTTGGAAAAGAGGCGTTTGGCGCACTTTTTAAAGCTTTTTATAGCATAAAGCGAGAATATGGCTTAGAGATGTTGGCGCCAAAAGCACAATGGCCCAAGCTCCCCGATACACCAAAGCATGAATGGGTTGGTGTCTATGGTCTCCCTGTAACAAGTGCCGTGAAAAAAATACCAGATGCCCTGTTAAAAGAATATCCAAAATTACGCTTAGAAACCTGGCAATATGGGATGGTTGGAGAGATTCTGCATATTGGTTCTTATACAAGTGAAGGTCCGACAGTAAAGCGATTGCACAATTTTATCGAAAGCCAGGGATATAAAATTTCAGGGAACCATGAAGAAGAATACTTAAAAGGGCCAGGCGTGTTTTTAAGGGGAAACCCAGATCGCTATAAAACCATTATCCGATATGCGATTCAGAAAAAATGATTAGCATTTTTACCCTGCCTGATGGAAATGTGCTTGCGCTGGCTCAAACAAATACTAAATCATAAAACATAGGAAGAAAAATGAACACTGAACAATTAGAAAACGATATTAATCAATTTTGGGATGAAAAAATTACTCCAACCTTAATCGATTATATTAAAATTCCAAATAAGTCTCCCAGTTTTGATTCAAATTGGAAGGCCAATGGGTATATGGATCTAGTTTTAGATTTAGCGGTTGATTGGACTAAGGAGAATATGCCAAAAGATGGGAAATTGACGGTTCATTATTCAGAGGGAAGAACGCCTTTAATTTTAGTGGATATTCCTGGAGAAAAAGAGGGAAATGTCCTCATGTATGGGCACTTAGACAAACAGCCAGAAATGGAGGGTTGGGATGAAGATTTAGGTCCATGGAAACCTGTTTTGAAAGAAGGGAAGCTTTATGGTCGCGGGGGAGCGGATGATGGATATGCGCTTTTTTCTTCCATTGCTTTAATCCGTGGACTTCAGGCGCAAAATATTCCCCTTCCGCGTATTCTTATCTTGGTAGAATTTTGTGAGGAAAGTGGTTCGCCTGACTTACCTCATTATATTGATTTGTGTGCGGAACACATTGGTAAACCTGATTTGGTGGTTTGTTTGGATTCTGGCGCAGGAGATTATGAGCGTTTTTGGACCACCACTTCTTTGCGGGGCTTGGTGGGCTGTAATCTACGCGTTGATGTTTTAAAAGAGGGCGTTCATTCTGGATCTGCCAGTGGATTGGTTCCCTCCTCTTTTCGGGTTGCGCGAGAAATCCTATCCAAGGTTGAAGATGCTTCTACGGGAGAAATTTTGCTTAAATCTCTCCATACTGAAATTCCAGAACATCGTATAGACGAAGTGGAAAAAATGGTCTCCATTCTAGGAGAAGGGGTGGTAAAAGAGTTTCCGTTTGTTGATAATATGTCGCCTTCGACGGATGATTTGGTAGAAGCTGTTTTAAGGCGCACATGGCGCCCGGCTCTTTCTGTGGTTGGGGCTGATGGTTTACCTGAGGGTGAAAAAGCAGGAAATGTGCTTCGGCCTTATACTTCGCTTAAATTATCCATGCGAATCCCGCCAATGGTCGATGCGGAAAAAGCACAGGAAACACTAGTTTCAACCTTAAGTAAAAACCCACCCTATAATGCTACGATTAGCGTTATAGCAGAGGAGGCAGCCTTTGGCTGGAATGCGCCTAAAACAAAACCTTGGCTTGAGGAGGCCATTGAGCGTAGCTCAAAGCAGTTTTTTGGTGAAAATGCCAGTGCCTTGGGTGAGGGTGGAACCATTCCATTTATGGCGATGTTAGGCGAGAAATTTCCTGAAGCACAGTTTATCATCACGGGGGTTTTGGGTCCGGCATCAAATGCCCATGGTCCTAATGAATTTTTACATATTCCTTATGCCAAAAAGCTCTCTTCTTGTGTCGCTTCTATCTTAGCTGATTTTCAATAAATCCATGCGCTGGCCTGGTGGTTTGTTGGTGATGCTCGCCTTATTCTCGGTAAGCACTTCTTCTTTGGTTGTTCGTCATCTTGTTGATGTCCCTGCGATTGTGATTGCTTTTTGGCGCATGTTTATTGCTGGCGCTCTTTTGTGGGGATTTAGCTTTTTTGCCACTAAAGAAAAATTAAATCAAAAAAACAAATTAAATGTATTGGGCGCAGGAATCTTTTTGGGTTTTCATTTTGCTTTATTTTTTGGTGCGGTAAAATTAACTTCGATTTCTAGCGCTACCTTACTTGGAACGTTGGCACCTCTTTTTACAGCGTTGTATGGGCGTGTTTTTCAAAAAAGGGTTTTGGCTAAAAAAGTGTTTTTCGGTTTGCTTTTAAGTCTACTGGGGATTGTTATCGTGAGCGGTTTCCCTCTGACGGCGCAAAATGATCATTTTGTGGGAAACGTAATGGCAATTTTAGGATCATTGTTTCTTGCTTTAGCGTGGATTTTAGCTGAAAAAGTGAGACAGACAACAAGCGCTGTGGTCTATAGCCGTAGCGTATTTTTGATTGCGGCTAGTGTTTTGTTCCTCTTGTCTCTTATGCGTTCTGAGTCCATCTTTATTGTTGAGACCGAAAGCTTTTTGTGGTTTATGTTTTTGGCTGTAGTCCCCACGCTATTGGGGCATCTTGTATTGAGCTATATGGTAAAATATATTTCCCCAACTGTTGTAGCCTCTATACCGTTAGGTGAACCCTTTATTGCTTCCGTTTTAGGATATTTCTTTTTTTATGAGCTCGTGCCGCTCACCACCATAATTGGGGGAGGGGTTACGCTTTTTGGATTATATTATATTATACAGGGTCAGGTAAATCGTGTTTTTTTCTTAGATTAAGAATACGTTTGTTTCCCTTGAAAACACCATGCCGTGAATTGGGTAATAAAGCAGCAAACTGGTGAATCATTTCGTTTCCTATTTTTTGAATGGCCTGTTTTTTTTGTGCTTTTTCTTTTGGAAGAATGTAAGGTCCAAATGGTCTGCCTATTCTAATTTCAATTTGTGGCCGAACGCCCTTAAATAAATTTTCCCATGCATTTTCTGCCCCCCAAATAACCATGGGTAAAATGGGTGCTTTTTCTACGGTGGATAAATAAACAACTCCATTTTTTGCTGGGTTTAATTCTGTATTTGTGATATGTCCTTCTGGAAAAAGACCAAGGATTTTTCCTTGATTTAATACTTTTTTTGCATCTTTAATCGTGGATGGGGCAACATTTTGTCTGTTTACGGGAATAAACCCGTATAAATGTAAGGCCCACATAAAGTGCCATTTTACTTCTTGATCGCTTGCGGCAATAAAATTGATTGCACGACGAATTGCGAAAACAACAAGAAATGGATCAATATATGAAAAATGATTGCTCGCGACAATAAACGGTCCTGATTTTGGAATATGGTGCCGCCCCTTTATGCTAATTTTTCCAATGAGCGCTCCCAATAATAATCCAAAATAACCCACCAAATAGCGGACTATTTTAGGTTTTGGGGAAAATTGATTTAATTGATTTTTTTTTGCCATTAACAAATAAGGGGGACTTTTAATTCCCCCTTATTGTTGTGCTATTTTTAAGATAACTTACTAAAGCAATCTAAAAGGGCAGATCGTCATCTGTGGGCGCATCGCTATCGCTCTTTGCCTGTTGTGGGGCGCTTCCAGAGGACTCTCCTTTTTTGCCCAACATGGTAAAATTATCAACGCGGATTTCAGTGGTGTATTTTTTAACGCCATTGTTATCCTCCCATGATCTGGTTTGTAAGCGACCTTCAACATAAACCAATTGTCCTTTTGTAAGGTATTCGTTTGCTGTTTCAGCCATTTTTCCAAACATCACAGCGCGATGCCATTCTGTTTTTTCCTGGATTTCGCCATCATTTCCACGCCAAGATTCGCTTGTTGCGATACTGAGGGTAGATACGGCTGTTCCTTGGGGGGTGAATCGGCCATCCGGATCTTGTCCCAAACGACCAACAATTATCACTTTATTGACACTGTTCTTTTGCATAGTTCAGCTCCTTATTTACTTTGTTACATTGTATTCAATTGCCATGTTTTCTACATGCGCTTTATTATTTACCCACAAAACAAAATATAAGTCAAGTTTTTTTTGAAAATATTTTTTTGTCGTGGGTTTTTTACTGATGTTTCGTCAGGCTCAGCATGGCACCTAAGTGTGGTTTAGTCTTAATTTTTATTTTCATCATATTTTTATAAACCGCCACCTATCGTTTTTAAAACCCCCTTGCATCCCCCACAATGGGGGAATTAAATGGAACACTGGGGATATGTAAGGCAATAAAATCAAAATTACTTATCTATCTGCGTTTAACAACAAGCAAGAAAATGGTTAATGGTTAATGGTTATCGCATTACTAAAAACAAAACAGGGGCTTTCTCAAGCCCCTGTTTTTTACTTCTATTTGTTTTGGTTTTCTTTACTTCATCAAAATCAACTTCTTCACGCTAGTGAAGTTGTTGGCGGAGATGCGATAAATATACATCCCTGATGATAGTTGCTTGCCAAAATCATTTGTTCCGTTCCACTTTACAGCATGGAAGCCTGGTTCTAATGTGTTATTCACTAACGTGGCTACCCGCTGTCCCATTAGATTATAAATATCCATTCTAACTTCACTTTGTTCTGGAATATCAAATTGAATACTTGTAACCGGGTTAAATGGGTTTGGATAGTTTTGATGTAAAGCGAACACTTCTGGGATAGCAGAGCCATCAATGGAAAGCATTGGGCTAATATCAAAATTAACTGTCATATAATATGGCGCGGGTCCTGCGTCTGTTGTATCAACGCCGTCACTTGCAGAAACATACCACCACCAAGATGTTGTGTCTTGTTGAACTGTAATCATATCATATATTTCTTGATAGGATAGGCTGAGCGTATTGCTCGTTATAACCGAATCACCACCATACCATGCGCCGGGCTGTACCCAACCCCACGTGTATTCAACAGCGTCTCCATCTGCATCACTGGATTGGGTCCACATAAAGTCAACCGTTGATGTTGCGATGTTTTCTCGAGTAATAACAATCACTTCTTGGTTTCCAGGAGACATCATTTCGAAATCTGATGGAGGTGTATTATGTGGTGTAACGTCTACAGTATTAGATGGACCAGACTCTCCTTCATCATACGATGCGGTCACATAATAAGAATATGTCACATCAAAATCAAGATCATAGTCATCAAAATACGTTGTGTCAGTTGTACCGATTGATTGTCCGTCACGATAAACATTGTATCCCTGGAACTCACGAGTAAGAGTGTTTGGCGCAACAATAAAGCTTAATACAGGATCCGCTTCATTAGACCTTGTTCCTACACAATCAACTGTTTGCGTTTGTGTGGCTGATGTGCCGTCATCAAAGTCCATCGTGAAAGTATCTTCTGTGCCTGGATCAAATCCATAAAAATAGAATCCTTCGGTAAATCCATAGCTCGAAAGATCCATTCCGTCTGGTGCTCCATTGTAATACAGGGTTGTAGCTAAGCATCCGCCTTCCCAAACAAACCAAAAATAACCCGTACCGTCCTCATAACAATCTCCAAGGTCTGGGTCTGAACCGAGAACCATAAATGAACCATCGCAAGGACCTCCAGCTGGGCCGCCACCTACAGGATCCCAAGAAAGGAATACATCGTTTCCTGCTGTTTCAGCCACAAGGTTCGTTGGAGGAACCAAAGCGAAAACAACATCAACGTCCACTGTATTACTTGGGTCGGACTCGCCATATACTTCATATTCTGCTGTTACAAAATATGAATGAACGCCAATCTGGTCTTCGTCCATCATGTCTACAAAGCCAAGTGCGTCTCCAGGTAATTCAGCCACAACAACAGAATCTCTATACACATTGTATCCGAGAAGTGGTGTGTCTTCCATGAATAGAATTTCTAATTCATAGTCGCCGGCATCTCCACCATATCCATCAATTACAACGTAATAGGTGTTCCCTGCTGTTGTAACAACGCCAGGGAGATAGGAAAGGTAGTTTGTTGTTGAGTTTTCACACGCATCGTCATTACACGCTTCAGGTCCATCTACAGTTAAAGCCATGTTGTCAACGGCATTTTCAAACACATACACTTTTGTGTCATAGTTTGTTCCTTCTCCACATAGGCTAATATCCAAAATGCCATTTGATGTTGCGGTATAACTATAAACCACATCTGGTGCTGTGCTTCCAGTATAAGGACAAACCTGGTCGTAATCATTTGTATAACCTGCTGTTGTCCCTGTAATATAATAAGGGAAAGCGTCAATCACAGTTGCATCATCAACGGTATCGCCACCTTGACGAGATCTATCTGGATAATCTGATTTATTATAAATCTGATAGCTTGATGGATCGTCAATTTTCTCGCCCATACTATTATTACTAAAGGAACGACCAAAACCACCAAGGTCTGGTGCGGTCCATGTCAAAGAAACTTCCCAGTTTGCATACGTGCCAAGTAAATCTGTTGGTGAGGGCAAATTCACAGCCGGAATCGGCGTTGCACACGCTTCATTCGATTGTGTAGATTCTGTTCCATCGCTCAACACTTGGGATACAGTGTAACAATAGCTTGTATCGCCCACAACGCTTGTATCGGAATAATCAGGGAAACTTTCCGCTGTTGCGAGCATTGCGCCATCTCTGTATATATTCCAAACCACACCATCAAGTGGGTTTGCAACCGCAATGTTTGTCGTAATGCTATTGTTGGTTTCATTGCTTTCGTCAATTGCGCAAGCCCAATCGACTAAAGCGCCCATTTCAAAAGTGCCCCAGCCTGTATAGGCTTGAATGCCGCCAATACCGGTTATTGCAGTGTCGCCAACAGCTAAGCCATCTACCTGACTCCAAGCCTCATAAGTGTCATTAGCACAGCTCGTGTCGGTTGGGTTCATAATATAGTAGGTTGCAAAAAACGAACCAGCATCAATATCTCCAATATTTACAACAGACATTAATACGGCATCTTGCCAGCCATCGTACCACATATCAAGTATTGCTAGGTCTGCTTGTGGGGTTGGTGCATCGCCAATAGAAAAATAAACTGCTGTTGCAACGCCACCTTCGGCAATCACGCTTCCATCTACATCTGTTACTTGCCATGTAGTTTCATCTTGCCAAGATGTTTGTTCAAAAGAAACGATATATACACCATCTACTAGCGTGTAAGGACCGTAAGCGGATTCACTTCCCCAGTTGCCTCCTTCAAAAACAGCAACTGTGTCGCCCGCTTCTGTTGAGAGTAAGCCTGCTCCAGTATACCCATCGCCATAAGTATCATAAAGAGTGAAGTAAACATCCATATCGCGAGAACTAGACTGAGAAGCATATCGCTCTATCAATTCAGCTCTGGTGTGAGATATAATTGATTCTGTGTTTACTTTTTTGTCTAATAGAATTAGTTGATGTTCTTCGATAGAAACACCATCTATTTTTTTACTTGCAGAAAAACTGCGACCATTTGTTGCGTTATCCGGCACGAGGGGCGTCCAAGACAAATCAACTACCTCAACACCAGCAACCGCAACTAGGTCTTCAGGACCTGCGGGTGGTGGGGTTTCATATAAATTCCAAGTGAATGGTCCTGGGCTCCAAGTATCGTCCCAGAAAAAGTAATATGTTTCGCCGGCAACAATTGGAAATTCTACATGAGAAGCGTAGTTGTTTCCACCTGTAATATCACCACAACCCGCATCATCGCTACTTGCAACCATCGTTCCATCACAGGCATCATAAACATCTACATCTGTGTCTTCTGTTTGTCCTGCGTAACACGTGGTGGCTGTTAAAAATCCATCCATGGTTGTTGTATAAACAAACCATTGTTCTGCGCCCGTTGCGCTGTTTCCTGTTTCTCCAGAAATAGCAGTTATGGCGAGCGAACAAGAGTCTCCCTCAAAATAACAAGAACCATCGTTTAGATTTGCGTTTGCATCATAGTTTAGTGCGCTTGGGTCTGTGCAACCAGGCACGGTTGTAAAATTGATGGCAACATCTGCATCAAAAGGCGCGCCGCCTGTAGCAACTGTATCTTGGTTGGTATTATCGTAAACAATCCAGCTCACCTCGCCCATATAAGAGCCACCGCCAACAACCAAACCATATACTCCATCAGCTAGGCAGAGTTCATCTTGTTGAAAGGCTCCAGACTCTAAGCCGCCCGTAGCCACAACTTCACCAAGATCATTTGTGAAGGTATAAGTGCTTCCATTCCAACCATCGCCATAAGAATCTATCAAGGTAAATGTGATGGCATTTAAAGCACAGGGTTCGTCTATATGCCAGCCGAGAGTTGGTGGGGTATAGTCTGCTGTTGGTCTTTCATTTACAAACCATTCTGACGATACCGAATCTGTGCCGGCGGAGCCATTCCAGTCGCCACCATTTCCGCCAACAACCTCATTTTTACGAACAATGGTATAATCTTTTGTTGCATTGCTAACGCCGGCTACATCAAAACCAGAACCCGGGTCATCTTCAGACCCTTCTCCAGAAACGCCGTCGCCGTCGCCGTCAAGGGTTCCAATAATGTCAACAATGCTGGTGTCTGTTCCAGAGATATAAACTAAAGCGCGAACATCATCGCCGTTGAATGTTGCAATGTAAGAGGTGCCGTTTGCATAGGGGTTTTCAATTAAGGAGTCTGCGAATGCAGTAATGTCGCTAGCAGCGTCTTCGTGAGCAACAACATACACGTCGCCAGCGGTAACTGTTGTGTTTGCTGGAAACCGTAATGTGTCGTTAAATGGGTTGCCGTTGTAGTTGCCCAATACAAGATAATCAGACAAGTCTATATCGGCATCTGTTCCGTTGTAAATTTCAAAATATTTATTATTACTTGAGCCTTCAGCATATTCTGAGAAGAAAACTGCTGGTGGTGGGGTCATCAAAACAACAACAACCGTAATACCTGCGCTTGGGCTAGGCCCATCGCTAGCAACTAGCGCACCGTTATGGTCATAAATACCGTAGGCGTGTTCGCCTTCATAGTTACCTGACGTGTAAACAGTTTCTATTACATCGCCATCATCAACAGTAAGGGTAAAATACTCTTCGCTGACCGCGACAGTAATATCATCATATATTAATGTGCTATTAATATAAACATCCATAGATGCTCCATCCCATCCGTCTCCATAAGAGTCCACCATATACAGTGTCCAGTCTTCTGTTCTTAGGTTTTCGTCTAGACTATTTGGTAGTCGGACTTCTGGTGCGCCATTAGGTACATACTTTGAAGTGCTGCTTTGCGCAAATAGGGTGGCGCTCATTATAAAGGCCATTAAGAAAGTAATCACATTTTTCATGTTATTGCTCCTGCTTTTTTGATTGTTATTAAGATGTTTTGCTTAAAAAAAGAGGTAATTATCTATCCCCCTTTAATTTTCCGCCCAGAAATATAGATAGGTGGTTTTGAATTGTCAATTGTTATTATTGAACCTTATTGGTTTTTATTTGTTCTTTAATTTATCTGTTTAAAACACCCCACTAACCCTTTTGTTGTTAATGTGACAATAGTGTTAATTCTTGTTTTAGTCCTTTTACGATATCGCCAATTCGGCTATCTGCGCTCCGTTTTCTTTCGATGGTTTTTACTGAATGTAAAACGGTGGTGTGGTCTCTCCCGCCAAAATAAACTCCAATACTCGCTAAAGAAGAGCCAATAATGCCTCGGCAAAGATACATAGCAACTTGTCGCGCTTCTACAATTTCTTGTTTACGGCTCTTGCCCGCCATGTCTTTTTCTTTGATTTGCATCGCCTCAGAAACGCGCTTGAGCACGTCTTCTGTGCTCACGGTGGATGTTTGAATTTTTCCGACCCGTTCCCTTACCACTTCTTTGACCAAATCAAAATCAATTTCTCTGTTCATTAATGAAGAGTGGGCCAATAAGCGAATAATGGTTCCTTCCAGGTCTCTTACGTTATTCTTTATGTGGGTGGCTAAAAATTCTATCATATTATAAGGAAGGCTTAGGCCGTTTTGTTCCGCTTTGTTTAGCAAGATTGCGACACGCATTTCGAAATTGGGAGGCTGAACGTCTACGGCTAAACCCGACTGAAAGCGCGATAATAGTCTGTCTTGCAGGCCCTCCATTTCACTGGGGTAGCGATCCGCGGTTAATACGATTTGTTTTCCATTTTGGTACAGTTCGTTGAAAGTGTGAAAAAACTGTTCTTGTGTTTGCTCTTTGCCCTGAAAAAACTGCACATCATCAATAAGCAAGACATCTGCGCTTCGATATTGTTTTGCAAACGACGCGGTTTTGTGCCTTTGTATGCTAGAAATAAAATCTTGAGTAAATTTTTCACTAGAAGCTAAAACCACTTCTGCGTCAGGTTGGTTTTCAAGTATCAGGCCACCAATAGCATGGAGCAAGTGGGTTTTCCCTAAACCAACCCCGCCATATACAATAAGGGGATTAAACGATTTTTCTCCAGGCGCTTGGGCCACCGACAGGGCGGCGGCTTTTGCAAACTGATTGTTGTCTCCCTCAATAAAAGAAGCAAAGGAAAACGAATTGTTGAGTTTTGGGGTGAATTTTCTTTTTTTGATGTGGGGCGTTTGGTTTAATTCCACCTGTTCTTCGGGTGTCTGTGTTTTTTGTGACACAGTGTATTTCACTCGGGTGTCGCTCGAAACCGCCTCAACCGCATTTCGAATTGCTTTCGCGTAGTGGGATTCTATCCATTCATAAAAAAACTGGTTGGGAAGCTCCAATGTGATGGCGTTGCCATTCATTGTAGTGGCTTTGATAGGTTCAAGCCACGTGCTGTATGCGTGTTGTGGGAGCGTTGATTTTAATTGTTCCGACGCAAGTCCCCAGATTTTATCTTTTTGATCTATTGTTTGTTTATCCACAAGTTTTCCACAGAGATGTTTATACTAAAAATTATAGGAATTATCCTATATGGTTCTATCTAATTATTATAAAAATAATACAATTTTATTCAATTTATTTTAAAAATGTGTTTTGCGTGTTCGTTTGTCCTTTTTATATTCCCAGGCTTTTTTGGAGACAAAATGAAACGAACATATCAACCTAGTAATAGAAAACGAAAAAATAAACATGGCTTCCGGTCTAGAATGGAAACGGTCGGTGGGCGAAATGTAATTAAAAATCGCCGAAAAAAAGGGCGAAAAAAACTTAGTGCATAGGTTTTGTATTTTTTAAATAGCCCTTTAGGCTCCCTTGTTTTCTTTTTATGCTTTTCTTAAGTAATTAAAAACCCCCAACATCAACATGGATAGAAATACGCTTGTCGCTTTTTTTCTGATTGCGCTTATCATGATATTCACTCCTTATTATATGGATATCATATCGCCGCCACAGGAACAACCGCTTCTTCATAGTGTCGAGAAAGATTCTTTATCTACAAAACCTGTTATTCGCCAAACAGCGCCACGCATAGCCAGTATTCCTCTCACAAAAAAAACGCCTAAACGTTTTGATGTAGATGAACAATTTATTGATATTGAAACAAATCTTTTCCTTGCGAGCGTTTCATCTGTAAATGGCGGGTCTTTTCAATCTTTTTCTTTGAAAAAGTACAAACAAAAAGATAGCTCTTTTGTTGAGCTAATTAATGGGGTAAACAATCAAAACCTCTTAATTTCATATTTATCAGATGATGGGGAGATTGTGGAATTATCTTCTCCGTGGGAAATCAGTTCTCGTCCCACTTTTGGATCTATCCATAGGCCTACAAAAATTTCGTATATAGCCTATGTGGGGCCGAATCAAGATTTACCTGTAACAAAAACGCTAATCTTTTACCCAGATAAGTATGCTATTGATGTTGTTGTAGATTTTTCAGAGGCGCGTCACGACCTTTTAAATGGAAATTTTATCCTCTCTTGGAATGGGGGGGTTTCAAGTACCGAGGCTAACCTAAAAGATGATTTGGTCTATTTTAAGGGTTATGCGTATCAGGGTGGAGAACTTCATGATTTAAAAATAAAAAAAGGAGAAACCCAAAAAGATGAGCTTCCGGGTAAAACTGATTGGGTTGCTTCTCGGTCTAAGTATTTTCTAACCGCGCTTATTCCAGACCAACCGGATCTTTGCTCTGGGGCAGGTGTTTATGGAGACTACAGCGCTCAAAATGAACTTTATGATGTTTCCCTCAGCTTGGCTGGGTCCAACGCCACCACCACAACGCTGTATTTAGGCCCACTAGAATATTCCCGCGTAAAAAACTTAGGCGTTGAACTTGAACAAGTAATGAATTTTGGTTGGGGGTTTATTAAGCCTATTTCCAAGTTTATTCTTTGGTTATTGAAAAAAATGTACACCCTTATCCCCAACTATGGAGTGGTTTTAATTATTTTTGCTTTTTTAGTGAAAATTGTTGTTTTTCCGTTAACGAAAAAAAGTTATCAATCAACGAAGGCAATGCAAGCCGTTCAACCGGAAATAAACGCCTTAAAGGAAAAACACAAAAGCAATCCTCAAAAATTAAACCAGGCAACCATGCAGCTCTATAAAGAAAAAGGGGTTAATCCACTGGGGGGCTGTATTCCAATGTTGATTCAAATGCCTCTTCTTTTTGGTTTGTTTACGGTTTTTCGAACAACCATTGAATTGCGCGGTAAGCCGTTTGTTTTTTGGATTACAGATTTATCTGCGCCGGATACGGTTTTACATCTACCTTTTTCCTTTCCTATGTATGGTGACCAGGTGAGCATATTGCCCATATTAATGGTGGTTTCTATGTTTATACAACAACGAATGATGGGTGGAGCAAACCAACAGGGTCAACAAAAAATGATGTCCTATTTTATGTCAGGGTTTTTCTTTTTAATGTTTAACAATTTTCCTTCTGGGTTAAATTTATATTATACCCTTTTTAATGTTTTAACTATCGCCCAACAAAAATGGGTTCCTACGAACGCGCCTGAAAAACAATGATTTCCGCCGACACGATTGTCGCGCCATCAACGCCGCATGGTTTTGGGGGGCTGGCCGTTGTTCGCCTTAGTGGAAACAAATCGGTTGATGTTGTAAAAAAACTTATCCCCTCCACTGTTGTTTCTCCTTTAAAAAACCGGTATGCAACCACCGCTTCTGTTGTCGCGCCATCTGGGGAGTTTTTTGATGAGGTTGTTGTTACTTATTTTAAAAACCCCGCTTCTTACACGGGAGAAGATATCGTTGAAATATCTTGCCATGGAAGTCCCGCCGTTGTCGCCTCTCTCTTAACTTATTGCGTTGAATATGGCTGTCGAATGGCGGAGCCGGGAGAGTTTACGCGACGAGCATTTTTAAATGGCAAAATGGATTTAATTCAAGCTGAATCTGTTGCCTCTTTAATTCATTCTCGCTCAATTGATGCGGCGAAATTAAACACAAAACTTGTTCGTGGGGCGCTTTCAAATAACCTAAATCTCCTTCGTGAGAACTTAATCAAGGCTCTTTCCTTGATTGAATATGAGCTCGATGTTTCTGAAGAAGAGCTGAGTTTTGACCGCATCGACGAAGGAAGGGCCTTACTTTCTTCTGTAAAAACATCTCTCGACAAGCTTCTTTTCTCTTATCATGATGGTCGTGTTATTAGCGCTGGCGCTCGGGTTGTAATTACAGGTAAACCAAACGTTGGAAAATCAACCTTACTTAATGTTCTTGTTGGTAAAAATCGCGCTATTACAAATAAAACCCCGGGGACAACCAGAGACACCGTTGAATCTCATTCTGTGTTAGGCGGTGTTCCTGTTTGCTTTGTAGATACTGCGGGCCTACGGGACACGCCCGACCCAATTGAAACAGAGGGTGTTGGTCGATCGATTATAGAGCGTGATAATGCGGACTTGGTTATTTGTTTAATTGATGGTTTGTTGTATCCTATTGATAACATTGACGTTAAAAAGCTAACAGTTATAAACAAGGTTGACGTTTTAAATAAAGCTGATTTAAATATATTTTTAAAAGAACACTCCGATGTTATTCCTATTTCTGCCTTAAAGGAAAAAAACATCCAATCTCTTCGTGGGGATATTCTTTCTAAATTGTTAAATAAAAACTTTAGGTCTTCTGATGTTTATCTAACAACAAAAAGACAGAACGTCGCCATAGGTACCTGTTTAGGGTATGTAAACCAGGCCGAGGCTTTATGGCAAAGTAGTGGCTCTGAAATAGAATTAATTGCAATAGAACTTCGTGAAGCGCTTGTAAGTTTAGATTTTTTGTTAGGGCCCACCTCTGTGGACGTGGTTCTTGATGAGGTATTTGCTTCTTTTTGCGTTGGGAAGTAGGTTTCATGTGAAACACCATAAAAATAATTTTGATATTATTGTTGTTGGGGGTGGGCACGCTGGAGTAGAGGCTGCTCATATTTCGACGGCACGCGGGTTAACCGTTGCTTTAATATCAATGGATTTAAGTGCTCTCGCCAGGATGTCGTGCAACCCGGCAATTGGCGGTTTAGCAAAAGGACAAATGGTGCGAGAGATTGATATCTTGGGCGGTTTAATGGGTCGCGCCACCGACGCCTGTGGTGTTCAGTTTAAGCTATTAAATAAGTCTAAGGGTGAGGCCGTTTGGTCTCCTCGCGCACAGGTTGATAAGCGCAAGTATGAGTCGTATGTTAGTGGGTTGGTTTTTTCAAACAATTTACTTTCTCTTGTTTCTGGAGAGGTGGTTGGTTTAGGAATTAAAAACAACAATGTTGTTTCTTGTGTTTTAAGGTCTGGCGAAAAAATATTTTCAAACACAGTTATAATTACATCAGGAACGTTTATGTCGGGCGTGGTTCATGTTGGAGAGCGAAAAGTTTTTGCTGGGAGGGTGGGAGAAAAACAATCGAGCGGGTTAACTCGTTCGTTAAATAATATAGGAATTCGTTCTGGTCGTCTTAAAACAGGAACCCCGCCTAGGCTTGTTCGATCTTCGATTGATTGGTCAAAAACAGAGCCTGTGTTTGGCGACAAAAAACCAACGCCATTTTCTTACTCCACGACAAAATTTAACCCGCCAAACCGCCCCTGCCACACCGTTCGCACAAATCAAGCCGCTCATGAAATTATTAGCGACAATATAAACAGATCTCCGATGAGCTCTGGCGACATTAAAGGGGTTGGCCCCCGGTATTGTCCTTCAATTGAAGATAAAATAAGTCGTTTTTCAAGTCGCCCTTCTCATCTTTTATATTTAGAGCCAGAGTGGGGTGGGTCTGATCAAATTTACCTAAATGGTTTTTCTACAAGCCTCCCAGAAGACGTTCAGATATCGGCTTTAAGAAAAGTATCTGGACTTGAAAAAGTCCGGTTTTTTCGTCCTGGTTATGCTATTGAATATGATTTTTTTCCACCATCACAGCTAAAATCAACCCTTGAATCTAAGATGGTTTCTGGTTTATACTTTGCGGGACAAGTCAATGGAACCTCCGGGTATGAAGAGGCGGCAGCACAGGGTTTATTAGCCGGAATAAACGCCGCTTGTTTCGTCAATCGTGAGGCGCCATTAATTTTAACAAGGACGGATTCATATATTGGTGTTATGGTGGACGACCTAATAACAAAAGATACGTTAGAGCCCTACAGAATGTTTACATCAAGAGCAGAGCATCGGCTCTCTTTGCGTTATTCCAATGCCGATAGTCGTTTATTGAAACACACAAAAAACTACATGTTATTACCCGGCAACATTGTGTCTCTTATTGAAAAAAAACTGAGGGCAAAAACCGAGGCACTGGCGCTATTGAAACATAAAATTAAACCGGGAGGTTTTTCTGGAGAAACCGGTGTTACCAAAACAACTTCTGGTGAATCCTTTTTAAAAAGACCTGACGCCGGTATTAACATGCTTCCTAAGAACTATTTTAACCAACTTGATCTTTCTTTTTTACCTGACTGGTTACGTAGTGAGTTTTTTATAGACTTATTTGCAACCATCAAGTACGGTGGGTATATCTCAAGACAGCTAAAATCAATTAAGAAAAACCAAAAAAACGAACACCTTACCTTACCCCTAAGCTTTAACTATAAAACCATGGTTGGGTTATCCGGTGAAGCAAAAGAAAAACTGTCTTTTGTTCGCCCAGAAACACTTGGGCAAGCTTCTCGCATATCTGGCGTAACCCCCGCGGACATCTCTGTTTTGCTTGTGCGCCTTAGGGTGTAGTCCGCGTTTCACGTGAAACAGGCCGGGGTTGCATGAATAAAGATTTTGGATTTCGGTTTTCGTCATCAACTTTTTCCGATGTTGGAGATTCCTTTCTTTCTGTTTATTTGTTTTCTATTAAGGAAAAAATTAATCGGGGGGCTTTGCTTTTTTGTGAAAACCCTGAGGTGGCGCGTCGAGTATATGATGTTGTTTCTTTTTCTTTTCCCGGTTTTGTTTGTTATTATCCTGGGGTAGACAGTAACCGGGTTGGCGGTTTTGTTGGAGAAAACCAACGATATCGCGAAGAGGCCTTACATCGGGTTTTTTGTGATGATGTTCGCGGTTTGATTGTTGTTACGTCGCGCTCTGTTGCAAATATCGTAGATATTGAAAAAAAAACAAAAAGTCTTTTGTTGGATTTAAGTGTTGGGTTGGAAATTGAAAAAGACTCGCTTGTTTCTTTTTTACTTGATTGGGGATATGTGAGCGTTTACGCTGTTGGGTCGCCTGGAGAGTATTCGATCCGTGGAAATATTATAGATTTTTTTCCTGCATATTTGTCTAACCCCATAAGGGTGGAGTTTGATTTTACGGCTATACGGTCTCTGCGTTTTTTTAATCAATCTACCCAGCTTACGGTATCGGTTTTTGACAATATTTCGATAAGCCCCCCACAAAAGAGTGTGGTGTGCTTTGATGATAAACAATCATTTGTAGGGTTGTTTTCGGCGGGGGTTGTTTTGGATTATAGCTCAATTAATCGTCACCTTACGTTTTTAAATTATAAATCAAAAGCAAAAGCTCTTTCTGTTGATAGCGTTGATGTGTTTATAAAAAAGCTAAGCCCTGTCGCTAAAAAAGAAGCTTTGCTTTTGTTGGTGAAAAAGTTTACCCCTAAAAACGTTTACTATTTTGGAGAAGACCTTCGTCCTGTTTCTCCTTATTTAAATTTGACAGACTTTATTCATATTAAAAAACCACTTTTTTCAGGTTTTTATTCCTTGTCTCTTGGGCTTTGTTGTTTGTCGGAAAGCGATTTTGTTGTAATGAATAAGCGGCCTCGTTGGTTTGTTAATCAAAAAATTAATCAAGGTGATGGTTTAGTTGATTTGTCAGGCCTGGAGGAGGGTGATTTTTTGGTATACGCGCCTTTTGGTGTGTGTATCTATAGGGGATTGTCTTTTTTTAATAACAACAAACA
>Ga0233440_1000177_pt1 | contig 84686 bp, 51 predicted proteins | sample SI_123_September_5_FD_182791 | JGI IMG/M metagenome (GOLD analysis project Ga0233440, IMG submission 182791) | Seawater microbial communities from Saanich Inlet, British Columbia, Canada - SI_123_September2016_120_MG | ecosystem: Environmental > Aquatic > Marine > Inlet | place: Canada: British... | reverse complement strand
TAATGAATAGGAAAGGAAAGGTTAGGGGTGTGTGAGTGTTTGTGTAAGTGTGAGTTTAATGGATGGTGTGTGATGATTGAGGTGTTCAAATTTGAAGTGTTGAATGGTGTGTGTGATAAGAGAGGTAAGAGTGTGGTGGTTGTTGGGTGTAGAAGGTAGTGGAGTGTGATGAAACAAGTAGATAAGGAAGATAATATATTTGAGTGTCTTGTCTGGGATAGATAGAAGTTGTTGTTGTTGTTGAGAAGAGAAGGATTGAATAAGAGGGATAATATCGTGATGATGTTGTTGATCGTTGGAATCCATATCAAGATCGAGTAATAATTCGTGGGGTGGTAGAGTCTGGGGAGTTGGTTGTTTAGTTTTCCTGGGTTTACGTGTAGGTTTAGGTTTACTCTCTTCAGTTGTTGCAGTTTGTGAATTATCCTCTGAACACATATTTTTTTTTGGTGGACGTCCACGTTTCTTCTTCTCTACTGGTTTCTCAACAAGTTCCTCTTCTGACTTCTCTTCTGACTTCTCTTCAGATTTCTCTTCAGATTTCTCTTCAGATTTCTCTTCAGATTTCTCTTCAGATTTCTCTTCAGATTTCTCTTCAGATTTCTCTTCAGATTTCTCTTCAGATTTCTCTTCAGACTTCTCTTCAGACTTCTCTTCAGACTTCTTTTTTTCTTTCTTTTCAGCAGGTTTCTTTTTTTCTTTCTTCTCAGTAGGTTTCTTTTTTTCTTTCTTTTCAGCAGGTTTCTTTTTTTCTTTCTTTACTCCAGTAATAGTTTCATCTTGCATGATACTTTGTACAAGTGATTTAAGTGGTGTCTGGTGATTGGGAGAAACAGAGTATGTCTCTTTTGATAATTCCATAGTGGTTTCCATATTGATTGGTTAGTTGATTGAATTCTGAGTAATTGTTATTGTAATGATATTTGATTACAATAATAATCAATTTTACGGCGAAAATATGATAAAAACGAGAACTTATACTACATATACACGCATTTCTTTGGTTTTCCAGTAGAGTCGAGTTGTATAATTCCTGATAGTATTGTGCTGGAGAAACGCCTTGACTGGATCCATATTAGCATGATAATACATAGGTGGGATCTCCCAAGACGGAAGATGTGTTGAGACCTGGATTTGATATTGTTGTGTATTCGTTTTATATAAAATTGTATTGACTGGGGTGAACATTGACCGTTTCTTTTTGTTAGTATGCAAATCTGTATATGATGTTGTTTGTTTCAAGTTCTCTTGTTTGGATTTATCTAGAACGACCATCTAGTTGTATTGTGTATACTCTCTATAAATTATACATGATATACTTTATTATGTCCTTTGTCGAGAACCTATATTGATTATTGACTCATTTCTGGATTCCTTACTCATTTCTTGATTCGTCACTCATTTCTTGATAAGGTATATTACAATAAAAATAGATACAGGTTCTCAATGAGAGTATTTTGAAACCATTTATAGAAAGTATAGTTCATTCAGTGCATCGAGTGGATAGTGCTAGTTGATAGACTACCAAAATGAAGAAGAGAACCTGTGTGTATTTATTTATTTATGGACCAATACTTCTTTGATAACACTTTTGACGATTTTATCGCGATATTGACGATTTTCATGTTCTCCGAGTCCCCCAAGAGCGACGTTACACAGGTTCATATACTCCATGTTGTCGATTGTATCGAATACTTGGTATTCTGGGTGTTCGTTTATCCATTGTGGGATGATTTTACAGTTTTTATTGGCGACTTTATTGATGATAGTCTGCATTTTTTCTTTGGAATTTGTTTGTTTCTCCCATTCATCATTATCTTTTATATACAATGTCTCACGTTTCATATCCGTACAGTGCACGGGACGCTTATATACATCCAATTCTTGCAATTTATTCACCAAAATGCGTGAAATACCGCCTGCATATCCCAATCGACCTGTTTCTGTGAGATCTTCGATATTTAATTCCATGTTCTCCAAAAAATCGGACATATTGATTGCATCTTTACATTGTTCATTCAAGAAGAAATTCAAGTTGAACTTCTGGTTGTTGTTATTGATGTTGGTTTGGTTCTCTATATGAGACCCACCCGCTTTGGTTGCTTCTATGAGTTGTTTCTGTAATTCTTGGTTTTGTTTGAGAAGTTCTAGAAACATGCTCATAGAGGGAAGTTCGGGAAGTTTTTCATTGGTTTCTTGTATAGGTTCTTGTTTAGGAGTGCATTTTTTACTGTGTCTCGATAAACCAGAGGCATATTTGAATTCTTTATCACAATGTTCGCATGGATGTATATGGTTTTTTGTTGGGGTAAAATAGTTACCATCTGTTATCTTTTTATGTTTTGCAGTGGATAAATGGCGCATAAAATCTTTTTTATTGCTTGATATAAAGTTGCAACTTTCACAAACATAATCATTAGGGGTTTTTTGAGGTTTTTTATTTACCATTTTTATCTTATATTAGGGTAACAAAAAAACCCTAAATCATTTTGCGTTAAAAATATACAAAAAAGTATGCAGTCAAAAATTTTCATAAAAAATGGAAATCGCTGCATAATGCTTTGAACGTGTTTTTTAAGTTTTGTTTTTCAAAGACTTTCTCATAAAAATGAAAATTGGACATTTTTAAAAATGTCCAAAAGTGCAAAAAATTCTAGAGAGTTGAAAAAATAAAATGCATGTTTTTATACTAGTCTTAATAATGAATCTATAAACTCTTTGAAAACAGCGGAAAGAGAACATTTTTTCAAATTGATGTAAATAATGGATGTAAAAAGGGTATATTGAGATATAAAATTGAAATAACTTCGTAAATACAATATAAAGACAACTACAACAACTATTTATTAGAGATTATGTCGAGCACCACTAACACCCCCGAGAAGAAGACCGTGAAGAAGGTCGCAGCACCCAAGACCAAGGCATCACCCAAGGTGGAGGAGGAGAAGACCGTGAAGAAGGCGAGTTTGGGAATGAAGCATGGAAAGTTCGTGGACTACGGATACTACATGCTATGCCATGTGAAGGAGCAGTTGGGAGACGCATTCGATTTGGATGCCGTACTCGAGGCAGCACACACTTACGACGAGAACTGGGAGGATCAGCATCAGTTTGTGGACCAGTTCATGAACACCCAGAAGGATGTGCGCAAGTCGAAGAGAGACTACAGACAGGCCATGAAGAAGGCAGCCAAGAAGGCAGAGAAGGAGGCAGAGAAGGAGGCAAAGAAGGCAGCGAAGGAGGCAGAGAAGCAGGCAGCAAAGGAGGCAGCAAAGGAGGAGCGTGAGGCAAAGAAGGCGGCGGAGAAGGCAGCAAAGGAGGCAGAGAAGGCAGCAACCGGAACACCTGTGATGTCTGCTGAGAAGCCCAAGAAGAAGGCGGCACCCAAGAAGGCAGCGAAGAAGACTGAGGAGTAAAGCATTTATCGAAACAATATAAAAAATAAACAAGTAATATATTAAAACGAAAACATAAAAAATACAAAACAAGAAACAAATAAAAACGAAACAATGTCCTCTATAGTCTAATGGTTAGGATATGAGCCTTTCAAGCTCGGGGTTCGGGTTCAATTCCCGGTAGAGGAAAATGCACCTATAGCTCAGTTGGTTAGAGCATCGGTCTTATGAGCCGAAGGTCTGCGGTTCGAGCCCGCATTGGTGCAACGACCTGAATATGTCGCAAAACTTTTTCTTGTTGGACGCTTCAAGATGAAGAGAAACTATTCTCTGGGATTTCTTTTTTGTATGTTAAGAGAGGGGACATATAAGACAGAAATAACAGATATGGATGAACCCTTTAAAAAAGAGCACCCTCTCTGACTGTTTGGTTTCCAGTATGTGTTATAAAAGGAGGGGACGCGTATTGGAAGGCAAACAGAAGACTCGTAAGTGTATTGTAAACCCTCCGCCGGACGCGGCAGACCTGAATATGTCTTTAAACTTTTTATTAGAGGAAGAACGACTTATAAAAATATAAAAAACTATTGTATAAACCTGAAAAGGGTATAAAAATATGGCGTTCTATTGTAATGTGGGTGGGTGGGACACATCACAACCAAGCGAGAATGTCCGAGTGGTCTAAGGAGGCAGACTTAAGAGATTCTACTAGAATCATAAAATACCTGCTGCATCAGCGCGTGGGTTCGAACCCCACTTCTCGCAATTCCCCCTGATATACGGGTTAAAGTATATTTTTTCTCCTATAGTGTAGTGGTTATCACTCGAGACTTTGAATCTCGAAACTCTGGTTCGATTCCGGATAGGAGAATTTATTAGCATTCATGCTATAATAATTTGGATTATATAATTCAGATTATTATACGATAGTTTCATACTTCCAAATATATCCTTTTGAATACGAACTAATTCCATTACAACAACGACTTATGCTGCTATTACAGGCACCTACATGTCTTCCTGCTTCTCTACATGACTTAAAAGTATTATTATACAATATTTTTATATAATTTTGGAAATTTTGATTGCACCATTCGTAGAAAACTAATTTATGAAATCACATAAAGAAAACCCTCTAGTATATAGTGGTGTATACATGTAGTTTGCTGTGTATACATGTAGTTTGCTGTGTATACATGTAGTTTGCTCTGTATACATCTGGCGACCACGATATAAAAAATTATAGTCAGAAGTTTGTATAGATTCTTAGGGTCTCTTATCCCTTGTTGCTCGGTTAGCTCAGTTGGTTAGAGCGCGAGTCTAATAAACTCGAGGCCATGGGTTCGAGCCCCATACTGAGTATTCCCGCCAATTCGTTTTGTGTTATGTGTATTTTCCCGCCAATTCGTTTTTGTATTCCCATCACATGATAGTAAATGTGTGTTATTGTAAAAATATATGCTATCAACTGCATATATTTTTTTTGAATTTTTATAAGGTTATTGTAATTGGGGTGAGATGTACATCCGTGTAGGGTTCTTTTATGATCTTGTCGGAAACTCGCAAATGATTCTTAGGTGGGAGGGCGCGTTGTAAATTCACGAAAAACCTCGCTTTTTAATTCGTTACTCATTTCTTGATTCGTCACTCATTTCTCAATTCAACACTCATTTCTTAGATAGGATGTCGCACTATATTCTTAGGTGGGACCATTTAAAGACTTGGTGGGACCCTCAACGGAACTCTTGGGTGGAACTGTGTGTCGTGTGAACGGTGGTAGAGTATATGGAAAAATAAAATAGTAGGGTAAACAATATCTATCTCATACAAGTCTCTCATACAAGACTCTCATACAAGTCTCTCATACAAGACTCTCATACAAGACTCTCATACAAGACTCTCATACAAGACTCTCATACAAGTCTCTCATACAAGTCTCTCATACAAGACTCTCATACAAGACTCTCATACAAGACTCTCATACAAGTCTCTCATACAAGTCTCTCATACAAGTCTCTCATACAAGACTCTCATACAAGACTCTCATACAAGTCTCTCAACAAGCATCCTCTAGACAAGTCGTTTGAAAAATCATACCCGTGACCAAGTAGGGGTCACAGTTGGAACTCGGACGTCGGTCTTCAAAGTATCCCTGTTTATTCTTGTAGTTTTCATTGCCGATCCGCACAGAAGCACCTCTGTCTGCAATACCATAAGAAAAAGTATCAAACGACGCTGTTTCAGATTTCCCGGTCATACGCAATTCATTCCCTTCGCCATATACCTTCATATGCTGACTATGTTTGGACTCCAATTTATGAATGGCGTCATAAATAAAATCCAATCCGTCTTTCCCGTCGGCACCTTCTCTCATACGTTTCGTGCTATAATTGGTATGACATCCAGAACCATTCCACTCGCCGGCAAGAGGTTTGGGTTCAAAAGACACACACACATTCTGCGTTTCGGCAACCCTTTTCAATATATATCGGGCAACCCACAAATGGTCACCTTGTTCAATGCCGACACAAGGACCCACTTGGAATTCCCATTGTCCCGGAGCAACCTCGGCATTGATACCCGAAATTTTCACACCCGCCTCCACGCACAACCGCAAATGAGTATCGGCAACGTGTCGTCCAAACGCATTCTCTGGGCCCACGCTGCAATAATAGGGACCTTGTGTCTTCTTTTCGTCATACCCCAATGGGAGCAACGTAACCGGGTCAAGCAAAAAGTATTCTTGTTCCAACCCGAACCAGGGTTCTTCGTCACACTTACGCTCAAACAATTCTGTCGCCCATTGCCGATGGTTATTCGACAGCGGTTCATCAAGCGGCGTGTAGGTATCACACAAGACGAGTTTGTGAGGACCTTTGCGAAAGGGGTCGCCAAACATCGCTCTCGGTTTCAAGACAACCTCGGAGTCATGACCATGTGCCTGGTTTGTGGAACTACCGTCGTAATTCCACGGAGATAGATCATCAATGCTATGAACATCACTATACATGACCTTTGTTTTACTGCGCAATTCATTGTTTCCGCCAATCCAAATATATTCCACAAACGTCACCGTCTGGGTATTCATGATGGAATCGTTATTAGAGAATAATGTAAGACCAACTTTAAATGATTATGTGTTTTTATATATATATACCGAACACGGAATGCCCCCAAAACAGTCCAAGAAGAAGGTAACAAAGAAGGATATCATAAAGAAGACCAGACAAACCAAAAAGAAAGGGCGCAAACAAAAAGGAGGGTCAACCGACGACGCCCTCAATATGATAACAAGAGATTTCCCGATAGAAGAACTGAGAATCTATGTAGAAGAACAAGGCGGCGACGTGAACAAACCGGGTTCTTTAGGTATCACTGCCTTAATGGAAGCAGTCACCATCATGGACAAAGACAAAATTCAATACCTGATAGAGAAAGGCGCAGACGTGAATGCCGTCTCAGACAATGGACGAACTGCTTATACCTATGCCTTTGGAAATGACGCCATCGTAAAGATGTTAAAAGATGCGGGAGCAAATACCGACCCGGTGTATCTGTTACTCCTCGCCATCGAGAAGGGGAACAACCGAACCGCCAAGACCATGATAGACAATCGCGAGAAACTGGGTCTAGATATAGACGAGAAGACTGCATACAAGGATACTCGTGAATCGCCTCTTTTACTTGCTATCGAGAAGAAGAATCTAGACATCGCCAGGTATCTATTGTCCGCAGGGGCCAATCTGAACATAGTTAGCGACCCGGTATGGGGTGAGCAGACCAACAATGAAATCGTGTACACTCCTCTGATGCTGGCAATTACCTTAGTGGAGGTCGAGATGGTGGACCTCTTATTAGAATATAACGGAAAACCAGAGAGAGACCCCTCCAAAAAGTTAGACATTGACGCCATTCCCGGTGAATATGCTGCTTTACATATAGCGATGTTACTTAAAGACCAAAAAACATACCTGGTTAAAAGGCTGATAGAGGCGGGAGCAGACATCAACCTACTTACGAAAGATTATTTTAAAAACACGCCTCTCATCTTAGCAGGGTATGATGGAGACCTGGACACCATCAAACTACTCGTGGACGCAGGGGCGGATGTATCCATAGAGAACAGTGAGGGAACGGATGTGGTTGTCGCCGCATATGAGGATGCAATTGCATATGCGGGTGCTGAAATGGACGTAGTGGAATATTTCGCAGAGCGTGGGCATGAAGGAGCAATGGAAATCTTACGAAATCATGAGCAAGAAGAAGAGCAAGAAGAAGAGCAAGAAGAAGAGCAAAAGAAGGACACCCAGGTCATTGTTCAGCAAATCAAAACCGTCCCCATAGAAGAACTGCCGATCACAAAGACGGTTCCCAAGGCATTACAAGACCCCAATCCATCTTTCTATGACGTGATTGATATGGAAGAGAAGAACGTGAGAGACTTTCTCAAAGAAGACCCGGATAACATCATGTTTGTCTATGAACAACAAATGATTGGAACCAACAAGAAACAACTCCATCACGAATTCACCACGAACCGGACCAAGATAATGTTGGAATGCATAGAAACCAAACCCGCCTTCCATCAACCCGATAGCAACATTGTGAAAGACGACCAAGGCAACCTCCAGTATTATTTGAACATGGACATCATCGGTCTCTTGGGTATCATGATCAACATCGCCCAATTAAAAACATTGGTAGGGTCCGAGTCACAACAAGAGGAAGTCCTCCCGCCACCCCCACCACAATCCCCAGATTTGGTTCTAAGCGCCTCCCCCTTGGGAACGCCTCCTTCGCCAGATCTCCTTCCACCTTTTCTAGGCATCGATGACCTGTCGCCCATTAACGGGGGAAACCACCAATCCCAAATCTTTGTTGTTGACAAGAGCGAAGACCCCAAGAAGATGCGTCCAATCACCTCGTTTGGTGCATACGATATGGACAACGTAGTGAGTGCGAAACATTGTGCGGAAGAAGAACCGATAAGGATAGGCACACTGTATTCTGCCGAACTCCCCACACTCAAACGCAAGTCTCCCAAGAAATCCCCTAAAAACAAGTCGAAGAAATCCAAGTCCAAATCTCCCAAAAACAAGTCCAAGAAGTCCAAAAACAAGTCCAAATCGAATACACCTATCTAAATGAATACACCACAAAACAATACACACAAAACAGCAAAATAGAGACAACGCACACCAATATCGTCGTAAAGGATGAAGAGATATCTATCTTTCGAGATCCAAAGCGAGAGTGCGGTAGAGCAATCCAATCTTTGAATTCCGTCATTGTATAATTTCGTACATAGTTCTCCAATGCATCAATATCAAGATGTTCCATATATAGAAGACAACAAAAGAAACGCAGACTGACCTTCCCCCCTCCCATAAAATTGAAAGAAAACCCCCCCCCCGAAATCCTATTCAAGTAGCGAAAAACAGAACAAGAACCACCCAGACAATGAACGAAATCAACAACTTGCATACACTATGTGTAATCAAACACCATGCGGTACACATCCAACTCTCCCAACCCCACAAGATTCCCCAAAATGCATATATCATAAAACATGCGTCGGCAGTTGCGTCAACTATCAAACGAAAGAAGTTACTCACTGCATAGAACCCAAAAATAAAAATTCCACAATAAAAAATACATCTATCCAATGTATTTTTTATTTTCTCAATATCAATATCCAAAACCCCATAAACAAATCTTAACTTACTCGGTCTTCTTCTGGTTGAGACGACCGCGGACACACTTCTTGTTTCTATGCTCCAAGTCAGCAATCACGCGCTGGGTATGTAGTAGACGAGAGTGCATATTGTACTCACGAAAATATCCCGCCAAAATCTCGTAATACGCAATCGCACGTGAAAGGTGCTGTCTTTTTAGAGCAAGCGTCGCACACTTCTGGTAGTTGTTGATGAGTGCATCATCAGATAGATTCTTGTCTTTACTTACGCTCTCCATTTCGCGATAGGGGGCATCTCTGCGCGCCTTGTCGCGAACCATTCTCTGCTTGTCCATGTGAGTAAACTTTCCCATCTTCAAATAAACTGTGTAGTTATGTGTATAATATACCTACTCTATTCTATAATCAGTTTTTTATATGATTCATAAAAAATATATTAGAAAAAATATGTATGTATATTATAACAACACACTTATCATGGGAAACTGCATCACAATACCAGACCATAACGAAAGGCGTTGTGTATTATGCAAAGAAGACCTAGAACATAAATATGTATTCTGTGACAATTGTGGGGACCGATATCATTACCAGTGTATATACAAGAGGGATCCTTACGTAAAAACCTGCAATCACTGCGGTAGACCGCACTTACGGTGTATCGATATGGGAAGAAAAAGTAAACTCGAGGCGTCGTTTGAACGATCCTCATACCGACCGCCTCGTTCGTCTACCATCTGAAAGACGTAACTTTATATATGTAGACCTACTCTACGTATACATATATATAAATCAAACACTTTTCTCGATGTCGCAAATAGTTTTCTGCAATATGCGCGCTCGGTCCACTGCAATTTGCGTCGTCTCCATATTGGAAAGGATTCCCATATAGTGGTCGAAGTTTTGCACTGCTTTCATGGTAGTTTCTAACAAGTGGTTGTACTCCGCCCATAGCACGTGATTTTTGATATCCAAGTCATTTACCAACAACGAGTGTTCAGAGACGACCAATTTGTTCGCAAACACCAAGCGGTCGCAACGAATGTGTTGAAAAATCTTGTAGCATTCAAAGTGATGTACGTTTACGATGACTTTGCATTTCTTGATGATCTCATCGCGCTCAGCGCCCCATCCGAGAATATTGACGCAAGACAATCCCGAAAATTGCAGATCTTCCCATATTTGGGCGCGTTTGTATGTGAGACTCGAATTAACTGATGCGTCCTTTTTAGGACACGCATTCACTACACCTACGTCATATTCGTATATGCGTTCCCGGTTCTCCAAAAGGATGTTTTCTTTCTGGTTGTATTGATAAGGGAAATAGAAGATGGGCGCCTTAATGTCGATGTTGTTTTCCGCCGCATAGGTTTTCATGACCTGGATGTTCGCCAGACTGTAATCAGCAACTTTGATTCCTTTTTTAATAAATTGCATAATATGTTCCATACGTTTGTGTTCGGTCAAGTTCTCCACATTCAAGAAAATGAAATTCGGTGAATTGTATATTTCAGGTGAGAAGTTCTCCAATTCCAACCACATCTGGGTGAATACGATGACTGTGTCATGTTGTAAGAACTCCTTGTATCGTCTAGAAAAGTCATCAACTTCGATAATCTCTTTGAAAATACGTAGAGAGTCGATGTAATCTTCCAGAACCTGTACATTGGTCTTATATACCAATACAAATTTCTTGGATGTACACATTCTATTTTGGATCAATACATAACTTATTCGGCATTATTTATTTGCTTTAACATAAAACAATAAAATATAATGGAATGAATTTCAATAAATGTTCTCGACATCATAAAATAGAAACCTATCTTAAGAAGAAAAAGAATCGCAAATGATTATGAGCAACCGTCTATCTGGAACCCTGTTCAAAAAGAGGAAATAGAGAACCCAATATTTTTATATACAATATGTATATACCATGACTACTATTTGCCCCAAGTGCGAGTGCAGTCCTACAAATGCGGACAAATGGAGATACACGCTCTTAACCACTCTTATCTTTCTGGTGGTAGTGAATCCGATGACCTACCAATTGGTGAACAAATTGTTCAGAAACGTAGTAGGAAAGATTGCGGATCCCCTGACCGGATGTCCCACGACAATGGGCATCGCCATCCATGCGGTCGTGTTCACCCTTTTACTACGATATGTGATGGATCTCGATATATAAATCTATCAATACATGGATAAAATTGATTGAAAACAAGAGATTCAATCAATTTCAACGAACAGAATCAATACAAAAGACATACACGAAGACAATGATCCACATTCACTCCCCCAGAAGAGATATCGCCAAGGTTCTCTACCAAATCCCCGAAGCGGTGAGCGGGACGATAATCAAACGTCCTTCGCTTGTTTGTCGTTCTCCATATATGGCGGATGCTGTGATATATTCGGAAAGTGGCGGAACGGCAAATCAAATCTTAGCGCACACGCCGTCCCTAGGATGTTGCGGTCTCGCTGAAAAAGAGAGAGACGTGATATTGTCGAAAATCGAATCGGCGACTGCGAAAAGTTCCCATCGGGTGGAATTGGCTATCCATACCGAAGGAGACAACCAGGAAATCGTGGGTATCAATCCCAAATTGTCGGAAACCATTGCCGAACGCTGTCTTCAAGAGAACTGCATAGACAACCTCATGAACATCCGAAGTTACAAACGCGAAGTGACGTTTCTAAATTCGCGTTTTGATTTTGCAGGCGTGGACGAGACTGGAAGAGAGTTTGTGATGGAGATCAAGTCGGTTCCCCTAGCAGATTATGTAGATGCTCCTAAGAAAGAAAAAAAGAAATTACTCAACGAACTATCGGAGAAAGACAAACAGTTTCATAACAAGATAGCGTATTTCCCGGACGGATATAGGAAGAACAATACAGATTTGGTGAGTCCCCGTGCATTAAAACACATCCAAGAACTCCAAGAACTGGTCGAAACCACAGACAAGCGCGGAATCTTGTGTTTTCTCATCCAGCGATCCGACGCAACCAGTTTCCAACCATCCAACATAGATCCTCTATACAAACATGCAGTGCAGACGGCATGGAAGAACGGAGTAGAAATCAAGACCGTTCAGGTGAAGTGGGACAAAAACGGGACATGCACGTTCGTCCGCAATGATTTGCCGATCCATTTGTTTGATAGACCGAATAAAACGTAAACACGTAAACACGTAAACACATAAACACATAAAGAAAAAAAATAAAAAAAAACAATCCTCGTCACAAAAAAAGGTTGTTTTTTATTTATAATACAGACAATGATTATCAAGAATAGGGACTGACTCTATTGGAACCAGCAGATGCTTTTCCCAATACCATCAGTGCAATGATTGCGAAGATGATTCCGCCTACAAGGAGTTCGCCCATAATTATTTGAAGAATTGGTTATACGTTAAGAGTGTGTTTTGATGCATAGAAGAGGATTCTATCAAAATAAATCAATTTTACAGAAAATATCTACGTTTTGTATAAGTGTTAACATCATAAAAAGTAGACATTCCTACTTTTTATGTTAAGATATTAAACTATTAAACTACATAAATGATTTACACCATTTGATATAATAATGAAAATTATTACGGCAGTAGTTAATAATCCAATCTTTATTGAAATACAATATTATACTTTACAAAAGTATTTTCAAGGTGAATACGAATTTATTGTATTTAATGATGCTAAAGATTTTCCTGATTTTACAAACGATAATGATATTACGATTAAAACACAAATACAAAACACTTGTAATAAATTGAATATAACTTGTATAAATATTCCAAATGAACATCATAAACAAAATAGAGATGCCGCTTTAAGATGTGCTGATTCTATGAATTACATTTTGCAATATCAAAAAAAGAATCCTGATAAATATTTATTATTAGACAGTGATATGTTTTTAGTAGATTATTTTAATATAAACAAATACTCAAATGTTGATTGTGCTGTAGTAGCACAAACAAGAGTTATAAACAATACAAAAATAAATTATTTTTGGAATGGTATTTATTATTTTGATTTAACAAAAATGAAAAATATAGAATTATTAAACTGGAATTGTTGTACACATTGTGATGTTGGCGGAATGATGCAAAAATGGTTGGCAGAACAAATGGTAAATACACCTATGCCGAATACAGATGAAATTCGATGGACAGATAAAGAATTTCATACAAATGGTATTTATTTTATAAAACATCTTTGGTCCTGCTCTTGGGATATAAGTGAATTGCCAAACAATTTACAAGGAAACGTAAAATTAATTGATTTTTTACGAAATGATGTAAGAAATAAAAATGATAAGTTTTTTTGTGAGGTGTATGATAATGTATTTTTACATTATAGAGCTGGTGGAAATTGGCAAAAAGAAGGGTTAGATTTACATAAAGAATTGTCTCAAAAATTAAAAAATGCTTTATTATAAATCGACGTTTGAAATGTTAAAATGTGTAAAACATAATTTATTATACAAGTTCCAAAAACTTTATTGTAGTGATGCCCAAAAAGAAATCATTTACGTGAAGGACGAGGATAAGTGTTAACATCATGAAAAGTAGACATTCCTATTTTTTATGTTAGGATACTAGGTAGTATTTATAGAAACTACATGAAAACATGAAACACATAGAAGCGAATGTTCAGGAGATAAAAATAATTACAATTCCCGAATAAAAAATGTCCCACATCTATCGGAACATTTTTTTTGTATATGTAGTTTGTATTTTTTATAGGGTTTTCTTGTCGTGTGTTTATGTGTTTGTTTTATTCATCATCGGAATCGGTATCGTCATTCCAATTCCAAGTGCGTCTAGGTCTGGATCTCCGCAATTGTGGAGGTGATGGGAAAACATCTGCGATATCGTCAATCATTGGAGGTCCAAGACAGAGGGTAGTTGTTTCAGGAATCGCTTCCTCTACGGGTTCAGGAATCGCCTCCTCTACGGGTTCAGGAATCGCCTCCTCTACGGGTTCAGGAATCGCCTCCTCTACGGGTTCAGGAATCGCCTCCTCTACGGGTGTAGGTTCAGAATGGTTCATCGCAACTTGTAACCAGGAGCGAGCGTGATCCATAATGGGAGGAGAAGATGTAATTTCGGTAGGAGAAGGTGCAATTTCGGTAGGAGAAGTCATCTCGCGTTCAGAAATATCAGACAAAGAAGGCGCCAAGGAACTCACAGAGGAAGCACGCAATCTGCAGTGTCTCTTGTCTTTCTTGGCGGCAACGGGGCAGTATTTTGCGGAATGCCCCTTGTTTTTACAGTATTTGCATAATGTTTGTAGAATAAGAGGACAAGTAATTGGACTGCGTGGATTGGGGGTAACGCGTGTCCAATGACTCTTGTAAATAGACGCAGGTTGCTTGGCTTTGAAACAAACACCACAATAAGGGGTGCGTGATTTCGACGAGGCGGGGGTGTTTTTCTTATTAGAACCAACGCCGGTATCCACGTTTGAACGAACGGGACGGTTGGTATGCATAGACTGCTGGGAAGTAGACATGTTGTTGTAGGAATAGTTGATGATTAGTTGCTGGTATAAATAAGAATCCGGTGGTTTGATCAATTTTATAGATGGTTTATTTCATTATCAAAGGAAATAAAACATAAAATGCAATTAGGCATATGGGTCAATGCCCTTCTCAGTCAAGATATCAACCAAGTACGAAATCTTCACGGGGTCAAATCCAGCGCCTGCTGCAGGCATACCATAAATCATAATATAGTAATTGTATACAGCGGCCAGTCGGAAAGCACGAGAAATAGCGAGAGAACTATTGCTACCTCCATCATTCACGTCTTCGACATTGACCTTGTTCAGCAATTCACTGACGCGAGTTTCAAGCGTGGTTTTGTCTACACGAAGCAATAGATTTTCGCCATAAATAGTGTATGAATTGACGGCACCATCGAGAGTATGTTCAGCAATTTGCAGTAACAAAGTAAGGTCATTATTCGTGGTTTGTGCTTGTAGCGCCTGTAGTGCTTCATGCAATTGTACATATTGGTCATAGTTGTTAGGAATTGCCTCATAGTTCTTGGAAGCCATATTCGCACCATACAATGATTCAATTAACTTGAGAATATCATAATAGGCACTACTGATCAAATCTACGTCACCTGCAGAAGTTGCAGTGCCGGATTGTCCAAGAGAAATCGGATTCAGTAGAGAGCGAGAAAACCCAGTATGGGTAGTATTGTTAAACAGAGATTTGCCGCCCATTATAATACCCACACAAGAAAAATCACGAACTATAACTAGCAAAACAAATCAATTTACGGGAGTCCATTCCAAACCCTTGTTCCGTAATGAGTTCGGTCAACGCAGTCTGTATCGTATATCCATTCGAAGTCAAATAAGAGAACAAAGAAGGAATATCATGTTGTCTCATAAAATGTTGCGGAAAGGTCCCACCGCCAATGTCTTGTTTGGGATAACGCAACAAGACGTATTTACACGACGACCCATAATTGTCCCATGGACTACGAACTTGAAATGCAGATAATGGAGGAAAACTTTTGGACACGACCATATTCGCAACTGGACCAGGAGGCATGGAAGACAAGGTAATAACTTTATGATAGGTTTGTGAATGGGTATCGAGAACGTTATCTAAATAAAAAGACACACTCGCATTTGATATATCAAACACGCTAGTCTGCATACTATACTTACACGAGAGAAAAGTAAAAACTAAAGAGAACAAAAAGAATATAAAGAGACAGACATATATTATCATGTGAGGAACATCCTCCGCTACGCTCCGTTAGCTCAGTTGGTTAGAGCATTCGACTGTTAATCGAAAGGTCATAGGTTCGACCCCTATATGGAGCGAAAGTAATTTCCCTAACACAAATTGTAAACAAATAGGATATACTATATGTTTACAGTTATAACCAAAAACAAAAATAAAAAAATATAGACAATATATAAATACATGGAAGAGACAAAAGAAAATATCATCATAGAAAAACCTCCAACAAATTATCCCAAGTTAGTGAACCAGGGAACATTTGGTTGTGTATATCGTCCATCCTTTTTGTGTGATGGAAGCACCGTAAAGGAAGATGAATATATTACCAAAATACAGACCAAAGACATAACTTCTCAACAAGAAGAAGAAATCGGAAATCAAATCCAGTCTATACCGAATTACAAGGAACATTTTGCAGGTATCATCAAGACTTGTCCGATTGAGTTGTCGAAAATCGAAGACAGTGAATTAAAAAAATGCGAGTTTATTGAGAAACAAGAGATGAGCGGGACACCACAAGAGTATGTGGCCAGCACAATAAAATATGTAGGAAAAGAAGACGTAATCGACTATTTTCTGACTCGAATAGACAAACCACAACAATACGTGATGTCGCTATTTCACATTCATTTTCATTTATTGAAAGCGCTGTCTCAATTACAAACATCCAACATCATTCATTATGATTTGAAATCTAACAATGTGATGATCCACGATGTAAAGAAGACCCCCGTCATCATCGATTTCGGCATATCCTTTCAGGCAACAGACAAACCAATGACGATGAATGCCGCCAATCCATTTTATGTGTACGGAGCAGACTATAGTCCGTGGTGTTTGGACATTCATCTGATCAATTATATGTGGCGCAAGCAGAACAGCGAAAACCCATTACAAGAACAAGTAAGAGAAGAACAAATCAACCAAGTCGTGCAAGACTATTTCGATACAAGTTCGGCATTGGAGTTGTTAACCAACACGGAGAGAACCGAAATGCAAATAACGTGGACGACTTATTTATCGTCGTATGTCGGACAATCATGGGAATCATTGTATGATGCTCTATGGACTGCCCGATGGTCGTGGGACAATTATGCGGTGGCGGTAATGATGTTGAAATACACGCGAGGAGCATTCAAGATAAGAGAGAACGAATTCAATCAACAATATGTAACATTATTGAAACAAATCATCAAGGCGACCCCCGATAGTCGTCTTGATGCGGAAAATACAAAGCAACAGTTGATGCAGGTAATGAAAATGAGCAAACAAAAAAAACGCGAACTTATTGATAGTGCGAAAGAAAAAATGTTGAAAGACCGAAAACATAATATGTTGAACCACAAAAAGCAAAGTTTACTGGAAACTCGACATACAGAGTGATTCCATGGATTGCAAACGAGATTGTTTTAATATAGAAGAAATAAGTGTTTGTGAAGTACTGTCTTCACAAATATATTGGAGTGTACGCAATAAATAAAAGGATACACCGGAAAGAAACAACATGCTCTTTTCATGTAACAATTCGTGAAACAAGTTGTGTATATCATATTCATGAGAACCATCGCTGTATACATTCCAAAAGATGAAAGACGGCAAGACCAATTCTTGTGAAGAAAAGAGCGAGTGTATATCTGCAACAAGAGGAATACGTGAGTCGTAACCAAACATCAGACATTTGATGTACCCCGACGACAAATACGTTTGTTGAAACAGATCGGAAGACAAGAAGGTACATACATTGTGTAGATTGCACGTGGTGCTAGGTAAGCAGTCCAATGTATCAAAGACAACTTTCACACACGAAACGAAATCCTCGCATGTCGCAAGAGAAACCCATGTGGGAATATGATCGACCAAGAGAATACGCTTGGAGAATTCGCCTGTTTGATGAAACGCCAACGTAATGGCCATGCCCAATGCCTGATACAAGGGGTCTCGATTGTACAAATTCATTTTGGAGGAAATGTCCACAATGGGCAAAAACCCAGCAAGTTGAAACATAGAGACGTCGTGGGTTTGTTTTGTCCATACTTGATTCAAATAGCGGATGTGTTTCTGTACATCTTTTGCGTCGCCCGACAACAATGCACGTGCCTCTTTCACAAAATATCCAGGTGAATAACAGGCGTACAATGCATTCGAACAACTCGACTCGCAGGTGGAAGGAATATCGAGATTACAGTTGTCTTCATGCTGTGTATAATGATACGTTTTGATTTGGTTGTATGCGCGCATTTTCGATAGATCTTCTGTAACTTGGTCTGAAGACAAAAAGAAACTGCGTTGTCTAGCCAAAGCAAACTTGGGAACGCTGGTAGGCGTGATTTCATGATATTTGCGTGCACATAGTTTCACTTCGAGTGTTTGCAGTGCTTTGTTCAACGCGGCGATTTGTTTACGATATGTGCGAAAACATTTCAACAACGCTTTGTTGTAAGAATGGATGTGCGGAGATGCATGTGCAGTTTTCAAAATACAGGGAGAATGCATATTTGTCCAATGGATTGCTAAACGGCGAAACAACCAGTCGAAACGTTTATGTTCGCGTGGTATCCATTTGGATACATGACTAATTGCATCCGGACAATACGCATTCGTAGAAAATTTCCATGTGTGCACATCTTGTGCAAATTGTTCATTCATGAGTGAAATGCAAAAATCAATAAGAGGATGTGCGTCTCCTTGAGAACTATGTATTTTTAAAAACTCGCACAAATATTTGATGTCTCGCCATGAACCGTACCCCGCAGTATCGCTGTCTATATCGTGTACAAAGAGGCGTATCGCATCTTCAGTCAATTCAGGATAATGATCATACCACCCCCATAAGAGAAAATACGATGATTGGTGCTCCCCCTTGCCCAAAAAGTAATCTCGTGTATGTGCAATCATCTTATAAAAGAGTGCAAATATATCTTTGTATGTCGCATTCGATTCCTGCGATTGCAACTCACGAAAGAGCGACAATACATGTTGTAAGCGTTCATACAAATTCTGAAAATGTTGTGTATTTTGATTTCGAGAAAGACAATAGTAAAAAAACACGAGTTCGTCGCGTAAATAGGGCATATGTTGGTTGTACATTTCGTCATCAAGAGAAGGATAAGTATCGGAAAGTGACTGCATGAGGTCCATAATAGAAGTATATTCAGACAATCGCTAATAAACAACAGACAATACCATTTATATTCTTTTGGTTTGTATGATTTGTAAAACCAGTTTCTAGGGGGTCTGTCTGCGGGTTTTCCTATGGCGCGTAACATGACGAAGAACAACTTCTTGTCTGTCTTCACCATCATCGGCATGTTGGATACGGACACGCTTGGTTTTGTTAGAGGACCCAGACGATTGTTTGTTATCTTTTTTCTTTAAAATGGATTTCAAAGTGTGTTGATGAGAACATGGGATTTCGTGTAAGAAGAAATAAAGAGTGTTCACATTATGGAAAATAAATATGGACGGTGGTATACAAATCGACTGAACAATGGAATAATGTTGCAAAAACGGACTTGTATCAGAACAATCACTATTGGAGAAAAGTTGAATATGTTCAGGTTCTAAATCTACTAAAAATGACGAAATATGATGCAATGTGAATTTTTTGGAGGGATATTGTTTTTTGATATTGGACAACAATGCGATAATGCGGTCTTCTTTCAATAGACATTGATTGGATGCATCGTCGATATGCAATGGTTCTCGCATAGACGTAATATGGGTAATATGTTTGTTTGTGTCTAAAAATACAAATTGTAGTTGAATTGAATCCATGAATTCGCGACAATAATTCGATTGGATATTATGTAGCATTTGTTGCTCATGTAACCATTTTTCGTCATCAACCAGATCGTCCAACATATATTTGTATATCGTATATAAATTTTTTCACGAAATCAAACCAAAACGAAGACATAAAAGAAGAAATCATAAAACAACATAAACAAACACGTATATAATGTATGTTCTCGATACAGCACAAGTAAACTATAATTAATTTTGAAAATACGTTATGAATAATTGAAATTCAATACAACATTGCACGAGACAGCAATCCACACTGTGGATTTTCTAGAAACCGAAAAAGGAACTGGTAAAAATGTACCAAGTTGCATCGGTAGAAGATGACGTAAGTCATTTCATTTGGGGGATAACATATAAAATGTATCTAAATATGAATATATTGTAGCATACAAACAAAAACAACAAGTAAAGTACAATTAGATTCCCAAATACAATCGCGAAACAGAATTTCGTATTCATGATATATTTTTCGTATATGATGAACAAAGCAAAAAGAGAAAAAGAGAAAAAGAGAAAATTGAAAAGACGTTATGTATAATAATCACTCTCAACGAACAAACGATAGACACAGATGACACAAAAGAAAGACGAACTGCACTCGATATGTATACCTCGGGTAAACAACACGATGACCAAGGAATATATACAATCAAAAATAGAACAACTCGGTTTGGGAAAAATCGACTACATTGCCGAAAGACCGTTGAAAAACGAAGAAGATTACAAGCGCATTATTATCAAATACAAATGGAATTACAAGAATATGCATGTGGAAGACATAAAAAAGAAGATAGAAGATACGGGGTCACTAAAATATGTATATAACATGCCTTGGTATTGGAAGATATGTAGTACGCGACCACCACAACCACAACTAGTAACGTAACGATCAAATATCGTCAATCAAAAACGAAAAATACTTAGCAAGTCGCGGGTCAAGTTTATGTAGATATTCTTGTGTAAGCGAAGGTTTTTTCATGATGGATGTAGGTAAAAAATAACAAATTCGACGTTTTCCAATTTCTACACTCTTAATTTCTCGTGTGAACAAATCGTCCATAATCGAATATGTATTTTGAAATTCCAGTAGTTCATCTTTTATGTTGTTTTTGATTCCATACAAATAAACCAGTCGTTGTCTTTCTTGTTCCTTTTTGATATTGGTCGCCTGATTATGTTGCGTAGATGAACCAAATCCCAATTCTTGCTTTTCCCACTTATAAAGAATATAATGGATTTCATTTTTCACATTTCGCAATTTTTCGATGAGTTTGGTTTTATACATCTTATTTTTCTTGATAAAAGAGAAAATATTCACATAACTAATAATCGGAAAATTCGATTTCACCTCCTCTGGAATCAAAATACCATTGTGCATTTTGTATTCATTCAACTTGGTCTCGATTTCATTGAATTTGTTCAAGACAAGTTCCGAGACTTCTTTATCGTTTTTCAACAAAATCAGTTTACTGTTGGTCAACTCCAATGAGGTCTGTATATTTTCTAAATGAGACGCCATTTGCGAATACGACTGAACGGATGTTTCCCATTTCAAATAATTGATCAACGAGAAAAAAAAAGTGACGATTGCGTTTAATCCAGACGTGATTTCCAAATTCCACGGATTGCACGATAAGAATGGCGATGTAATGGTAAGCATTGCACTTAAAAATAGCGTCGGAAAGGTCAATGCATTCAATCGCATTTGCGTCATATTTTTCGATTCGATATACAATTGTTTTTGTCCCTTGATAAAGGTAATCAATATATCGATTTCACTCGACGAGGGTTGCTGTATGTCCATTTCATAATATTTATAGACTGCTTTTTCAATATCGGAAAACCGGAATTTTTTGAACTTACGTTCCAGCGAATAATTGGACAACGATTGGTCGTTTCCATAGACCGCGTCGTTTGTGTAAGAGTCGTGGTCACTGCCTATGGGATGACTGTCGTCACCGTGACCGAATGTTTCGCGTTCATTCTCGTCTACGTCACTATTTGTTCGACTACCGAATTTACTGCCCAACATAGACGTGATAGGACTATCTCTATCCACAAATTGTGAATGATCAATTGTGTTTGGATGCAGAATCGGCGGAAGGGACGACGCATTTATTGGTTCGTCATCAAGTTGATTATGTATACTTGTGCGGACATTCTCCAAATCCCGCTGCGTGAGACTCATAAAATGATTGTGTGTATAATCAACCAAATTGTTTTCTTGTTGAACGTTTTGCAACTGAATATTATGTGCACCGACCACTCCAGACTTTATTTCAAGGACAAATGGTTTATCTGGACTGTCATCTGAAAGACGACTTTCATTCGAGTTGGTACCGTCTCCGGAAGATCGTGATTCAATGTAATTCTCACTATTATCAGAATGTGGAAGCATATGGAAAATAGAAATTATATAGTTTACATAAAAGGTTTCTATATGATTTTAGTTTTGGTTGTCTTTGTGCTTTTCGATCAGTTCCTCCAGTTCTTCTTTCGCATGTAAATATTTGATACGCATCTCATCGCAACCGCAGTGGTCTTCGGTAGACATATCTGATTTACGAAAGGCGACTTTTGGTTCGTCTAGTTTCCACCGTCCGGTAACAACAGGAGGGACGTTGAAAAGTCGGTGTTGCATTCGCGAAACGAATGTGCGAAAATAAGGTATCATACAGGATAAAGATATATACCACGCATTATTTATTAGGGTTTAACAAACATTTGAAAAATTGATCACATACAAGAAAAAATGTTGAACGAATAGAAAAGACCGAACAATAACCGCCATTGCATTTATCATGTCGCTATCAGAGTATCAATTAAAATTGGAGGAACAGCAGCGCGAAAAACAAAAGTTGAAAGATTACAAGAAAGAAATTACCAAATTCATTATGACGAGTCGATTTAATAACGCTACATGGGAAGAAAATATCAGATATCGTGGACGATTGAACCACCGTGGATGCATTTATTGTTGTCCCGTTCAAGTGACCCAAAAAATACCCTACGACTCGTTGATGTTTGTATTGGAAATGAACAACGACACCAATGAAATTATCGGAATTGGAATGGTGAAAAACCATCCTATCATGGACAAATACAAAGTATATGAAAATGGAAACTACAATCGATACGTATTCATCGGTAATACACGTATTGATCGTAGCGACATGAATGAAGACGAAGAGAGCGTAATGCAGTTGTTCGACATGTTGTGTTTCAAAGGAAATCGCCACATGAAGCGAGGACAAGGTTTGCGAAGTTTCCCCATGGATATGTTGTATGAACTTTCCAAGAAGTTGGACTTAACGACGTTCATTGTGGAAATGTTCAAACGACGTTTGTCTTCCAAACAAGAGAATGCGAAATCTTCTTCTTCTTCTTCTTCTTCTTGAAAACAAAGAATCAAAATAATAATATAGAAGTTGTATATACTGAAATATACACAGAATGAAAACAAATGAATATGATATCCGTCAATACAGCGACGAAGAATTATTAACGATATTGGATTTGACCCACAATCCAACTGACCGTGAATTAGAAGCAAAGATCATATTTAATATTAACAAATACAAACATATAGCAGGAGAAAGTGCGGAACAACTGTCTGTTTTTTTCGAAGACATCTATTCGCATTTTTTTGACTTGAGTGACGAACAAACAAGTATTGTCGCAGATGAGATAGAAGAGTTGGAAAATACGATTGAAGAAGTGGACAATATTGCTGAAAAGGACAAGAATGCAGACGAAGGATTTAACAACAATGCCTCGAACAAAAATACGACGGTGATTGAACCTCAAGCACCCAGAGAGAATGAAGCTAAAGTCGGATATACGAGCAACTTAACATATACACGTGGACAATTGAATCCTCTTTTGCAACAAACCATTAAGCGCGTCATCAGTATCGATAGTCAATACCGAGACAACAAAGATGCCTTGTCGACTGAATTTACATTTGATTTGTCGGATCCATTGAAAGATGTGGTATCCCTCAAACTCTATTCCGTGCAAATACCTTATACGTGGTATACCATTAACAATGATTTCGGAAGTAATTTTTTTGTGATCAAAGGAAATTCTCCCGGCATTGATAATGGGAATCATGATTATACAATTACCGTATCTGCTGGAAATTACAGTCCACAAGAGTTGGTAGACGCTATTAACGAAAACATTGATGAGTTGAAAACAATTAGTACAGATGTAAGTTTCGGAAACACGTCTATGTCGCTGAACCAGCAAACGTCCCGTGTAAAACTAAATTTAGGATTTGAGAAACAATACAACGAGACAAGTTATTATCTGAATTTTCCCAACGGTACATCCGCATTTGCAATTGACGAAGATTCGCCGGACGCATCATTGAACTTGCGAAGAGAAACCATACCAAGTTTCCTGGGGTTTGAAGACAGTTCTTACAATTTATTTCATATTGATTCCACCAAAAACTTGCCGTTAGAATCTGATATCGCCAATGCGAATGAAACCAAATCGTTTGTGCTGGATAACACGAATAATTTTTTTACGGTCTACAAATACATCGGACCAAACGAAGAAGTAGGCGTTCCATCGAATGTAGACCTGTCGTTCAACGTAACCTTGTCTTTGACTACGGGGGTGGATTATGTACGATCGCAATTGGTGACGCAATTGAAAATAGACTTGTTGAACAACGAGTTTTTATCGACCGAATCATCAATCAATCGTATCACCACGGATGACGGGAACAACAGTTTTTTTGAATTGCGTTTGAAACCGGACAGGAATACCACGAACAACAAAGCAAACTCCAAGATCAAAGTTATCTTTCCAACTCCAGGTTCAACAGATGTTTTTGTAGGGGCGAATTCATGTTTCCGTTTCCAAACTCACGACGCGGAATTCAATACGGTTGTATCTACTTATGCGAGTATTCAAGACGAAAGTACCAGTTTCGATATTAGTCAAAACATTCCACGCGTAGTTTTGTCTTGCAGCAAACCGTATTTTAACTTGCCGGCAAACGACATCTCTTTTTCCATACCCACCACTACCACACCATATTCACTGAATCAAGTCATCAACACTTTGGATAACCAGTTGAAGTTGCAAGATTATATAATTGAAAACAACTCGGGAGTATCATTAAATAGTGCGGGGTATTTGGAGATTGCATTTGATGTTTTGCGCGATTTCCAACAAAATGAATTTCAGGTGACGATACCTGGAAGTGGAATTTTCACGGATTTGGGATACGCTGGTGGATCAACGACCACGCAAGGAACAGGTATTATAGGGGATACCCAAATCATTACGATTGGATTTCAAATTAACGATCGAACCACGTATGCAATTACTGATTACAATTTGTTCAACGTTACACCTCATCCAAGTCTAAACAATCTATCCGGCGATTTGTCTTATAATGTGGTGGTTCCGATTCAAAGCGGCAATCTTATATCAAAAGTGAATCTAAAAACAATATTCGAGAACACATGCAACAACATATTTGTAGATGACGACAATGTAAATGTATTAAGTGGAACTACGTTTACGACACAAACCAGTGCAACTCCAAATAAGTTAGACTGCAGTTTGAATATCTCCATAAGTAAGCAATTATCGGAAGACGATTTCTCTGTTCAATTCCAAGACCTTTCAGACAATGTTATTTTGGATACAAGTGATAACATATGGTTCACGCAATTACAAATTGATCGGGTCATGGTCGACACCTCTTTTTCTTTATTGAATAGTTCGTACGTTTCGAGTGATGTGCCTGGCGCGGATCTGTCGTTCAATGTGACGAACGCATTGGGAACCATCATTGGTCGGGGGGTAAGAAGCAACGGTGTATTAACTGATCCAGGTCGTTTTATCGAGATCACTTCGAACAACAGTCAATTTCAATTGGTCCCTTTTGAAGACGGCGTGGTAGATAGCAAAAATACATTATCTTTCACCATTCCCGATGGAAATTATTCACGAACACAATTGTTGACCGCGATGAACAATAAATTCACGGGGACGGTTGCAAGCAAATCGTCGATCGGAATTTATACGGACAGTCAAGGTCATGAATTGACCAAAATACGTATCACAATAGACAAAACTTATACGCCAAGCGACTACAAGTTGCTCTTTTTCGACCCCATCAGTTTTGCCAAATGTTTTTCGGGCGTCTCGAGTGTGCGCAATGCTACATGGGACACCACGTTGGGTTGGATATTGGGATATCGCGCCTATACTTCTTACGTGATTAGTGAACTCGCAGTGGGAACGTATGTAAGAAAAAAGGGGAACCAAGTGGAAATAACGGGTGATACAACCATCAGTACCAATTTGTTCAACTACCTGTTGTTGAGTTTGAATGACTATAACCAAAACCACTTGAATGATGGTCTTATTACGGTGGCGCCTCGTGATACATTTATCCAACCATCTTCTTATACCAATCGAACGAATTTCGTGTGTGATCCGAATACGGGAGAACTTGTCTACAACACCTCCAATGACGAACCAAGCAAACGATTAACGCAGAACCAGATTTATTCGGTGACGCAAATCGCGAATTCCAAAAACGTGTCCAATATCATTACGTCGACGGAAGTAACCGGTAATAGTTTCGGAACGGGTCCTTTTGAAAAAGATGTGTTTGGACTCATTCCTTTGAAATTATCGGGGTTGCGCAACGGCGAATCCTATGTGGAATTCGCAGGTACATTGCAAAACCAAGAACGCAGTTATTTTGGACCGGTGAATATCAAACGCATGACGGTAAAGTTGAAGACGGACCGAGGTAACGTGTTGGATTTGAACGGGTCCAATTGGTCGTTTTCGTTGGTATGTGAACAACTGTATAGACAAAACCCCGGGAACGGGGATGCGTAAGCAAACTGGGATGCGTAAGCAAACTGGGATGCGTAAGCAAACTGGGATGCGTAAGCAAACTGGGATGCGTAAGCAATAAAAATCCCCATACAATATAAGAACGAAGAATTAAAAATGGAAAATGGATTATTGATTTTCGATTATCTCGGGTTTTTCGGACCACTGCTATTGTTTTGCATATCGTTATGGAAACTCAGTACACGACCCCCTTTTTTATACGGGTATCTAGGATTGTTTTTAGCAAGCACAATCATCAACAAAGTATTGAAACTGCTATTTCGAGAACCCCGACCAGAAGGGGGCAAAACAATCGTAGGGGAACCATATGAAGGTGCAGACGCATACGGAATGCCGTCGGGACATGCACAATCAGTATGCTTTTCGGCAACTTATTTGTATTTGACTACCAAGGACCTACTATGGTTGGCGTTGGAACTATTTGTTGTGACGTTGACTGTGTTGCAGCGTTGGAAATACAAGAATCATTCGGTTCCACAATTGGCGGTGGGTTCCCTGGTGGGAACGTTTCTGGGGTATTATGGATACCAAATGATGAATATTTGGATAAAAGAGAATATAGTGGTTAGAAAATCATAACATAGAACAACATGATTGTTTTTATACGATGTTATGATTTATGATAAGAGTATGTGTTTTTAACCGCAGTGATATGTACAACCCACAAACGCTGCTATATAGGCTTCCTCGCTGGCTGCTATCTTGGCGTTGTATTCTTCTTCTGTTAGGATGTTTGCCGAAGCGTCCAAATGTCGGATTTCATATGGTAGTTCTTGTTCCTCAGTGTCTTCCCATTGGAGTTGGTCGTTGGCATCTAATATATTTTGAGTTACACTAATCAAGTTATTAGAACTGTCTGTTATTATATTGTAAAGTGGGTTCTTATACATGATGTCATCATTATCTTTTTCTTGCACCTCACCATAACCTCCATCATCCAGTCTCTCGCGTTGTTTTCCATATAATAAATCATGTGTTAAAGTCGCATAATAATTCCCACTTGCATCCTGTGGATTATCTCCTGGATCTTGTGTAATTTCTATATTTCTTACTTTTATTTTTTTCTTATACATCAACAGTGGATTAAAATCACAATCCATCGTAATTTTCGCAACGCTATAATTATGTAAAATATCATCTTCTTGTTTCTGCCCATATCCGGGTATAGATGAACTTGTAATATAATCTCCACTTTCTAACGCACCATTTTTATTGGATACCCACATTGCACCTTCACCCACCGAGTTAATATAAAATCTGTCGTCTCCATATTGTTTTTTTTGTACACTGTTCAAAACTCCTGTACTATACGTTCTTTGAGTGGCACCGCCTTCATTATCGTCTTCAAACCAACTTAATACGCCAAATACCGACTTGTCACGTTCTTTTTTACATATCGATACTATAGGCAGCGATTCATTGATTGTAATAGCATTCTTTCCACGATTTATTCCTTCCGACACATCCATATAAGTATTCTTATTCGCACATACAATTAATCCTTCATAGAATTGTTTTTGAGATTTAAGTACATCTTCTACAAACGATCTATGTTGTCCTGTAAAATTCATTTTGAGTGTATAGTGTGCACTACCATTCTGTACGTACCCACGTACATAACCATTGTAGAAAAATGTTAATTGTCTCTCTATAGTGCTGTTGTAATCATATACTGACGCATTTTTTATATCCCAATTTCCTGATCTTGTTATTCTTAAGCCTGGACTATTACTATTGAAAAACTGACAGTACTGTGAGTTGGAGGTTCGCATACATACCAGATTACCCGAACCACCAATATAAAAGCGGGTACTACTAGTATTACAAAACAATATGTACTCGCTGGAGGTAGTTCCAATGCCTACATTGCCGTTAGCAGAAATACGCATCCTTTCGGTGTTGTTGGTCGAAAAAATAATTCCTGCGTTCTGTGAATTGGTAAGGTATGTCCAATTATTTGTCGATGCTGTTAGAACGGTCCCAGAACTAGACACCGAATTGGATAATCTCATAACAGCACCTGATGACGCGTATACATGAAGTCCACTACTTGGACTATTCGTTCCAATGCCTACATTGCCGCCATACGGATTTAAAGTTAAACTATAGGTATTCGAAGTTGCGTCTGGAGTTGCGTTTGCAACTCCAGCATAAACTTGTATTGTCCCAGCATTACTTACTGTAGATTCATGTCCAAGTACCATTTTCACATCTGAACGACTTACCGACAATCCGTTATATGCGTCATTTACAGGTATTTCTATTTTAGTCCTAGGAATATCCGTTCCAATACCTAAATAGCCTCCACTAATATCTAGATCTCCATGTCTTATAGTCATATTTCCACTAATATCCAAAAAATCCTTCACATATGTTTTGATATGTCTGTTCGCGCTTGCATCACTTAACCAAGTAGCCATTCTGCTAATTATATATTATAGATGTATAATAAAGATTGTTCTAAATTATTTTTTTTGAAAATACTATTAGTTTGGTATAGAATTGGAACATGAAGAATGTATATGTTTATATAAACATTTGTGTATGAAATCATCTATCTAAATGGTGGGACTTGAAAATATGTTTTTGAGAGAGATGAATAGTGAGAATAGAATGGAGAATATGACTAAAAGTTAGCATTGATGAATACACTAAAAACAATCAATACACAAGCAAACATTTAGAAAAGGAGACATAACAAAAATAATCATTCAATAACGATTATTTTTGAAAAGAGCAAAATATCTAAAAAGAATATACAAGAAAAGAAAAGAATGAGTCAATGGTTTGATCAATCCAATAATGCGAATAAACTGCGTCAGTCCTATATCAAAGGTTTCCTGGATATTAGTGGCGGTGGCGTGTACATTCGTAGTGATAATTCATTGAATTTATATACACAAGAAGATGGGGTCACTCCGGCGTTCGGCATGGATGCGACCAATTACCGAGTGAAAGGAAAAGGGCGTGCATCCGATGCACCCGGAACATATACCGATGTTCCCATGGAGAAGTTAGCGTATTTACTTGATTTATCCGATAATGTACAAGACCAAGTCGATTATGTAATGGACAAAGTGAAATACATGGCGAATGATGCGAGTGAGAACAATACGGTACTTCAACTAAATGGTTCCGACCCGAACAACAAAGAAATCGTAGTATGGGGGAATGTAGTGCCTGGTGACGCTGAAAGATACAACTTGGGTTCTGCAGAAAAACCGTTTGATTCCATTTTCTTGAAAAACAACACGATTTATTTCGATAGTTTACTGGATGCGGATCCTGTCGGTGCGATGTCGTTCAATACAACAACGGGGCGTCTGGATGTATCTTATAATGGAACCAACGGAACTACCGTGATTGCCTACAACGACAAAATCGGTTTGAACATTACCGATCCCACGAACCCCACTGCAGAATTGGATCTGTCGGGTACCCTGAAGGTAAGCGGTCAAGTTGTAGTGGAAACCGGTGATATTTCTTTGAACAATCGTCTTTTTGCGAATGGTGACGTTTCTTTAAACAGCAATCTGTATGTGAAGAGCGCTACTTTGTTGGATTCTACTCTGACCGTGAGTCAAGATGTGTCTTTGAACACCAACTTATTTGTCGGTAGCGATGCTTCGCTAAACAGCAAACTGTACGTTCAAGGCACCACTACATTGAATTCTACGCTGAACGTGATGCAAGACGCGTCATTGAACGCCAATTTGTATGTGGCGAACGATGCTTCTTTCAATAGTCAACTTTATGTCCAAGGAGCGACCACGTTGGATTCCACCCTGAACGTGATGCAAGACGCGTCGTTGAACGCCAATTTGTATGTGGCGAATGACGCTTCTTTGAACGCCAATTTGTATGTGAAACAGGCAACCACCTTGGATTCCACCCTGAACGTGATGCAAGATGCGTCATTGAACGCCAATTTGTATGTGGCGAACGATGCTTCTCTCAATAGTCAACTTTATGTCCAAGGAGCGACCACATTGAACTCCATACTCAGCGTCACTGAGGCAACCACCTTACAATCCACATTAGAAGTACAAAACGACGCTTCTTTGAATACGAATCTGTACGTGGGTGGTGACGCGTCTTTGAACACGAATCTGTATGTGGGTGGTCAGTCTGTGTTGAACGGGGATGTATCCATGAATAGCGACCTTGCTTTAGGAGGAAACTTGGTGATCAAGGGCAATTTGTCGGTGTTCCAGACTCGTGAAACCGAAACAATTACAACCAAAATCAACAATTATGAAATCATCGTGACGCAAGATATGTCGTTGAACGGCGGTTTGTCGGTGAGCGGAGATGCTGCTTTGAATGCTGGTTTGGTGGTGATGGAAGACGCATCTTTCAACGGCAAACTCAGTGTTGCTGGAGATGTTTCTTTGAACAGTACTCTTCAAGTGGGTGAAGACATAGACTTGTTCAGTGGTTTCTTGAACCAATATTAATATGAATAAATCCAGATACAAAATTGAAGGAATTGGCGGATAAGATTATATAAGCAGTGATACCTATATAATCAAGCAAATACAGCGAAAATGCCCAAGACACGAACCCAAATCAATCGATTCGATAAAGAAACTTCCAAAGCACTAGAATTAGAAAATATGTATGATATTGTATCGTCGTTGTCTAGTTTGTGTGGTGAAAAAAATAAACATTTGATTGATCAATTGGTAAGCAAGATAATGCGTTTGCGCGATTCGGAGATAAGTTGGATGGTAATGTACGATGAATTAGAAGAACTGTATGCTGTGCGTGGTGAGATGTTAAAAACACACGGAGTCGATGTGCGCGTCAATCGCGAGTCGTGCAAGTGTTCTGTATGCGACAAGAAACAACAAAAGGCATAAACCGCAAAACCGATAACCAAGAGATGTATGTTTGTATTTTTTATGAAATACACACACGTAACCGTTTGTGGAATGGATGCGACACTCCTTGTGAAGTTGGATAGAATAATATGTGTTTTGGGTAAGACATATTATTTTTCAACATTCGGTTCAATGCGAATAATCATGGAGTGTACAAATGAACTACGTAGATGAGTTTTCTAACGCAGTTACACGAGCAATCAGGTATACAAGTTGAGTGTGCAACGTAGCGTTTTTCGTTTCCAATAAAGTGACTTTCGACTCTAACGCCGCGGTTTTTTCTTTTTCTGCATTAATTAACTCTTGTTGTTCTTGGTTAGATTTGATCAAATATGGGATAATTCCCGTATAATTAAGTGAAGCAATTGATGTTCCCCAAGTTGAATAATCCGGGTCTACACTGGGGTCTTCACTTGTTTGAATCGCATTTCCACTTAAATCTGCATCATCGGGTATATCTACTAGATGGCGAAGTTCGGGCGCATCATAATACACTTCTTGGGTAATTAACCCACTCTCAAAAGTATTCCATGATTCATAATCAATGTTTCCACTTGCATCCATTATTGCATATCTTGTGTATGTTTGTGGTTTTAGTTTCATAAGCGTATCTGTTGCATTTGTAATATACTGTTCATTGATTTTCACTCTATCATCACTGTATCCAGATGTCCCGTGAATCACAATATTCTGCCCTAATGGGTTCATTCGTATCCTTTTTGGACCGTGGTCGTTGTTGCTAGTATTACTATTATCATAACTACCTTGTATCCATGGTTCGTAACTATAAGTACCATTGCCTACGCCCATTTGAAGACTATTTGTGGCGTTGTTTCCAACAACTCGCAAAATTGCCGTACTATTTGTAAAATCATTTGAAGCTGTTGTAATGGGTCCTGCTACCACAAGTTTACCTATACTGTTTGTACCACCATCGTATCTCATTGGTGTATTTATTTGAACTTGAGAGTGTGGAGTCGTGGTTTGAAACCCGACATTATTGTTGAAATTATTGTTTCCTGTAAAAGTATTGTTTCCGCTCAACGTTACGTCGCCGCCGCTGCTAGATACACTATCTACATAAGACTTATTTACAAGTTGATTGTTTGAGGTGGGAGTAATAGAACATTCAGGCAAAGAATTCGTAAAAGTGTTGGTCCCTGCAAAAGTATTGTTTCCGCTCAACGTGGCGTCCCCTTGAACAACCAAGGTAGAATTCAATGTGGTTGCTTGACCAACAGACAATGCCGCATTCAATGAAATATCGGATTCAGTATCCAACCCAACTGTACCATCAATTGCCGCAGAAGGAATGGAATTCGTTGGATATTGTGCATAGAAATTACCACAAATATCGACACGACCATTGAAGGATGCGTCACCTTGAACAACCAAGGTGGAATTCAATGTGGTTGCTTGACCAACAGACAATGCCGCATTCAATGATGCATCTGCACTTCCTTCAATATCACTAATCACATTGGACGTACGTTGAATATAAACCAGAACATAATAAGGAGTCGTATAGGTAGTGTTAGTTACTGGTACACCGCCTAACAGATAGGTGGAATCATTCGTGCTGTCAAACTGACGTTCATGATAATCATCTAAGTCTGCATCTTCTACCAAGAAAGACCCTCCTGAATTGTCCACGCTACTCAAGTAACTATTATTTGGATCCCGACCAATAACGAATTTACCAGTCAGGTTAGGAGTGGTGATTCCATTCACAGTACTACCATCGCAAATCGAAAAACCATCTGGAATACTTGCTGCGTTGTTCCAAATAATAATACCACCAAGAGGAACATATTCAATCGTGTTACCACTACCACTACCAATATCGCCAATAATCGCATCAGAAGGAATGGAATTAGTTGGATATTGTGCATAGAAATTTCCACAAATATCGACACGACCATTGAAGGATGCGTCCCCTTGAACGACCAAGGTAGAATTCAACGTGGTTGCTTGACCAACAGACAATGCAGCATTCAATGAAATATCGGATTCAGTATCCAAACCAACTGTACCATCAATTGCTGCAGAAGGAATGGAACTATCTGGATATTGTGCGTAGAAATTTCCACAAATATCGACATGACCATTGAAGGATGCGTCACCTTGAACGACCAATGTAGAATTCAATGTGGTTGCTTGACCAACAGACAATGCAGCATTCAAAGATGCATCTGCACTTCCTTCAATATCACTAATCACATTGGACGTACGTTGAATATAAACTAGAACATAATAAGGAGTCGTATACGTAGTGTTAGTAACTGGTACACCACCCAATATATAGGTGGACTCATTCGTGTCGTCAAATTGACGCTGATAGGAATCATCTAAGGTTGCATCTTCTACCAAGAAAGACCCTCCTGAATTGTCCACGCTACTCAAGTAACTATTATTTGGATCCCGACCAATAACGAATTTACCAGTCAGGTTAGGAGTGGTGATTCCATTTACAGTACTACCATCACAAATCGAAAAACCATCTGGAATACTTGCTGCGTTGTTCCAAATAATAATACCGCCAAGAGGAACATATTCAATTGTGTTACCACTACCACTACCACTACCTACATCGCCAATAATCGCTGCCTGGGGAATCGAATTGTCTGGATATTGTGCGTAGAAATTTCCACAAATATCGACACGACCATTGAAGGATGCGTCTCCTTGAACAACCAAGGTAGAATTCAATGTGGTTGCTTGACCAACAGACAATGCAGCATTCAATGAAATATCGGATTCAGTATCCAAACCAACTGTACCATCAATTGCTGCAGAAGGAATGGAATTAGTTGGATATTGCGCGTAGAAATTTCCACAAATATCAACACGACCATTGAATGATGCATCGGCACCAACGGAAAGTTTGTTGTTCATAGAAACATCTCCATCGACAACCAATGTAGAATCCAAAATAGTAGATCCGTTCACTTGCAATAATGCAGTTGGAGAGGTTGTTCCAATACCGACGTTTCCGACACTATCAATAGTCATATCTGTAGTAACTCCATTTGTTGCGAAATTCATATTGTTAGTATCAACTACATAAGAAATACGCCCACGAGTACTATTTATTCCGAAATCGATTTCACAAGCATTTTTCGCCATCAAAGATATTTGGGAGTAATCTAGATTGTTCGCAGTTCCCATATGCACTCCGTAAGCGTGTCCTTGGGGTTGTGCTCTTTCTGTAGAACAACTTAATCCGTGAGTGGGAGTTGTAGTTCCAATACCGATTCTTCCGTTATTGTCGATGATCATCTTGTCGATATTGTTTATTCTAAACTTAACTTGCTGTCCAGATGCAGCGTTTAGATAGGTTAACCCGTCATCATTTTGTAAAAGAGCATAACCACTGGTTCCTTGACTTACGTGAGAAACCCCAAAAAGACCGTTATGACCAACATATCCAATTTGTGCTTTTCCGAACACGTGTGTGGTGTCGGTATTGTAACTTGCTTGGATAGACCCTTCCGTTGATAAACCACCATTCAAAGACAAATCTCCACCAACGAAAAGATGGTTGTTAAACGATACATCACCATCAACTACTAAAGTAGAATCTAATACAGTTGCTCCACTCACATCCAATACGGAAGCAAAAGAAGCACCATGTGTGACTGCTAATGTGGAATTCAGATTGGTCGCTTGATTCACATACAATCCAGCATTGAATGAGGCATCTCCTGTAGTAAGCAATGTGGAATTCAACGTGGTCGCGTTGGCGACATTCAATGTGTCTTGCATAGTAGTTGCTCCGTTCATATACACACCAGAATTGAAAGAAACATCTCCATTGACGGACAAAGCAGAATTGAAAGAAGCATCTCCTATTGTAATTAATGTACCGGATATATCCGCATTACCGCTCATAGAAAGAGTTCCATTCAAAGACAGGTCATTCGTAATAATCACTTCGTAAGTATTGACCGTAGTATTGATAGTCATGGTGCTTGTACTTTGGAAGACCCCAAGAGTGCCTTTAATAACGACATCACCGTCAACAATAAGATCAGCATTGAAAGAAACATCTCCTTCGACAGACAAACCAGCATTGAAAGAAACATCTTCTTCGACAACTAACGTGGAACTTAATGTGGTAGCGTCAGCGACACTCAATGTGGAATTCAGATTGGTTGCTTGAACAACATCCAACGTGGAATTCAGATTGGTAGCTTGAACAACATACAATCCGGCATTGAAAGATGCATCTCCATCGACAATCAACGTAGAACTCAATGTGGTAGCGTTAGCGACATTCAATGTGGAATTCAGATTGGTCGCTTGAGCAACATTCAATGTGGAATTCAGATTGGTTGCTCGATTCACGTACAATCCGGCATTGAAAGACGCATCCCCTGTAGTAAGCAACGTGGAACTCAACGTGGTAGCGTCAGCGACACTCAATGTGGAATTCAGATTGGTTACTTGAGCAACATCCAACGTGGAATTCAGATTGGTTGCTTGGTTCACGTACAATCCGGCATTGAAAGATGCATCTCCTGTAGTAAGCAACGTGGAACTCAACGTGGTAGCGTCAGCGACACTCAATGTGGAATTCAGATTGGTCGCTTGAGCAACATTCAATGTGGAATTCAGATTGGTTGCTTGATTCACGTACAATCCGGCATTGAAAGACGCATCCCCTGTAGTAAGCAACGTGGAACTCAACGTGGTAGCGTCAGCGACACTCAATGTGGAATTTAGATTGGTCGCTTGAGAAACATCCAACGTGGAATTCAGATTGGTCGCTTGAGCAACATCCAATGTGGAATTCAGATTGGTTGCTTGGTTCACATACAACCCTGCATTGAAAGACGCATCCCCTGTAGTAAGCAACGTGGAACTCAACGTGGTAGCGTCAGCGACACTCAATGTGCCTTGCATAGTAGTCGCTTGAACAACATCCAACGTGGAATTCAGATTGGTTGCTTGGTTCACATACAATTCGGCATTGAAAGATGCATCTCCATCGACAACCAACGTGGAATTCAATGTGGTAGCGTCAGCAACCGACATAGTACCATTGAACGACACATCGCCGTTGACATATGCATCGCCATTCAGTGATAGGTCACCATCGATAAGTAAGTCTCCATTCAAAGACAAGTCATTGGTAACAATTACCTCGTAATCGTTTACGGTGGTATTGATAGTCATTGTATTCGTTCTCTGAAAGACGGCAAGATTACCTTGAATTGTAAGATCGCCATTCAACGATAAATCTCCCCCAACCAAAAGATTGTTATTCAACGAAACATCGCCACTTGCAACAATGGTTCCCGAAACATCCAAGTTACCATTTGCAAGGACACTTGCTTTACCAATTGCCACCTTATTGTTTGAAACTGATAACAATTCTTGTACTTCTTCATCTGTGCCTTGAATTTTTAATCCACCTGATTCGAAAGACAAAGCACCACTGTCTGATCCAGAACCTGCAAAATGAATCGTGTTATTACTAATATACAACCCAGCAAATGGTTTCTCGGCAGAACCGAGACTATATGTATTACCAACATTGGGAAGAATATCACCTGAGATAGTTAGACCACTATTAACATATACACTTTGGTTGAAGGATACATCACCATCTACAAATAACGTAGAGTTCAATGTGGTGACTCCGTCAACAGAAAGAGCATTGTTCAAAGATGCTTCCCCTTGGATAACCAAGGTGGAATCCAACACCGTTGCTCCGCTCACATCCAATGCGGAAGCAAAAGAGGCACCTTGAGAAACTGCTAATGTGGAACCTAATACACTTGAACCACCAACAGACAATGCCGCATTCAATGAAATATCTGATTCAGTATCCAACCCCACTATACCATCAATGGCGTCAGTAGGAATGGAATTCGTGGGATATTGTGCGTAGAAATTTCCGCAAATATCAACACGACCATTGAAAGATGCGTCCCCTTGAACAACCAAGGTGGAATCCAACACCGTTGCTCCGCTCACATCCAATGTGGAAGCAAAAGATGCACCTTGAGAAACTGCTAATGTGGAACCGAGTACACTTGAACCACCAACAGACAATGCCGCATTCAATGAAATATCGGATTCAGTATCTAAACCAACTATACCATCAATGGCGTCAGTAGGAATGGAATTCGTGGGATATTGTGCGTAGAAATTTCCACAAATATCAACACGACCATTGAAAGATGCGTCCCCTTGGACAACCAGGGTGGAATCCAACACCGTTGCTCCGCTCACATCCAATGCGGAAGCAAAAGAGGCACCTTGAGAAACTGCTAATGTGGAACCGAGTACACTTGAACCACCAACAGACAATGCCGCATTCAATGAAATATCGGATTCAGTATCTAAACCAACTATACCATCAATGGCGTCAGTAGGAATGGAATTCGTGGGATATTGTGCGTAGAAATTTCCGCAAATATCAACACGACGATTGAAAGATGTATCGGAACTGACTGATAATTTACCATTTAAAGAAAGATCCTCGGTAATGATTAATTCATACTGATTCACGGTAGTATTAATAGTCATTGTTTCGGTAGTTTGATACACAGCAAGATTGCCTTTAATAGTTAAATCGCCTTCCACTACATTGTTTCCGCCAATATATACATCACTATTCAATGATGCATCTCCGCTAATAGAAAGAGCGTGGTTCAACGAAGCATCTCCATCGACAACCAAGGTAGAGTTCATTGTAGTTACACCATCAACATAGACATGACGATTGAAAGATGCGTCGCCACTCAACGTAAGAGATGAAATTTGTGCGTGGTTGGATACCACCATATTACCTGATACATCTAGTTCCACTTCTGCATTTTCACTTGTTTTACCTTGTCCTACACCTATCCTTCCATTGTTGGTTGTTCGAATAAATGGAGTAGCCGTTGCTTCGTTTCGTTTTTTAAATCCAAGAGTGCCGTCGGTTAACGACAATGTACCTGTGTTTTCATCATTATCGCCTACAAAGAAAATGGTGTTATTACTCACATATAAGGAACCAAACGGTTTTTCTGCAGAACCAATATCTGAACTGTTTGCCGTTGTAGGTAAAAAATCACCTTGAATCTGTACATTTCCGCCAACATACACGTTATTAAACGATGTGTCTCCACTCACAGACAAATTCGCATTCAAAGATAGATCAGAATTATTATCAAATCCACTTCCGACTCCACCAATAACGGCGGATGAAGGTATAGAATTGTCTGGATATTGAGCATAAAAGTTTCCACAAATATCAACATTACTATTAAAAGAAGCATCTCCTTCCACATACAGTTTTTGGTTCATGGAAGCATCACCATGTCGAAGTAATAAATCTCCGCCACTTACATCAAGAAACCCTTTAATGTAAGAATCGTTAAATCTATTTGCTTTTGTATATTGAACCCATTGAGACATTTACTTTTTGTATCGAATATATATATATATATTATCAAATAATATCATTTTCATATTGTTATTTCTACAATTTAGTTATCGAAATGATATTATTTAATTAAACAAGTATGTTGTTTCAGTCGGTATTATAAGATTTTCTAGAATTGTACTGTGCGACCACCAATGGTAATATCACCGGTAGTGAGAATGGTTCCAACCACGTCTAAATTCGCAGTAGCATCCTTACTTGCTTTACCTATACCTACCTTGCTGTTTACTACCGATAAGAGTTCTTTTGTACGACCCGCTCCTCCGTCGGCGACTCTATCCGCTTCTGATTGAACCTTGATTCCACCTGCTTCGAAAGAAAGTGTTCCCACGTCTTCATCACCTCCACTACCCTGAAAATAAATTGTATTATTACTTACATATAAGGCAGCAAATGGTTTGTCTGCAGAACCCAGATTACATGAACCATCAATACCATCAATCGGAAGAATATCGCCTCCGATAGTAATATTCTGATTCACATACAGACCGGAATTGAAAGAAACATCACCTTCAGTGGAAAAACTTCCATTCAAAGACAAATCAGTAGTCACAGTCACCTCGTAAGAGTTTACTGTGGTATTGATAAACTGTGTATTCGTTGTCTGGGAGACAGCAAGATTTCCTTGAATCGTAAGATCTCCGCCAAGGGAAAGATTGGAGTTCATTGAAGCATCTCCATCCACCACTAAGGTAGAATCCAATGTGGTTGCTCCACCAACAGCCAATGCTGCATTCAATGAAAGATCCACTTCAGTGTCTATTCCAACATTCCCATCAATTGCGGAAGAAGGAATGGAACCATTTGGATATTGAGCATAGAAATTTCCGCAAATATCTACATCTCCACTCGACTTGAATCCTGCCTCAAAGTGAAGATATGTGCCTCCCGCAGCAATGGGGGCAATATCACCAGACTCGAGATCAAATTGGTTTACAGAACCGATAGAGAAACTGTTTGCAACAATAGTGGAGGTAAGAGCATTAATACCGTTAGATACGTCAATCGTTCCATACACCTGAAGGTGATTACTGAAAGAAACATCACCACCCACATCTAAACGAGAATTCAAAGAAACATCGCCGATCACATACATGTCGCTTTCCATTCCAACAATTCCATTCAAAGAAGCATCGTTTTCAAATATCACATGAGCATTCACAGATAAATCAGTGGATGAGAGGGTCATCCCCAATACATCTCCAGCAGTGAATGCTAATACATCTGTATCCACTCCGCCCTGTCGAGCAGTGATGAAAGTATCTCCGTCAACATCCTTCACACCACCAAGACCAGACCAACCTGTGATACCATAACCCTCAAACCCTTGAGAATCTGTATTATAACGTATAATACCATACTCAGAAGAACCACTCGCGCTGGGTCTTTGAACGTCAGTACCATGAGGCACACGAATACCACTTGTTGCACTAATATCCATCGCAATCGCTGAATGGGGAGCAGTTCCGATACCCACGTTTTGTGCGATATAAGCGTTTCCATTAAGAGATACATCGCCACTTGCGAAGAATTCACCATTCAATGATAAATCATTGGTCACAATCACCTCATAATCGTTTACGGTTGTATTGATAGTCATTGTATTCGTTGTCTGGAAGACAGCAAGATTGCCTCGAATCGTAAGATCACCATTCAACGACAAATCTCCACCAACGAAAAGATTGGAGTTCAATGAAGCATCGTCGTTCACAACCAGGGTAGACTCCATAGTAGTTGCACCAACCATATTCACCCCATGATTAAAAGAAACATCACCATCGGCATCTATTATCATGCGTTCAGTTCCGGCAGTGAAGAACTGAAGTTGGTCGTTATCGGCACCTGCACTGGTCTCCGCAATAATATAGGTGTCTTGATCAACGTCCTTTACACCACCTAAGGAACCCCAAGCATTTCCGGCACCGTAACCCTCAAATTGGTCTTGTTCTGAGTTATAACGAATGATACCCTTGTAGGCAGGATCATTATCCGCATTTGTTATTGGACGTTGAGCATTGGTACCATTGGGAAGTCTAATGGCGTTTGTCGAATTAATATCTAACGCAAGATCACTTGGTGCAGTGTTAATGCCCATATTTCCAGTTAACTGCAGGTCAGCATTGAAAGAAGCGTCATTTTGAACCTCCAAAGTGGAACTCAAAGTAGTATGCTTAGCAACATTTAATGTAGAATTCAATGTGGTCACGTCAGTCACGGTCAATGTGGAATCCAACGCAGTTGCTCCGCTCACATCCATTGTGGAAGCAAAAGCAGCACCTTGCGTGACTTCTAATGTGGAACTCAATGTGGTATGCTTAGCAACATTTAGTGTAGAATTCAATGTGGTTACGTCAGTCACAGTCAATGTGGAATCCAAAACAGTTGATCCACTCACATCCAAAGTGGAAGCAAAAGCAGCACCTTGTGTGACTTCTAAGGTGGAACTCAAAGTAGTATGCTTAGCAACATCTAGTGTAGAATTCAAGGTGGTAGCGTCAGTCACAGTCAATGTGGAATCCAAGACAGTTGATCCACTCACATCCAAAGTGGAAGCAAAAGCAGCGCCTTGTGTGACTTCTAAGGTGGAACTCAAAGTAGTATGCTTAGCAACATCTAGTGTAGAATTCAATGTGGTAGCGTCAGCGACAGTCAATGTGGAATCCAAAACAGTTGCTCCGCTCACATCCAATGTGGAAGCAAAAGCAGCACCTTGTGTGACTTCTAATGTGGAACTTAAAATCGTATGCTTAGCAACATTTAGTGTAGAATTCAATGTGGTAGCGTCAGCGACAGTCAATGTGGAATCCAACACAGTTGCTCCGCTCACATCCAATGAGGAAGCAAAAGAAGCACCTTGCGTGACTGCTAAGGTGGAATCCAACACAGTTGCTCCGTCCACATCCAATGAGGATGCAAAAGATGCACCTTGCGCTACTGCTAAGGTGGAATCCAAAACAGTTGCTCCGCTCACATCCAATGAGGATGCAAAAGATGCACCTTGCGTTACTGCTAAGGTGGAATCCAACATAGTTGCTCCATTAACCGCCAATGTGGAATCCAACACCGTTGCTCCGCTCACATCTAAGGTGGAAGCAAAAGCAGCGCCTTGTGTGACCGCTAAGGTGGAATCCAGAGTGGTTGCCTTGGAAACATTCAACGTATCAAGCAGGGTGGTTGCCTTGGAAACATCCAACGTGGATTCCAAAGTGGTTGTACCACCAACGTTTAATGAAGCGTCAATAAGTGCTGCCTCACTTGCTCTAAAGGTTCCATTCAAAGACAGATCATTGGTCACAATGACCTCGTAATCGTTTACTGTAGTATTGATGGTCATTGTATTCGTTGTCTGGAAGACAGCCAAGTTGCCTCGAATCGTAAGATCTCCGCCAAGGGAAAGATTGGAGTTCATTGAAGCATCTCCATCCACCACTAAGGTAGAACTCAAGGTGGTAGCATCAGCGACAGTTAATGTGGAATCCAACACAGTTGCTCCGCTCACATCCAAAGTGGAAGCAAAAGACGCACCTTGTGTGACTGCTAAGGTGGAATCCAATGTAGTTGCTAGAGCAACATTCAAGGTGTCTTCCAATGTAGCAGCTCCGCCAACAACCAAGGTGGAATCCAATGTAGTTGCTCCGCTCGCATCCAAAGTGGAAGCAAAAGCAGCACCTTGTGTGACTTCTAAGGTGGAACTCAAAGTAGTATGCTTAGCAACATCTAGTGTAGAATTCAATGTGGTAACGTCAGTCACAGTCAATGTGGAATCCAACACAGTTACTCCGCTCACATCCATTGTGGAAGCAAAAGAAGCACCTTGTGTGACTTCTAAGGTGGAACTCAAAGTAGTATGCTTAGCAACATCTAGTGTAGAGTTCAATGTGGTAACGTCAGTTACAGTCAATGTGGAATCCAACACAGTTGCTCCGCTCACATCCAAAGTGGAAGCAAAAGCAGCACCTTGTGTGACTTCTAATGTGGAACTCAATGTGGTATGCTTAGCAACATTTAGTGTAGAATTCAATGTGGTTACGTCAGTCACAGTCAATGTAGAATCCAAAACAGTTGATCCACTCACATCCAAAGTGGAAGCAAAATCAGCGCCTTGTGTGACTTCTAAGGTGGAACTCAAAGTAGTATGCTTAGCAACATCTAGTGTAGAATTCAATGTGGTAACGTCAGTCACAGTCAATGTGGAATCCAACACAGTTGCTCCGCTCACATCCATTGTGGAAGCAAAAGCAGCACCTTGTGTGACTGCTAAGGTGGAACTCAATGTAGTATGCTTAGCAACATCTAGTGTAGAATTCAATGTGGTAACATCAGTCACAGTCAATGTGGAATCCAACACAGTTGCTCCGCTCACATCCATTGTGGAAGCAAAAGAAGCACCTTGTGTGACCGCTAAGGTGGAATTCAATGTGGTAGCGTCAGCGACACTCAGTGTGTTTTGCATAGTTGCAGCTCCGCCAACAACCAAGGTGGTATCCATATGAGCAGCTCCATCTACAGAAAGACCGGCATTGAAAGAAGCATCTCCTATCACATACATATCGCTTTCCATTCCAACAATTCCATTCAAAGAAGCATCGTTCTCGAATATTACATGAGCATTCACAGACAAATCAGTGGATGAGAGGGTCATTCCCAATGCACCTCCAGCAGTGAAGGATAATACGTCGGTGTCGCCATTATCGGTATCTGCGGTGATTAAAGTATCACCATCCGCGTCTTTCACGCCACCAAGACCAGCCCAACCAGTGATACCATAACCTTCAAATCCTTGAGAATCTGTATTGTAACGTATAATACCATACTCAGAAGAACCACTCGCACTGGGTCTTTGGTTTATAGTACCATGAGGCACACGAATACCGCTTGTTGCACTAACATCCATTGCAATCGCTGAATGGGGAGCAGTTCCGATACCCACATTTTGTGCAATATAAGCGTTTCCGTTAAGAGATACATCACCACTTGCGAAGAATTCACCGTTCAAAGACAGATCATTGGTCACAATCACCTCGTAATCGTTTACGGTGGTATTGATAGTCATGGTATTCGTTGTCTGATAGACAGCAAGATTGCCTCGAATCGTAAGATCTCCGCCAAGGGAAAGATTGGAGTTCATTGAAGCATCTCCATCCACCACTAATGTGGAATCCAAGACAGTTGCTCCGGTCACATCCATTGTGGAAGCAAAAGAAGCGCCTTCAGTAACTGCTAATGTGGAATCCAACACAGTTGCTCCACTCACATCCAATGTGGAAGCAAAAGAAGCGCCTTGTGTGACTGCTAAGGTGGAATCCAATACAGTTGCTCCAGTCACATCCATTGTGGAAGCAAAAGCAGCGCCTTGCGTGACTGCTAAAGTGGAATCCAAAACAGTTGCTCCGCTCACATCCAAAGTGGAAGCAAAAGAAGCGCCTTGTGTGACCGCCAATGTGGAATTCAACACGGTTGCACCGGTCACATCCATTGTGGAAGCAAAAGAAGCGCCTTCAGTAACTGCTAATGTGGAATCCAAGACGGTTGCTCCGCTCACATCCAATGAGGAAGCAAAAGCAGCACCTTGTGTGACCGCTAATGTGGAACTCAAAGTAGTATGCTTAGCAACATTTAGTGTAGAATTCAATGTGGTTACGTCAGTTACAGTCAATGTGGAATCCAACACAGTCGCTCCGCTCACATCCATTGTGGAAGCAAAAGCAGCACCTTGTGTGACTGCTAAGGTGGAATCCAAAACAGTTGCTCCGTCTACATCCAAAGTGGAAGCAAAAGAAGCGCCTTGTGTGACCGCCAAGGTGGAATCCAAAACAGTTGCTCCGCTCACATCCAAAGTGGAAGCAAAAGCAGCACCTTGTGTGACCGCTAATGTGGAACTCAAAGCAGTATGCTTAGCAACATTTAGTGTAGAATTCAATGTGGTTACGTCAGTCACAGTCAATGTGGAATCCAACACAGTTGCTCCGCTCACATCCAAAGTGGAAGCAAACGCAGCACCTTGTGTGACTTCTAAGGTGGAACTCAAAGTAGTATGCTTAGCAACATCTAGTGTAGAATTCAATGTGGTTACGTCAGTCACCGTCAATGTGGAATCCAAAACAGTTGCTCCGCTCACATCCAAAGTGGAAGCAAAAGCAGCACCTTGCGTGACTTCTAATGTAGAACTCAAAGCAGTATGCTTAGCAACATTTAGTGTAGAATTCAATGTGGTTACGTCAGTCACAGTCAATGTGGAATCCAACACAGTTGCTCCGCTCACATCCAAAGTGGAAGCAAAAGTCGCACCTTGCGCTACTGCTAAGGTGGAATCCAAATCAGTTGCTCCGGTCACATCCAATGTGGAAGCAAAAGCAGCACCTTGTGTGACTGCTAAGGTGGAATCCAACACAGTTGCTCCGCTCACATCCAATGAGGATGCAAAAGATGCACCTTGCGCTACTGCTAAGGTAGAATCCAAATCAGTTGCTCCATTAACCACCAATGTGGAATCCAAAACAGTCGCTCCGCTCACATCCATTGTGGAAGCAAAAGCAGCACCTTCAGTAACTGCTAATGTGGAATTCAGAGTGGTTGCCTTAGAAACATCCAACGTATCAAGTAGGGTGGTTGCCTTAGAAACATCCAATGTGGATTCCAGGGTGGTTGCCTTGGAAACATCCAACGTATCAAGTAGGGTGGTTGCCTTGGAAACATCCAACGTGGATTCCAGAGTGGTTGTACCACCAACGTTTAATGAAGCGTCAATAAGTGCTGCCTCACTTGCTCTAAAGGTTCCATTCAAAGACAGATCATTGGTCACAATGACCTCGTAATCGTTTACGGTGGTATTGATAGTCATGGTATTCGTTGTCTGGAAGACAGCTAAGTTGCCTCGAATAGTGAGATCTCCGCCAAGGGAAAGATTGGAGTTCATTGAAGCATCTCCATCCACCACTAATGTGGAATCCAAGACGGTTGCTCCAGTCACATCCATTGTGGAAGCAAAAGAAGCGCCTTCAGTAACTGCTAATGTGGAATCCAACACGGTTGCTCCGCTCACATCCAAAGTGGAAGCAAAAGAAGCGCCTTCAGTAACTGCTAATGTGGAACTCAAAGTAGTATGCTTAGCAACATTTAATGTAGAATTCAATGTGGTTACGTCAGTCACCGTCAATGTGGAATCCAACACAGTCGCTCCGCTCACATCCATTGAGGCAGCAAAAGCAGCACCTTGTGTGACTGCTAAGGTGGAATCCAAAACAGTTGCTCCGTCTACATCCAAAGTGGAAGCAAAAGAAGCGCCTTGTGTGACCGCTAATGTGGAATCCAAAACAGTTGCTCCGCTCACATCCAAAGTGGAAGCAAAAGCAGCACCTTGCGTGACTTCTAAGGTGGAACTCAAAGTAGTATGCTTAGCAACATCTAGTGTAGAATTCAATGTAGTTACGTCAGTCACAGTCAATGTGGAATCCAACACAGTTGCTCCGCTCACATCCAAAGTGGAAGCAAAAGATGCACCTTCTGTGACGTCTAAGGTGGAACTCAAAGTAGTATGCTTAGCAACATCTAGTGTAGAATTCAATGTGGTAACGTCAGTCACCGTCAATGTGGAATCCAAAACAGTTGCTCCGCTCACATCCATTGTGGAAGCAAACGCAGCACCTTGTGTGACTTCTAAGGTAGAACTCAACGTAGTATGCTTAGCAACATTTAGTGTAGAATTCAATGTGGTTACGTCAGTCACAGTCAATGTGGAATCCAACACAGTTGCCCCGCTCACATCCAAGGTGGAAGCAAAAGCAGCACCTTGTGTGACTTCTAATGTGGAACTCAAACTAGTATGCTTAGCAACATTTAGTGTAGAATTCAATGTGGTTACGTCAGTCACAGTCAATGTGGAATCCAAAACAGTTGCTCCGCTCACATCCATGGTGGAAGCAAAAGCAGCACCTTGCGTGACTTCTAATGTAGAACTCAATGTGGTATGCTTAGCAACATTTAGTGTAGAATTCAATGTGGTTACGTCAGTCACAGTCAATGTGGAATCCAAAACAGTTGCTCCGCTCACATCCATGGTGGAAGCAAAAGCAGCACCTTGTGTGACCGCTAAGGTGGAATCCAAAACAGTTGCTCCGCTCACATCCATGGTGGAAGCAAAAGCAGCACCTTGTGTGACCGCTAAGGTGGAATTCAGAGTGGTTGCCTTGGAAACATCTAACGTATCAAGTAGGGTGGTTGCCTTGGAAACATCCAACGTGGATTCCAGAGTGGTTGTACCACCAACGTTTAATGAAGCGTCAATAAGCGCCGCCTCACTTGCTCTAAAGGTTCCATTTAATGATAAATCATTGGTCACAATCACTTCGTAATCGTTAACGGTGGTATTGATCGTCATTGTATTCGTTGTCTGGAAGACAGCAAGATTTCCCCGAATCGTAAGATCTCCACCAAGGGAAAGATTGGAGTTCATTGAAGCATCTCCATCCACCACTAAGGTGGAATCCAAGACGGTTGCTCCGCTCACATCCAATGAGGAAGCAAAAGCAGCACCTTGTGTGACCGCTAATGTGGAATCCAACACAGTTGCTCCACTCACATCCAATGTGGAAGCAAAAGAAGCGCCTTCAGTAACTGCTAATGTGGAACTCAAAGTAGTATGCTTAGCAACATTTAGTGTAGAATTCAATGTGGTTACGTCAGTCACGGTCAATGTGGAATCCAACACAGTCGCTCCGCTCACATCCATTGTGGAAGCAAAAGCAGCACCTTGTGTGACTGCTAATGTGGAACTCAATACAGTTGCTCCAGTCACATCCATTGTGGAAGCAAAAGAAGCACCTTGTGCGACTTCTAAGGTGGAATTCAATGTAGCATGCTTAGCAAGAGTGAAGTTGTTACTGAAACTCACATCGCCAACAATATCTGCTCTTCCAGAAGTCAAAAATGATCCAGACAAATCCAAATTTGCATTGGCCTCATCACTGCGTTTATTGATACCGACAGAAGAGGTTGCTCTATGCGCCATAATCATATCGAAAGATACGTCGTTTGTAGTAACTACAATACCACTATTGTCTAAAGACAACACACTCTCATCTAGACCGTTTGCCGAACTACCAATATGAAGAGAATTTCCACTAACGTATACTGATTTGAATGGATTATCTGAGGTACCAAGTGTAACCTCGCTATTCGCAGGAACAATATTATCAGCAACGGTAGTCACTCCATTCACGTATAACTTGGAATTAAGAGACACGTCACCAGCAACCGCAAGAATGGAGTTCAGACTTGCATCGCCATCCAACGTCAGCATACCACTGAGTTCTGTATCGTTCAAAACATACAAATCGTTCTTAATGGTAGTGTCTTCTTGTACCACCAGATTACCATTAAAAGAAGCGTCCCCATCGCTGACTACAAGAGTACCGTGTCGTAAGTGCATATACCCACTTACATCGAGTGCACCCTTGATATAAGTATCAAAAAACTTATTCGCTGGTATTTTTTCTAACCATCCATACATGGTTTGAGTACCAGACATACTTTCTTATACTATAACCTACTATATTTTCAATATAGTAGAGACGAAAATATTTTTGTTTCTAAATATAATATAATACATTAACTACACAATTATATTTTTTAAAATTGCACCATTTCACCTATAATAGACATATTCGACTGAATGTAAATATCTCGACCAACGGTGACGTCACGATTAAACGTCACGTCTTTTCCTACGTATAGATTGGAATTTAAAGATGCATCGCCAGCAACGAATATATGACTATTTAAAGATGCATCACCTGTTACTTCCAATGTTGAATCCAATGTAGTCGTGTTTCCAACATACAGAGTACTGTTTAACGATACATCATCATTTACATATAATTTGGAATTCAGCGATACGTCCTCATTTACAAATAATTTGGAGTTCAGTGATACGTCCTCATTTACAAATAATTTGGAGTTCAGTGATACGTCTCCAACTACATGTAATTGCGATGCAAGTGTGGTTACACCCTCTACATGCAGTGTACGGTTAAAAGATACATCTTCTCCTACAAATAACTTGGAGTTCAGAGATGCATCCCCGACTACATTCAAAAATGAATTTAAAATCGTCGAATTTACAACGAACAGTTTGCGATTGAACGATACGTCCCCATTTACTTCTAGTCCATAGTTCATGGACATGTCTGCATTAAACTCCATCACATTTTCGCTTGTATCTACGTATTGTAGTGTGTAATCGTATTCATCAAATTTATCTTGTACATTACTAGACAAATTATTTATGAATACTAACTTGTTTGTACTAATATCTATGCTCGAATTTTGCGCTTGAAATACTTTGAATTCATTTGAATTTATACTAAATGTTGTATAGTCAGTATCTTTGTCGAATAGTTTGATATCTTCATTGTTCCTTACAATTATATGACCACTTATGTCTACAAAATTGCGAAAATAACTTTGTTGTAATTTATTGGAACTAAGATCAGATAACCAAACCGTTGTAGACATTTTTTCTAATTATATAACTATCGCTAATTTTTTTCTTACAAAAAAAATAAGCGCAATGTATTTTGAATATTCAAAGTATCACCAAAATAATGAATTCGTATTCTATGACCACCTTAGAATTGTATGGTTTGACCAATCTGCGTTGCTGTTAGTATACCTGTGATTTGAACTGCTCCAGATACGTCAAGGACAGTTGCATTTTCGTTAAAAAATGTAGGGATGTAATTGTAGAGAACATCGCTCGTGGTATTTCCGATTGCATGACTAATAAACATAATTTCACTCGTGGACATTGTTAATCTACTGTTTGCATCTAAATTATTCATAATTCGATTTTTCATACCAAATGCATTAAGTAGACTATCTGGAACTTGTTCCCATGTTGCATAATTATTTTTTGAATATACCATCACACCAGAACCAATCGCTATACCGTATTGCGAACTAGGTAGATATACGTTATGTAAATTGTACCCAGTGTTCGAAATTAAATTCCATCCTGACCCATCTACTCCACCTCCATTGCTTGTATATGCAATGTAATTGTTACCTACTGCAACAGCATTGTTTTCATCATATACCGCAATGTGATTGAATGTAGTAGGACCCGCAAACGACTTTTCGTAGGTGGCAATTCCGCCATTTGATACATCAAATACGTATTTACCAATTACACCAGATAAATCGGTGAGATGTTGTCCAGTCGAATAAATCGTGTTGTTGTTTAGTCCTGCGGTATGTTCTACGAAATGGTTGGTACTATAAGATATGTTTGTCGAAAAGACACTATCGCCGGATTTCACCGTGTAATAATATAAGAATTTATCACTGTCGCGAGAACTCGCAAATATATTATGACTGGCGTCGAAATAACCAAATACATTGTTATAATTCAAGTTCAACACACTCTGAATGCGTGTCCAAGACGTTCCTTTGTTCGTAGTATACAGAAACAGGTCATCGAGAGAACCATAGCGGTTGACTAATATGTATGCATATGATGTTCCAGAAACATGAACACTTAAATTGTTTGTTGTACCATCTGCAGTAGTATTTATTTCTCCACCATCACCTTTCACTTCTTTCCTTGTCCAATCTTCCCCTCCATCTTCTGTAACAAATGCAGCATAAGATAAATCGTTGATAAGAGATGCATCAGTAATAATCCCTCCAACCACCATTCCATAACTAGGATTATCCTTTGAAAAACTCATGCTCTTTACGACGAATTCAGGTTTCACACGAATATGGGTTTCTGCATGACCAATTCGTGTTTTTCCATTGATGTCCATTGTATAATTGTTTGTATCGGGCGAATAAGTATTAATGCCCATGGTTGTTCTGTTTTGAACTTTGCTGGTGCCTTCGCAAATAGTCATGATTGGTACAAACGAGGAATCCGAACTGGAATTGTTATCACTGAATAAACCCATTGTCCCTGTTGAAATAGTATTGTCTTCTGCGAATCCGCCTCCGCCGATTAATAATCCCTTGTTGTTTGTATTTACGAAACTTTGGAAAATATTTGCGGATGCATCAGATGCGTTTAATACGAGTCCAGTCGTAGTTTCATAATTCGAACTTGCATCAGTATAATATTCTTTCAAATAAGTGTTGGATACATTTGTATTGGAAATAGAGAGTTGTGTAGACATAAACACGTTATCACTCACATCAATTTTGGTTGTTCCATCGCTTTGTAAATAAACGGTCATAGCATCAATAAAAATATCACCGGTTGCTGTATTATTGGTAATATTGAAATTGGATCCCGAGTTTTGCAATGTTGCAATTGCGTTTCCGTTTGCACTGATATCACTTGCATGAAATTCGAGAGATGTATTGTTCCCATTTGCTTTTGCTTTTATACCTGCACTATAGAGATCTTGATTTGAAACAAGAACAGAGTTTGTTATGTTACGATGACTTCTCACTGAGAACATGGTTGTGTCGGTGTTCATGTCGGATGCACTTACGATGTTGTTGTTTTCATAGACCTCAAAAAATTTGCGCGGAGTATCTGTACCAATACCAATAGAGGTTGTGTTGCCTCCAATGTAATTGTATGCATTTGTGTATTTATCTGTTGGGTTATCCACGGGCGTAGTCGCATTATTATATACTACATTACCACCTGCTTCAGTCGTAGTATCTACCAAATTATTGATGAACAACAATCGATTGTCTATAAATACGCTGTTTCCTGCAAACACGTTATTTATCGCTACCGTATTTTGTGTAGACAATACATTACCTCGCGTGTCTTGATAACCGGTTACGACTAGACTATCATCGATTGTTTGTGTTGTTGTATTTACTTTACGTACGATGATTTGGTCAGTAATAATGGTTCCTACCCCCAAGTTATTTATTTTGTGTGTTTTATAAAGACCTCCGTATGATTTCCAAGAAGAAGACATTTTACCTAGTTATAATATTGTTATAAATTTATGTTGTAGTTTTATTTTTTGTTTTGTGATTTATTGATTTTCTCGAAGATATCTTTCTAATGCGATGTATTAATTCGTGTGTATTTTTTATACTCGTAGGTGAAGTTGATTTGTTCTAAAACTGTATGGTTTTCAATAGTATCAACTATACTAAATAGTGGAAATAAAAAAAATGCTCTATTCTTTTTTGTAACATGATTATCAAGTGTGTTTGTTTATGTTAACCATTATCCGACGTTAGTAAATACACTGTTTGCATTATTTGATCTTTCTCGTATTTTTTTATAAAATTCAATGACGGTTGGATTCGCACCAATTCGTTCCGGATTAAACTCGGATAAATAAAGACCATCCAACGATTTGACTCGTGAAAGAGCAACATAACTTTGTCCATATTCGAAGATTCTGTTTCCAATATCAATTTCTGCATTGGTGAGCGTGGTTCCTTGTATTTTATGAATGGTGAGTGCCCATGCTAAAACGAGAGGGAACTGACCTACGGCTACACAAGGAATATCTTCGGATTGCCAGTAATGTCGACCGATTTCTCGCACTACTCCGTTTGAAAATCGAACAATTGGTATTTGCATGGTATCTCTCATCGCAAAATCTACAACTACTCCCTGTGAACCATTACAAATACCTGCATTCATGTCTAAATTGATCGTGCACATGACCAAACATCCTTTCTTGAGACGTAGCAACGGTTGACATGGACAATTAGTAGATAAATATTGTGCTTCCATTTCCAGATCTTTTGGTTTCGCATTTTTGATTTTGGTTAGTTCGTCTTTTGTGAAGGTCTTCGTGTTATCTAGTTTTACAATACAATTAGTCATGATGTCGATATTGTATATTATTTCTGGTTGATCTATCTTGGAATACATTGTTGAATTCGTCAAATCCGTTTTTACACGATTTGGGAAAAGTTTTGTTGGCGTTTTCTCTTGTGTTTCGTTATGTTCCCTTTTTACATATTTGGTCAAGATGTCTATAGACTCTTGACTAATTTCACCTTTGCGAATTTCTTGAAGAATACCGATATAGGTCGGGTCTTGTTGTCTGAAAATGGTTTTTAATTCAATATGATTTTCTGGTTTGAATACATCATACCAAATAGGCGACTCAAAACAAAACTTGCCGGTGTCCGGTTCATTATATGTTCCGACCGGAGGCAGTTGAAAGAAATCGCCGATAAATACCACTTGCATGCCGCCAAACGGTAAATCTGTATGTTTGACCCGCTTACCAATCTCTTCAATAATCTCAAATACTTTTTTTGACAACATACTTACCTCGTCCAATACGATCACCTGGGCATTCTTCCACGATTTCAATGCAAATTTATTGTGTATAACAGACCGAATAACATCTTCTTTCGACCCTTTTGCTAATTTTATACCACTCCAAGAATGAAGTGTTTTTGCATTACATTGCAATAACAAAGATGCACATCCAGTCATTGCGCATACTGCGATTTTTTTTGCATAATTCATTTGGGCGAGTTCATATAATCGCTGTATTAAGAATGTTTTACCTGTGCCTGCAGGTCCAGTCAGGAATATATTTTCTCTATTTGCGAATTTTTCTAGGGCAATTTGTTGTTCATTTGATAAACCTTGTAACATATGTTCAGGAACGTTCATTTGTTTATTGAATGATATACGTTTAATAGACGAAGATATTTGTTCTTCTTCGTCTATTTTATAGGCAAATTCATCTAATTTCTTAATTTGAAAACTCATTGTGATTATTTGTGACTGATAGATATGTAATTCCTATTATCAATTTTGTAGATTGTATTTTATTATGTTTATTCGTGTTCAACTTCTAAAAGGAATGAGAAATCGGTTCCGTTCAATGAAACAATGTTTCCATTTTCATAGAGTAATTTCACGTTCAATTTAAACAAATCGGACTTCCCGGTGTATTTTCTCGTATCGCTGTGAAGCAATCCGTTTTCAAGACTCGCAATTAATAGATTTCCAAAACCATAATTCTTATTATCGATAGAGATGCGCCCAATAATATTTTTATTAATCATTGAGTTGGTTAATGGGGTAATAAAAGAAGATTGGTTTCCTTTGTTATTGAATTCATCTACAGCAAGATACAAATAACGGGGGACGTTCATATTTACTACAGAAGTTGCATTTACAACCGGTTGTCCAGATGGTCCATATCCACTTACACCTATGTTTGCGGAATAACCAGTTTCAGTTAACAAGTCGTATTCTACGGAAACACTCGCACTTCTGAATCCTAACATCCATCCTAAACTACTGGTAAAACTTTGAATATTGGATACACCCTCATCATCTGCCGAGAAATCAACCGTCATCGTGGAACCCTTGGAATAAATAAATGTCTTGGTTCCGAGTGTGGTAGAAGAAATATCAAATACCAAATCTTCAGTATCCGCTGTGGTAATTGGGTCGCCTGCTTGATTTATTCGGTCAAGTAAAGCAATTTGAGTATTAATCGCATCTTTCAACTGAGTTGCTGTATATTGTCCATCAGGGACAACAATCGTATCTTCGTAATAGGTCAAATTTGCATTTCCACTCGCATCTGCAGCACCCATAAATGTCACACTTGGGTTCACCGAGTTTTGTAGACTTACATCATCCACCGTCGCAACATTCACATTTTCATTGTTACTCGAGTCGAATGCAACTGTATTGTTGATAATTTTGAAACTGTTGTTTCCGATAGCATGAGAAACATTGTAGAATGTACAAGGGATTTCCACACTTTTTACTTTCATGGATTTCACTTCATTGATGCGTTCAGGAATATAAATATTGTGGTTTACTTCCTTTGTATAATTGAAAGACGGGTTAGGAGTTTCGGTTTCACCACAAACAGCTACCGCACATTTGGATAAAGGATAGGGATCTCTGGAAGCATAATCTTCTCTAAATCTTGTATCTACATTAATATACTTTGTTTTGTCTGGTTTGTGAACATTTGTCATAATCATATGACTTCCGTATTGTTCCGTTTTTGGTTGCATAAATATATCATTTCTGTTAAAACAATCACTCATAATGACCTTTATATAATATAATACGATTATATAAATTATTTATTGTGGAACAAAAGGTTTGGTAACTTTGGTGGATTTCATGTTCTGATTTCCTTCAATTTCCTTCTCTTCTTCCTCTTTCTCTTCCTTTTCCTCCTTGTTTTTCATACTCTCTTTCTTGCATCCCATTCCCTCCTTGTTTTTCATACCTTCGTACAGACCAACAGTGCGTAACGCCATGGTGATGGCGAACAAAGACAATACAGAAATAGCGATGGTAACCACACGGCGATTAGAAATAATCTTTTTGAACATTATATAAAATCAGTATACTTTATTTTTACCACAACTTGTACATGTTTTTGAATTTTTTAATCTGTCTATCATATTCATTTTCATTTCTTCAGTTGCTACCGTGCTTTTGAGACGATAGTGTTTTTTTGGGTCAATAATATGCTGAGTTTTATTAGCACTAAATAATAGTTTCATAACAAAATTGATTTCGACTATATTATAAAAAGAGACTATGATTCCCAATCTATTCAACCTAATAACCAACTTACCCATGTCGTCAACTTCGAACTATTCATGTAATTATTGCACTAAATCGTACATATTAAAACATAACTACGACAAACATATAAGTACATGTGAGTTCTTTTGCAAGTCGAACAAAGGCAATGCAGACGTCGATGGACCCATTCCGACAATGAAAGATATGTATTCCTTGGTTCAAGATTTGGCTCTTCGCGTTCAGAAACTTGAAAAAGAGAATACCAATCTAAAACAGCGTGCAAACAAGCAGAGCAATCCTCTTTCTATATTGAAAACAGTGAAACCTGAAATAGTGTTTTCGCAATGGTTGAAAAAATACATGCTTCCGGAAATCAAACATCATTTACGTAGCGTATTAGACAATACCTTGTTGTATGGTATACAAGCATTGTTTCAAGATGTATTTGGTGAAATGCAAGACCAGAGTTGTGCACCGGTTCAATATTATCCGAACAAGCAACATAATATGTATGTATATGAAACAGACGATAATAAATGTGCATGGAGAATCGCAACAAATGATGATTTGGAAAAATACATTCGATTGATCACCAATGAATTCCATAACCAATTTCGCATTTGGTGTGAAAATAACAAAGAAACCTTGGACCGAGACGAAGAGTTGTTTTCTTTGTATTATCGAAAAATTTTGAGTGACGATAAGTTGTGTAAGCGCAAAATCAAACAACAAATGTGTTCACAGTTATCAAGCATTGGAGAGGACTAGTTGTCGAATAGTTATAGAAAATTGATATGAATAGTATTGTATATGTTTTTTATATACACTACTATGTCGCTTGGTCCCGTTCCCGATTATTTGGCGAAGAAAAATCATCATCCTCGCGATGACGATATTTCGTTTGAGGAAGGTCCACATATTTATACAGTTCTTGGTGAACGCGGGACATATACTTCAGTGACCACATGGAACCACAGTCATTTCCCCAAATTTGATAAAGAGGCGATTTTGCAAAAAGTTGTGAATAATCCAAAGCGATTACACGACCCTAATTATAAATATTATCAGAAAACTGAAGAAGAAATACGTGAAATGTGGAGTTCGAATGAAGCAGCGATTGCTGGAACAAAAATGCATTACAATATTGAGTGCTTTTATAACAATATGGAAGTAGAACACGACGGAAGTCCAGAATTTGATTATTTTCTCAAATTTGAAGAAGATCATGAAAAAACATTAACGCCCTATAGAACAGAATGGATGGTATTTCATGAAGAATTGAAATTGTCGGGTTCAATTGATATGGTCTTTCAAAACAAAAAAGGTGAATTGGAAATCTATGATTGGAAACGTAGCAAAGATATTGAATATGACTTTGATAATCCGCGATATGCAAAACATGCATTGACCCCATGCATTTCCCACTTCCCAGATAAAAACTTTTGGCATTATTCGCTGCAACTCAATGTATATAAATTTATTCTGGAAGCCAAGTACGGCAAAAAAATAACAAAAATGTGTTTGGTATGTCTTCATCCAAATAATGCAACCAAAACGTACGAAGTTCATGAAGTAAATAACTTGGAAAAGGAAATTACAGATTTGATGGAATTGCGAAGACAACAAGTAGAAGAAGAAAAATCAAAAACAATATAAATGGTTTTATTGGATATAAAGTATATTCCCGTGTAAATAACACTTATGATACAAGTTTCACAAATTCTTTCTTATTTAAAAAAACAACAAACACCTTTGCTCATTTTTTCACTTGCGTCTTTCGTATATCCCGTATCAAAACGACTGTTTGCTCATGTGCATCATTATTTGTTTCCACCCGAAAAACTCAAGACAGAAATGGAACTATATGCAGAAAAACATGTGACCAATTTTTCGACGTTTTCCGAGAAATATAATGAAAAAGAACGTAATCAAAATATTGCTGTCGACTTTTATGATAAGAAAATATTGCTCGATAAATTACGTGATGCGAATAATGAGACGGAAAGCACATGGAAAACTCGTCTGTTGTTTGAAAATACTCCTCGCGGAAACATTGTTATGTATTATGACCCATACAAATTTGGTTTTGCATATTACAGCGATAATTCGAGTATACCTTATCCTGTTCTCAATGCTGTTGCAATGAAATATGTGATTACATTTCGTTGTTATGACTTCTTTTTTGATAATCAAGACATCCAACAAACTTCTCCTCTTATTAAAATCCATTCAGAAGAAGACAAAAAAGAATTGTCGAAAGAGAAGAAGCAGGAAAGTGATGACTTCAAGGCAAAAATCAAAGATGCCCCGTTTTTAAAGCGGAAGAAGAAGGAGGAGAAGAAGAAGGAAGAGAAGAAGGAGGAGAAGAAGGAGGAGAAGAAGAAAGATACCCCAAAATACAGAAATTGTTTTGTTCATATGGGAAAAATGTGCAATATGTCGTTCTTGAAAGTTCCTATGCAAGTCAAGCAAAATAAGATCAGTTTTTCTTCTGGATTGCTAGATGCACTTGACCAGGAAACTACTCTCCAGAAACAGGTAATGAATTACAAAGATTATAAGAAAAATCTCACGGTGAGCGTATAAATAATTTTATATCATGATGAAATTATTTATGTATTATTTGTTTTCTAACGCAGTTACGCGAGCAATCAGGTATACAAGTTGAGTCTGCAATGTAGCGGTTTTTGCTTTTTCTGCTTGTAATTGTCGATCTACTTCTTGGAGTGCGGATGTTGCGATTGTGAATATTCGGTCCTTTTGTAAAGTATGAAAATTATCGACTTCTTGTCCATAAACGAACACTTCGGTCGGCAACTCATTTACATATTGAACTCGTATTTGAGTTTGGGAGATGATTTCTTTAATTACCACGTTTATCTCTTTTCCATAATCATCATATAATCGTATTTTTGTAAAAAGATTACCCGAGGCATCTACCTCTAAATTCGCAGTATCGTAATCCGGTATAGTAATAGTTCTATTTCCAGATGCGTCAGTTTGACATGATCCTTCACTATAAACATTCGGTATAACTTGGGTCAATGTTTTCACTGCATAAGGCAGTACTTCTGCGACGTCTTGCGCAATGAACCCTTCCACCACATCTGATACTTTTCTTTTTATGCGGTCTCTGTATTCGTAATAGGTAGGTTTTAATAAACGGAGTTTTTCTAATGCAGAAGAATCATTAATATCCATAATATTCTTTTTTATTCTTCTATCACTAAACGCACCGAACACACCGCCTGTAACAATATCATCATCTGCTAGTATAGAACCATTGCTAAGTGATGATGTGGTCGCCAAACTGGATTGACTATGGTTGAATCTCCTTATTGTACCTACTCCTGTTAATGATCCACTACCTGGTCCAACATGTAACTTGAATATGCGATTCGGGAATGGTTGAGATATTCCAACTTGTCCATCTAAATTGACGATTTGTCCATCAGTCTTGAAAACAGGGGAAACATTACTAGGATTGTGGGCGATTTCCCATGCACCAATGATACCTGGGTTGGTATTTGACCCTGCGGCAAATCGCTTTCCATCTCCACTCATTGTTACATACTTACCTAAGTAGGTATTCGTTGTTGCATAGGTACTTGCTACGTGTTTCACAAATACCCACCGTCCATCTATATATTTAAATATATCTGTTCCACCTGCGTTGCTTACGCCTTCGTCCGCATTTCCTACGCCCATCGCAAGTGTTTTCCCATCAGCACTCATATCAAAACCTCTTGCCCAAGCTTCACTTGCAATATTATTTTGAATATCTGGTCCCATTTGTACCCAATCGCCAACAACTTCACTATATTTAAATACACGAATGTAACCTTTGCTTCCTCCATAATACTGCGAACCCGTCGCTAAAATTGTTCCATCCGCACTTAGTTTCACTACCGCACCTTCGCGGGTGCTTCCAGAACTGTGAACAACGCCATATATGGAAGAACCCAGTTGGTTCCAAGAACCATCAGTGACCGTTCCGGTAAATTTGTAAACTTCGACTTTTCCATTGTCTGTGCCGGCAGTATCGTCTCGTGGTATTCCAAAAGCCATGATTGTACCTGAGTCATCCAGTGAAATTCTTCTAGACAAAATGGATAGATTATCAGTAGAGACTGAATCATCTCCAATGTTAAACGTATCTCCCATTTGAACCCAATCATTTGTGTCTTCTGCTACATATTGATGTACTTTTACATAATTTGGTAAATTATCATCATATGAAGCAATACCTGCAACAATGGTTCCATTACCATTTAATGCAATACCACGAACGCCGAAAGATTCTCGGTTCGCTGAAGAGGACCCTGCAATTTCATTTCCTTTTTGAGACCAGTTTCCACTATTATATTCATATACAAATATTGCCCCTGCTAGGAGGTTTGAAACTGTTCTATGTGAACCGGTTGCAATTATTGTGCCGTCATTGTTTATATCAACTGGAATTCCAATTTGAGCAGTAGTACCGGATGGTCCAATAATCGTGCTACCCACTTGACTCCAATCATCATTTATGTACTCATATACGAATAAATTACCTCTTGAATTATCAGCAGCAGATTCACCGGTTACCAGTCTATTTCCAGTATAATTCATTGCAACAGAAAAACCCAACCCTAGACTATTTCCGGTTATATTTGTTCCCAATTTAGGAAAAGTATAATCACTCACTGTTCCTTCTGTATTCCCCCAGATAGTCACCGCACCACCACTTACATCCATCGTTGGGTTCGCATCCAACTTCTGGGACCATTGGAACGCTTGGACGTATCCTGTATTGGTTCCGTTTACATCAGCTTGGTACCCACCAAGACCTATTTTTGTTCCGTCTCCACTGATAGTTAAACCGCCTGCATAAACATATCCCAATTTTGCTCCTGTGTACGCACCATATATAATGTCGCCTTGTCGTACCCAATCTCCATTGATGTATTTGTAAATATAGACAGCACCATTATCTGTTCCTACATCGTCGTTTACAAATTCATTTAGTAGTAGAGTAGCACCATCATCAGAAAGGCGTACACCGTGCCCAAAATTGTCGGGACTAAAAGTATTCTCTGGACCAAAAATGGTCGATCCTAATTGAACCCAGTCACCTCCTGCGACAGATTGATACACTGCTACTATACCTGATGGTGCTGCTGCACCAAATGCAACGATGGAACCGTCTTTTGATAAGTCAGATGACGAACCGAAATAACCATTTGTAGTCGGAAACGGATTGTTTATCCAAGAACCGACTTGGGTCCAATTCGAACCACTCCCTGCATACTTGTATACTGTCGCACGACCTGCATTGGTACTGGTCGTAGTATGATTTCTTTCTGACATTGTCACTATGTTTCCGTCATAACTTATTGCTGAACCCATTCCAGCTGTATTTGCGCCGGTAATAGTCCCGATTAAATTCCATGTACTTCCTGAAGCATAACGATACATAAATTGCTGATTAGCGGAATAATTTGAAATTACAAATGTATTACCATCGCCACTTAGTCTTGCGGTGGTAAAAGTTATAGTTCTGGAAATAGTTCCAATATTATCCCAGTTATTTGTGCCGCTATTGTAATCATATATATGTGTCTTATCTGATGCATCGTCAATCACTAGAACACGGTTCCCCGCATCATTTATATCTACATTAAAACCATACGTTCCTGCATTGGATTCTGTTAAAGTATTTCCTAGTTGATACCAGACCTCAGCACTTTGATCATACCTATATACGGTGGCCGCCCCATCATTCGTTCCTGAATTTCCTCCATCTTGGTATCTTGCTCCAACAATCATGGTCAATCCAGAAACATCCATAGCAACACCTAGACCAAATTCTGTTTGTGAATCACTCTCTGGTTTTCCACCAATCAATTGCCCATAAGCATTCCATTTGTACATGCCATTTCTCACAGTGAAATTTCCACTTATATCCACAAATTCGTTAAAATAACTTCGCTTGTATCTATTTGCTGTACTATTACTTAACCAAGCGGACATATATATAAAATACACATTTTACTATTTTATATAATTAAATTCTTATTGTTTATTTTTAGAATTGGATAGTTTGCGTACTATTGATTACGTATACTGTTGTTATTCCACTTACTTCCAAATCATTGTTCATGCTTACATCACCTACGATCTGCATTGTTGAATTAAATGTGCTTGCACCTCCCACTGATAAGGCGGTGTTCATTGATGCGTCACCGAGTAAAGTCATTGTTGAATTCAAAGTAGTTGCACCAACCACATTTACTCCATGATTAAATGAAACGTCGCCATCGGCGCTGATTCTCATACGTTCAGAACCGTCAGTGAAAAACTGAAGTTCATTGTTATCAGCGCCAGCACTAGTCTCGGCGCTAATGTATGTATTGCCATCCACGTCTTTTACTCCACCAAGCGACCCCCATGTATTACCGGCACCAAAACCCTCAAACTGATCTTGCTCTGAATTGTAACGGATGAGACCCTTATAAGAAGCATCTCCGCCGTTGCTTACTGGGCGCTCACCGATTGTTCCCTTGGGTAAACGAATAGCGTTGGTTGAACTAATATCGAATACAATGGTGCTGTTTGGTGTAGTGTTAATGCCTATACTTTCGGTCACTTCTAATGTGGACTCCATAGTAGTCACACCAACCACATTCACTCCATGATTAAATGAAACGTCGCCGTTGGAACCAATTCTCATGCGCTCAGAACCATCAGTGAAAAACTGAAGTTCATTATTATCAGCACCAGCACTGGTCTCGGCACTAATGTAAGTGTTGCCATCCACATCTTTTACCCCGCCTAGTGACCCCCATGTATTACCAGCACCAAAACCTTCAAATTGGTCTTGGTCTGAATTATAACGGATGAGACCCTTATAAGAAGCATCTCCACCATTGTTTACCGGACGCTCACCGATTGTTCCCTTGGGTAAACGAATGGCGTTGGTTGAACTAATATCGAATACAATGGCGCTGTTTGGTGTAGTGTTAATACCCATATTTCCAGATAATTGTATATTTGCATTGAATGAAGCATCATTTTGAACTGTTAATGTGGAACTTAGTGTAGTATGCTCAGCAACTGCTAATGTGGAACTTAATGTAGTATGCTCAGCAACTGCTAATGTGGAACTTAATGTAGTATGCTCAGCAACTGCTAATGTGGAACTTAGTGTAGTATGCTCAGCAACTGCTAATGTGGAACTTAATGTAGTATGCTCAGCAACTGCTAATGTGGAACTTAATGTAGTTGCCTTTGTAACACTCAACGTATCATCCAGAATAACTGCTCCGCTCACGTCTAATGTGGAGGCAAAAGAAGCAGACCCACTTGTTGATATATCACCATTTAATGAAAGATCATTCGTAATAATAACTTCGTAAGTATTCACAGTGGTATTGATGGTCATTGTATTCTTTGTCTGAAAGACGGCAAGATTGCCTTGAATCGTAAGATCACCATTCAACGACAAATCTCCCCCAACGAAAAGATGGTTGTTCAAAGACGCATCCCCATCGACAACTAAAGTTGAATTCAATGTCGTAATGTCGGTTACCGTCAATATGTTTTGCATGGTAGCAGATTGAGCAACATTCAAGGTAGAATTTAATGTGGTTGCTTTATCTACTTGTAATGTGGAATCTATTGTGGTTGCTCCGCCGACCGATAAATCAGTATTCATAGACACATCACCTGTTACAAGCATTGTTCCGGAGATATCCAAATTCGTGATAGCATTCTTGCTTGCTTTACCGATAGCGACCTTGTTATCTACTACCGATAATAATTGTTGAACTTCTTCTTCGCCACTTGCTTGGACTTCTATTCCACCTTGACTGAAGGATAATGAACCTGCATCTTCTGCATTCGCACCAGCAAAATTAATCGTATTGTTACTAATGAAGAGACTTCCAAATGGTTTTTCGGCACTACCCAAATTGGATACATTTTCGTGTAGAGGAAGCAAATCACCAGATAGTGTAATTGTTCCTTCCACGTACATATTGTTATTGAATGAGGCATCTTGATGCACTTCGAATGTGGAATTTAACGTTGTTGCACCGCCGACCGAAAGAACTGTATTCATTGAAACGTCATTTTGCACTTCCAGCGTGGAACTCAAAGTGGTTGCATCAGCAACATTCAAGGTAGATGAAAGAGTCGTTCCCAAATCCACTTGTAAGGTAGAATCCATCGTAACCGCTCCTCCAACAGAAAGAACCGCATTCAACGAAGCATCTTGTTGGACTTCCAAAGTAGAAACCAGAATGGTTGCATCGGCAACATTCAAGGTAGATGAAAGAGTCGTTCCCAAGTCCACTTGTAAGGTAGAATCCATCGTAACCGCTCCTCCAACAGAAAGAACCGCATTCAACGAAGCATCTTGTTGGACTTCCAAAGTAGAAACCAGAAGGGTTGCGTCAGCAACATTCAATGTAGATGAAAGAGTCGTTCCCAAATCCACTTGTAAGGTGGAATCCATCGTAACCGCTCCTCCAACAGAAAGAACCGCATTCAACGAAGCATCTTGTTGGACTTCCAAAGTGGACGCCAGAATGGTTGCATCAGCAACATTCAAGGTAGATGAAAGAGTCGTTCCCAAATCCACTTGTAAGGTAGAATCCATCGTAACCGCTCCTCCAACAGAAAGAACCGCATTCAACGAAGCATCTTGTTGAACTTCCAAAGTGGACGCCAGAATGGTTGCATCAGCAACATTTAAGGTAGATGAAAGAGTCGTTCCCAAATCCACCTGTAAGGTAGAATCCATCGTAACCGCTCCACCAACAGAAAGAACTGCATTCAATGAAGCATCTTGTTGGACTTCCAAAGTGGACGCCAGAATGGTTGCATCAGCAACATTCAAGGTAGATGAAAGAGTCGTTCCCAAATCCACCTGTAAGGTAGAATCCATCGTAACCGCTCCACCAACAGAAAGAACTGCATTCAATGAAGCATCTTGTTGGACTTCCAACGTGGACGCCAGAATGGTTGCATCAGCAACATTCAAGGTAGATGAAAGAGTCGTTCCCAAATCCACTTGTAAGGTAGAATCCATCGTAACCGCTCCTCCAACAGAAAGATTCGTGTTCAACGAAACATCGTTTTCGACATGTAATTCAGATGCTAATGTGGTTGTTCCAATTACGTTCAATGTTGAATTAAATGATGCGTCTCCACCCACCCTCATATGTTCATTCAAAGATAAATCGCGATCTACATACAAGTGATTCTGAATCTCTGCAATGCCTTTTACAGACAACGGATATTTATGAACAATTGTACCTGTTACAGAGTAACCTGTTCCTGTACTAGAAACATACATACCTGTATTGTTTTCCAAAAAAGCAGAACCTATATTGAATGGATGGGTAGTATTGCTATCAGTCTTGATGAATGTATAGGTGTTTCCTCTGTATAATGGTAAACTCGAAGAAGTATTCAATGCTGTTCCATCTGGCGTTGCACTGAATATATAATATGGAGAGGCAAACACATTTGAATTCATACGAACATAGTACGTCTTATCTGTTTCGCTATCTGAACTACCTATGTCAAAATCTCCTATCATAATAGAGTGCACTGTACAAAAGTATTTCAACCCATCCAAAAATAAGGGTACGGTAAAGGTTATGCTTTCGTTCGGGTTTGCAAGAGACGATACAGAATTTGAAAACGAATTTGTACCAACTGAAACGTGATTTTCGATCATCGCATTGCGGTTGAACGATACATCATTTCCGACCACCAATGTTCCATTCAATGATACATCACCGTTTACTTCCAATCCAGAAGATAGAGTCGTGGCGTTGGTTACATTCAATGTGGAACTTAATGTAGTTGCATTATCGACTTGTAGTGTGGAACTTAATGTAGTTGATTGATCGACTTGTAGTGTGGAACTTAATGTAGTTGCATTATCGACTTGTAGTGTGGAACTTAATGTAGTTGCATTATCGACTTGTAGTGTGGAACTTAATGTAGTTGCATTATCGACTTGTAGTGTGGAACTTAATGTAGTTGCACCACCAACAGAAAGATTCGTATTCAACGAAACATCATTTTGAACTTCCAATGTAGAAGTCAAGGTAGTTTCATTGCTCACGTTCAGAGTGGAATTCAAAGTTGTCGATTCAGCGACGACTAATGTGGAACTTAACGTAGTTGCATCGATTACATCTAGCGTAGAATTAACTGCTACATTTCCATTAAGTGATACATCTTCACTCACATATAATTTTCCGTTCAAAGACAAGTCGTTTGTAATCATGATTTCATAATTGTTCACTGTCGTATTGATCGTAGTTGTTTCCTTTGTCTGGAACACCGCCAAGTTTCCCTCAATCGTGAAATCCCCTCGAATAGATGCATTTCCTTCTACCGTCATGTTTCCAGACACATCTACATCTTGGTTGATTGATACGTTTCCACCTACAGACATGTTTGTATTCAACGACACATCATCTGTAACGAATACTGTTCCAGAAATATCCAAATTGGTAATCGCGTTCTTGCTTGGTTTACCGATTGCTACTTTATTATCAACCACAGATAACATTTGTTGCACTTCGACTTCGTTGCTTGCTTGCACTTGCAATCCACCTGCACTAAACGATAATGCTCCTGCATCTGCTGCATCGGCACCTGTAAAGTTAATGGTATTATTGCTAATATACAAACCAGAAAATGGTTTCGCTTCGCTTCCAAGTGAATAGGTGTTTCCAATAAGCGGTATAATATCCCCTGAAATGGTAGTGATTCCACCTATATACAAATTACCATTGAAAGAAGCGTCATTGTTCACTTCGAGTGTAGAATGTAGTGTGGTAGTACCACCAACACTCAAAGCAGTGTTCAAAGATGCATCGTTTTGTACTTCCAATGTGGATGCGAGAACCGTAGCATTCAAAACATCTAACGTGGACGAAAGTGTAGTTGATTTGGTAACATCTAACGTAGAATTCAACGTGGTCTCTCCTGTAACAATCAAGGTAGAACCCAATGTTGTCGCATTATTTACACTCAATGTGGAATTCATCGAAGAGGTTCCATCTACAGTCAATGACGAGTTCAATGCAGTTGCACCATCTACCGATAAAGCAGTATTTAAAGTAACATCGTTTTGCACTTCCAATGTGGAACCCAATACTGTTGCATCGGATACATTCAGCGTGGAGGATAAAGTGGTTCCTTTGTCTACTTGTAATGTGGAGTCCATGGTTGTTGCTCCACCTACCGAAAGAGCAGTATTCATAGAAACGTCGTTTTGCACTTCCAATGTGGAACTCAATACTGTTGCATCGGATACATTCAATGTGGATGATAGAGTGGTTCCTTTGTCTACTTGTAATGTAGAGTTCATCGTTGCTGGTCCACCAACCGACAGAACAGTATTCATAGAAACGTCGTTTTGCACTTCCAATGTGGAGGATAGTGTGGTTGCATTGGAGACATTCAGCGTGGAGGATAGAGTAGTTGCATTGTCTACTTGTAACGTAGAATCCATGGTTACCGCCCCACCTACCGACAAAACAGTATTCATGGAAACGTCGTTTTGCACTTCTAATGTGGAACCCAATACTGTTGCATCGGATACATTCAGCGTGGAGGAGAGAGTGGTTGCTTTGTCTACTTGTAACGTAGAATCCATGGTTGCTGCTCCGCCAACCGAGAGAACAGTATTTATGGAAACATCGTTTTGCACTTCCAAAGTGGAGACCAATGTAGTTGCATTGGAGACATTCAATGTGGAGGATAAAATAGTTGCATTGGAGACATTCAATGTGGAATCGAATGTGGTCGCACCGCCGACTGAAAGAGCAGTATTCAAAGAAACGTCATTCTGCACTTCCAAAGTAGAAACCAACGTAGTTGCATCAAATACGTTCAATGTTGAGGATAGAGTGGTTGCGTTGTCTACTTGTAACGTAGAATCCATCGTTGCTGCTCCACCTACTGAAAGAACAGTATTCATAGAAACGTCGTTTTGCACTTCCAATGTCGAGACCAATGTAGTTGCATGGAGGACATTCAATGTGGAGGATAAAGTTGTTGCGTTGTCTACTTGTAGCGTGGAGTCCATGGTTACCGCTCCGCCAACCGAAAGAACAGTATTCAAAGAAACGTCATTTTGCACTTCCAATGTTGAAGTCAATGTAGTTGCATTGGAGACATTCAATGTAGAGGACAGAGTGGTTGCCTTGTCTACTTGTAACGTAGAATCCATAGTTGCTGCTCCACCGACTGAAAGATCAGTATTCATAGAAACGTCGTTTTGCACTTCCAAGGTGGAACTCAAAACTGTTGCATCGGATACATTCAGCGTGGAGGAGAGAGTGGTTGCGTTGGAGACATTCAATGTGGAGGACAGAGTGGTTGCGTTGGAGACATTCAATGTGGAGGACATGGTTACCGCTCCGCCAACCGAGAGAACAGTGTTCATAGAAACGTCGTCTTGCACTTCCAAAGTAGAAACTAACGTAGTTGCATTGGAGACATTCAATGTGGATGATAGAGTGGTTGTCTTGTCTACTTGTAACGTAGAATCCATCGTTGCTGCTCCACCTACTGAAAGATCAGTATTCAAAGAAACGTCATTTTGCACTTCCAATGTAGAAACCAATGTAGTTGCGTTGGAGACATTCAATGTGGAGGATAGAGTGGTTGCGTTGGAGACATTCAATGTGGAGGATAGAGTGGTTGCGTTGGAGACATTCAATGTGGAGGATAGAGTGGTTGCGTTGGAGACATTCAATGTGGAGGATAGAGTGGTTGCTCCGCCGACCGATATGTTCGCATTGAGTGATGCATCATTTCCTATGGTAATGGTAGTGTCTTTCGCAAATATTTCATTCACTCTTAACTCTTGACTAATTTGTACATTTCCAGAAACGTCCAGATTTGCTTGCGCTGCTGCACTATCTTTGTTAATGACCACTTGCTGATTAACTATATTGATTGGGGTCACGTTCAAACCTACTGCTTGACCTTCCGAATTCGTTGTCTCCGTTTCGACAGCGCCATTATTGATAGACAATTTCGTTTTGTTTCCGTCTTCACCAATGAAATTAATTGATCCAGTACTGAAATATAAGTCTCTGAATGGATATTCCTCACTTCCAATATCATATGTTAATGCAGTCGTGGGAAGAATTCCACCAGACACTGTAATGATATTGTTTACAAATATTCCGTTATTGAATGATGCATCTCCGTTCATATTCAACTTTCCATTCAAAGACAAATCATTGGTCATAATCACATTGTCGTTTGCAGTGATTATATTTTCAAATGTAGCATTACTATTCACTGTGAGCGCAGAGTTGATTAATAGATTACCATTTACAAATGCATTTCCATTCAAGGATATATCACTTCCCACAAGCAATTTCGCATTCAATGATAGGTCTACATTCGGATCGATTTCAATGTATCCAGATATCGCTTCAGGTGGAATCGAATTTGTAGGATATTGTGCATAAAAATTACCACATACGTCTACATTGTTGTTGAATGAAACATCATCTAAGAAAATCGCCTCTCCGGATACCGTTAATGATGAAAACATATCTACTTCTCCTTCAAATCGACTTACCCCGTTCACTGATAAATCTGCAGTAATATTCAAACTACCGTCAATCGTCCCTGCACTCATTACACCTGGAGGTCCAACCGCTCCTGTATACCCAGTATAACCAGTGTAACCTGTATAACCAGTGTAACCTGTATAACCAGTGTAACCTGTATAACCTGTGTATCCGGTATAACCTGTGTATCCGGTATAACCTGTGTATCCGGTATAACCTGTGGGACCAGTAGGACCGGTCATACCTGTATAACCTGTATATCCGGTATAACCTGTGGGACCAGTAGGACCTGTGTATCCGGTATAACCTGTGTATCCGGTATAACCTGTGTATCCGGTATAACCTGTGGGACCAGTAGGACCGGTCATACCCGTATAACCTGTATAACCCGTATAACCCGTATAACCCGTATAACCGGTATAACCCGTATAACCTGTATAACCTGTATAACCTGTATAACCTGTATAACCTGTATAACCTGTTACACCTGTATAACCTGTATAACCTGTATAACCGGTATAACCTGTGTATCCAGTATAACCTGTTACGCCGGTATATCCTGTATAACCTGTATAACCTGTATATCCTGTATATCCTGTATAACCTGTATATCCTGTTACACCTGTATATCCTGTATAACCTGTATAACCTGTATATCCTGTATAACCAGTAGGACCCGTATAACCCGTAGGACCCGTATAACCCGTGTAACCAGTGTAACCAGTGTAACCAGTGTAACCAGTGTAACCAGTGTAACCCGTATATCCAGTATATCCAGTATATCCAGTGTAACCCGTTACGCCGGTATATCCAGTGTATCCAGTGTATCCAGTGTATCCAGTGTATCCAGTGTATCCTGTTACGCCGGTATATCCCGTGTATCCAGTGTATCCAGTGTATCCAGTGTATCCTGTAGATCCAGTGGGACCGGTAACACCTTGCATTCCAACAGGACCCATAAGACCAGTATATCCTGTAGGACCGGTCATGCCGGTAGGACCAGTATATCCCGTGTAACCGGTATATCCCGTGTAACCGGTATATCCTGTGGGTCCAGTATTACCTGTGGGTCCAGCAGGACCTAAATTGCCTATTGGTCCAGTATTACCGGTATATCCGGTGTAACCAATCGGTCCAATATCACCCGTGGGTCCAGTATAACCGGTAACACCAGTATAACCGGTATATCCAGTTACACCCGTAGGTCCAGTATAACCGGTAACTCCTTGGGGACCCACTACTCCCGGTGTTAAGAACCATAATGCGGCACTTACCATACCACCTCCGCTACCGTCCGTACATTTCAAATTTACGTAATCTCCAACTGCGATGTTCAAACTTAAATCCGACAAAGATCCCGATAAATCAATACCCGATAATTGAATACCACTATAAGTATTATTTTTCCATACTTGTATCACGCCATTCACATCAGGTGTTTCTGATACTTGTACACCAACATAGTTTAAACTACAGTCGACTCCCATTTTAATTCCATAGGTACTTGAATTCGTGTTCCCACTTCCATATGAAAAAGAAAATCCGCCTCCGCTGCTCAGGTCAAATCCGTTGCTTTCTGCAAAAATAGAAATAACACCTCCGTCTGTAGGTCCTGTAGGACCCATAACACCAGTAGGACCTGTATATCCAATTGGACCTATGCTGCCGGTAGAACCAGTAGGACCTGTTCCTAAAACAACAGTACAATCACAATCACTTGTTACAGGCACGTTATACCAACTTTCTGATAGAGGATCTCCGAGTTCATCCGTCTCACATGAACTTTTTAATTCTTTTAATTTTTTGATTGCGATATAATCGCTCGAAGACATCTATATAGAATATATACTGATAATAACGTGTACACATTCTAAATTATTGGATCGTCATAACAATAAAAACATGATTTGTTTTTATTGTTTCTATGTGGCAAATTTACGACAATTGATTTTTTGTCTTCCATTCCAAATAACCAATGCTTTTTTTCAAATCAAAAGACATCCCTAGATGGGATTTGGCTATTTCATACCCCTTTCTTTCTTTTTCGGTTAATGCATCCAAATACGCTTGTTGCATTTGTTCTTCGGTATCCATATTATTGATTGATATTATTCAAACGTTATGTTTATTACAGTTCAATTTTGTATATTTTTTAGTTTCCTACCAAAGGTGTTCTATTAATACTTGCTTGCGGTTTATCATTGTTATCGATACAACTCTTTTTCACGGTAGACAGATATTGACTTTGAGGAATCGCGACAAAATCACTCTCTGACTGTGTAATCACACACGACCCGTTCGCCAAATTAATTTGAGAACTCACATTTACTCCATTCGAAGAAGCGTCAAGTTGCGCGCAGCAATCAATCTCTTTTTGAGCAATATTCGCAGTGTGGATACTTTGATAACCATTGTTTTGGTTACTATCAGGTTTTACGTGATTGTATTGGGGGGTCCATTTATATTTGGTATCAATTAACCCATGTGTATTGATCGAACTTGATTTTACTACACTTGCATCTTCGGTGGAGCAAATCGTACTATTTTGAATTATATTGACGGGATAGGCGCCATAGCAACCTCCATGTCCTTTGGGAGTAGCACCTTTGTGGGGAGTATGAATAATGGTTCGTGATAAACTGGTTTGACCTACATATCCCTGGTTTCTATGCGTTCCATTCAATGAAAATCCAGTCGAACTATTTGCGCTCATATTGTTATATTTTGCTTGTGATTTTCTTTTTAAAACAGCCAATGACATTATATTTACGTATATATCTATGGTTACATTTTATCTGATCGCACAATAAACTAAATGTTCTTATATAAAACCTAATAAAAATATGATATAACATTATAAGAATGGACGATTTTGATTTAGATATTCAAAATTACAGTAACAATGATTTACTTAATTTTTTCCAATTAGATAAACAAAAAGCATATACTCCGAGTGATATTGAACAAGTCGCATACACTATCCAGCATAAATTTACAAGCAATCCCAATATTAGTAAAAAATTTTGCAGTGATTTTATCAACTTTGTGGAAAATGTGAAACAAAAAATTGTCGAGTTTAAATGCAAAAAAGAATTGATAAAAAAACCTACCACTATTCCTCAGAATTACAAATTGGATACAACTGAAACCCCCTATATTCCGGAAGACCAATCTTCAAGGCAGAATGAATTGATAGAGCGACCGGTAACGCAATATGTTCATTCTAGTCCAAGCGAATTTCTACCAGGCAATATGAATCCACTGAAGACGCGGGTTATTACCAAATGTCTGAATATTGATACAAAATTTCGAGATAATTTTTATTATACGACTAGTTCCGATTTTACAATGCAAATGCCTGTGAAATTCAACAAGGTAGTGTCTATGAATTTATCTTCGCTGGAATTTCCTGTATCGTTTTATTCTATATCTGCGTCATTTGGAAATAACTTTTTGTATATGCATACCACACATTATCCTATTACAGATGACGGCATAGACTTATCAGGTAATTTGTATAGCAAGGAAACTGTTATTACTATTCCCGATGGAAATTATAATTCGGACGATTTGATTAGTAAGTTGAATTTGTTGATTTCTGCGCGCGATGCGAATGGTGCATTGGTCGATGCGAATGATCCCTTTGCTTACATCCAATTTACGTTGGATATTACGTCTACTGGATCGGGTACAGGGAAAGTGACGATTGCTCCTTCTGGTGTCTATTCTACTGCAATCAAAACGATCACATTGGATTTCACCAAAAACATCAATAAAGAAAGTGATAATACTGACGTGAGTTCTCGGTTTGGATGGAATTTGGGGTTTACGCAACGTAAGTATAGAAATAAAAATACTTATACAGGAGACACCGTGATTGAACCCGCAACTACCCGATATCTATATTTAGCAGTTGACGATTTCCACAACAATTCAAATAATCATTTTGTAAGTGTCTTTAAAAATTCGGTGATGAGTCCAAATATATTGGCTCGAATTTCATTGAAGGCGTCTTATTTTAGTTTACTCATGGAGAATGATTTCAATATTGTGAGTGAACCTCGCAATTATTTTGGACCTGTAGACATTCAACGCTTACGCATACGTATTTATGATGAACGCGGTAATATTTTGAATATGAACAATGCGAATTTTTCGTTTTGCCTGAATTTCAAGATGCTTTATGACTTGTAAACATTTCACTTATATTTTAGAGTAGTAATATAAGTGAACATGTCGGATGTCTCCAATAATTTAATTGATCTATCTAACCAAGTTCAATACGTCGATGGTATGATTATAACTGAAAATCTGGTTGCTATTGATGCAACTGGTGGTTTTGCAATTGATATTAGTTTATCTGATATTACGTTGGTTGCAGAAAATCCCATACGTATATTCGATTTGACTGAAACTCTTCAATTAGATTTTGATGTACGCATTTTCAATACAAAACTAGGTTTGGTAAAAGATGCTTCTAATGTTGCTATCTTAGATACTTCTTTCAATGTTGCTACAAATACTTTTCCGAATAACAGTCTTACTCTCACATTCGAAGAATTTAATAATCATCTCACTGCTTCTCAAGTAAATTCACTCGGTAAATTTTCAACACTCTATAGTGATTTCAAACAATATATCAATCATTATTTTTACTACAGTAATAATTTTAATTCTTTATTGAAAAGTGGTGACGCAACCGATATTAGTAATGGTGTATTCGATGGTGATAAATTCATTGAATTGATCAACGGACAATCCGTAAATGCGAATGGAGATACAATCAATAATTTTTCAGGTTCGATTGAATTACAAAAAATAAACGAATCATTAGGATATATACTGGAAGATGATCCATTTGAGAATAGGACAGTTGTATCTGATTTATCGTACTCTGTGAGCGATGGATTTATAGCAGGTGATTTGATTTTAGTAAACCCTGGAATGACCATTGTTTTACAACTTATTGTTGACCAACAAGCATTCATTACTGATCCATGCTATAATTTATTTACATTGTCTACAACAACCGAAGCGCCCATTTTATTACGACTGACTAATTTGTCATAATTTATCTGTTTATATTGTAAGTATATGTCCGACTGCAGTTGTAATTCTTATAAATTATTTGTGTTAGATGCCTCTGGTGGATTTACCATACAGCAAAATTTACAAGACGTTAGTTTAAATGAGCAAAATCCGCTATCTGTATATGATATTTCGTCCGCTATACAAATACGATTGGGTGTCCGTTCATTGAACACTGCAATCGGTATTGAAAAAGATGATACAAACACTACAGTTGTTGAAACTACCTATGATGCGAGCAGTGAATTATTTTCACCGAATGCGTTGAATTATACTACAACTGAGTTATTGGAGTCAATTTCACAAGAAAGTATCTTAACGATTGGAAAAATGAGTACATTGTATAGCGACTTTAATTATACGATCGAAAAATATTTTGGTTTACCCAATGGATTTGGTAGTTTATTTTCCGAAGAGCATGCACGCACATTAAATAATGGTGTATTCGACATCAGCGGATTATACAGTATTATGAATGGTAATAATTTCAACGTTGAGGGATCTTATGTGTCCGATTTATCAGGTTTGTTCACCATTGAAAATGTGTCTGAAAAATTGCGTTATATTGTAGATACAGATATTTTTAATAATCGTAGTGCCGCTGGTTATGGCGTTGCAGACGGTTTCGTTGAAAATGATTTGATTTATTTGGCTGATGGTATCACAGTAACTATCAAGGTCGACATAGAAGAGGAATCCTATTCGCCCAAAAACAATATTGGACCTACGAATTTACAAGCAGTGAATTCTACGATCAATTATTTTGATGCATCGAATAATGTACGAAAAGTCACCACGTATTCCACTTCGAATATTACGCAATCTTACACGGTTCCTATCTTATTCATATTGACAAGTGCAGATGTATTTAATCCCGACGACTATGGTTTGGTATGGACGGACGTGACTACTGGTGTACTAGCGAATCAAAAATGGTTGGGTGTATCTATTTCGATCGATGGAAAATACCAAACCGCAATCGAAGAATTAGGTGATATTTACATTTCTTCTGACCATGGTACAACATGGACAATTTCTACAAATATTGGACAAGAAATATCCAATATGGTCGCCATCTCTACGTCAGGGCAGTATCAAACCGCCAGTAATGGTAAACATATCTATGTATCTAGTGATTATGGTACTACGTGGACCAATGTTCTCTCTTATGGTCAAGCAGATTTTTTCGTTGCGATCTCATTAAATGGGCAATATCAAACTCTTATTTCCGCGGGTGATGCGTTATATCGTTCCGCCGACTATGGACTGACCTGGACTGCATTTTCTGATGATAGTCATGATTTATATCATTCGGTATTAGGTTTTCCCACTGGTGGTGTGACGATGTCTTATAATGGAATGTATCAAACCGTTGTATCTGAGAACATTTATTATTCAAGTGATTATGGATTAAATTGGACCACCACGACTGCGATTAACACCAATGATGAGCGCGACTGGGACGACCACAATTGGATGGGTGTCGACATGTCATCCGATGGGAGATATCAGTCTGCTGTAGAAGTTACTGGTGAGATTTATATATCCACTGACTATGGCGTAAGTTGGACAAAAATAGATGAAACGGTCGTTACGGATAAACAATGGCAAGGCATTAGCGTATCCGCTAGTGGACAGTATCAAACCGCCATTGTGAAGGGCGGAACCATCTATATTTCGATTGATTATGGCGTCACTTGGGCGCAGAGTGCAGATGAAAATATCACAAACAAACAGTGGCAAGCAATTTCCGTCTCTTCTAGTGGAATTTATCAAACCGCTGCTGTCTACAATGGTGCTTTATGGACATCAAATCTAATTTAGTTTGCATTATTTTCTTGTGTTATAATATAGAATGCCTTATAAGACAAGAAAAGTGAGAAATAAACCTTGTTATAAGGTGTACAACGCCAAAACGAAAAAAATATTTGCGAAGTGCACCACCAAGGAACAGGCTCAAAAACAGATGCGACTCTTACGCGGAATCGAGAACAACAGGGCGTTCGCCACGCGCGTGAAACAATCCCGAATTGCTGCCCGAAAAACAATCAAAAGGCGTCCAAACACAGTGTAAATATAAATGAATTATGAATTGACCTAGGTTCTCGCATGTCCATTATATGTACTATCCATAGAGTTGTACATCCGTTCAATCAACTATCACTTGTGTTAAGACAAGAAATAGTTTCAAAATCATAACAACGAGAACATGCACATTATTTAAGTATCTATTTTTTTATTGTTGGTTCTGCTTCACATCTACGCATTCGAAAACTCTTCATACAACGACCCACAAGAGGATCCTTCGAATGTAGCAGAATATTTCACATGGGTTGGTTGTGTATATTGAGAACCTGGATACACAAACTCCCATGTTAAAAATCCTTGACTAGAAGATTGCATACAATCATATATATCCCCCTCGAATTGGGCATAAGAACCTCTATTGATACTGGAATTTTGTGGGAAGATGTTCAATGGTTCATTTCCGTATCCACCCAATCGATTGGCCAATATATGTCCAGCATCGCACGACTGTTCGCCGTCATCTTCTAACATTCTGGAATATTTTTGCGTACATGAGGTAGTATCGCTTCCATGGTCTAAAGATTGTGGGTTCAAAGTCCCTTTTGCCGAGACAACTACGGGAATATTATTATGAGATTCATAAGTATACGTCACTTGTGCTCCTCCTTTTCCCATTACAATATTATTTTCGCCGATTACAGGACAAGGAACAGTGGTACACACACATGGCGACTCTTGACTAGATATCCCCACAAGGAAGACAGATATAATATATAAGGTTCTCAACCACATATATTATAAAAACATAAATAAAAACTCAACTCTACGTATTGATCAACATGACGTAGCACACATATACCACGCCCGTCATAATCAACATCCACGACAAAAATAGAACTAAAATAAGAATTGAAAACCACAGCATCTATATTGAATAGAGGTTAGTTTTTATATTTGTCTCTTTTATGTTTTTCCTTTTTATCTGTTCCTGTGTTCTCGTGTTTTCCCGCCTTTGCGTCTTGATTGATTATTTGGCGTTTTTCGATTAATTCTTCCTGCATGCGTACATGTTTTGGACTATATTTTCCATATATTTCGGCATTACGATGTGCCTTGTCTTTCTTTGTTTTACGTTTATAATCTTCTCCACCCTTCATATTTTGTGAATATATAAAACATGAAGATTTTGTTATCAATTTTTACACACAAATACTTCTTTGATCACACTTCTGATAATTTTATCTCGAAACTGTTTTGATTCGTATTCCCCGAATCCACCTAATACTATATTCGACAATTTCATGAATTCTTGGTTCTCGATAGAATCCATTTCTGTATAATTTGGGTTCTCATCCGTCCACTGTTTCATGGTTTTACAATTTTTATTCGCAACTCGATTCACTAATTCTTTCAGTTTTTCTTTGGAGTTCTCCTCTTTTGACCATTCGTCGTTTTCTCGGATATACAGTGTTTCACGTTTTAAATCAGTGCAATGTAAGGGTCGTTTGTATGTATCAAGTTCTCGTAGTTTGTTCACAAATATACGTGAAATACCGTTTACATACCCTAATCTACCAGTTTCTTCCAAATCCTCCATATCTAACGTCATGTTCTCCATAAACTCGGACATGTTGATTGCGTCTTTACATTGCTCGTTTAAAAAGAAATTCAAATTAAATTTATTATTTTGTGTATTATTGATGGTTTTCCCTTCTTTCACTACCTCCAATAACTGTTTTTGTAATTCTTGGTTCTCGTGTTGTTGTTCCATGATGAGTTCCTTGAATTCTTGGTTACTTGTAATCAGCGTCTGATTTTGCTTTATTAACTCAATAAACATTGTTTTATCAAGTGGCGTATCTTCTCGAATAACAGGTGGTTCGCTCTCTGGACCACATTTTTGTCTATGTTGCCATAAACCCATACGAGATTTGTATTGCTTATTGCAACTATCGCAGATATGTTTATCATCTGGATAAGCAACTTTCGCACTTTTTTCTGTAAGATTTGTAAGTTTTATGTGTTTTGCAGTGGACAAATGCTTTTTATAACTACTTGACTTGCTCGTTGTATAGTCACAACCTTCGCAGTAAAATTTCTCTGCAACTTTTAGCAACTTTTTTGTAAGCATTTGTAATATAATTATCTTACAAAAAAGTTGCCTAAATCGTTTTTTCAAAAAAAGATAAAAAAAATTATGCAGTCAAAATTTTTATCGAAAAATAGGAATCACTGCATTATGCTTTGAACCCATTTTTTTAGTTTCTCTTTGCCAAGACTTTTTCGGAAAAATGAAAATTGGACATTTTTAAAAATGTCCAAAAGTTCAAAAAATTTTAGAGAGTTGGAATTCAAAAACTACCTTTTTCATACTTTACATCATAACATAAAAAACATACATAGTTAGTATATTTTACAAAGCATAATACCAATCATTTCTTATACAAACATTGTGCGTAACACCTTATAGACCTCTCTGTCCATTTTTTCGGCGTCTTTTATCTTCTTTTCGGCGAGTTTCCGGTCTTTCTCTTGAGCACGAAGGAGGGCGCGGAGCGCCTTTACTTGATCTTCCTGGACCTTTTTATTTGCGCGTTCTTCACGTATCCGTTTCTTTTCGGCATTTTCTCGCAACTTTCTGGACTTCGCTTCTTCGCGGTCTAATTTTCGCTGTTCTTTTGCTTGTTGTTCTCGAATTCGGATTTCTTGAAACATACACATCCTCATCTCTTGTTCTTCAGTACACATGCGTCTTAGTTCTAGACGTTCTTTTTCTTCCTCCACATTTTTTGCATAATACGCCTTCCTGTCTTTGTCTACTTCCACGTCTGCAGGAGTTCGCCCACTTAACAATTTGTCGACTTCTGATGGAAGATACTGTTTCGATAATACAGACAAGGTTTTTAAGAATTTCAATACGCTCATGTTGATCTCGTAATCCAGATCGCGAATAAAGGATGTACATTGCTCGAAGTCGTTTAATAAATGGTAAATTTTGTATGGAATAGATCTGTGATAATCTTCCAATGCACGGGCATATCTCATTTTGGTTCTCTCATTTGTATAAGTTGGTTTAACTGGTGCTTCCATTGTTTTAAACCGAGCAACAATACTTTTCTCAAGGGGCGTAATACAACTCTTCAGGCGACCATCCAGGTCAACGACCATAGGAGCGTCTTGCTCTGCCTTTGCTAACGCCTTTTTCATTGGTTTGCTAATAGTGGTCTCGTATATGTTCGCTAGAACGTTACCAGGCAATTCGCAATCAACTAAATACACTTTTGATACTCTGTCGCCCATTTTATTTTGAACAGTATGTGTTACTCTGGTTTTTTCTTTTTTTAACCCGCGCAGTAAACCGCGCATGGAGGGTGTTTGTAAGTAGTGATGTACATAATTATCTTGGACTGTCTTATTTACATTTGTATATACAGTAGGTTTGTCTTTTAACAGAAGGAGTTGTGTCTCCACATCAAGTCGGTCTTTGATTTCACGAACCAACTCTATCGGGAGAGTCTGAATACGGTCGAGAAGAGTGCACGTGGTGGTCATATTGTTTTACTATATTGAGAATGGTCGCTATGATCCTTCTATTCGCGATATAATTTTCAATTTTTAAGAGTACACGTTCTCTTATGTGGAAAAACATAAACGAATACCATATAAAACTAATATCGCATTACTATATAACGTAGTTATACCAAAGCATAGTCTATGCACCCTTTGAGTGAAGAGCAACAACATATATTAGAATTAGTATTACAAGGTAAAAATGTAGTAGTGGATGCGGTAGCGGGTACAGGAAAAACCACGCTTGTGTTAGGTATCGCCGCTGCTCTTAAAAACAAGAAAATATTACAAGTAACGTATAATGCGGCTTTACGTAAAGACGTTCAGCAGCGAGTGAGTGAGGAAGAATTGACTAATTTACAAGTGCATACCTATCATAGTTTGGCGAAGCAACATTATTTGGATGTAGGATACACCGACAAAGAAATTCGAAAGGCGTTAATGAATCACGTGGAACCACATAACAAAATACGCGAAATAGATGTATTGGTCGTGGACGAATGCCAGGACATGACGCATCTGTATTTTCAACTATTGATGAAATATTTGTATGATATGAACAAAAAAGTGCAATTGATTGTATTGGGGGACTATAAACAAGGGTTGTATGAATTTAAGGGGGCAGATACACGTTTTTTGACCATGGCGAAGGAATTTTGGAAACATTCTGGGTTTTTGTCTACACCCGATATTGAATTGGTGACGATGAAAATGTCTTTTCGCATTACTAATCAAATACGTGAATTTGTAAACAGTGTAATGTTAGGAGAACCACGTATGAATGCTTGTCGGGATGGGATGAATGTAGTGTACGTTCGACGTGACCCTCGAAATATGCTGAATATAATCCATTATCAAATTAAACGGTTGTTGCAAGAGGGCGCATTTCCATCTGATTTCTTTATCTTGGCGTCGTCGATCAAGGCAACAAGCATGAATGTATGTAAATTAGAGAATATGTTGGTAGAAATGGGTCTTCCGTGTCATGTACCTATTATGAAAGACGAGAAACTAGACGAACGCGTGATTGACGGAAAAATCGTATTCTCTACGTTTCATTCATCAAAGGGGCGCCAACGGAAATATGTGTTTGTGGTGGGATTCGACAACAATTATTTTCGGTTCTTTGATAGGAAAGCGAACAAAGAAGAATGCCCCAACACGTTATATGTAGCAGTAACAAGGGCGACGGAAGGGCTATTTGTATTAGAAGGTCAAGACGATGAATATAGTCGACCTCTAGATTTCTTACAAATGGACCATTTCGACATAAAAAAACAAGAATATATTGATTTTAAAGGTCATCCACAATCGCAGTTTTTAGTAAAAGACGATGACGATTCCAAACAGGATGTGCGCAATGTAACTGCAACCGAACTCACGAAATTCATTTCAGAAGAAGTGATGGATGTGATTTCTCCAATGATTGATTCCATGTTTGTTCGTGAAGAAACAGGGTTTGATGAAATAGATATACCCACTATTTTCCAAACAAAAAGTGGGTTATACGAAGAAGTGAGTGATCTGAACGGCATTGCGATACCATCCATGTATTACGACCATTTGAATGAAATGCACGGAGGCAAAAATGAAGGAAGGTCAATCAAACAGGGACAATTGTTATTGAACCGTATTATGGAAGATATGCAAGAAAAGAAACATGTTCCAGAATTATTACGTAAAATCATTGTCGATTTACCTAGTGAAATCACCACTATTGAGGATTACCTCTATATTTGCAATGTAAGTATTGCATTAAACGAAAACTTGTTGTTCAAATTGAAACAGATTGAACGCGACGAGTATACATGGTTGGACGGAACAATGGTTAACAGTTGTAAACATCGTTTGAATGAGATTTTAAAAGATGAATTGTCCGATTATGCTCCACAAGCAGAAGTAGCGATTGTGAACAATGATATGATCAAAGTGAATGCGAAGATCGACGAAATCCTCCAAGAACGTCTACCTGAATATGATCGCAAGATTCGATTTGGGGTGCGAGTGGATTTGATTACACAATCTACGTTGTGGGAACTGAAATGCACCACCGAAACGGTGATAGAGCATTATGTGCAATTAGTGTTGTATGCTTGGTTATGGCGCTTGCGATACGAAGATGGCGACGATGACGAAAAAAACAAACAATTTCGTTTGTTTAATATAAAAACAGGGGAAATATTCCGTTTAGATGCAACCACAGAAGAAATGGAGAATGTAGTAGTCGAAATATTGAAAGGGAAATACATAGAAACCCTTCCGAAAAGCGACGATGAATTTTTGGAGAAATGTATGAATGAAGTGGAACAATACAATATGAAATGCGAGGATGTTTCTACGATGAGTCAGGACATGACTACCTTATTCTCGATGTTTGAGTGATCTGTCGGTGAAGATGACATGTTTGCGGGTTCTGACAAAGTTTCCCATTCTTGAGTTGGGTACCGCATACATATACATAACACCCATTCCCTGTCCTCTTTTTGTTAGCGTTCCATGCCTTACTTGCTCTATCGAAATCGATGACTACTTCTTGACTTCTGGTGAACATAGTTGGTTCTATAATGATAAATGTATAATTATAGAATGTACATATCAATTTTAACTTTCGACAATGTTAAACGCCGCCAGTTTCGCGCGCAGACTAGACGATGCCGTAATGAGCGACGATTTCTTGGTTTTCAAGTCCAGACTGTATTGTTGGATACATTGGATATTTTCGTCATTCGACAAAGCGATACTCACACCATACTCCGCCATGTTGTTCCAGTTATCAATGGTATCCACTGATTTCTGAATAATCTCTTTTTCCTCTGCAGACAATGCCGCTTCATTCAAAGAGGGGTCAGTCGGGTTCACGAAATGGTCGATATACTGAACCGCACAGTTAATTTCGTCCATGACTCCATCAAGGATAACTTTGGTATCAAACGCAGATTTGGGAAGTTGAATCGCACTGGTGGAAAAAACCGTCTGTTTGAAACGACCAAATGTCTCGGATAGGTTGACAATGCGCTTCAATGCGAAGACAACACTGGTTAAAAAATTCACGTCGGTGATGACACTCACGTTGTTCAGTTTCAGAATGAAACCTTCAAACAAACTACTCAAGTCATCGGCTGCCTCTGCGAATTCATTGAACCCATCGATATTCACATCCAATTCGATTTGCTTGGTGTCGTTCGCAATGCGACCCGCTGCTTCAAAAAGCGCATTATAGTCTTCGATGGAACCTTTTCCGTGGAAATCAGAACACTGTAATTGGGAGGCATAATCTTTGATTTCTTCAAACAAAGCACTCGTCTGCGACGCATTTCCGGATAAATCTACACCCGACAAATCGTTGTAGGTTTCGACGGTTTCGTTCAAATCTTGATGGATCTGAGGATCATACAACTCGGGATTCGTCGTATCAAAAGTAGTTTTTTTGAGGTCGTCACCATCTTCATCTTTTCCTTCGGCATCCGTTATTTCGTATCCGGTTCCCGTTACAGTGGAACTCGACAAATCAGATACTATTTGAGGTGACATATATGTGACTCCACTTATATCATAACTGATATTGCCGCTTGCATCCACATAGGGACTGTTGTTTCCCGAAGAACCAGTAGGACCGGTAGAACCAGTAGAACCAGTAGAACCAGTAGAACCAGTAGAACCAGTAGAACCAGTAGGACCGGTAGAACCAGTAGAACCAGTAGGACCGGTAGAACCGTTGTTTCCCGAAGGACTGTTGTTTCCCGAACCAGGCATTTTTATTATAGAATTGGATGATACTATAATAAACTCAAATAATATAACTACCTACATTAGTTAATGCATAATTGCAGCAACTAATATTTTAAGTAGCAAAGATAATATTGCAACAATGTAGGTAGATTTACGCGGTATGTAGTTTACACAAAATGCTTATTTAAACGCATACCCAAGAGATTTTACAACGGAATTATATTTCAGATCGTTATTTTTACAAGAGGGTTTTCCTAACAAAAACTGTGCGTAACTGAATTTTTTCCCATATTCGTGTTTCTTTTCTCCCATATAAGTGACGAAACCAGTGGCGGTGATAAGAAAAACGACAGCAGTTAATAAGGTGTTCGCAATCTCAATTCTTCCGACTAATGCCTTATTTTGAACTAATTGTTCTTCGTCTGACTTCTTGATTTCTTCGTCGTTAACAACTTCCGTTGTACTCGTAAATCCATTGATTGTCGGCATTTCAACTGTGTCTATTAATTCGTTAATCGTCGGCATTTCAATCTTTTCGACTGGTTTGTCCTCTTTTTTCTCGATGGGAATCGTCTTTTTATACATGTGTAACAAGTAAACGACGCCAGTTATACCGAAAATGCTGAACCAAAAACGATAATGTGTTTTGGATACAAGAACAAACGCACTGTACAAGAGTGCCGATGATACAATAATGTTATCTGATTCCGACATCTCAGGTATCGTCAGGACAACAAAGAAAATAAGAGTCAGATACCCTAAAAAGTGCTTGAGTATCATACTTTCAGAAAAAAAATGTTGGACTTTGCAGGGGAATAACTCGCCCAGATAATTACCGCTAATAATGATAACAAATGTAAATACCGCAACCAAATGAGGTATAGTAGCATGTACCCGTTCTAAATACGTCATCTATATACAGTATCGACATATTATATTTCTAGTTTCGAATTACAATCTCAACATATACACTCACACAAACGAGTAGTATATATTGTTTTCACATACCATACAGGTGATCGACCTTTTCTTATTTACTATTTATTTTAATATTTATTTAATACAATACTATTAACACGACACTACTATTAACACGACACTACTATTAACACGACACTAATTATTACGATTCGTCCCCACGGATTTTATAAGACATACTATTAACACGACACTAATTATTACGATTCGTCCCCACGGATTTTATAAGACATACTATTAACACGACACTAATTATTACGATTCGTCCCCACGGATTTTATAAGACATACTATTAACACGACAC
>Ga0233440_1000168_pt1 | contig 87523 bp, 61 predicted proteins | sample SI_123_September_5_FD_182791 | JGI IMG/M metagenome (GOLD analysis project Ga0233440, IMG submission 182791) | Seawater microbial communities from Saanich Inlet, British Columbia, Canada - SI_123_September2016_120_MG | ecosystem: Environmental > Aquatic > Marine > Inlet | place: Canada: British... | reverse complement strand
TACAATTTCCAACTATTGGATTCATCACCGGCAATTGATGCGGGATTTCCGGGCAGTCCAAGCGATCCTGACGGCAGTTCTGCCGATATGGGTGCCTATTATGAATTTAATGCCGAGGATTATCCATTTTCTTATCCGTCAAATATAGTCATAAATGAAATCATGTATAATGCAGTTGCAGATCAAGATGGTGGGGATTGGGTTGAACTCCACAATGCGTCCTCGGAGAGTGTGCATATGCAGGGCTGGGCATTCAAAGATGGCAATCCATTACATTCATTTATTTTTGAGCAGGGATTCATATTGGAATCCGGTGATTATCTGGTCCTCAGCACTGACATACCAGCATTTCAAAATATATACCCGGATGTTGAACCGTATACAACTGAACTTGGCTTTGGATTCACTTCGATGGGAGAATTACTCAGTCTTATGGATAGTTCCGGGCATGTGGTATCCACTGTTTATTACTCACCAAGTGAGCCGTGGCCAACTGAAGCAAATGGCATGGGCCCCAGTCTTGAATTGTCTCATCCGGAATTAGAAGTATCGTATCAGCAAAGCTGGATGGCATCCACGGGAATTGGAACCCCTGGGGAGATGAATTCACAGTATCAATATCCCTGCCTGCCTTCAGGTGACTTGAATCAGGATGGTATTGTGGATGTGCTTGATATTGTTCAACTGATAGATATTATTCTTCAAGCTGATGAACCGGAAACGGATATTATTTGCCTTGCTGATCTAAATCAGGATGGTTCGCTTGATGTGCTGGATATAGTAATGATGGTAGATATCATTATTTCAGCTTAAATAACTTCTCTATCTCATCCATAAAATATGGTTCTAAAAGCAAGGAGTCCAGGTTTTGCCTGGACTCCTTATTTTATTGAATAACTTTTATAGTTTATCGGCTCATCACAGTTAAAGCCACATAGATTATCACTGTTATTATAAAAATAAATATTGACACTGATTTGGCAGATTTCCAGGGTGTCATATCTACAGGTGCTGGCTGTGTCTCTTCACTTACAGCTATTTCTTCAGCAGTTTTTGGTTTCATATATCCAATCAATAACATGACAAGAACAGAAGCAATAAAACTAATAAAGTAACCATGAAGCCAATGAAGGTTACCATCACTGTTTGCCAGCCATAACGGAACATTAGGCACAGGCACAAAGGTAAAGAATGCATATGACAGAATACCGGTAAGCATTCCGATTTTCGCTGCAACTGCCGGTATATGTTTTGTGGTGATACCCAAAAGGAAAATACCAATAATGGGGACACTGTATAAACCATTTACCTTTTGCAAATATTCAAATATGGACTGCATCTGAGCCAGTAAGGGGGCAATTATCATCGATAAAACAGCGACAATAATCCCAAAGCGTTTTCCAAATTTTACAATATCTTCATTTGAAGCAGCTTTTCTGAAATATCCTTTATAGAACTGAAGAGAGAATAGTGTGGATGTACTGTTTAAAGCACTATTGAAAGAACTAAGGATCGAACCCATCAATACAGCAGCAAATAAACCAATTGACCAGTTTGGCAATACATGCCTTACCACAGCACCATAGACCTGATCATTTTTGCTGATATCAAGATCAACCATATGCAAAGCGATAATACCGGGAAGACATAACATCAATGGTCCAACCAGTTTCATACCTGAGGCAAATAATACACCTTTCTGACCTTCGGCAAGACTCTTTGCAGCCAGGGCTCTTTGTACAATCACCTGGTTTGTTGACCAATAAAATACCTGTATAAACATCATACCGGTTAATAATGTAGGCCATGGCACTGAAACCACCTTATCTGCAGAGTTTGTTATGGCAAGTACTGCCAGTGAATCCGGTCTGGAGCTGGTGAGAATATCGAGTCCAGCGAAAAATGAACCCTCTCCTAATGCTAAAAGGGCAAGAAAGGGGATAGCCAATCCGCCAATAAGTAATCCCACACCATTGATGGTATCACTGACGGCAACGGTTTTTAAGCCACCGATGATAGCATAAGAACTACCAAGGACACCGATAATAACCACCATGACCCAGAGATCTATCTGCAGATTGAACATACCTATAAGGGCAAGGGAGCCAGTATAAAGAACCACAGGCAGGAGAACGGTTATATATCCAAATAGAAATAAACCGGAGACCATTGATCTGGTAGTTTTGTCAAATCGTTTTTCCAGAAAGGCTGGAGTTGTGGTAAATCCACTGGCGAGAAATTTGGGGAGGAATAACAAAGCAGTGGCGATCATGGCAAAGGCTGCAAGTGCTTCCCAGGCTATGCCTACCAGGTTCTGGTCTCCAAAGACAGCACCGTTTAATCCTACCAGTTGTTCGGTAGATAGATTGGTTAAGAGCAATGAACCGGCGACTACAGGCCAGGCTAAAGCTCGACCACCGGTAAAGTATTCCTCAGCAGCATTGTCTGATCTTTTCATCCCTCTGACAATAAAGTAAGTCAATACCCCTACTGAGGCTGTGGCCAGTATAAATGTAATTATAGAAATCGTATTCATATTCTCCCCGTGTTATTAAGATAAAACAATTTTATTAGAATCTCATGTAGCTGATTGTTATCATGCCTCCAAAATAGCATTGAGGAGGCTAATTATATCCAGAATATTGGTGTCATCATCTCCGTTAACATCTGAGCAAATGTGACAATTCTGAACTGATATACACTCAACCATCATTACTATATCAAGGACATCAGTTACATTATCAAAATTTAAATCACCAACCAGGCCAATACAAGTTTCCACAATGCTTGCATCGAATGACATTAGGCAGTCTAAATTGCTGGTTTCCCCTCCACCAGGGACATTATAGACATAATAAAAATGGACAGTTTCATCTTCATCAATAATGTTTGGATACAAACCATCATTAAGATGAAATTCCTCATTCGGTGCGACTGTATTTGCACCGACACCAGCAGGAAATAGATACAGGTCAGTATGATAGAATAATAACAATAGATTCTCACCAACACCTGGATTTGACGGTACAAATTGAATCGTTGGGTCAGCAGGGTTACTGGACACAAGGACGGAAAAATCATCAACACAGGATGGTTCAAAACTAGTCCTTCCCTCAAGTGTGATATAGACCTGATCACTGTCAGAAGATGAATCATCTCCAGTTACCATCAAAGTAATCTCGTAGATTGCATCAGCTGCCTGCAGATCTACAGTGGGATTTATACCGGTTGCTACAAGTGTTTCTCCGATGAACCATTCGAAACTGGAAATATTACCATAGATAAATGAACTCTCCGATGCATCAAGATCAACTGAAACAATCTCATCATATCCATAAATAAAACTGAAAGTCATATTATCACCGGCATCAGCATTTATTCCATTAGTATCTTCTCTAAGAAAAACCAACTCACCGGCAGGAACAGACATCATTGCTCCATCCGAAAAAAGCACATCTATATTTGTTTCACTGCTGTTGTATGCAACATATATTTTGAATCCATTTTTGTCAAAAACGGCATATGAGGGAGTATTAGCCGTAATATCGCTATGCACCAGTCCCATTGCATTGAGATTATGAATCCAATGATAGGTATGTGCCTGAGTTTCATTAACCGGTGAACCGGCAGGTGAGTAATTCGGATTACTGATTAAATTATCCACAGCTAGCTGTGGATCACCAAGAGCGAGATATTCCCACAAAATGTCCTCCCATTCGTCAATCCCATAACTGTCATCGAGAAAATTATAATTTTCTAAGACATATTCTGAATCATGTCCCAAATGTAGAGATGCGGCGGTGATGGGTAATAAATTGATGCCATGGACAAACTCAGCATGATCTGGTGCGGCACCAAACCATGTGGCATAATCAGCCTTCATTCCCCATACCATGCCAACCATGGGTTTTGGAAAAGTCACTGGAAAGCATATATCATTGATATCGAACCAGTAATTCTGTAAGGCGGATTTTTCTGTAGTATATAGATAGATGCCCAAATCTCGGATTTCATCATTACCGGTTACCATCCCCCATAAAGCAATACCAGAGGCACAATTGATTGCTTCCGAGCTGGATTCCTGATTATTACCTTCAGCAAAATCAGCGTGACCAGACGCCCATGAATGTCCGGCATAAATATCAAATCCGCGCATAAATGTGAAAAGTTCATCATCGCGGAGCCAGCTATTGGTATCGCGGATCAGTAATTCTACCATAGCACCCCACATCTCAACCCAGGCTGAATCGAACTGGGCCACAGTTGCGGCAGCGCGAATATAATAACCATAATGAAAATGATGATCATTCAGTTCAGAATCACTGCCGTATCCTGCCGGCACACCGATAAGCGTTCCCCAGCGATCATCATAATAGAAATATTCTGTACCTTCGTCTGTTGTGTAGGTGAGCCAATCTTCAAGTTTACTTTTAATAACATTGAGAAAACGATCTCGCTCCTCAATCATTCCCAATTGATCGGCAATGCGTACTAACTGGGCAGTACGTCCCATTCTCACTCCAGTAGCATATGTATGATCATCACTAAGAATGAGCTGATCATCTGATTTATTATACTCTGCCGTAATTAGCATTCTTTGCTGGAATTCATTAAACCCCAGTACTCCATCCTCAGCTGCCATTGGCAAATGGGGAAGGATACCAGTATAGGCCATTTCGGTCGTGAAATTGATTCCTTCAATGGTTTTCATTTCTCCTCTAGCCGAGACATAACTTATATCAGTCAATGCTCCGGAATAATTCAGCCATTGATGCGGGTAAAGAGCATAGAGCATATTACTGCTCCCAGATTCCTTTTGATCATAAATTGCAGTATAAGTGGCAATAACCTGAGCGTTTTCGAGGTCATATTCCCAGTCCACCACTGTATCGGTAATAAAATTATAGGCAAATGAGCCATAGTATTCGATGGTGCTTGATTGGGCATTTGGCAGGAAAGCGATGGAACAATAATCTAATCCGTTTAAATCTGATTGAAATCCTGTGCCTGTTTCATCCCATTGAGAACCGGAAGGTGCAAAGAGCCCATAATAATGTCCATTGACCGTAATCCCCAATACACTTCCATTATTATACCAGACTACAGGTTCACCCTCAATGGAATTGACCTCTATGCCATTTTCTGAATTGAAATAGGCAAAGGGACTACCATGAGCCATCACCGCTTTGAAGGAGCCTGAATTCCACGACGCTGTAACTGACCAGTCTGAATAGGCATCCATTAATGGATTGCTACCAGACATATTTATCGAAGTGACTGAGAGATCCTGCAAATGACTATAAACAAAGGCAATTTCATCCCCAGGATTACCAGCTAACCACATATCGCCCACTGGACCCATTATCAATCCGTCGTATGAATCACATATAAATGTTAACGGATCGGCCACTAATGGTGAAGTACGATTACTGCCTGTAAGTTGATTGAATGCGAGGCTTGCACTCCAATCTGTTGTTAAAACCGGACCTGTTATATTTCCAGTTATATTCGGATTTGGCGGTAAGTTCAATTCACCTGGATCGTTTGTACTGTAACCTTGCCCAAAAACACTACCAATTAATATCAATACTATTAAAATTCTACCTTTAATAATGATAATCTCTCCTTAATTTAATTTTTAATTATTTACTGAATAAAAATAGGTTAGCTTTAATCTTAAATGAATGATAAAAGCCATAAATGATAAACGGAAATGAACCTGATATACGTTATTAGTCTATAATTAAGCCAACAAGTGCAACTACATCAAGCACGTCAACAGTACCATCATTAATAACATCGGCATTGCATAGTGCCAAATTTTCAAGAGGGAAATCTCCAAGGATATGTCCAATCAACAAAACAATGTCAAGTACTGATATATCACCGTCTAAATTTGCATCGCCATTGTATTGACATGTTTGGATATCGACTGAATTTATGGCTCCAGGGGTACCAAATCCCACCGATGCAGACCAGTTTTCCCCAATACCATTATTCATATTCGGATGATTTAATTCCAGAGTAGGACCATCACCATCAGGTAATAAAGGCCATGGCTCAATATCATCATACCTGACAGAATCTGCTAAAACACCAAACTGGTTAAAAAGACGTAATAATTCACCGGCTCCACTAAAACCAAAATCTAATTGACCAAAAATATTATCAACATCAGGAAAAAATTGCTGTAATGCTTCCGTGTCTCTGGCCAGGAGAAAATAACTGTCCTCTTGGAAATAAGTATTTTCAGGGATTGTAAACACATTTTCATCATTTGAATCTTTAAACTGCCAGCCACCAATATTTATAGGGTTTGGACTATTATTGTAAAATTCTATCCAATCGCCGGTATCTGCATCAGGTGATGAATTGTAATTAATTTCATTAATAACGATATTCTCCTGGTATCCGGGTATAGGATTAAAATATGCCGTGATGGATAATACATTTTGAGGTGCGACATATATGGTTGGGTTAGCACCATAATTTGCTGACCATCCAGAAAAAGTATAACCATTTGCCGGGAGGGCTGTAAGTTCTATATCAACACCTTGAAAATATGTCCCCTGCCATGGATAGGAATCAAGCGTCAATGAATTAATTTTTATTTGTCCTGAGTTTGGGATTGTAATTCCCAGGATGATCTGACCCGTTTCATCCAGATCAAATTCTGACATGAAATGCCCCATCATATATCCAAGCCGTTGATTGGCAAAATTATTTATCACTCCTATTCTACTATACCATTCAGACATCGATCCTCCCCAGCGATTGATGTGGTCAGGCATTTCGGGTTCTATAACTTCCATTATGTCACTAATATGATCGAGAACATAGTCAGCATCAAAGATAGTATTATAAAGATCGCAAAACCGGTTGATGAATTTATTTTCAAAAACAGGATTTTCCAGGAGTTTTCTTAAAAGAAAAGTCGACCATGGAGGATTTGGCCATCCGGGTCCCCAGGGATTCAAGGCAAAAGCCAGGGTATTATTGGCATAAGCATTTGAATTCCAGATGCCAAAACCAAAGTCAGTATCATATAGAATCCATCGCCATTTTCCGTCATCGGTTCGGGGGCGCCAAAACTTTATATTATTTCCAGGCCAATCCTGATTGTCATAATAAATTTGTGAGATTTCATAACTGATAAATTCATCAATATCCATTTGCGTGGTTATATAATCATAATTTTCCGGCAGGCTCATATTTTCAGAATTAAGAAAATTTATCATACTATTATAATGCCCGGCATCACCGTTGATAGGGTTGGCGTCTGCTTCAAGAATATCCAAATCGTCAGGATCTACAGGATGGTGGGAGGCAATAAAATGTTCATTAATTTTTTCACGTATATTGTATAATCCCCAATACTGTCCATTAAGATACACAGCTGCTGGTCGATATGCTTGAAGGTCCACACCTTCATTCTGTACCAATGTGGTCATCATGCCATCCCGCAACATGGAAGATTCCCAGTCATTACCGGAATTTCGAATAATAAACGATTCAAAAATATCGATTGACAGATTGTCAAACAGTTGATAATTGAATTGACTGGCGCCATATTCACTCCGAGCAAAGAATGACATTGATTTTTGAGGAAGACCTCTGCTCCAGCCGCCAAATATTTTTACACCTGCATCTGAGCTAAATCCAAGTTGACGATCTATTTCGAATAATTCAATATGAATTGGTCGTTCCCAATCCTGCCAGAAATTGGCCCCAAAATGTGGGAAATTCTGTGATGCGTTGGGTCCCATCTCATATATTCCAGTATTAAAATCAAAGAAATTATCCGGCGTGGTGGATAAAGACATTACCGTAAGCGGTGTATCTTCATTTACAAAATAGGAATGGGTAATTGTGTTACTTGGCATGAATCCAGGTTGGAATGAACGGGCTCGAATAACTGCCGTTGTGTAAATGTTAAAGGGATTTGTGTAGGTATATGAGTTCTCAGTTGGCTCTGAACCATCAACGGTATAATACATAACTGCAGATGGTGAGTCAGAGCTGATTGATAGTGTTATAGTATTGTCATAAAACCCTCCGGGATTGGAAAATATCGGATCAGTTATCAATCCGGAATAGCCAATATCACTGTTTTCACTACCAGGTGTTGGTTCAGTGAATATCATCCAACTATCCTCTCCATCGGGGTATCGACCAAAAGAGATATCAACGGGATAATCACCTGTTTCAAGACTATCCAAAGTGATACCATCAGCTGACGTGAGGATTAGTGTTTCTCCATCAGACGAAATATTGAAATTTGTATGGAGTGGTGTCATCTGAAAATCAAGTATCTCAGGTGTACCATTTGGGTTTTCAGGGATCTCATTCATCCCAAGAGTAAAAAACGGAATCAAAGACAAATCCGAAGAGGTCGAGTTATAATTATGTACTTCAATAGCCAAAGTATTCTGACCTTCCTGGAGCAATGTTTCAGCCCAATCATCACTAAATGATTCGGGTAATCCTCCTGAATACATTAATGCTTCTCGCCAGGAATCAGAGCCTTGATCATATGATGGATATACTCCAGGAGTCCCTATATTAGCCCTGGCAATTTCAACACCATTCAAATAAGCAACAAAGGCATCATCATAGTCAACATGCAGAACAGCCTGTTGAATACTTGCGAGGGACTCTATATTAAAAGTGTTTCTGATGAATACAGAAATTATGGGTTGGGTAATGGTAGCATCATCGCCATCACCATAGCCGAATCCGCTTGGACCGGTGGGCCAATTGTCATCGATAAAATCAGTTTGACGCCATAATTCAGGTGGGGCAGAATAGCCAAGAATATATTTCCAATCATCCCCCCAATTAATGACGGTTTCCCAATGACTGCTCACTGCAGATCGGTTCTTTCCAGAAGCAAATATTAACAGATATTGATTGGGATTTAATTGAAAATCAGGGAGTATCCATTTGTCCGGTTCATCCACATCATCGGATAAAGCAAATCCACCCAAATTAACCGGAGATTCACCATAATTATAAAGTTCAATCCAATCAGAATAGTCACCATCCTCATCCGAAATTATGGTAGAGTTTGCCGACATAACTTCGTTTATTATAACGGTTTGAGACATTGACCAACCAAAGAGGATAATCACCACATTAATGATAATTAACAGACGGGATTTCATATTATAATTGCTTTCCATAGATTCCCTGTAGGTAATTAATTTGAAAAAATTGGCTGGTAAAATACAAGTTTACCATTTAAATGTAACCAGACCCTGACCAGGTAGATTATAGTAGAAACTCATATCATTCCAAATGACGAAAAAACTTTTTGATTCATATCCGGTATTCACAGCAACCATTGCATGACTGCCATCAGGATTACGGAATGTTACCGCATCAATATCATCCACATCTTCATCAGTGCCAAGTCTTACGGCACCGGTATCGACAAATTTACTAAAATGACCGGTTATATAATAGTCAACCTCATATTGCAGGTAGCTGTTATCAACGGTGACCAACCCAGTACAATTTTCACATCCACCATTAAATGGACCATTATTCAAATCAAGGGCGAGATTCCAGAGCAAAACATTTCTTGACCAATGATTTAGTACATCAATAAAATAATATTTTGCCATATGTCCAAGAACACCATCCCAACTTTCCCATAATAAAGAATTGGTTCGTTCAGTGAAATATATAGACTTACTGGGGTCCAGATTGTATATATCGCTTTGGAAAGTTGCATCACCATTTCCATAACCATGAAATGCCGTTCCGTCAATGTATGAAACTGCAAGAGGATCATTATACACATCCTCAATAAATTCAAATGCACCTGTTTGAGAGGAACCGTCATCTTCGGTCCCATCCCAATTGTGATCAAAGATGACAATTTTTGTGTTAATCCCATTATCTTCGAATTTTGGTCCAAGATGATATTTTACAAAGTCCCTTTGTTCATTCCCTGACATGATCATCCCCGGATAGTTCCAGGGGCAATAAAGAGGTTCATTCTGTATGGTAATAGCATCGATTGGAATACCCTCAAGGGCATATTCTTCAATATATTTAACGAAATAATCAGCATAGACGCCATACATATCTGTCCGTAATCGGCTGTTCCATTGACTACTACATACGAACTGACCACTTGTTTTCATCCATCCAGGAGCACTCCAGGGAGAGCCCATTATTTTAATATCAGGATTGTGAATCAAAATATCTTGTAGAACAGGGATGATATTTTCTCTATCTCTATCTATTGAAAAATCCAATAGCTCTAAATCATCTACCGTCTCAGCATAGGAATAATGAGGTCCTTGAACAAAATCAGATGAACCCATAGCAAGCCTGATATAACTAATGCCGATACCATCCGTTTTAGAAAATAATTTTTCTATGATCAAATCCCTGTTCGGTGAATTATTGATTAGATATGCTGACGAGTGGGTGAGAGCAGCACCAAATCCATCGATTTCCTGATAAATATCGCCATCATTGACTTCAACTACATTAACAGAATTACAATTGTCACCAAAGTATCGTTCTGTTTGGGGCTCAAGCTTGTCGGAACCAATTCCTTCAGTTAACCAAACCTGAACAGATATATCTGTGTTTGAGCTATTATCGACATTAAATAAATGAATATCAGAGACATTACTATTATCAGATTCATCAAATACTTTAGCATAAATCAAAAAGGTATTACAATCGTCAAATTGGTCTGTGTCCCATTCCAGAATAAATGGCGTTTCATAGATAGAATCCAGTAACTGATGCTCATCATTTATAATTATATAGAACTCAACATAAGAGATGTTTTCATTGTCAGTTACAACCGCCTCAATACTGATGGTACCTGAAACGGCTTGATAGGTATATTCCTCTAAATAACTTAATTCGATACTAGGTGCTTCGTTATCCACTGGTGCTGCGCTTTTTTCACATGCCAAACAATAAATCAGCATTGACAAAACAATTTTTATTATTACAGATTTATTTTTCATTCGGCTTCATAGACTCTTACATAATCTATTTCAAATGTTATGGGAAAAATGTTATTATCAGGATTGCCCGGCCAATCGCCGCCAATGGCAAGATTCAATATTAAAAAGAAATCCTGATCAAAGGGCCATGACTGTGTATTTGAGTTGATCGGTCGATTCACGGTCATGAATGGTTGATTATCTATTGAGAAGGTAAGAGAGTTCTCATTCCAAATCATCCCATATACATGCCAATCATCCACTTGAGCCAAGGTTGTTCCTGAGGTATTTGGCTGCCAGCAGCCATCAGGACAGGTGATATTATAATCAGGGCAGCCATCAGGATAATTTGGGAGAGAATGGTAACAGGCGCTTGTATGGATTGAGCTCAGGATATTATTTGAATTGTTCACATGTTCCATGATATCGATTTCACCGCATTCTGGCCAGCCCACAGAGCCAATATTTGATCCCAGCATCCAGATTGCCGGCCATGTACCTTGACCCAATGGGACTTTAGCTCTTATATCAAATCGCCCGTACTGAATCTCACCTTTACCAGCTGAGTTAAGTCTTGCTGAAGTATAATTTGCATCATTATAATTTTCATGCAATGCCTGAATGACCAAATGGCCATTGTCAATATATGAATTCTCTGGTCGGCTGGTATATGCCTGTAATTCATTATTTACATGACCCGGGGACCACACTTCATGTGCCCAATTTGCCCCGTTTATAGTCTCACCGTTAAATTCGTCATTCCAGACTAATAGCCAACCGGGAGGGAATTCTTCAATGCAGGATCCATCATCAAAAATGGCCGACTCATCATAATTGTCCGCTGATTCATCCATACATCCTGAACAGGTTGAGTTCCATAGATATGCCTGATTTACCGGGTGGATACATTCACCGCAATCATCGGTGGCATATGCACCACCGCAAATCCCGGTACAATCTATAACAGCATCTCCACCGCAGACTCCGAGGCAATCATCAAAAAGACAACTGTCGTTTTCTTCATCGGCATTGCTGTTGTAGTTACAAGCCTCCGGATCTGTACACCCCTGCACAATAGTCTCCTGCGGACTATCACAATAAATACTACCCAATAATAGGATAAAAATGGTAATGATTATTTTCATTCTATCTCCAATAAAACTTATATAAAAAAATAATTGTTATTTCAAAAAATTAAAATTATCAAATACTGCTTTTGTAAGTCGGTTATTATCATGACTCAGAGTGGCGAGGCCCAATAAGGTTCTATTGGTAATTTCATCATTGGATATTTCACCAACAACTTGCCATTCACCATCGATCAAAATTTTACCGATAAAAGTATTGCCCTCTCGGGTTAATTCCAATTCTGCCCCCGGTAATATTGCTGAATTACCGCCGCTGGCCTGCATCATTTTACCTTTGCCGATCCGATAACCAAACTCGGTATTGCCGAATGGGAAAATATTTATCAGGACATGTGATGACTGGGGGTCAAGGCTATTTCGAGCCATTATTCCGGCCTTGGCATATGTATTTGTTGATAACAATTCATTTACGGTCACGCGTACCGAAAAATCACCTTCCACCTCGTGCCAGATATAACGAAACTGATCATTGTCGGTCCAAATATCAGCACCACCGCCATAAACGGTCCAGGTATCACCATCAACTAGTTGACCGCCTTCGAGGGGTTCACCAATATCAGAGGCCTGCCATTTTCCAGGTAGTGGATCAACGGCTGGGGCTTTAGTAATAGGTGGGGGAAGTGGTGGTAAATCATCAAGGAGAGAAGGGGTTTCATCAGTTGTTAACCAGTATTGGAGATCGCTGTTTACCGAGTATTCCATTGTGGCCAGAGATTTGAACCAGGTTTCTATTTCACTGAGATCATCTGCTATGATATCAAGTTTTGCGAGTGGTTTCTCATTGGTGACCATTCCCCAATTCATTTCATTAATGCCTCCCTGCTGGGTGAGCACTTTATAGGACCACATGGTAGCAGGCCATCCCCATTTTTCGTAACGATCATAATATCGTCGCATCATCTCTCCACCGCCAGCTCGTTGGGAAACCACATTAAATTCACCAATTAACAAAGGCGCATTAAATCGATCCATGGTTTCTTTCCAATCCATTAAACCGTTTTCGAGAAAATCGGCATGCACCTGTGGAACGGGACCACCCCATCCAAAAAATCCTGGATAAAAATGCGCTGTATAAAGGACGTTTGTCAGCGATTTACTGTGTTCATCCTCATAAAAATCAATCCCACTGTAATGCCCGGGGAAAATAACAATATGATTATCATTTTCAGCCCTCACCACCTCATTGCAACGTAAAATCATTTTTTTGAGATCTAATTCCTCACCACCCCAGGGTTCATTCAGGAAATCATAAGCTGCAATCGTTGGATTGTCTTTGTAATGTTTTGATATCTGGACCCAAAGCCATTCGGTTTGATCCTGGTATTTAGCTTCTTCCCAAAGGCGATTATATCCAGATCGACCTGTATGATCCATTCCGCTCTGACGACCAGGCGCACCATGCATATCAAGAATAATAAACATATCGTGTTTCGTGGCAAGGTTGACTGCTTTATCCAACCAGAACCAGGCATCTTCTCTTAATTGGAAGGGTTTATCATCATCCATTAATAGTCTATATTCAAACGGTAACCTGATGGTATTCATGCCAAAAGATTTGATCATTTTGAAATCCCGTTCGATGGCCCAGCTACTGCGATACAATTCCATCAACCGATGGGTTTCAGATGCCCCGAACCGCTCGCTTAATTGTAATTCAAATTCATATTGATCCCCACTACCGCTTTGTCGATAATCAAGCATCCACATTTCTAAAACAAGCCAATTTCCCAGGTTGCATCCTTTTAAGAATATTTTATCATCATTGCTGTTAAGAATTTTTGTATCAGTGATACGCAATGGTTCGCTGAGTCCTGAAGGGGATTGGCTGTCTAAATCTTTCACACATGAAACAAGCAGGCCGGCAGAAAGAATAAATAAAGTGTATCGATTAACAAATTTCATCACAGTCCTTTTTAATTAGATTTGTATCCAAACGGAAATAGAGGTTTGGTGTCAGATTCTTTTCTTTGAAGTGGTATTTGATCCATACTTCTTGGCCAGGTAAAAGATAATTTTCCGGTGGCTGGAAAATCGCCAAATAAGATATCAGCGATACCCTGTCCTTCTGTTCCCGGGAGCCAGGCGGCAATAAAAACATCCATATCTTTTAAATGATCGGTGATAATTAACGGTCTACCTGAGAGCAGAATAACCACGGTGGGAATACCTTTATCCTTCATTTTGGAAAGTAACATGAGATCCTCATCAGAGAGGGATAAATCTGCCCTGTCGCCATAACCCTCTGCATAAGGTTCTTCGCCAATGACTACAATGCCAATAGTTGCATCATCACCACCGGATCCATCAGCTGAAAATATAACCTGAGATTTATCTACAACGGTATTTTGTATGCCCTCAAGGATTGTAGTTCCAACGGTAATATCGCCACGAATACCCTGCCAGGTTATCGACCATCCGCCACATTGCATGCCGATATCATTGGCAGCCTCACCGGCAACAAGTATTTTTGATCCTGATTTTTTTAATGGAAATAGATTGTCTTCATTTTTTAATACTACCAGTGATTTCCTGACGGCCTCTCTGGCAACTTCCCGATGTTCCACTGACCCCACTGTTTTTAATAGTGAATCATCTCCAAGCGGTTTTTCAAAAAGACCCAATTCAAACTTCATTTTTAAAATCCTAGTGACTGCATCGTCGATTCGATCCATTGAAATAGATTTTTCCAGGACAGCTTCTTTAAAAAGTTTTAGAAAATATATGTAACCTTCCTCTTCTTTATCTTTCGAGCCGGGAAGCATGATCATATCTATTCCAGCATTTATTGCTTTTACGATATCTGATTTTTGATCTTCCGCAATGCCTCTAAATCCTGCCCAGTCGGAGACTACAAATCCTTCAAAACCAAGTTCATTTTTTAAAACATCCGTTATTAAATAAGCATGACCATGGCATTTTTCTCCATTCCAACTGCTATAGGAAACCATCACTGAGCCAACGCCATTATTTACTGCTTCAACATATGGGGGAAGATGAATACGACGAAAATCATCTTCATTCATAACGGCATCTCCACGATCAATTGTGTAATCGTTATCACCGGTACCCCATGCTGCCCCGCCATCGCCAACATAATGTTTGCTGCAAGCAAGAATAGTATGTCTTTTCGAGAGATCATTTCCCTGATAGCCTTTTACAGCAGCCACACCCAAAGTGGACGTAAGCTGCGGATCCTGGGAAAATCCTTCATATGCCCGACCCCAACGAATATCACCGGGTACAGCAACACATGGACTAAATGTCCAATTCAAGCCAGTTGCGGCAACTTCAATAGCGGTAATTTCTGCAACCCGCTTGACCAGATCAGGATCCATTGTACAACCAAGACCGATATTGTGAGGGAAAATTGTTGTACCAAAAATATTATTATGACCATGTACTGCATCAACACCATAAATCAGTGGAATTCCCAATCGGGTTTCCATGGCAATGTTTTGGTATTCTTTGTACATCTCCAGCCATCCCTTTGCAGTATTATCTTCTGGCCCACCGTTACCACCACTTAATAATGAACCGAGGAAATATTTTCTGATATCATTGTCATCAAGCAAATAGCGACGGTCAACCTGTGTCATCTGTCCGATCTTTTCTTCCACAGTCATATGTGAAATTATGGTGGAAACCTTATCGCTTATACTTATTGGTGAACTCGTCATACTATTTCCCGTGAGGATTACTGATGACAGCAATAGGTAAAAAATTATTCTCATGGCGTTCCTTTTTAAAATGCAAATATTCAAAATGCAAGTTGAGATTTTGGAATATGTACATATATAGATTTAATAATGTTATTTCGGTTAAAAATCAAACTGCTCAATTCTAAATTCAAAGATGACCCTGGATGATTTTCTTTTGAACCATCCGTAAACTCAACTTGAATCTGCGCTTCAGGTTTACTGATATCATAGATAATAGGTATTTGACAATAGGTGAATCCAAGGGTCTCCACATCCAATATTCTGGATGATTCCTGCCCGTTTACATCAAAAGTAGTCCAGCGGGCTCTTTCGCTGAGAAATTCTTTTTTCCTTAGAAGAGATGGCTGGAAATGCAATATTCCGTCATGCACTTTGATTCCTAATTCGCCAAACCTGGTTAGAATTTCTTCTTTCACCTGTCCAGTCATGCCAGGTTGTTGGGCTCCAAGATGCCCTGGTGTATGAGAATATGGATCAAATGGAAATGCACCATATTCTCTGGCTGTTTTATTAAAACCTAATCCCTGGCGGATACGATAATAATAACGGCCAATCTCATGCTGCTGCGATAAGGAATCAGATTTTAAATAATATTCCTGAACAACCAGAAGAAGTTTTGAAACCATATGCCAATAAATGGATCCGATACCTTCATAGGCATACATACATCCGGAACGACCAGTAAAGGCATGATGATTAAAGACCTTCTCAAAAATGGCCTCAATTCCATTTATATCTGAAGCATAGTTTTCCCATTTTTCAATTTTTAATAAGTTATTCAAGGCAATCTGTAGATCCGTTGAATTTCTAAAATCACAATTAAACCTGATGTGGTCATCAACATCCCTGAAAATAATTGATTCGCTTCCATCAACAAGAAGTTCGGACAATAATTTATTTTCCTTGAGGAGTTTATTTGGAATGATATTCTTTTCCATGAAACCAGGTAATTCGCGAGCCGGATAAAGTATAAAACTGTTTCGATTAGCACAGAACATATTGCTATTAAATAATTCAACAAGTACCATCACGACCTCATCGGTGGTTAACGTACCACTGGTGAGAACGGCAACCTGACCTTCGAGCATTTGATATAATTCTGAAATCGAGGCTTTGCCATCATTTGTTTTAATATCGAGCAGATTGTATGCATTATAGAGACCATCATTCCGTTTATTTGCTCGATTGCCGTGATCAATAAAGTTCAGGGTTATGTGGATGAAATCGAGTAATTGGTTTTTTGATAATTTTCTTTTTCCAGAGAAACCAGATTCATATACCAGACCGCGATAATTTGAAAAAGCGGTTCCAAGCTCATTAACGATCTTCCGTCGTTCTGAGTCATTTATTCGGTCATTTGAAAGAGAGGATTTGTTGCTTAACAAGATATCTAAAATATCCTCAAACCAATCGGCTATTTCAGTTGAAAAAGTAAAATTTTCACTTTCATGATCTAATAGTAAATCATTTAGAAACTGTAAAAATCGCCTTAAATAATAATGGGTAACCATTGAGATGCCATTACCAACAAGGGCATTATTTGCATCATTCCATTCTGGTCTCTGAGTATTCATCCAGATTCCACCATCTGGTACTAAATTGGAAATTTTGGACAGCAAAGGAACAAACAGTTTCTCAATTAGAGTGACATGATAAACTGTACTCTGATTATCAAAAACCAATTTGCCATCCATCCCAAATTCTTCAACGAGTTTTTCAATCACATTTTCCTTTTCATGATCGAATTCGATTGTTGATTTGGGGTTTTCCACCACCTTCTCATATGGAAGAATTTGATAAGGCACATTGGCATATGAATAAATTGGTTTTTCAAGAAGCTGATCAAATGTTTGTGGGTGAAAACTTTTGGATAATTCAAGAAATTTAAGAAGGTATATTATTTGATGGTCACCCCAGTATCCTATAAATGACCAGGGATCATCTGGATCAGAAATTTCCCAATCTATTCCATCACGGGTTATGCGATATGGGTTAAACCCATCGATAGTGGATGCATTGACAAATTTTGCAATAAATGATTCAAGGAAAGTTGGATAACTTATACTCAGGGCTTCCCAGTTTTGGAATATATCACGCCAATTTCCCTGGTAATTCAAAACTTTATTATGATTGTTATCTTTTATACGGATATCAAATTTATTCCAGGGCCTGCTTGGGTCACCATGACGACGGCTAAACATAATTGGTAAATATTCGTACAATAATCGCTGTAAATCAGGGTCATCCGTTTTAATAACTGCCTCTAAAAAATCAGCCAGTTCAATGCTATTTGGTAACGCCTTTAAAAAGTCGGAGAACTGGTTAAGGACATGTTTATTCCGGGTATTAAGAAACTGCTTGAAATCTGAAATTTCGATTGTATAGTTAGCGGCAAACACGCCCCCGCGCATGATATTAAACATAACATTTGCCAGATGATGACAGTCATCCATACTGCTTGAGGTTTTTTGAATTCCATCGGCTGCTGCCACATTTTTGATCAGATTAATTGTGCTGCTTTGAATATCCCTCTTTATGAGTTCATCCAAGTTTTTCTCTTCCCTCAATTGTTTACGAATCTGGGCCACTTCCTGTTGGTTTTGATTAACCTCAGCGACAATGCTCCAACTGAGCTCTTCTTCACCTCCTAATATCAATGTAGAATGCAATAAATAACAACCCCGCAGTCCAGTGATCAGAGGAGTTTGAATAAACTCTCCACCTTCAAGAAATTGTCTAATTGCTGTCTCAGATAAACTGATATCAAATTCAGACAGACCAATCGCCCACATAATTGCCGCATTTAGACTTTCCCCCGGTTCTGGTCTATCCATGAGTAATGAGGATAATGAAAATATTCCCATCTTAGTTTGGGGATCAATTTCAGATCGCTTATAAGCATCGGCTAAATTGCTCATAGTTAATTGTGTAAAAACTTCTACACCGCTTGGCAGGACATTTTTTAAACCATCAAGAATATCCACTTTTCGATTAGAAACAGGGGTAAGATTTTTAACGGTGGAAGTTTTGATGAATCCGTATTTCTCGCTGTTAGACCATTGGTTGCGATAGGATAATCCTAATTCATGATTGATTTCTTCAAAAATGACAGAATTACCAAGCCTATTTTTATAGAGGTTTCTACTTATGGCATCATTGTCTTGAGAGCTTTTAAAAGGCTGCCAATACTCTACGGAACCATCATCATTATAGATTCGAAAAACTATAACCGGACCGGTATGTGTATGACTTTTGTGGATTTTGTCTTCTGTCTCATATGGAAACAGGCTATAGTTTTCGTTTATCCTTCCGGCGGTTAACCCACCCCTGCTTGAGAGAAACATCCAGTGATCGTCACTGCTGGTTACACTCATCAAAAAAGGCGGCATTTTATCGATATCATTAATGCAATAAAATTGCTCTTGATTTATTTTGGTAAATCCCTCGGTTTCAGGGTTAGTTCTTGATGCGTCAGCTGACGAGAAATATTTTGCTTCAGATTTACTCATATATTTGCCTGGTGAGTAGTTTATCTAATTTATGATTACAAATTTTGGATTAAAGTGACAATGGATCTTGCCGGTTGCGAGACCGTGACAGGTTGATCAGATAAGGCCAGCCTAAAATTTATTTCTTCAGAAGATTTATTTAATATGGTGATCACCAGTTTATTATCAACCGTTTTTGCCGCAAGGACTTCGAGATGATCAACTGAAGATTCTGAAAAAATGCGGACAGAACCGGGGGTCATAAATTTAGAAAAATGTCCAAGATAATAATATGAACTTTGATAGAGACATTCCCCTGATTTTGTATCGGCAATAATGGGTGCACTGCAAAAATTTGACTGATGATTTGGGCCACCCTGCTCATCTAAAATAATATTCCAGTCGATCCATGCAACTGTCCATCTATTGAGATCATTGATAATTGACCGGGCATATCTTTCACCCAAATCCCACGAGCCGGTATGGGGACCTCCTTCCTGGCATCCTTCGGTAAAAATCAGCTCTTTATCGGGATAGGCATCATGCAGTTTTTTGACATTATCAAAATGGTCGCCACAATACCAGTGAAAACCTGTTCCCCAGACATATTTTGCAGCTTCAGGGTCGTCAAAGACAACTTTGGCCCTGTCAAACATGATATCGCGGTTATGGTCCCAGATAACAATTTTTTTTCCGGCATATCCAGCGTTGTGCATTGCTGGACCCAAATAGTCACGGACAAAATCTCTTTCTTCTTCCGCGCTGTAAATGCAGGAGTCCCATGTCTGTGTTGCCGCCGGTTCATTTTGGACAGATATACCCCAGATATCAATCCCGGCTTTTTCATATTCTAAAATATATCGGCAATAGTATTCGGCCCAGACTTTTTGGTATTTTGCTAAAAGTTTCCCGCCATTATTCATTTTGCCAGTGGTTTTCATCCATGCTGGTGGGCTCCAGGGTGAAGCCAATAATTTTAGCTCTCCCCCGGCAGCATCCATAGACGATTTTATAAGTGGAATTAAGGATTGGTGATCGTGATCAATACTGAAATGTTTAAGACTTTCATCACCTGGGACTTCAGTATAGGCATAATTACCCAGTGAGAAATCACAGCTGTTGATATGGGTGCGGCCGAAAGTATAACCGATGCCGTCTTTTTTATCAAAATATGCTCTGATTATTTCATTTTGAACTGAAGGCGGCATCTTGTAAAATGTGGTTGCCGCAGACTCGGTGAAGGCTCCTCCAAATCCCTGGATCACTTGGTAGGTTTTTACCGGGTCAACGCGAACAATGGCTGATGGATTTGATACGGTATTTTTTTCAAAAAATTTATCAGGGATAGGGGAGAGACGATATTCAGTATCCTTAGCAGTTATAAACCCACGTAGATGCAATTGATTTTCTCCAGACATAAGAATTATAGTAATATTGAGTTATCATGGATAGTTTTTTGATACCACAAAAAACTGTCTTTTTTTATTCGGTTTAAAGTCTCAGGTTCCATCCACACCAATCCAAATTTTTGTGTATACCCCTCGGCCCACTCAAAATTATCCATCAAAGTCCATGCAAAATAACCGTCGAGGCTAACTCCGTCACTTATGGCGCGATGAACTGCAGAAAGATGTTCTTTTAAATAATGAATCCTTTTCGTATCTGAAATATTTCCATTTTTATCAGGACCTATATTATAGGCCGCGCCATTTTCAGTAATGTAGATAGATTTAATTGGATATTCATTTTTTAGACGCATCAGAAGTTGGTAAAGACTATCGGCATGGATTTCCCAACCAATATCTGTTTTCTCCCCACATAAAACAACTGGTTTGGCATTTTGATTATCAGGAATTTCATCACTTCGGATAATTGCTCTGCTATAATAGTTTAGTCCAAGAAAATCTATGGGTTCTGAGATAACAGCGAGATCTCCATCTTTGATGAAGTCTAAATCATTTTCGCTGACCCTGGTTTTTTTTAAATGATTGTTTATAATATCTGCAGGATATCGTCCCTTAAACAGAGGGTCTAAATACCATCGATTAAATTCACCGTCAAATATTCTTGTTGCCTGATGATCTTCATGGCTGTTAGAAGCGGGCACTGCCGGGCACAAATTTAATGTGATACCCACTTTTGCGTCAGGAGCATTACTGCGGATTGCTTTTACTGCCAATCCATGAGATAACATAAGATGGTGGGCAGTCGCTAATGCCTCTTTCCAGTTTGAATGGCCTGGGGCATGGCTGCCATTTAGATATCCGTGGGTACTGACCACCCATGGTTCATTATGGGTAATCCAATTTTTTACCCGATCGCCAAGCCGGGAGGAAACTATATCAGCATATTTTGCAAAAGCATCGACGATCATTCGTTCAGGCCAGCCCCCCAGTTCATATAATGCCTGGGGAAGGTCCCAATGATACAGAGTGATAAAAGGAGTGATATTTTCTTCTAAAAGCGCATCCACAAGGCTTTCATAAAAATCTAATCCCTTTGTATTAATCAAGCCGCAATTTCCCTTTGGCAGGATGCGTGACCAGGCGATGGAAAAGCGATAGGCATCGACCCCCAAATCTTTCATCAGCTTAATATCTTCACGCCAGCGGGAATAATGATCACAGGCAATATTGCCTGTATCCCCATTTTTTATCTTACCTGGAATTTGAGTAAATGTATCCCATATTGACAAGCCTTTGCCATCTGCATCAGATGCACCTTCAATTTGGTAGCTGGAAGTAGCCACTGCCCAGACGAATTTTTTTGGAAAATCAAGATTTTTTGTCATTCTATTTCATATTCCTAAAAATTATAGATTTTCTAAATTCTTTTTTAACCATCCAGGAGATGCTGCAGCAATAAGCTGTTTGGTATAATGATGCTGGGGATTTCCAGTCAATTCCTCAGATAATCCCTCTTCAACTTGTTTGCCGTTCTGCAAAACGATGATCCTGTCAGCAAGATATCGCGCTGATGCGAGATCATGGGTAATAAACAGAATGGCGACATTATTTTGATTTCTTAGATTGGCCAGTATACGCAGGATATCCAAACGGATTGAGACATCTAACATCGAGGTAGGTTCATCGGCGATAATGAGCTCAGGTTTTAGACTCAGTGCTCTGGCAATGGCAACCCTCTGACGTTCTCCACCAGACATTTCATGAGGAAATTTATCGGCAAAGACAATCCCGGGGGATAAGTCAACAGCCTCAAGCATATCGATTATATACTGATATATCTTTGATTCATCCATCAATTTATGCCGTTTGATAGGCCTTTCTAAATGATGATATACAGTGTGCACTGAATTAAGAGATCCAAAGGGATCTTGAAATACCATCTGTACTTTCCGGCGATAGGCAAGCGATGCTTTCCTTGGCTCGGATTCGAAGATATTCTTGCCGTTCAGAATAATTGAACCACTGGTGGGTTTGATCAGTCGGGCAATTAACCTGGCCACGGTGCTTTTGCCGCTCCCCGATTCTCCAACAAGACTGACAATTTCACTTTTGTTAATGGTAAATGATACATCATTTACAGCAAGTAATTTTTTTGGATTGATCCACCCTGATAAATTGAAGCTTTTGCACAAATCACGTAATTCCAGAAGCGGTTCAGGTTCTTGATCTTTTTTATCTGGCAGTGGTATTAGATCATGACGACGCGGACCAGTGGCAGAGGGCAAGGAGCCAATGAGTTTTTTGGTATACTCATGTTCCCCCCCTTGACCAATTACTGAAGCCGTGTTGACTTCAATGAGATCTCCCTGCAGCATGACCCCGATTCTTTCCGCAAACTCCAAAAGTAAATTTAAATCATGGGTTATAAATAAAATAGTAAACCCAAGTTCTTTTCGGAGTTCGAGGACTTTAAAAAGTATTTCCCTTTCCACAATCACATCAAGGGCGGTAGTTGGTTCGTCCATAATGATAAAAGGAGGCATGAGGGCAAGGGCAATAGCCAGAACGATACGCTGTCTCATTCCTCCGGATAATTCATGTGGGAAACTGTCGAGTCGGTCATGATTGATATCGATAAGATCAAAAAGTTCCCTGACCCGGGCATCAGCTTCCTTTTTATTTAAACCTTTATGAATAAATAATACATCACTGATCTGCTGTCTTATGGAAAGCACCGGGTTGAGAGCGTTTAGAGCACTTTGCATGACAATTGAAATTTGACGCCAGCGGAATTTTTGAACATCGGCATCTGACATCTGGAGTATGTCTACTCCATTCAGCAGAATTTGGCCTCCGGTAATAATAGCCGGCGGTGGTAAAGTCCTCAAGATGGATTGAACAACGGTACTTTTTCCACTGCCAGATTCACCAACCAAACCAAAAACTTCACCCTTTTGTATATCAAAAGATACATTTTTCACAGCATGATTGGGATCACTTTGAGTAATATACTCAACATTGAGATTTTTGATGGATAATATTGGATTAGGCATGAGTTTTTATTACTGGTGTGATTCCGTCGTTGCCTTTGCCTTTTGGCAAATATTTTCGCCAGTTGCGTTCAGAAATGAGACGAGGGTTTGTTACTTCATCAATACCAAAATTAATAAGTGTCAGTCCAAAGCTCACAAAAGCGATGCAAATACCGGTGGGCACAAAAGTCCACCATGAGCCGGTAAGTAATGCCAGGTCATTGCTGGCCCAATAGAGGTTTGTACCCCATGTGATTGTACTGACATCACCTAACCCTAAAAACTCCAGACCAACCTGTGCCCCTATGGCATAGATCGATGCACCGATAAAGGATGAAGCCAAAAGTGATAACATTCTGGGCATAATTTCAATGAGTATAATTCTAATATTTCTTTCACCGCTTACAATTGCTGCCGAAACAAAATCACGATCTCTCAGGGCCATCATCTGACTGCGGATAACTCGGGCATTCCAGGCCCAACCGGTAATAACCAGTACACCGGTGAGGGTGAGAGGTCCAGGTGGAAGCCAGCTGGCAAGTATAACCATGAGTGGTAAGCCCGGCATGACCAGGAAAATATTGATTATCATAGATAAAACATCATCCACTTTACCGCCGTAAAACCCAGATATTCCTCCAATGAGAGCACCGATTAATACAACAAAAAATCCTGTGGCGAAACCAACAATCAAGGTTTGCCGGGCACCGGAAATAGTCTGTGCCAATACATCCTGTCCCTGTCCGGTAGTTCCAAACCAGTGACTGAATGATGGCGGAGAAAGGGGAGTATCAAGAAATGCGTTTGGATCGACGGTGATATATGGTCCGATTGCGGCAATTAAAATAAATGATAATACCAGTAAACTGCCTGATAAGGCTTTCTTGTTATGGATTATCCCTTTAATCCAGCGGAATAAGATACTATCATTTTTGCGGGTTGCCATGATCATCTCCTCGTCCTTGGATCAAGGAATAAAATGGCAATATCTACAAGCCAGTTTGCCCCCAATACCGCCAGTGTAATGGTCATAAATAATCCCTGCATCAATGGAAAGTCCTGAGCACGTACGGCTTCAAGTAATAGATATCCCTGTCCGGGATATGAAAAAATTATTTCAGTGAGTAATGCTCCGCTTAATACAAATCCCAAGGCCATGCCAAAACCAGTAAAATTTGGGAGTATTGCGTTCCTGGCAGCATACTTTAACATCACCATTTTGGAGGGTAATCCTTTGGCTCTGGCAAATGTGATATAATCTGCACCAAGAGTTGTGATCATCGTATTGCGCATTGAAAGCATCCAACCACCAAGACTTACCATAACCATTGTAAGTGCCGGGAGAAAGGCATGATAAATTGCATCAATCATAAACGGGAGATTGAAACCAGGTGTAACAGCATCACCATAGGCATGTCGGAGGGGAAACCATCCCAGGCCAAATCCAAAGGTAAATAAAGCAACCATTGCCAGCCAGAAATAAGGGAAAGCACCAAAAAAAGCCAGTGCGGGTGGTAGAAATGAATCTAATCGTCCACCGCGTTTCCATGCTGCTAATGTACCGAGCAGAGTTCCAAGAGAAAATGAGATTATCAAGGATGTGCCGGCGAGGAATATCGTCCATAATAATGCTGTGGATATAATCTCCGTAACAGGTTGTGGGAAGTAAGCGATAGAGATTCCTAGGTCACCGCTGAGCAAGTTTTTCAAATATGTAAAATATTGTCCTAACAGAGGTTCATCGGTCAACCCGAATGTTTCTCTCAAGGCAACCATGGCTTCTGGATTCAATTTGCCTCTAAAACGAGCAAATATTATGGAAGCAGGATCACCGGGCATCATACGAGGGATAAAGAAATTAAGCGTTAGTGCCGCCCAGGCAGCAATTGCGTAAAACCCCAATCTTCTTAACAAATATTGAATTGAGGTGCTCATTTCGGTTCCACATTAACTAAAACAAGAAGATTTTCAGGTGGATAGTTTGGCGAAATTTGAGCATAAGGGTTCTTTTCTGTGGGGAAATTTGTAAATCGCTTGGTATTGTACTGGCCCCAGGAAGGTTCGGCAAATAACGGAATTGCCGGGGCATTATCCACAAAAATTTCCTGCATGCGGTAAATAATTTGTTTTATCTCTTCCTTATCAGAAGTCTTTTCAAATGCGACGCAGAGTGAATCGACTTCATCCGAGGCAAATCGATGCCAATTGACTTCAGCAGTTTCACCAACAGGTTTCAAAAATTCAGACGACATTAACCCTCGGTACAACCGATAAGGTGTAGGTCCCTTTTCTGTCCAGGCAATCCCCATGTCAAATTCACCATTTTGCATTGAACTTAACCATGCACCAAAGTCACGAGTTTTAACCCGCGTATTTATCCCAACCAATTTGAGATTTTGTGAAATAACCTGGGCGGCGCGAATCCAATCACTCCATCCTGAAACGATGGAAATATCAAAGAATAATTCCTTACCGTCAGGCAGGAGACGAATGCCATTTGGACCTTTTTTGAATCCGGCGTTATCAAGCATTTCATTGGCTCGCTCGATATCATATTCAACCCAGTCGCCATTTTCTGTTGCAGTCGGTGACCGCCATGGAGCCAGTCCATCTGCAAGGGCTGTTGGGTGTGCCGGGATGGTGTAATCATACATGGCAACACGCACAATTAATTCCCGGTTAATCGCCAGGCTTATGGCTTTACGTACTTCCACCTGATCAAGGAATTGTTTGGTTGTATTGACATATAGAAAAATCGAACCGCCAACCCGGGGGAACCAGTAATGATGGTTTTCAGGATCTCTACCGACAAAAACCCGATCGATAGCAGGTATGAAATTGCCAGCCCAGTCTACTTCGCCATTGATCAAGGCGATTGTCGCTTGTTCATTGGTTGGATAGGCATAAAACCGTAATCTCTCAACAGCCGGTTTTCCTTCCTGCCAGTAATGTGGATTTCTACCCAATTCCCATATTTGATGATCAAAGCGTAAAATCTCCGTGAATGGTCCAGTGGCAACAGGATTAGGATTTGTAAACTTTACTGGGTCATCAATGTTTTCCCAGATATGCTTTGGAATAATGGACTGTTCTGTAAGTGCATGCAAGCCAGGCACAAATATCCGTAAAAATTTGAATCTGACTAAATGATCATTTATTGCTTCAACGGATTTCAAATAACCCCAGGATGCCCTGGGGTCAAGGGCTGCATTCGTTTTTTTAAGATTGAATGTATATGAAACATCATAGGCTGTAAAAGGCTGACCGTCAGACCAGGTGACATTTTCCCTGATTGTTACGTCTAATTGGAGATTTCCATCTTTCCATTCATACCCGGTTGCAAGCCACGGAACGTATATTCCGGTCATAGAATTATAAATGAATAATGGTTCATAAATTCCTGAAACTGTAGGCCACCTTGATGATCCACTAGGGATGAGAGGATTGAAATTCCTCACAAAAGAAGAAACTTGTTCCTGAGATATTACAAATGGGGGAGAACCAGTGGTTTTTTCATGCTGGACGCAGTTGTTGAAAATCAGGATAAAACAAATAAGCACAGCGGAAGATAATTTGAGAATATATTGATGAACGCAATGGAATGAAAACATTTTAAAGGTTTTATCTTTCATTTTATTGATAGACGCGAATGTAGTCAATTTCCATTCTTGCAGGGAATACTGTATCATCAATTCCTTGTGAACCACCCCAATTACCGCCAACGGCAATATTTAGTAGTATGTGAAATTGTTCATCAAATGGCCATTGTTCCCAGCCTTCATCATCATTGGAGAATGAGAAAATCTTTTTATCATCAACAGAAACAATCATTTTATCCTCATACCATTCAAGGATGTAAATATGATCAGTATCCGTAGCGTCATCAACAATTAGAGATGCCTGCTGGTCAGATTGATATAAGTTACCAGCTTTTTTTTGCGTGTGAACTGATGCAATAATATTGCCCTGGTCATAGCCCACATGTTCAACAATGTCAATTTCTCCGCTTGCCGGCCAATTACCATATGTCCAGTCAGTGGGGAGCCCCCATATTGCCGCCCATGTTCCTCTGCCTTTTGGCAGCTTGGCTTTCATCTCAAACCTGCCGTATTTCCAGCTATTGGTGGTTTTTATCCGTGACGATGTATAATTTGACCCTCGGTAATTTTTCTTGTGAGCTTCAATAATAAGTCTGCCATCCGAGATTCTTACATTTTCCTCATCACTGGTATAAAATTGTAATTCGTTGTTTCCCCAACCGGTGCCGGTTGTCCAGTTAAGGATAGGATCAATTCTGATGGTTGCCGGTGAATCGGCAGATTCATTTAATTCCTGATTGGAAAAGTATCGACCCTTTAAACCGGATTCACCTGTTGTAGTAAACATTCGATCTGAGGGAATAAGTGTTTTATCAAATTTAGAACATTGCCAACCAAGAATGAGTGTCTCTCCGCCGGAATCTTCAAAATATTCAATCCTGATGGGATATCTCTTATTTGCCGACATTGCGTGGTTCCCTGATAATTCAGTAGGAGCCTGAGGTATCCAGCTATCAATGATCAACTTATCACTAACCCATAATCGAACACCATCATCTGCAACAATATTAAAGGTATAATCGTCGGTAAATTCAGGAATGACAAAACCATCCCATCGAACGGAGAAATGATCATTTGGGAATCCATCCGGGACAAATTCAGTGGAAGAAATTCCATACTCAGTATAATTTGCCGCCCCGGTTCCAAGATCAAATGTCCAGTCATTATAATTGATTGATGGTCTATCAAACTCATCCTGCCACACAAGCTCCCAATCCTGAGAATTGAATTTAGAGATATGAGAACAACCCATTATAAAAATGAATACAGTGGATAGTTTTATGAATCTGAATATATAGTTATACATGTTGAGTTGTTATTTTTATGATATCAAATTGTGACAGCTGACATTACTTTGCCTAGAGTACTTGTTCGTTTGTTAATTGTAACAGGGATAAGGCTTACATGTCCATTACTATCATTTTGGCCCTGCAGTTTTTTCTCTAATAATCTCATTGTCGCTTTTCCCAATTCGAAGAAATCAGTATGGATTGAGGTCAATTCAGGAAATAAATTTTTACACAGCGGTAGATCATCATATCCGCAAATGGCATAATCATGGGGAATACTTTTACCATCCTCAAAAACACTTTTCATAAAACCAAAACAGGTCTGATCATTTGAGCCAAATACGGCAATATTGCTTATATTTTTACTCTTCAAATCATCATATGCCTGTTTTCCGGCCTCAATGGAATAGTCGCCTTTAAAGGTCCAAACGCATTCCATATCTTTGCTTGCAGCGACATGGTCAAGAAAACCATTTTTTCGATAAAGTGCTTCTACTTTGGTGGAAGGACCGGCGATGAGACCAACTTTATTATAACCAAGGTCTTCGAAATGTTTTGCAGCCAGGTGACCGCCACGATAACTATCAAAAGTAACAGTATCAATATAAGGATTAAGAATCGGTGCAAGTGAAACAGCAGGCATGTCGCCGAGCATCTCCATTAGTGTTTCGTATTCGGACTCAGTCATTTCTGAAAATAAAATGCAGATCGCATCATAATTTTTTCGGATTGATGCAATAAATTCTGGAGAAAGTATTTTTTGATGTGTCGATTCAATTTGACTAAACTCACAATTTGATTCAAGACTTGCCTGATAAAACCAATAGAATAAGGATGAATAGAATTCCCCTTCAAATATTTCGGTTATTAATGCGATCCTGTTTATATGATTTTCATTATTCACATGATTATTTAAGATATATGGATAGTTTAGTTTTCTGGCACTGGACAACACGGATTTCTCATTTTCTGAATTTGAAAGAGATTTTCTCGATAGTATTCTTGAGACCGTTGACACAGATAGCCCGGTATCGCTTGCAATATCTTGAAGTGTGGTTCTCATATTAAAATTAAACCTATATAAATTTAGATACTTAAGTATAGTTCATAACAGAAACAGCTTACTATTTAACCTGTTTTGAATATGGAAAATTAATACAAATTTAAGATATTATGAAAATAAATTGCATAAATAATGAAAAATATTCACATCAGTGAAAAATATTTGCATGGTTCGTTTGAAGTATTTTAAATTTCTGCGGTGCAATTTAACCAAACAATTCAAGTAATAGGATAATATGGTGTGTTATAAGTTTAACATTTATATCATATTTCTGAATTGTTGGTTTATTTTGCGGGAGTTACTAATAAAAGATCAAAACGAATAATGTTTTATATTGAATCTAAAAGATTTTCAAGAAATTTATATTCGAAACAACAAACGTCTGATTAGAAGTCCATTTCACAATTGTTTCTGATCATTGGTAATTATTAACACAATCAATAAGTAGGAGATAGGCATGATTAAGAAATTTTTATCATTAATTGTTTTACTCAGTTTCACCTTTGCGGTACAGGTCACATTTAATGTTGATATGTCCAACGATGGTGCAATTGCAGGAAGCAACACCATTTCATTGCAGGCAGATTTTGCCGGCTGGTGGCCAGGTATTGTCATGAATGATGACGATGGAGACCTGGTTTTTTCCACAACAGTAGATTTAGAACCGGGTTACTATGAGTACAAATTTGCCGGTTACGAATGGTCCGATACTGAATTTGCAGATTGGAGCATGACTGAAGCCGAAGCTGGTCCATGCATCGCATTGGAAAACTGTTCTGGTGAAAATGGTGAATGCCAGTTTATCAATCGATTCATTAATGTAGGTGCAGAAGATGAAGTATTGGATCCAGTATGCTGGGCTTCATGTGACGCATGTGTTGCGCTTCCAGGCGGTGCACTTACCAATGCCAGTTTTGAGGATGACCTCAATGGCTGGGGTGGTGAACACAATGGCAGTTATGTTGTCGATATGACTGGTGCTCTCGTTCACACTAGTGATGATATTTTTGAAGCATTAGATGGAGAATATGGACTAAAAACATGGGGTAGATATGATGGTTCTCCTCTCAATGTATTCAGCCAAAGTTTTGCCCTTGATGCTGGCAATGAGCTATCATTCTCCGGTTTTGTATTTTCACACCCTGATGATCAGATTGGCGGCGATAACTCAGCTTATCTTTCACTGAATTGGTCAAATGATGCTGGTGATCTGGGTCAGGACTTATCAGAAATGTTTACAGCCCTTTCGGTACCCGATGTATGGACAGAATTATCTGTCACAGGTGTTGCTCCTGAAGGTGCCACAAATGTAGAAGTAGCCATTAACTATAATCAGCTTGCTAATGCCGATGGTTCTGTCTACTGGGATTTTATGAATCTCAATGCAACAGGCACACTGTATATTTCAGGCTGCACTGACCCTGAAGCAATGAATTACAATCCTGATGCAAACATTGATGATGGCTCCTGCTATTATGATGGTGATTTTGTTAATGTTACATTCAACGTTGACTTTAGTTGCGAAGGTGAAGGTGTTGATCCATTTCTTGCAGGGGGTGATACTTTCGGAAATCCTGGTGACAACCCAATGACAGATCCCGACAGTGATGGCATTTACTCTATTACTGTTCAGATGTTACCGAATACAGGAACCGATTATACCTTTACAAATGGTGCCTGCGGTGACTGGTCATGCAAAGAAAGCATCGCCGGACAAGACTGTGCCACTGAACCCTGGAGCGATAGACATATTGATGTGGGTGAAGAAGATATGGTTGTAAACACATGTTTTGCACAATGTGTAGATGGAACATGCGGGGAATGTCCTGATCCTAATGTAGGTGAATGTTTAGAAGAGCAGGTTGCCGTTACATTCTATGTTGATTTATCTTTGAATCCAGAAGTTGCTGAAGCAAATACAGTTGCCCTTATGGGTGAATTTAATGGCTGGTGGCCTGGTGATGTTATGGAAGATCTAGGAGACTATGTCTACACAACCACACTATGCTTAGGTGCAGAAACCGACTATGAATATAAATTTGCTGGTTATGAGTGGTCTATTTCAGAATTTCCTGATGCTTTATACCCTGTTGGCGAACCACCATGTCCTGGAACAACATCCACCGTTGAATGCCAATATGGCACCTGTACAAACAGACTACTAACAACGGCAGCTGAAGATCAAGCACTAGACGTAGTATACTGGGCAGGATGCGACACATATGAATATATTGCAACCCCATTGGTAACCTTTGGTGTTGATCTTTCTCTGAACCCAGAAATTGCCGCTAATAATACAATTGCCCTACAAAGTGATTTTGGTGGTTGGTGGCCTGGTATTGTCATGAATGACGATGATGGAGACCTGTACTACGAAGTTACCGTCCCACTTGAAGCTGGCTATTATGAATATAAATTTGCCGGTTATGAATGGTCTACTACTGAATTTGAAGATTGGAGTCTAACAGAAGAAAATGCTCCTGAATGTCTCGTCCTTGCCGGTTGTACCGGTGAAAATGGTGAATGTCAATTCATCAACCGTTCCGTAGAAGTAACTGAAGCTGTTGAACTTGACGGTGTCTATTGGAGCACATGCGACATTGTAGAAACGGTGCCTGAAGTAACATTCCAGGTTGATCTCTCTCAGAATCCTGATTTGGCAGCTAATCATACAATTGCCCTACAGGGTAGTTTTGCTGGTTGGTGGCCTGGTATTCCTATGGATGATTCAGACGGTGATATGGTATATACTGTAACTCTTGAACTTGAGCCTGGCAACTATGAATACAAATTTGCCGGTTACGAATGGTCAACAACAGAATTCCCAGATTGGTCTATGACAGAAGCAGAGGCTCCAGAATGCCTCATCCTTGCTGAATGTACAGGTGAAAACGGCGAATGTAACTTCATCAATCGTTATGTTGATGTTGTTGATGATGTTGTCCTTGATGAAGTTTGCTGGGCCACTTGTGAAGAATGTCCAGATGTTGAACCAAATTATGTTGATGTGACTTTCCAGGTAGATATGATTGGTGTAGATACTTCAGAAGGTGTTTATCTTGCCGGTGGTACTATTGGATCTGAAGATCCTGGTGTTGCTTCTATGGGTTGGTTAATGTCAGATGATGATGGTGATGAGATCTTCACCAAAACATTATCCTTACTCGCTGGAACACATCAGAACTTCAAATACCGAACTCAACCATCTTATGGTTGGGAAGGAAACTGGGAAGAAGTACCCGAAGCTTGCGGCGAAGGTCAATACCTTGATCGTTGGGTTGATGTAGCTGAAACCGATATGATGCTTGATGTTGTATGCTGGGCCAGCTGTGAAGCCTGTATGACCTGCGGCGATGGCGATATGACTGGTGAAGGAAATGTTGATGTACTTGATGTTGTAGCTATTGTGGCCGTTATACTCGGGACATCTGAATTAGAGGTTGATTATGCTACATGTCATGGTGATGTTGATGAGTCAGGTGCTGTTGATGTACTTGATCTTGTGATGATTATTGACTGGATACTCTCAACCCGTCCCGACGGTGAAGAAGCCTATAAAGCAGTACTGATAAATAGTGAAAATGGTGTGGATATTGTTGCTAATGGATATATCGGCGGTGTACAAATGGTTCTGAGTCACGATGCTGATTTTACTATTTCTATGCCGGATGATGCATATCTTGCTGAGTACAACACTACTGTGAATCAAACAACTGTGGTAATTCTTCGTCCTGGTAAAGAACTATTTACCAGTACCGGCGAATTTGAAGTTGTTGAGGTTCTTGCTGCTTCAGGAAATCATTATGTGGACGTAACAACCGTAACAGATTATCATTTACTGTCGAACTATCCGAATCCATTTAATGCCAGCACAACAATTGAATATGTTATGCCAGTTGACGGAATGGTAAAATTGGAAATCTATGATGTTCTTGGTAGAAATGTTAATACACTGATCAACGGTTACACAGAAGCAGGTGTTTATTCTGTTCTCTGGAATGGTACAGACAATCTCGGTGCCACTTTATCCTCAGGTTTGTACTTTGTGCAGATCGAATATGCTGGTGGAATTTCTAACCAGAAGATCATGTTATTGAAATAAATAACCTGAAATAAGTTCATTAAATCAAAAGAGGAAAGTCGTTAAAAGCTAAATGGCTTTCCTCTTTTTTTAATCAAAAATAAAACAATTATATAATTGGATTGCAAATAGGGAAACAATGTTTAGAATATTTTTACGTGTAATTAGTACCATCTTTCTTTCGACTATTGTACTAACACAGACAACGGGAAAAATTTCAGGTAAGGTAGCGGATGCAAAATCTGGAGAACCTCTCATAGGTGCCAATGTCATGTTATCAGGTACAAGTATCGGAACTGCTGCCGATATTGACGGCAATTTTTTCATAATTAATATCCCGCCTGGATCCTATGAGGTGAAAGTCATGGTTATTGGTTATGAATCTATGACCGTTGAAGGGGTAAGGGTATCCGTCAACCGGACATCTCCTCTAGATATCAAATTGAACCAAGCTGTTATTGAAGGGGCAACCATTGTTGTTCACGCTGATAAAATATCGGTAAAAAAAGATCAAACCGCCACAATTAAAAACATTTCATCAGACGAAATAGATTTATTACCTGTTGAAGATGTTGGCGCTATAATCAACATGCAGGCAGGTGTTGTAGCCGGAAGTTTTCGCGGTGGACGAAGTACTGAAGTAACATATCTCATAGATGGCGTAAAAGTAGATGAAGGATTTGGTGGGACATCATCATTGGTGAACCTGGAACCGGGCTCCATCCGAGATCTCGAGATTATTACTGGAACGTTTAATGCTGAATATGGGAAAGCCATGAGTGGTGTGGTAAATCAAATAACAAAAATTGGTTCAAATAAAATTGAAGGATCAATCTCTTCAAATTATGCCAATTATGTCACACCTCATAACGACATATTCCTGGGTATTGATCAGCCTGAGCTCAACTCAAATAAAGATCTTAAAGTGCAGTTAAGTGGACCTGTTGTGAAAGATAAAGTCTACTTTTTTATGAATTACAGACAGCAGGAGAATCTCAATCATTTAAATGGTGTAAATTATTTTAATGTAGCAGATTCAAGTGATTTTTCAGCTGACGTTCCGGAAGCCTGGTATTCTGAACATTCAGGCGATCATGTAATGGAAGATTATTGTACAGATGAAAATAGTGTCGAAATATTAAACTGGCAAACAGGAGAGTCTATAACTGATCCTGATGTTTGCGCCTCATATGGAGTGTGTACACTGCAGTTTAGTGCATGTCTTGATGCCAATGGCGAAGTTATTGAACTTACTGATGACCAATTAAATTGTGAAGATTTTTTGTTTGGGACATTTGGTTTTGTAACTATTGGCCTTGGCGGCTGGGATGCTTTAGGTTGTTCATATGTCGAAGCAATAGTTAGTTCAGACCCTGAAACCTACGAAGGATTTATGCAGGCAGTATTTGTCCCGGATGGATATTCTATCCGCGAAAAAAATGAATCATACTCATCAATGAATAATGCTATCTATCGATCATTCATGGGTAAACTAAATTTCTTCCCGATGCCTAGCGTCAGAATGTCGCTTATGTACTCACTTAATGATAATGAATCACACTGGTATAGCCATTATTACAAATATAATCCTGATGCCAGATCAACAAATTTTAATATAAGTCACTTCTACACCTGGCATACAAATTATATGATTAATGAAGCCATGTTTGTAGATTTAAAATTATCCCGCATAGATCATCACCATGGATCATATATTTTCGAAGATCCGCAGGATAGTCGCTATGTATATGATTATTATACAAATAATGAATCAGGCTTCCTTCTTGGCGGTCAGGATAAAGGACATACAAGAAGAAATACCATTGATGATAATGCCAAGATTGATTTCACCTGGCAGGCAGGACATAAACACAGCATTAAAATGGGATTTGACTATCTAAAGCATAGAATTAAAAATAGATATTATACTATTCGCGATAGTTCTACTACTGATGAGGTATACACACCATATATCTTCACCGGAGAGGATATTCTCAGTACCTATAAAGAAGAATACAATGCTTCAGCATATGAAAAATCTGGATATATACAGGATAAGATGGAGTTTGATGAAATGGTGATCAATCTTGGTTTAAGATTTGATTATTTTGATCCAAATCGACTTGTCCCAACAGATTATCGAAATCCGAGAAATATGATCAATAATACGGATACCTCCCGTTATGTTTTTGCCGATGCTAAATATCAATGGAGCCCAAGACTGGGTATTGGATATCAGGTCGGAGATGCTGCCGTTCTTCATTTTAGTTATGGACATTTCTTTCAAATGCCGCCCCTTTATGCAATATACAGTAATTATGATTGGCTGATTCCAACAGGTGACTTTGAAACTATTCTTGGTAATCCAAATCTTAAAGCAGAAAAAACAATTACCTATGAAATAGGTTTATGGCAGAAATTGAATCTTAATATGGGATTTGAAGTAAACCTTTATTATCGTGATATTTATGAGCTACTCAGTACGAAGATAATTACCACCTACAATACAGTGAAATATGGTTTGTACACTAATAAGGATTATGGAAATGTTCGTGGTATGGAGGTGCAGTTTGATTACCGCAAAGATAATTTCACCCTGATGACTAACTATACCCTGCAATATACACGGGGGAATGCCGATAATCCGACGATGTCATACGACCGCGAAGGTGATCAGGTCGATCCAGTAAATAAATTGATCTCAATGAGCTGGGATCAAAGACATACTTTCAATGCAACTGCCGGTTATAATACTCATAATTATGGGCTCACACTAACCGGTTATTACAATTCTGGTACTCCATATACTTTCACTCCTGTTTCCACAAATCCATTGGCAAGTATTCACCTTTTACCAAACAATGATTACAAACCATCAAATTACAGTGTTGATTTGACTGGGTACTACAATATTAAACTAAATAATCAAATCTCCGGTAGAATCACCTTTTCAATATATAATGTATTTGACAGGTTAAACGAATACGGTGTAGATGGTCAAACCGGTCGCGCTTATACTGCAATAATACTTGATTATGAGAGAGCTGCTTTTCGAAGCAACTTTACAAACATTGAGGATTCCAGACAGGATCCAAGTTCTTATTCAACACCACGTTTAGTCAAAATAGGACTAGAAATAAACATCTGATATGAAAAATATAATAAAAAGCACATTAATACTTAGTACGATTCTGATTATCTCAGGATGGATTATTCCACAGGAAGCTTACGTTGGTCCAGATGATTTAGCAGCAGATCCTGCTGCCATTCGGGAGGCCCACATGGATGGGAATCGTGTTTTACTGTATTTTAAAAACACAACTCAACTGTCAAACTGGGCACCAGGTGGCTTGAATGATGTCTCCATCTGGCCAAATGACGGAACTGGAACCCGCATGGTTGATGGCATTGGTTTGCTAATTGGCGGAAAAACATATATCCTTGATGATTTGAATCCTGCAACTCTGGATACATTAGTTCTTGATGATTCAACAGCAATCAGCCTTGCTGAATACGTCCATGAAGTTTATTTCCTGCAAACACAATACAGGGAAGAAGTAGATCATGATGAGTTGAACAGCGTTGATTGGACATTCTATCCAGTATTTGGATATTTTAATCCAGGGCAGGATTATCCGGCTATGAGCGATGACCCCAATTCCTGGCCACTTGAAGGATGGCCCTCTACTGGTATTAATAAACAATGGGCTGGATTCTGGGATGGCCGTTTCGGAAAAGGTGTTACTTACGCCGACTTAGAAACTTATTTTGTTGTAAATGATGCCCAGGATCAGGAATACCTTCAAAATGAATGGAGATATGGTGGTTTTGACACAATCGAATTTTGTGGGGCTACTGACAGCTATGCCAATGTTGATAGCTGCAATTTTTACTGCGATGATTCCTGTGTTCCAACAACTGAGTTTGCCTATTATCCCCGATCGGGATATACTATCCAGCATGATGCATCATTTCAGGCAGGAGCACCATGGGGTGGATTGGGTGTCCGGGTAGAAGCAAGAGCCTTCCAATGGAATAATCCTCTGGTAAGAGATGCCCTTTTCTGGGAATATAATATTGCCAATATTTCTGATTATAATATCACCGAGACCTCCTTTGGATACTGGGTGGATAATGCCATCGGATCAGAAAATGCCGATGATGAAGTTGGATATTTTGACGATCAACTTGATTTATCATATTCATGGGATTTTGATGGTGTGGGATTTGCCGGTGCCACCCCCGGGATTATGGGATTTGCCTTTTTAGAAAGTCCTGGCAAGGGTTACGATAATCTGGATAACGATTTAGATGGCCTTATTGATGAAAGCCGGGATAATGACGCCGGTATTTTGATTTGTGCTACATGCGGGATTGATGATCTTGATAATTTCCTCTCATTCTATGATCTCCAGGAAAGTGACTTAAAAGAACATTGGTCTGGTGATGAAGATCAGGATTGGCGTGACAGTTACAGAGATGAAAATGGTGTTTGCAGTCAACTGTGGGATGATGTAGGATTAGATGGTATCGGACCCAATGACATCAATTACACTGAACCGGATGAAGGCGAATGTAATGGTCGACCTGACTATGTAGAAGGTGTAGGCGGTGAACCAAATTTTGCTGCCACTGATGTATCAGAATCTGATATGATTGGTTTAACAACATTTCAATTATTTAGAATTGATAGCCATGCTGAAAATAACACAACGAAGTGGTTTAAAAATGATGATGTAATGTGGAATATGCTCAGTGATACGGTGCGAATGCAATACACCGATGTCCCCTCAAATCTTGTTGAATTATTTGCCTCAGGTACTTTTGAGTTAAGTCAGGGAAAAACCGAACGCATATCTATGGCGGAATTACATTCATTTGATCCCATCACCGGCTCTCCAGGCGGACAGTCACAGAATGCCGTGGCATTATTCGAATTGAAACGTACAGTGCAGACAATTTATGAAACAGACTATCGATTTGCTCAACCACCAACAGCCCCAACATTAACTGCTGAAGCCGGAGATGGCCAGGTAATTCTTACTTGGGGTAATATCTCAGAATTCTCACGAGATCCCTTTCTTCCAGATTCTCTTCAGCTTGACTTTGAGGGATACAAGATTTATCGTTCCACCGATAAATATCTAAGAGATGCACAGATCATTACTGATGGATTTGGAAATCCAATGTTCTTTCAGCCAATATTCCAATGTGATAAAGAAGATGGTATTACCGGTTTTGCTGACTGGGCACCCGTTTTTGGTACCTCATACTACCTGGGAGATGATAGAGGAATTCAGCATAGTTTTATTGATACAGAAGTGCAAAATGGCAGGACATATTATTATGCTATTGTTGCCTACGATTATGGTTTAGAACCGGATAATAACATGACATCCGGCATCCCACCATCAGAAAATAATGCAGTTATCGAACTGGATGAAAACGAATATGTCTTAACGACTGGACCCAATGTCGCCATTGTAGTTCCAATGGCCGCTAGTGCCGGATATGTTTTTCCTGAACTGGAAATTGAACCATCCAATCTGCTGGGAACTGGTCTTATCGAAGCATCCGTTTTTGCTCCAGGAGCGCTGGTTGATGGTGGAGAATATGTTGTCACATTTATGAATGAAACAGATGGTGAGAACTATGTCACAGCATCCGGAATAAAGGTCCTAAAAACTCTTGATGATCCGATTGTTTGGTGTGAATCTGACATAAGCTGTGATGAATATAACTCATCATCCGAGTGTTTTACTGAAGAAGGATGCAGCTGGGATGATCAGGAACAATTTGGAACATTGGAAGCAATATCTGCAATTTTTGGCTATGAACTTAATTTCACCTTTGCTGACGAATCTACCGCATCTGGAAAATATGTCTCATTCGCCGATAAATTAGAGATATTATTAAAAGAGCCAGAGAATAATTTCTGTACGAAATTAAATTTTGATTCAAACGATAACACAAGTTATGTTGGAAACTGGTATTTAACATCAGCACTGGAATTTGATAATCCCGAATGCGTTGGAGTCAGTGGTGTTCAAAATAATGACCTAGATTTCAGTACGCAAATATGGGATGACAATACATTCAACTTTGTCTCTTACAGCTGTTTGGCAGTGTCTGCTTGTGATAATATTACGGTGGAAAACGAATGCGTAAACTCAGCTGGCTGCACATGGGAAGTGGAGACTCTTGAACTTATATATGATGAAAAACCACCAACGGAATTAGAAAATGTTCATGACTATAGAAATGATAACCTGGTTCTTGAAGAAGTTGAAAACGAAGCAGGATTTCTCTATGATTACTGGACATTGAATACCGATCAACCCGTAATTACAGATGTCTTTGATGGTATACAATTGACAATATCAGGGAATGTTGATACTGCCAGAATACAATCTGAATATTGGGAAACTGAAGCAAATGCTGGTCAGGGGATTTTATTTGTTAACTATAATTCAAGATTATCCAAAATTGAACCCTGGGACTATGAAATAATCTTCACCGGTATCGATGGTGTTTATCAAAGCAATGTCCCATATCCTGCAAATGTTACTGATGAAAATGGCATTCCTATTTTGGATGTCCAAAACTTATACCTAAATGAAAGTTTTGACTTTTATATTTACAATTCTACCACCCAGGATACTATGGCTATGCTGGCTTATGATTCAAACAACGATGGAACCTTTGATTTAGTTGGTGACAAAATTCTTGTTGGAAGAACAGGTCCATATTTTTATCAGGGTGCCTTAGTTGACAATATTTGGCAGCAGACAAACTTTACTCTATCGTTTTTTGAAAATCCAAATGATGAAGTTGAAAACTATCCCGAACCTGGTGACAAATATGCCATAATTCATGCACGTCCATTCATGGAATCGGACTCACTGTGGATATATGCACAGGCACCGGATACTGTCAGTGTCTCTGAACATGATTTGATGATGGAGAATATTAAGGTTGTTCCAAATCCATATGTCTGTACAAATGTAATGGAGCAGGCCATATTCAATACTGGATATAATCAGAGACGAAAATTGGCATTTACCCATCTTCCTTCTAAATGCACAATCCATATTTATACGGTTAGCGGGGTGCTTGTAGATAAAATCCAAGTCGACAATGGTATGGACGAAGGCAGTATTCACTGGGATTTACAGACCAATGAAGGATTGGAAGTTGCAGCAGGAATGTATATCTACCATGTGAAATCAGGCATCACAGGTAAAGAAAAACTTGGCAAATTTGCGGTTATCAAATAATATGAATAACAATAATATGAAAATTAAAGCTATGACTCGACGTGTAATTATCTTCTCTCTGTTCGCATGTTTCTTGTTTGGTGTAAACAGGAATGGAACAACAACTGCTAATTTTCTGGAAATCGATATTGGCAGTCCAGGAACTGCTATGGGCGGTGCTTACGTCAGCGTCGTTGACGATGTGTCTTCAGTATTCTGGAATCCAGCAGGACTCACCGGTATCACAGGTAACGAAGTGATGTTCATCTATCAGCCATGGATATTGGATATCAGTCATGTATTTATCGGTGCCGCCTTTAATGCGCCCAATATAGGTACCTTTGCTGCAAGCCTGACACTGATGAATTATGGCGATGAACAAGTGACATCGATAAGTGCCCCTGATGGCACGGGTGAATTATATTCAACAAATGAATATGCCATGTCATTCTCGTTTGGTCGAAAAATTGTCAATTGGTTTTCATTTGGTGCCACCGGAAAAGTGATATCATCAAATATCTGGCATACCAAAGCGACAGCCGCCGCCGTTGATCTCGGAGTCATTATCAATACAAATTTTTTGGTTCCAAATGAGAATCGGCAAAAAGGACTCAAAATTGGTATGAGCATCTCAAACTACGGATCCAGAATGAGATATGATGGAATGGATCTGTTGAATCCAATCGATATCTCTGATGATTATGGTAATTTTGAGAACGTACCTGGTATTTTTAGAACCGAAGAATGGGAATTGCCGCTTATTTTCAGAATTGGATTTTCTTTTCATCCCATCGCTACACATAATCAGAATTTGGTCATTGCCATGGATGCCCTACATCCAAATAACAATAGTGAATCCATCAATATTGGTGCCGAATATGAATTCATCCAGCATGGTTTTGTCAGCTATTTCGTTCGTGGTGGCTATAAAGGCAAAAACATGGTTGACTCTGAATATGGAGCCACATTTGGTGGTGGAATCAAAATGAAAATCGCCGGTAACCAAAATATCAAGATTGATTACTGCTATAAAACTATTGGTCGTTTAGGAGATGTTCACCTTTACACCATTGGGTTTGAATTTTAAATTTTGTTTGTTGTCTGAAAAATAATATCAATTTGTCCCGGTTGGGGCAAATTGATATTATTAGATTTACTAATTTATATATATGCTACAGATCAGAAAAATATTAACGATTTGTATTGCCCTGTTTTCAATTTGGGCCTGTTCAGATAGCAATAAAAATAAGCAAGAGTATCAATCTATGCCTTTGGGAAAAATATTGGCACAGGTTGGAGACAGGATTATTACTGTCGATGAATTTATCCGGCGCGCCGAATATACCGTCAGACCACCATATTGTCACGATGACAGCCCTATTCATAAAAAAATTATACTCAACTCCCTCATAGCTGAAAAACTCATGATGATGGATTTAGACAGCCATGAAACCGATCAAAATTTCACCGATTACCTAATTGGTCGAAAAGAACAGAAAATGAGAGATTTACTTTACAAAAATGAGGGATATGATAAAGCAGTTATACATGATACTCTGGTTGTAAAAATGTCCCAATGGGCAATGAGAAATTATAAGATTCATTATTTCGCCTATGAAGACAGCGGTATTTCTGATGGTATTTTGAAAATGGTTCAGGATGGACTCAGTTTTAATGAAATTTACAACGGTCTTTTTAAGCTTGATTCTATTCCAATCCGCAATGTTGATTATTTCCAGGAATTGGATCCGACAATCACAACCACTCTCTTTACAAAAGAACTTCAAAAAGATGAAATCGTTGGACCCATAAAAACCCAGGATGGGCGTTATCTTCTCATGCAGATAATAGGTTGGACATCAACAATACCTATAACGGAACCTGATCAAAAATCCCTCGCAAGTCGAGTAGGGGAAAAGCTAAAAAGCGATTATGCGAACCTACATTACACAAAATATGTCCACAAGATAATGAAGGGTAAATCGATGAGGCTAAATGCCGATGCTTTTAATGAGTTTTCAAATTTGATTGAAAAACGATATCGTGCAACCCGGGAAAACCAGGAAGAAACTGCCGAAATGATGATGTGGCAGAATGAAATCACCGCTGATTTTCCAGATGAGAAACCTGTTATATCATTCTCGTCAAACAGGTCGGTACTTGAATTCGATGGCCAGAACTGGAATGTAAAGGATCTTGAAGGACTGATAAAAACGCATCCATTGGTATTTCGGAAAAAGAATATCGCCGCCGGAGAATTTCCTCAGCAGCTTAAATTTGCAATCGCAGATCTTTTCAGAGATCATTTTCTTACTTTGGAAGCATATAAGAAAAATCTTGATAAGGATATCAATGTTATACAGGATCAGCAGATGTGGTCAGACAGTTATAAGTCAATCATTAGAAGAAATCAGCTATTAAATAGAAGTGATTTTGATAATACTCCTGACAAAAGTTACTTGAATATAATAAACGAATCTTTGAACCCATTTGTAAATTCCCTTCAGCAAAAATATAGTGATTCTGTAATAATAAATTTCAAAGAATTTGACAAATTGCGGTTGACAAATATTGATATGTTTGCAATTTCTGAGAATGTTCCATATCCGGTAATTGTCCCTGATTTTCCCCTGTTGACCACAGACCATAATATTGATTATGGAAAAATATTAGAGGAGAAATAATGCAATTAAAATTCAGTTGCATTACATTTCTGTCATCCCTGTTGAATGGTATGGATCAATCAAAATGAATAGGATAACTCATTCAAATATTATTCTTTTGAAGCATATCGGAAAATTGCTGATTATCATAACATTCCTATCCTGTCTCTTTTCAAAAGATTATAAAGGTGCAGAATTAAGAACCATCACCTCATATACTTATGGCCGCTTTGAGGTCCGTATGCAATCTGCAGCCGGTAGCGGTATGCTATCATCATTTTTTACCTATCATGATGCTGGCATAGCCTGGAACGAGATCGATCTGGAAATCCTCGGTCAGTACGGTGATGAGGTTCAGTTTAATGTTATTACACCAGGTCAGGTAAATCATGTCCATGAAAGCCCCACCAGTTTTAATCCTCATTTAGAATTTCATACCTATGCCTTCGAATGGACGCCAACATATGTGGCATGGTTTATTGATGGTCTGGAAGTATATCGGGATCAGGGATCTCATATCCAGCAACTCGATTTAGCTCAGAAAATTATGATGAATATGTGGATTCCAGATTATCCCAGTTGGGTCGGGAATTGGAATGATGATATACTGCCTCTATATGCCTATTATGATTGGGTGAAATATTATTCTTTTACACCGGGGAGTGGTGATTCAGGATCGAATAATAATTTTACCTTTCAATGGGTTGATAATTTTGATAATTGGGATCAGGACCGCTGGCAGAAAGCTACTCACACCTGGTGGGGTAATAATTGTGATTTCACACCGACAAATGTGGTGTTCCAGGAAGGTTATATGATACTGTGCCTTACTGATAATTATAATCTCGGTTTTTCTGGTGAAATACCAAATGATGATACATATTTAAAAACCGTTGGACCCGATATACTCGATATGAATGATAATCCAATTCTGTTACGGGGGCTTGGTTTGGGCGGCTGGTTGGTTCCTGAGGGTTATATGCTGCACATTCCAGGGTATGGTTCACCTACTGAGATACGAAATATGATTACCAATTTAGTTGGAAGTTCAATGACAGAAACATTCTATGAGCTCTATGAGCAGAATTATGTCACCGCCGCTGATATCCAGCAAATTTCTGAATGGGGATTTAACTCTATCCGTCTGCCATTTCATTATGAAAAACTATCTCCAGCACCAGGCGAGTATCTTGAAAGTGGTTTTGCCCAGATTGACAGTTTACTCAATTGGTGTGAGGCAAATCAACTGTACTTGATATTAGATATGCACTGCGCCCCTGGTGGACAGAACCACCTGAATATAAGCGATAGCAATGGTGAAGCGCTCTTGTGGTCAAATGACGAATATCAAGCTCATACCGTTGAAATTTGGCAAACTATTGCCGAACGTTATGTGTATGAAAAGTGGATTGGTGGATATGATCTGATAAATGAACCGGTTCTCCCGGATGGATATAATAATTTTCATCTGCGTAATCTCTATGTTGAAATTACCAATGCAATTCGTCAGGTAGATCTCAATCATATCATCTTTATTGAAGGTAATTGGTTTGCAACCGATTTTGGATTACTTTCACCGCCGTTTGATGATAATATGGTGTATTCATTCCATAAATATTGGAATTCTACTGACACAGGTTCAATATCAAATTACCTGTCATTGAGGGATGCCTATGATGTTCCACTCTGGCTTGGTGAAACAGGTGAAAACTCAAATCATTGGGGTGCAGAAGTGATTCAGATGGTGGAGTCAGAAAATATTGGTTGGAATTGGTGGACGCATAAAAAACTGGACACTACTACGAGTCCATTATCTGTAGAGATCCCAGAATATTTTCAAGATATACTCGATTATTGGAATGATGAGGGTTCACAGCCTCCTACATATCAGGCATTTTCAGGATTAATGCAGCTGGCTGAAAATATTTCCATAGAAAACTGCCAGTTTCGACCCGATATCATTGAAGTATTGTTCAATGAATCATTCCAGGAAGATAATATCCCGTTTGCAGAAAATGTCATTCCAGGGATTATCCCAGCAATCAATTATGACATGGGAATGAATAATATTAGCTACCACGATGATGATTATATGATCAGCAACGGAGATAATAGTCAGTCCTGGAATAGTGGACATAAATATAGAAATGATGGTGTGGATATAGAGATCTGTACAGATGATGGTCAAATTGAATATAATATTGGCTGGACTGAAGACGATGAATGGCTGGAGTATACTGTTGATATCGCTCAAACCGGAAACTATGTTGTTAATTTTTCTGTGGCCGGGTTTGGAGGTGGTTGGTTTCATCTAAAACTTGATGATGAAGTACTATTTATGCCCACATCTGTGCCAGATACCGATGGCTGGCAGAATTGGCAGAGCCTGATGGTGGATTTTGTTTATCTTATCGAGGGGACACATATTCTCCAGCTTTATTTTAGTCAGGGCGGGTTTAATATTAAATCAATGGAATTCTTTAATCAGGGTTTACCGGGAGATGTAAATAATGATCAGATAATTGATATTGTCGATATTGTCATGGTTGTTGATATCATTTTCAACGGTACAATAAATAATTATCAATTGTGGGCAGCAGATATTTATGTTGATTCAAACATCGATATCCTTGATATTGTTAATATAGTAGATGAAATATTGAATTGATTTTAACCATTTAAATAAATAATCATAACGTGTTACACTTAAATACATCTTGTCGAAGGATAATTAGATTTAAATTTAGGGCAATGCAGAATTGATTAATGGCTTAAATGATTAGTGAAATATACATATATGAAAATGCCCATAACTTTAAAATTTAAAATGATTATTAAGCAAGTTTACGATTTATGAAAAGCAGATTTATCACGATTTCCCTTTTGGTTTTGATTTTAATAATTATATTTATTCCGTATAAATTTAATTATAATATTGAACTTAAAGCCCAGATTATGCCTCTACAACAATGGATTGTTGCTAAATCCACCAATGGAACTATTATAAGTTGCCTAAATGATAATTACAGCGGGATTACCAGTAGTTTGAATCTGATTAGTCCGGATCGAGGAGATCGGGTTTCATTTGAATTATCAAATAATATTGGCGAAAATGATTGGATTCCAAAGAATTATCAAATAGGGTTAGTTACTTCCAATGAGTGGTCAAAAGAGCTGGCGGAGTTAAACGGTGAGCTCAATATATCCCGCACAAACCTTATAAATTTAAAAAGTGGTGAGAAACAACCAGTCATAAAAGAGTTGGAATTACAGCTTGATTACTATTCAAGTGTTGGCAGGCAGCAGGCTATCATTCTGGACAGGACCAAGACTCTATTTGAAAACAATTTGATTTCAACTGAAAATTTCGAAATTGAAAGCAGCCGGTTCGAACTGGATAATATCAATATCAGTATTGCCAAAGCCCAATTAGAAATTGCCAAAACAGGTGCCAAACCGGAACTATATGCAGTCGAAACAGCAAAAATTGAGGCACTTCAATCAATTATTGAAACACTAAAAGTTCGTTCAGAAGGTATGAGTATTTTGACGCCAATTTCTGGTGTGAAATACAACTCTTTGTCACCGGATACATTATTCCAGATCATGGATAATTCCCAGGTTGTTGCAGTCATTCCATTATCATTGGTAGAGTTCTCTATATTGAGAGAATATGAGCAATTTGATATTGAAGTATCAGGTGGAATAAACTCCTATAACGTAAACGAGTACAGGTTTGACAAAACCATAAGAACCATTGCCAATCGACAGGTAATGCTTCTTTTTTGTAAATTTGAAAATACAGATATGAGTCTAATCTCTGGAATGGTAGTCAACTGTACTATAAAATGTGATCCTGAAAAACCAGTAACTCACTTACTGAGATACCTCAAGTAACATAATGAGACAGGAATACAAATATCTGGTCTCAGATGATAAAATCCCCTTTTTGAGGGAAGCAATACGACCACATGTTATACCAGACGATCATGTGGATATCGGACATGCAGAAGATTATACAGTACGAAGTATTTATTACGATGACTCGCATATGACGCAGTATCATAAAAAACTTTCAGGTGATCGGAATCGAAAAAAGTATCGGATTCGTGGTTATAATGAATATGATGAAAACAATATTGTTTTTCTTGAAATTAAGCGAAAACATGATTTATCAATTTTAAAAAATCGTGCCCCTGTCTATTTCAAAAATATCTATGATCTTCTAATTACCGGTAACATTGCTGAATTTATGCGGGCCAGACCCGATTTTCCGGATGCAGAAAATAATGCACTTCGTTTTTTATATAATTATTACAAACTCCATCTCGTCCCGGTTGTAAAAGTTATCTATGATAGAGAAGCTTACCTGTTTAAATTTGATCATTCAGGAAGAGTAACTTTTGACAAAAATTTACGTGGCAGTATTTATCCACAATTAAAAAATTTGTATCAGGATCAAAAGATAAAATATGCCTTCAGAGACCAGTTTATTTTAGAGATCAAATCAAATTATGGATTTCCAGAATGGGCGGTTCCCATTATTGCTGAATTAGGAGTTAAAAGACAGGCACTATCAAAATTTACCATCTGTATTGATATGAATAAATCAGCAATTAGGCGCTTCTCAACAAATGAGACTATCGCTCATTCAAAACACGAATATTTTTTTATAAATGACTAAACAGAAAACACAAAAATAATATGCTCTTAAAAGATTTACAAAGTGTATTCAATTTTTCGATTACCTCCGGTCAGGTATTTTCAAATCTTATTGTTTCTCTCATTTGCGGACTGGCAATCTCCTTGTTTTATCGATGGACATACCGCGGTCCAAATTATTCCAGATCATTTGTAAATTCATTAATCATCCTGTCAATGATAACCAGTATTGTGATTGTAGTTATTGGAAATAACCTGGCGAGGGCTTTTGGTTTGGTTGGCGCCATGTCAATTATCAGGTTTAGAACCCCTATCAAGGATGCCCATGATATAGTCTTCATTTTCTTTGCACTTACAGTTGGACTCGCTGCCGGTGTTGGATTATATAAGGTAGCAATTACGGGGACATTATTTGTCGGATTTGTAATGCTGCTCCTGAACACCTTTAATTATGGGACTTATCGCAGGAAAGAATATCTATTGCAATTTTCTTATAAAGTAGAATCTGGTGAGGATCCACCGTATTTGGCAGTTCTAAAAAAATACTGCAAAGAACATAAGTTGATTAATGTCCGATCCATGGGTTCAAAAAAATTGATTGAATTATCATTTTATATTGGCTTAAAGGATGAATTGAAGGGAAATCGATTTGTCGAGGAATTCAATAATCTGGCGAATATCCAAAACGTCAATCTATTTTTCGATAGCGATCACGAAGTTTAGACCTGCTGCATAATCCCCGAAAATAATCCTGTCAAAATTCTCTGACTTGGAAAATTATAACAGCTTTTAAACAACAAGCCTGTTCTAACTACGTCAAATAATTTGTGCTTTCTCAAGTGTAACCATGATCTCATTGGTACATTGATCCACTGTCATAATATCGGTTTCAACGATAATCTCAGGATGCTCAGGTGACTCATAGGGCGATGATACACCTGTAAATTCAGATATTTCACCACTTTCGGCCTTGCGGTATAATCCTTTTGGATCCCGTCGTTTACAAACATCCAGATCACATTTGACATAGGTTTCAAAAAAACTGGGCGATGGCAAAATCGATCGGGCAAACTGTCTATCCTTATCAAATGGAGAAATAAAAGTACAGACGACAATATTTCCCTGCTGGAAGAATAACTTGGCTGTTTCACTGACCCGGCGAATATTCTCAGTTCTATCTGCATCTGAAAAACCCAAATCACCGCAGAGTCCATGTCTGACATTATCACCATCCAAAAGCATGACCTGGCAATTCTTTTCAAATAATTTCTCTACCAAGGCTCGTGCGATGGTTGATTTTCCTGATCCGGAGTATCCTGTCAACCAGATGACGGCTGCTTTATGACTATTGAATTCCTCCCATTTTCTATGGGAGATCATATCCCCCTGCCAGGTGACATTTGTAGATTTCCGGGTAAGGTTGATCATATTGGAAATGTCATCAACTTGACGAGTCCGGTCACGAATCATGCCTGCTGCAACGGTCTGGTTGGTCACGGCATCAATGAGAATAAAACTGCCAGTTGCCTGATTGATGTTATAAGGATCAAAAAATATGGCCCTGGCAGTAGTAATGTTTATTCTGGCAATTTCGTTTAACGATAATGTCTTTACCTGCTCACGGTGCAAAGTATTTACATCAACTTTATAAGTGATTTCAGATATAAACGCCTTTACCGTTTGAGTAGTATGTTTGAGGAAGTATGAACCCTTCAGCTTCATGGGTTTCTCATCCATCCAGCAGATCATCGCATCAAATTCAGTTGCCGTTCGTGGTAGATTGCCCGATCGTACAATCATGTCGCCACGACTTATATCAATTTCATCTTCAAGTGTTAGTGTCACAGACTGACCGTTGAATGCTTCGGATAATTGACCATCATAAGTCTCTATTGAGTGGACTCGACTGGTTTTCCCGGAAGGAAGAACAGCGACTTTTTCTCCCGGAGTGATTGTACCGGAAACAACTGTACCGGCATATCCGCGAAAGTTGAGATTAGGGCGAATGACGTACTGGACGGGAAACCGGAAATCAATAAGATTTTTATCGCCTGAAACTACAACAGTTTCAAGTTTGTGTAATAAAGTGTGCCCATTATACCAGCTCATATTTTCACTGCGTGTGGTTACATTATCACCATCCAGAGCAGAGACAGGAATAAAAGATATATCATGGATTTGGAGCTTCCTGGAAAAATCAGAATATTCACGGACAATATCGTCATAAACCTGTTGGTCATAGTTTACCAGATCCATCTTATTTACTGCAACAATCATATGTGGGATCTGCAACAAAGAGACAAGAAAACCATGCCGTCTGGATTGGGTGAGAACTCCTTTTCGTGCATCAATGAGAATAATGGCCAATTGAGCATTGGAGGCACCTGTGACCATATTTCTTGTATATTGCTCATGACCCGGAGTATCTGATATGATAAATTTTCGATTGTCAGTTTCAAAATATCGATATGCCACATCGATGGTGATGCCCTGTTCACGTTCAGATGCCAGACCATCAAGTAATAGCGAAAGATCTACTTTCTCATCTCCACGCTTTTCTGACGTGGTGGCAATAGCGCTGTATTGATCTTCAAAAATACAATTGGTCTCATAAAGCAGACGACCAATGAGGGTGGATTTTCCGTCATCCACACTGCCAGTGGTGGTAAATCGAAGAAGGGACTTGTCGACATTTGAGTCTCGTATATCCACTAAAAATATCCTTCTTTCTTTTTCTGCTCCATGGATGAATCACTGGTCATATCAATAATACGATTTTCGCGTTCAGATCTATTTGCGTCACGGACTTCGGTAATGATGCCGTCAATTTCTGTTGTAGACGATTTAATCGCCCCTGTGCATGGAATACACCCGAGACTTCGATATCGGCAATCCACCTCAAAGGCATCCGCTTCAGATAATCCTGCTACATTGTCGGGATCTACCGTTTTGAGAAATTCAAAAGGAATGAGAATGCCATTCTTTTCCACCACTTTTCTCTTTTGGGAATAATATAAAGGTACGATAGGAATCTCTTCGTTTTTAATATACTGCCACACATCATACTCAGTCCAATTTGAGATAGGAAACACTCTGACATTTTCATTATCTTCGATATTGGAATTATATATATTCCACAGTTCAGGGCGCTGATTTTTTGGATTCCACTGACCAAATGAATCCCGCACTGAATAAACACGTTCTTTGGCGCGTGATTTTTCCTCATCTCGCCGGGCACCACCAAATGCAGCATCAAATCCATGTTTGTTTAGGGCATCCAGCAGACCCTGGGTTTTTAGATATCGGCAGCATTTATCAGGTCCCAATGTAAAAGGATGAGCTTTATTATTGATCCATTCATCATTTTGCTCAATGATGAGACGAGCGCCAATCTCTTTTACAAACCGATCGCGGAATTCATACATCTCAGGGAATTTATAGCCAGTGTCAATATGCATCAATGGGAAAGGAAACTTACCGGGGTGAAATGCCTTTTGTGCCAGTCTGATCATGACAGCAGAGTCTTTGCCAACGCTGTATAACATGACAGGATTTTTGAATTCAGCTGCCACTTCCCGTATGATATGGATGGATTCATTCTCCAGCTGTTTTAGTTGTGTCAATCGATATGAAGTCATTTATATTCCAGAATTATTCTGATTAATTGTTTATTTATAGATATCAAACCTGGTTTTGCAGGACGCGAAATTTACTGTGATTGGCTCTTTATAGAATTGAAAAAAATCATTTAAAATATAATTCTCTATCCAAATCCGATATGATATTCTCTTACTAATTTGTCCCCCGTTGGTGGGGGACAGTTAGATTGAAAGCAGCTATAAAGAGAAAAACAAAATGGTTATATGGAATTCCCATAAGAATTATCCCCCGCCAGCGGGGGATAAATACATTTATGGCAGACAGGAGGCAGCGGGGGGGGAAGGCAGATTGCAAGCACCTAGAAAGATTAAAAACGATAATAAAGTTATTCTCTATCCAAATTCTCAGACTTATTTCAAATAATCATAATTCCATTTTTTAATAAATAACGTAAACGCTTTAACTTTTTAAATCCGGACACACTGTTCAATAATGAACATAAATATATTTTCATGAAAACTGATAAATATCTGTGTTTATGAATGTTACGTATGGGCACATTATTTGCAATTAGATGTTCATGGACAGAGAACTTGATAACACAATCATAATTAAAGAACGAATATTCTCATCACTGCGTATTGTAATTATTATAGTGATCATCATTGCCGGTCTCATTTCTCTGAAATATCTATTATCCACAGAACTGAAACAATCACGACTTCGAACTGCTATAGCTGAAAACGGCTCCATTGCTGATGCCATAACTGCTACAGGATTTATCCTCCCCGAATTTGAACATATACTGACCAGTCCTATCCGGACAAAAATTGACAGTATATATTTTGTGCCAGGTGATATGGTTCATGATGGCGATACCATTTTAAAATTGAATCAGGATCTTCTCAATCTGAAATATGAACAACAGCTTGAAGAAATGAAATTGTTGGAAAATAAAAGACATCAGCTTGAACTATCAATGAATCAGAATCTGATAAATCTTGAAACCGATTATGAAATCAAGATTCTTACAATAAAAGCGACAGAATCAAAATTAATACAGGTAGAGCGCTTACATGAAATCGGGGCAGCATTAAAGTCAAATGTCGATCAGGTAAATCTTCAGCTTGAGATATCACAAATCGAACTATCACAATTGAAACATCAAATTGACAATCAAGCCGAAATCTACCAGGCAGATCTACTTGAAGTCGAATTGCAAATTCAAATAATTGAAAGTAAAATAAAAGAACAAAAAAGACTGCTCGACCTGGCAGCTGCAAAAACTAATTGGAATGGAGTACTATCCTGGATAAAAGACGATGTGGGATCTACTGTAAATGCCGGAGAAATAATTGCCAGAATATCCAATCTTGAAACATTCAAAGTTGAAGGAAAAATCTCAGATATCCACAGTCAAAATATTTTCAAAAATATGTCAGTAATTGTGAAAATATCAGATAAAAATCTATCAGGAAGAATCCATAGTATCGAACCGATTATAAATAACGGAATTATCACATTTTCTGTGGAGCTCAATGACAAGAGTTTTGGTGGTTTAAGGTCCAATCAGAAAGTTGACATAATGGTGATAACATCAGAAAAGAACAATGTTGTACGAGTGAAAAATGGACCATTTATTAATGGACAGGGAAGAAGCTATGCATTTGTCATTGAGGACAATATGGCTGTTCGACGTGACATTATTGTCGGTGCTGTTAATCTGGACTGGCTTGAGATCATCCAGGGAATAGAAGTAGGGGAGGCTGTTATTATCTCCGATATGGACGAGTATAAACATCATGAAGAATTAAAAATTAAAAATGATAATTGAATCACTAAAGGAGCAAAGATGATCAGGCTTTCAACAATTGAGAAAGTTTACCGTACCGCAAAAATTGAAACCATTGCCTTAAAAGATGTAAATCTTCATATCAAACGCGGTGAATTTTTGTCTATAATGGGTCCGTCAGGATGTGGGAAAAGTACTATGTTAAATATAATGGGTTTACTTGATCAGCCATCTCAGGGCGTTGTTGAAATCGATAGCGAACATGTGGCAAAATTCAGTGATCGAAAATTGGCTCGTTTACGAAATGCTATGATTGGTTTTGTTTTTCAGAGTTATCATCTGATAAATGATTTGAGTGTTGTTGATAATGTTGAAATCCCCTTGCTCTATAGAAGTATGTCTGGCTCCTCGAGACGAAAATTAGCCTTGGAAGCACTTGATAAAGTTGGTTTGAATGCCCGGACACGCCATTTCCCATCACAATTATCCGGTGGACAACGACAAAGGGTAGCAATTGCCAGGGCGATTGTTGGGTCCCCTCAAATTATTCTTGCCGATGAACCAACCGGAAATCTGGATAGTGTAATGGGCGCTGAAATCATGGATATCCTCAATAAATTGAACCAGGAAGAGCAAACGACAATTGTCATGGTCACCCATGATGAAATTCTCGCCAGCCAAACTCAACGGATTATCCGTCTCTTTGATGGCAGCCAGGTTAATTAGAGAAATTTATGTTAATTAATTATCTGAAAATTGCCATTAAGGTCCTGTTAAGACATAAGCTCTTTACATTTATCAGCCTATTTGGTATAAGTCTCACATTGTTGATCCTCATAATGGTTACGTCACTATTGGATCATACATTTGGATCTCAACCGCCAGAATTGAAACTGGATAGAACTCTTTCTATTACTATGGGTTTATTAACATCAAAAGATGGCGGACAATCTAATGGTCCCGTAATGAGTCCATATTTTTTAAAAAAATATGTAAAATCCCTAAAAACACCTGAAGTCGTATCAATGTCTTCATTCCACAATCGCGTTATCACCTATAAAAATAGAACAAAATTCAGGTTGGATATAAAATATACCGATAGTGAATTTTTTGAGATATTAGATTTCAATTTTCTTGAAGGAAATCCATACAGCCTGAATGATGTGTCATCAAGAAGGAATGTGATTGTGATCAATCAAAATACCAGAGAACAATATTTTGATGGCGAGGAAGCAATAGGAAATACGATGGAAGTGGAAGGTGAAAAGTTTAGAGTTATTGGTGTTGTCGAAAATTGTTCAATTTTACGAATAATGCCATATGCCGACGTCTGGCTTCCACTGACATTTTCAAAAACTCCGCTGGATGAAGTGACCTTAATTGGTGGATTCCCCGGATGGTTTGCCATGATGCTTGCAACTGATGAATCTGATATCCCTGCTATAAAAAAAGAATTTCAGAACCAACTTGCCCTGGTGGAATATCCTGATGATAAATGGGTAGAAATTAAAACCGCCGCCAGCACCTATGCTGAGGCCTTCTCGCGAAATTTAAGATTATCTGAAGAAGGAAATGCAAAACCCTTGTTGATAATACTGTTTATCCTCATGATTCTATTCATGCTGCTGCCAACGATCAATTTGGTAAATATTAACTTGAGCAGGATAATGGAAAGATCATCTGAAATTGGTGTACGCAAAGCATTTGGTGCCTCCAGTCTGACCCTTGTAGGACAATTTGTGGTTGAAAATGTTATTATAACATTAATTGGCGGTGCAATTGCCTTAATTCTTGCCATTGGCATCTTGGAGATAATCAACAGCAGCTCATTGATCCCCTATGTGAATTTTTCGCTTAATTACCGGATATTTTTTAACAGCTTGGTTATATGTTTGTTTTTTGGACTTTTTTCAGGGGTGTATCCGGCATTTAAAATGTCTCGCCTCCAACCAGTTGATGCCTTGAGAGGAGAAAGCTCATGATCCGCCAAATGTTTAAATTGATCTGGAATAGAAAGAAAAGAAATTTGCTGATGATCTTAGGGATATCAATTTCATTTTTTGTCCTTTTTATTGTCTCATCGATTATTAATTATAATATCACCAATTATTTCAAACCACTTGGTTACGAATATGAGGATGTTTGGTATTTGACTTTGGATTGGAAAAGCTCAGATTCCCTGCAGATTGAATCTACCCTTGCCCAGATAGAAAATGCCCTGAAGACTTATCCTGAAATAGAAGAATTCAGTTATTGCCGATCTTTATTATTTACGCCAATGGCTTCAAATAACACATTCTATCATCTTGGTGATCATAATTCAAGAATTGAACGGATGTATGCCGGCGATCAACTGCCAGATGTCCTTGGTATCGATATATTACAGGGGAGATGGTTTGATGAAAGGGATAATGTCGAACATGATACTCCAATTGTCATAACTCAATTATTGGCTGATGAATTTTTTCTAAATGAAAATCCGATTGGAAAAAAACTCACTGATGGTCAAGGAGAGAAATTTTACAAAGTAATTGGTCTTATTGGAGAATTTAGAAATGGCGGTGAACTGACAGGATCAAAGCGCGCCAGTTTTGAGAGATTTAGCCTTAACAGCGAACCAGGATTAAAAAGAATATTAAGCGATAAAATGTTGTTTAGAATATTGATGAAGATGAGGTCCGGATCTGATTCAGGAGTTGAAGAAAAAATACTTATGCATACCTCTGCAATAGCCAAAGAATGGACGATCAAATCAAATCGTCTTGAGGATGCCCGTAGTTCAGCCAGGAAACAATCTTTGATTATACCGGTGATTATTGGTGTGATATGTGCTTTTCTCCTGATAAATGTCGCCTTGGGTCTTTTTGGAGTGATTTGGTATAATACCCATCGTCGAAAAGCAGAGATTGGTTTACGCCGGGCTATGGGTGCCCATCGAAGTCTTATTTATATCCAGATTATGGGTGAAGCCCTTGTTCTATCATTATTTGGAATTTTCATCGGCGGTTTTTTTGCAATTCAGTTTCCAGTTTTAAAGGTGATTCCATTTATTAGTGATATGGTGTATTATATGTCATTTATCTTATCCGTTGCTGTTATTCTATTGTTGACGGTAGTGTGTGCCCTTTATCCAAGTCGATTGGCAACTCATATTCAGCCGGCATTGGCATTGCACGAAGAAGGATAATTAGAATTTCACTTATATTTTGAATAAAGATCAATTTTAAGTAACCGTCAATTTTTTGATTACATCTAAATTATGGAAATGAATTCAATATTAATTATCGATGATGATCTGGCGGTAAGAACATCGCTAAAATTACTTTTTCGGGAAAACGGATTTCACACTACTGATGCAGATGATCCGGAAAGTGCAAAAAATAGTCTCCTTTCTAACCCTGTTGACCTCATATTAATGGATATGAATTATTCTCTGGAAACAACGGGAGTGGAAGGCCTAAAGCTTCTTGAAGAAATCAAAAAAAGCCATGCCCATATTCCGGTAATTCTTATTACTGCGTGGGGATCTATTCCCCTGGCGGTTGAGGGAATGAAACTGGGGGCAGTAGATTTTATCAATAAACCATGGAATAATAATCATCTCATTCAATCCGTCTCTACAGCGCTTAAAATTTCCAAGTTTGAGAAAGGCCCGCAAAATTCATCAAGAACGAAACTAGACAAACATTTTGATTTTGGGCGAATCATCGGCGAATCGCCTTCATTTGTTGAGATCCTGGATACCGTTAGTCGAGTTGCAGATACCAATGCACCAGTCCTGATAACCGGTGAAAGTGGTACAGGTAAAGAACTCATTGCCGAAGCAATCCATCAAAACAGTCGACGACGTAACCAGCCGTTTGTAAAGGTCAATCTTGGCGGTATTTCATCCACTTTGTTTGAAAGTGAAATGTTTGGACATAAAAAAGGTGCCTTTACAGATGCTAGATCTGATCGTGTAGGTAGATTCGAAATGGCCGATAGCGGCAGTATATTTCTTGATGAAATTGGTGATCTGGATCCATATTCCCAGGTAAAAATGTTAAGGGTTTTGCAGGATCGAAGTTTTGAAAAATTAGGATCCAGTAAGGCTCAAAAAGTGGATGTGCGAATTATTTCTGCAACCAATCGACCTTTAGAGGATATGGTCGAATCCAATGACTTTCGCGAAGATCTCTATTACCGGGTTAATCTCATAACTATTGTCATTCCTCCTCTCAGGGAACGACCGGAAGATATCCCGCCACTGGTGGACCATTTTATTACTACTCTGAAAAAAGCGTATCATAAAAATGATTTATCCGTCTCAAATGATGCCCTTGTGTGGTTATCAGGATTGCCCTGGCCAGGCAATATCAGGGAGTTAAAAAATCTAGTGGAAAGGACTGTTTTAGTTTCAAATAAATCTTGCCTGACTCAAGCTGATTTTGCCAAACAAAGCCAGGCACCAAGGAAAAAACAATCAGCTTCAGGTTTCCCATATGAAGGAACAATGACTCTTGATGAGGTCGAACGTGAAATAATCAGGAAATCCCTCGCCTTTCATAAAAATAATATCAGCAAAGTGGCAAACGCTCTCGGGCTCAGCAGGGCGGCATTATATCGGAGAATGGAAAAATTCGATCTAAAAGAAATTTCATGAAATTTATGCAGGATGGTTTCGAAAAGTAATTTTTATGTCGTTAAAGAAAATTATTGCCAGATGTAAGAATTCAATAAACCTGCGGATTAAATTTTCTGCATTTATCATTCTCATTCACCTAATCCTCATTTTTACATCGGTCCAGCTGATTGAGGATCATAAAATTCTATTCATGTTATCAGAAATTGGCATTATTATTTCTGTCATCATATCCATGCGGCTGTATCAAAGTTTTATAAGTCCATTAAATATGATCACAGCCGGGGTTGAATCAATGAAGGATTCGGATTTTAATCTAAAGTTTTTGAAGGTCAATCAATATGAACTGGATAAACTAATTGAAGTTTATAACCAGATGATGGAAGAACTTCGATCGGAGAGATTGAGATTGCGGGAGAAAAATTATTTTCTGGAAAAATTGATCGAAGCATCACCAACCGGCATCATTACCTTTGATTTAGATCAAAAAATAACCTCTATGAACCGCGCCGCCAGTCAGATTCTTGGTGTGGATTCGTCCCTGGTAAAAGGGGAAAGTTTAGAGGATGTATCTAGTCCAATTTCAGAATCACTAAATCGTCTTCAATCAGGTGAATCCATTACGGTGAAAAGTGATAGTGCCAGGCGATATAAATGTGAAAGATCAAAATTTGTTGATAGAGGTTTCCAGCATCATTTTATACTCATACAGGAAATGACTGATGAAATAATGGCATCAGAGAAACGGGCTTATGGAAAGGTAATACGGATGATGTCCCATGAGATAAACAACTCAATCGGGGCGGTAAATTCAATCCTGGAATCATGTTTAAATTATTCAGTCCTAAAAGATGAGAATGCCCATGAATATGCTTCAGCACTGAAAGTTGCTGTGGAACGTAATTCGCAGCTAAATCATTTCATGTCAAACTTTGCTGATGTCGTCCGTCTCCCAAATCCAAACAGAGTCAAACAAAATATCAATAATTTGATCATTTCAGTAAATACCCTTTTTAAAAATGAGACAGATAAACGCGATATAAACTGGAAATTAAACTTAGCAGAAACACCGGTGATAATCAATCTTGATATCAGTCTGTTTGAACAAGTATTGGTGAATATCATAAAAAATGCTATTGAAGCGATTGATCAAAATGGTGAAATTACCATTACTACTGTATTAAAACCTGATCCCTGTCTGATTATCAAGGATAATGGCTGTGGTATAACTACTGAAATCCAAAAAAATCTCTTCCTGCCATTTTATAGCACCAAGAAAAATGGACAGGGCATTGGCCTAACCCTTATCAGGGAAATACTGGTCATGCACGAGTTTTATTTTTCTCTTGAAACAACCTCTGAAGGACAAACCGAATTTACGATAAGATTCAATCAATAAATTGAATCATCAGGTGATTTTTGGACAATTGCCAGAGACTCTTGATTGATAACTCAAGATTGAAACTATTTTCAGCTCAAATAAAAATCAGGTCTACGTATTTCAGCCGGATATGTGATAATTTTTGTCCTGGGTTTGGAGTGAGGATATCCGAAACCCCTGTAAAAGTAATGAAAGAAATAAAAAATATTGCAAGGAATACCCTTTTGTCTGACCTGAAATCAAACCCCTTAGTTCATCCACCAAAACTAAAATATAATGCAGTCCCTTTTGATTTGATCAAAACAGAGCATTTTGAACCAGCTGTTAAATTTGCCCTATGTGAAGCAGAAAATGAAATTGCCATGATAGAATCCAATCTGGAACCGGCAACTTTTGAGAATACTATATTAGCCATGGAATGCTCTGGTTCCCTAATGAACCGCATAATGTTGATATACAGAATTCTTCATGGACATGAATCGGATAATGATTTTAAGGATTTGGCAACAAAATTATATCCACCGCTCACCGAATTTGGTCATCGTATCATCACAAGCAAACCTCTTTTTAAACGAGTGGAACATGTGCACAAAAAAAGAATGGATTTGGGTTTAACCGGTGAACAAATTCGGCTTGTAGAAGAAAATTATAATGATTTCATAAAAAATGGTATCAATTTGAATCAGAAAGATCAGGATGATCTTAAGGCAATAAATATTGAACTTTCTAAAGTGAGTAATAAATTTGCCCAAAATGTACTCAATTCCCGTAACACATTTGAATATACCATTACCGATGCCAAAGAATTGGATGGTGTACCGGAAACTGCAATGAAATTAATGGCGCAAACCGCAACGGACAAAGGCCATGATGGTGGCTGGACTATCCTTTTGCAAATGCCTTTCACCCATCCGGTGATGACCTATGCAAAAAATAGAAAACTGCGCGAATTTATATTCAAAAGCTTGGGCAGTGTTGCCTATAACGATGAATTTGATAATCAGGAAAATATCCTCAACAAAGTAGATTTATTATATCGGTTTTCCAGACTCCTTGGATTTGATACCTACGCAGATTATGTATTGCAGGATCGAATGGCAGAATCGCTCACAACGGTTAAGGGTTTTCTGGATTCGTTTTACAAAATAAGTAAAACACAGGCAATAAATGATCTTGCAGAAGTAAAACTGCTGGCGCAAAAAATGGATGGTCTGAAAGATCCCCAGCCATGGGATATGGGTTATTATACTGAAAAACTGAAACAGAAGAAATATGGATTTAATACAGAAGAACTCAGACCATATTTCAAAATGGATAACGTCATAACAGGCGTATTCAAGATCGCCGAAAAACTATATGGTTTGCAATTCGAGGAGAAGTTTGATATCCAGACATTCCATCCATCTGTGAAAACGTATTCAGTATCAGATGCGAAATATGGTCATCTCGGTATTCTAATGTTGGATTTATTCCCACGGACAACAAAAAGAAATGGTGCCTGGATGGCAACTTTGCAGCCACAGGGTTTAATAGATGGAAGTTCACGCCGGCCAATTGCCTGCATGGGGGCCAATTTAATGCCCGGTACAAACGACCAGCCATCACTTTTGAGTCTGCAGGAAGTAAAAACTATTTTTCATGAATTTGGCCATGCACTCCATCACATATTATCACAATGCACCTATACGTCTTTATCGGGTACCCGGGTTCTGTGGGATTTTGTAGAATTGCCATCACAAATTATGGAGAATTGGGTTTATGAAAAGGAAGCATTAGATCTGTTTGCCGTCCATTATGAAACTGGTGAAAGCATACCGGATGATCTATTAAAAAAGGTTCAGGATGCTAAGAATTTTATGGCGGGGAGATCCTCCCTTGGACAATTAAATGGAGAATATCTTGATCTTGCCTGGTATACAACCAATCCTAAAAATATTACTGATGTGACAGATTTTGAGGATAAAATAGATGCCAAAACCCGGCTAATGCCAAAAGTGAATGGGACAAATTCTTCATGTTCATTCAGCCATATCTTTGCAGGTGGATATGCAGTAGGTTATTATTCATATCGCTGGGCTGAATCACTTGATGCTGACGCCTATGAATTATTTAAGGAAAAGGGGATTTTCAATAAGGAAACCGCCAGCTCTTTCAGGGAAAATATTCTCTCAAAAGGAAATACCATCCATCCTAAAAAATTATATAAAAAATTCAGGGGACGTCAACCAGATCCGAAAGCTCTTATGCGCCGGAATGGTCTGACATAAACATTCTATTGCAAAAAGAGCAATATAGAATTAGCTGGACATAACAGGATTGATCTATCAAAATTTTCAAATATATAAATAGAATTAAGATTCAATAAATAAGTCAATTTTTAATTAATATTGAGCTATCACCAATTTCAAAAATCAGTTTATAAGGAACGTAATTATGACATCAGGCGGACTTTTTAGTAAAGACAAATTATGCCCGTTTACCCACAGAATTCTCATAACCTGTAATGAGTATAATATTAATATTCCAGTATTTTATGGGGATGATATACCAACTCAAATCAACGATGCCAATAAAGATGGGACCTGGCCAGTATTCCAACCACCTGGCAGCGCTGGTCTGTTAAAAGATTCAGCAGTTATTGTAGAATATATAATAGATAATTCTGATGCGGATGGCAGCCAATATTACAGTGATGACAAATTAATTAAATTGTTAGATGATTTTATTCTCTGCATTTCAAAAATAATCAGGGCCGGTCATCCAGGTGTTCAAATGGAATGTCGAAAGAAAGTTGATATGGTTTTGCTGGAAATTCAGAAAATTTTGAAAGCCTCTGACGGTCCATTTCTCGCCGGTGAAAAATTCACCCAGGCGGATGCCCATATCACACCTTTTCTTTATCGATTACCCTTTTTAAAAGAGTTTAGAAATCATATCCCGGCATTGTTAATAGAGGATGAAGCAATTATCAAATGGGTGGATAGCTGCACAAACCGGGAATCATTTCGAAAAGTCGCTCCCGCCAGAAATCTATTAAGAACATTTTATGCTGAAAAAGCTCTGCTGGGCAAACCGATGAAAATTGGGCAATTGCATCATTCCGGGTTCAGGGGCATGTTACAGGAATTAATCAAGAGGACAGACAGATTTTCACAAGCTGTTGATCCAGGCGATGAGTTTATAAAAAAAACACGTGATTTATGTTACATTTTATTCCGGGCTATTATTTTGCATGCAAAGTTTGAGAATCTATTATTATATCCAGCGATGGAAATAGCCAATGTCAACCCTGAATTAACCAGGGAAGCAGAGAAGCAGCATGAGCACGAATGTGTTCGAATGAATGCGCTCTTAGGTCAATTTGATGACGTATTATCTCTTTCAGATGATAACCGACATCCTGAACGTATTGCATTAGCCAATGATTGCGAATCGATAAAAACTGCCTTTATTGAACATTTAGAATTTGAAGAAAAACATTTTATGCCGGTACTGGCCGGATTAGAATTACCCGAACATATCAATTTATTGAAAGGTGCCTACAATATGTGCAAAGAGGAGAGGCCCTATCTCATCGGCATACTTGCGGCGTTTATAAATGGTGTTGATATAATTTCTCTAATCGATTCGCTATTGATAGCTATACATCCAAATTCTGATGACTGGTATGATTTGATCAATGCCATCCATAAGTCGGTAAACACGGATCAGTGGAATGCCATCACCCGCCGATATGAAGATAGTATCCCAGCCTCATTGCTTATTGCTCCAGTTTCGCAATGGCATATGGATTATTCGGCATGGGCGGCGGCAATTGATACCGATCTACCAATTAATAAATTAGAAATTCCTCCCTGTAAAACAAATTAAATAGTCAAATCAATTTTCATATAAAAAGGTGTTTTTGGGCAGTGTTTTTATTAATCCGACAATATAAGTCGGATTAAGCTTGGATTGCAATATTGCAAATTAATAAATTTGGATATTGGGAAAATGAAAAATAATGTTTAAGCTAACCAAAAAAGTAGAATATGCCTTGATTGCGCTTCGCTATATCCAAAATCATGGAAATGGCATTGCCACCAGCACCAAAGAGATTTCTGAGAAATTTTCTTTGCCCACTGAGCTCCTGGCAAAAGTGCTACAGCAATTAGCCCGCCTCGAAATTTTATCAGCGGTACAGGGACCAAAGGGTGGTTATAAGCTGAAAAGATCCCTTGGCTCCATCAGCCTTACCGAGTTTGTTGAATCTATGGAGGGTCCCATTGGGCTTTCAGAATGCAGCATTAACGAAATCTGCTGTCAGATGGATAACTGCAATATCCGTTTCCCGATGAATAAGATAAATGAAAATATGATAACCATGTTTAACAACATCACCCTGGATGAACTAACCACACCATGATAAATAATACTTCCCTCATTCAAAACAATGAAATAAGTCTTACCGAGGCAGCGGCAGCATTCATCACATCTGAATTTGACAAAAAAAACCTCTATGGTTATGCCGTCAGGGTAGGGGTGGAAAAGGGAAATGAAGGCTGCAATGATTATAAATATTTACTGGGATATGTAAATGAAGCATTCCAATCTGATAAGATTTTTTCTGATAAAGGGATTTCAATCATATGCGACCAAAATAGTTTTGAAGTTTTAAAAGGAATAATCCTTGATTATGAAAATGATGGCACAAGCGGTAAAATCCGTATGATTAATCCCAATGCCGGTCATACTTGCGGATGTGGTGAGGGATTTTCGTAATAATATCAATTTAGAGTAAAACCATGTCAGATGATTTAAAAATAATTGAACGAATAACCCAGGAAGAATACAAATACGGTTTTGTAACGGATATCGAACAGGATACCCTGCCACCGGGTTTGGATGAGGATGTCATCCGGAAAATTTCTTCAATAAAAGGTGAACCGCAATGGCTAACAGATTGGCGATTGAAAGCATTTGGCCATTGGAAAAAAATGACCGAACCGGACTGGGCCAAAGTTTCGTACATTAAAGTTGACTATCAGAGTATCTCCTACTATTCAGCCCCCAAAAAGAAAAAAGAATTAGCAAGCCTGAATGAAGTAGATCCGCAACTATTAGAAACGTACACAAAGCTTGGGATTCCCCTCGAAGAGCAGAAAATGCTTTCAGGTGTGGCGGTGGATGCGGTTTTCGACAGTGTTTCAGTTGCCACCACTTTTAAAGAAGAGCTCTCAAAAGCCGGCGTAATTTTTTGTTCATTTTCTGAGGCAGTTCGCACCTATCCCGACTTGATTCGCAAATACCTGGGTTCAGTGGTCCCGTATACTGATAATTATTTTGCGGCGTTAAATTCAGCAGTATTCAGTGACGGATCTTTTTGTTATATTCCAAAAGGTGTTCGCAGCCCCATGGAATTATCCACCTATTTTAGAATTAATGCCTCCAATACCGGCCAATTTGAAAGAACACTCATCATCGCTGATGAATCGGCCTATGTAAGTTATCTTGAGGGATGCACCGCGCCTATGCGGGATGAAAATCAGCTCCATGCTGCCGTTGTAGAATTGGTAGCATTGGATCATGCTGAGATTAAATATTCCACCGTTCAAAATTGGTATCCCGGTGATAAAAATGGTAAAGGTGGGATTTTTAATTTTGTCACAAAACGGGCAGCCTGCCGGGGGAGAAATTCAAAAATCTCATGGACACAGGTTGAAACCGGTTCTGCAGTTACCTGGAAGTATCCCGGAGTCATTCTTCAGGGTGATAATTCTATCGGTGAATTTTATTCGGTTGCTCTAACCAATAACTTCCAACAGGCCGATACCGGGACGAAGATGATCCATATTGGCAAGAATACCAATAGCACAATTATATCAAAAGGAATCTCCGCCGGTAAAGGGCAGCAGACATATCGCGGACAGGTAAAGGTATTGAAAAATGCCGAGAATGCCAGGAATTTTTCGCAATGCGATTCCATACTTATCGGCGATAAATGCGGTGCCCATACCTTCCCATATATCGATGTGAAAAACAAAACCGCCCAAATTGAACATGAAGCAACTACATCCAATATCAGTGAAGATCAGCTATTTTATTGTAATCAGCGAGGTATTTCCACCGAAGATGCCATATCTATGATCGTGAATGGATTTTGCAAAGAGGTATTTAATGAGCTGCCTATGGAATTTGCCGTTGAAGCGCAAAAACTCATGGAAGTCAGTCTAGAGGGCAGTGTTGGTTAATTTAAATCCAACTTATAATTATAACAGATCGGGAAATTAAATAAATGATAAAAATAAAAAATCTTAAAGTCAGAGTTGAGGATAAGGAAATTTTAAAGGGCTTAAATCTCGAGGTTAAACCTGGTGAGCTTCATGTTATAATGGGTCCCAATGGTGCCGGTAAAAGTACGCTGGCAAATGTCTTGTCAGGAAAATCAGGATATGATATAATTGATGGCGATGTAAATTTTTCAGGAAAAGATCTCCTTGATATGACTCCAGAGGCGAGAGCATGCGAAGGATTATTCATGTCCTTCCAATACCCTATTGCTATACCCGGTGTCAATAATATGTATTTTTTAAAAGCCAGTGTGAATGCCATCCAAAAATATCGTAATGAACCGGAAATAGATGCCATTGATTTTTTAAAAATGATTCGTTCAAAATTGAAGGAAGTGGATCTTGATGAAAAATTTATTAAACGACCGGTGAATGAAGGATTTTCCGGTGGTGAGAAAAAGCGCAATGAAATTCTCCAGATGATCACATTGAAACCAACGCTGAGTATTCTTGATGAAACGGATTCAGGTTTGGATATTGATGCCTTAAAAATTGTTTCACAAGGGATAAATAATTTCAGAAATTCCGAAAGATCCTTCATTCTCATCACTCACTATCAAAGAATGCTGGATTACCTTGAACCTGATTTTATCCATGTACTCATTGATGGAAAAATTGTCAAAACGGGTGATAAAAGTCTCGCCCAAGATCTTGAAGACAAAGGTTACTCCTGGGTGCGGGAAACAATGGGATCTAACTAATATGGGTAATCAGGGACTATCCACATTTACACCAATTCAGATAGTGAATGCTCATTTGCAGTCGCGGGATTTCCAGGATAGCTTTCCATCTTTCCGGGAATCTGCACAGGATTATTTTACAAAATCTGGATTCCCTACTTCAAAAACTGAAGCATGGCGATTTACCAATATTTCACCCATCCTTAAAACCAAATTTGAATATCATCATCACCAAGAAGAAAACAAGGATCAAATCCCGGCTCCAACTTATGCCGACAAATGTCTGAAAATTGATATTTTAAATGGCAGGGTGGCTGGGAAATCACTTGATCATTTATCATTTGAGACAGAGGGTATTTTATTAAATATAATATCTGAAGATATAACTGATACAAAAACAGTTTTATCATCATTGGTCTCCAGCGACGGAAATCCAACGGCATTTACGGCGTTGAATATGGCATTGTTCTCTCAAGTTATCCATCTGCATATACCGGATAATCACATCGTATCCAAACCCATTCTGCTGAATATTTTTTCTCAATCCAGTGAGAATCCTGTGAGTTCAAATATCCGGATTCACATTACCGGGGGAAAACATTCTCAGTTTACCATCATAGAAACTTATTCCGGCAACGGTAAAACTTATTTCAATAATTCGGTAATAGATATAAATCTGGATTCTGATGCAAAATTGGAATATTATAAAATTCAAAATGAAAGTGATACGTCATATCACATTTCCAATACGGTTATTAATCAGGGAAAATCCAGCATCATGAATGCCAATATTCTCTCTTTTAGCGGTAAATTAATTCGCAATGATATTCAAGTTGATCTAAACGGCGAAGGTGCAGAATTAAATTTATTTGGATTGACCCTGGGACAGAGTCAGGATCATATTGATAATACGGTTTTAGTCAATCACCGTAAACCACATTGTATGAGTAATCAACTTTTTAAAAATATACTCGATCATAAATCACATGGTGTATTTAGCGGATTGATTACGGTTTATGAGGATGCTCAAAAAACAGACGCCCGACAGAAAAACCAAAATTTATTGTTATCCGAAACGGCGTCAGTAAATAGCAATCCACAGTTAGAAATAAATGCGGATGATGTGCGATGCTCACATGGATCAACAACTGGACAATTAGATGATGAGGCCATATTTTATCTCAGATCCAGGGGCATTTCTTATGAGGATGCGAGAAAAATGTTGATTAGTGGTTTTGCCCATGAAATTGTCAATGGTATTGGATATACTCCAATAAAAGATTCCCTGAATATATTTTTAGATAATTATTTGACTTGAATGAGTCAAGAGGATAAACAGTGGACGAGTTAAGAGAATTATATCAACAATTGATTCTGGATCATAATAAGAGCCCAAGGAATTTTCATGTCATGGATGAACCATGTGAATCAACTGAGGGTTATAATCCACTGTGCGGAGACAAACTTACTTTATATGTGAAAATTGAAGATGATGTGGTGGCGGACATAAGTTTTGTCGGATCCGGTTGTGCCATATCAAAAGCATCTGCTTCTATAATGACGGAAGAGATAAAGGGCAAACCTGTAGATGAAGCAAAGGTCATTTTTGAAAATTTCAGAGAAATGATCACCACCGGTAAAGTCAACAAAGAAGAGCTGGGTAAATTAGAAGTTCTATCCGGTGTTTATAAGTTCCCTTCAAGGGTGAAATGTGCCATCCTCTCATGGCATACTTTAAAAAATATTTTGGACGATGAATCAGGTTCTGTAGCAAGTACCGAATAAGGAAAAATAATGTTTAATGACAATATGATTACACTCACGCGCGATTGTGAGGCGATATTGATTCCCGCCGGGGAAAAAGTCACCTTGATAAAAGGGGCAAAAGTTAGAATTACCCAATCACTGGGAGGAGATTATACGCTATCAGTAAATGGAAGCCTGGTGAAAATTGACAGTAAGGATTCTGATGCTATTGGCAAAGAAGTGGATAATCTAGAAATTGAATATACTGAAAAAACAGGTGATGGTACTGTTGATGAGTCTCTTGTCTGGGAAGCAATGAAAACCTGTTATGATCCTGAGATCCCCGTTAATGTGGTAGATCTGGGTTTGATTTATAATTTGGATATCCAAAAAGATGACAATGATTTGAATAATGTGGTTATCAGCATGACACTGACGGCACCGGGTTGCGGCATGGGTCCATTTATTGCCAGGGATGTGGAAACAAAAGTGGATGCAGTCCCCAATGTAGATAATGTCATGGTAAAACTGGTCTGGGAACCGATGTGGAATAGAGAAATGATGACTGAAGAAGCGCAACTCCAATTAGGCATGTTTTAAAGAGAATAATAGCCACGAAGAACGCGAATTATCACAAAGCAACTAATCAATAAATGTGATGAATAAATGAAAATTCAAGAAGTTTAATGTTAGATCCAAATAAAATAAAATCACGATTCCCTATTTTTAGCGATTCTGAAAACACTGACCTTGTGTTTCTCGATAACGCCTCAACCACGCAGAAACCTGATGTGGTTGTGGAGAAACTCAATGATTTCTACAGTCGGTATAATGCCAATGTCCATCGCGGTATTTATCGTATTGGTGAATTGGCGACGATGGAATATGAATCTGTCCGTAAGAAAATCGCTGGATTTATTAATGCGAAATCTGAAAAAAATATTGTTTTCACCAAAGGTACCACCGAATCAATAAACCTGGTAGCCTATAGTTGGGCGAGGAAAAACCTTAGCCCTGGTGATGAAATTCTGGTGACAGAAATGGAACATCACAGTAATTTGGTTCCCTGGCAGTTGGCAGCGCAGCAAACTGGCGCCACATTAAGATATATCCCTATCACCGAAGCAGGTGAGTTAGATTTGTCCGATTTGGAGAAATATCTCAATTCAAAAACCAAACTGGTAGCCATAGTCCACCAATCGAATATTCTTGGGACTATTAATCCGGTAAAGAAAATCATTGATCTTGCCCATAATGTAGGAGCGAAAGTGTTGATTGATGGGGCTCAGTATATCACCCATGCCTCTCTTAATGTTGATGAATTGGATTGTGATTTCTATGCCTTTTCGGGTCATAAAATGATGGGTCCAACAGGCGTGGGCGTTTTATATGCCAAACAGGTACTCCTAGAAGAAATGGATCCGTTTTTGAGTGGTGGTGATATGATTTTATCTGTAAGTATGGAAAAATCTACATGGAATGATATACCATATAAATTTGAGGCCGGCACACCAAATATCGCCCAGGTCATTGGTTTAGGGGCCGCTATTCAGTTTATTGAAGATACCGGCATTGACAAAATTGATGAATTCATAACATCCCTTACCAAGACGGCAATAACAAAATTACAATCTGTTAGAGGTCTCCGGATTTATGGTCATGGTCCATCTTCAGATTCTACCTCCGTCATTAGTTTTAATTTGGCTGATATTCATCCCCATGATGTGGCTCAATTTCTGGATATGGATAATATTGCTGTCCGCGCCGGGCATCATTGTACACAGCCGGTAATGTTAAAATACAATATATCTTCAACAGTGAGAGCCAGTTTATATATTTATAATACCCCTCAAGATATCGAAAGACTTGTAGGCTCACTGCAAAAAACGATCAACTTTATGTCTTAATGGTTAGTATTGCTTCGACTACGCTCAGGATAAACTGTGCCGAAGTGCTATGAAATCGTTTATTAGATAACCTACCTTCAGTTAATAGGTATTTTTTTAAACTGCATTAAATCCAGTCTATTCGATTCTTGATTAAACAATATAACATTAATTAATGGAGATTAGTATGTGCATTATCAATCCCATAATGACTCAAATACGATGGTAAGTATCTGCATTTCTATTTGTCTGAATCACCCCTGCCTGCGGCAGGCAGGGATTACACTGATTTGAGGATGCCATCGACTCGGTTCCACTGATTCCTTCGACTACGCTCAGGATAAACTGTGCCGAAGTGCCTGTATTGAGCGAAGCCGAAATGCTCAGCAGCCTTTTTCATCATACATATTTCAAAAGATTCAACTAATTTAATTATAAAAACTCTTCATTTCGGTGAACGTATTCACTAATGGTTATAACTATTGGTGAATAGTAATTAGTGATTAGTGCTTCGACTCCGCTCAGCAACCAAATTTATCAGACAGATTTCTAAAAATTCTATTATTATAATTATTTACAATCTTAAATAACGTGTTCTACAGACTAGCACTTCAGGGCTGGCCTGCCTGCGGCAGGCAGGGCTATTAGGGGCTTAATTAATATGCTGGGATAATTTGTGCACAAATATATAACTGAGCAATTTGGGACTTAATTTTCATACAGGGCTTTGTGTTTTCAGTCGGATAATTTCAAACAAATTACTCTCCTAATTCTCATTTCCACTTGCAAAATATTTTCATTTACAATCTGATCTACAATGGGATAAATTTTCACGCTTGAAAATGGTACCATTTGGCAGTTATTGCTTCCACAATAAATAGAGAGTATTATATACAATGAGTGAACCTCGTCATCATCGCCATAAAGATAGTAAGATTAGATCCTTCTTTCGGGAATTCAGCTTCGAGTTTATTTTCGTTGGTCTTTTTGGTCTGGGTGTTTTCCTTCTTATGGAGAAAATGTCCATCAAATCCTATATAGCAAAATTCTTTGTTACAATTGTCAATGGAATTATTAAATTTGTTTCAAGCCTCTTTGAAATTGTTACAGATTATCTTACCCAAATTGAAACGTCAGATATCGTCGGGATATTACTCATATGCGCATCATTTATTCTGGTCTACTTACGGATCAGATTCCGCATCATCCAAAGAAATGCTTATTTACCAGAATGTCCTTCTTGTGGTGGTGATTTGCGAAGAATCCATCGACATCCAAAGTATAAGATATTGGGTTTTTTACTCATGGCCCGTTATAAACAATTCTCATGTAAAAAATGTGAATTTGAAGGTATACGTATCGGTGTGCATACTAAGTAAATCACAATATATTTATCTATAAAAATAGAAAATAAAGACACCCATCTAATTATGGATTTCTGCAAAAACATATATAACTATTTAAGAAAAATTTTATGATAAACTTAATCGAAGCACATGGCGGCAGATTAAAAGAACTCATCGCCTCTGATAGCGAGAAATTATCCATCAAACCCCAGGCGATTAATTATCCAAGCATCACATTAAATGATCGTCAGTTATGCGATTTGGAATTATTAATGAATGGTGCCTTTTCTCCCCTTGAAGGTTTCCTAAACAAAAAAGATTATCAATCCGTTTTAAATGAAATGCGGCTTGCAGATGGCACTCTCTGGCCCCTGCCCATCACATTGGATATTTCACAGAAGCAGCTTGAATCAATAAAGGATCATGCAAATATTGCTCTGCGGGATGAAGAGGGTATTTTATTAGCCGTCCTGGATATTGAAGATATTTGGGAACCGGATAAAACTCAAGAAGCCAAAAATGTATTTGGCACCGTTGATACAAAACATCCTGCTGTAGATTATCTATTAAATACTTCTGGTGACGTTTATGTTGGTGGGAAAATACATGGTCTCGAATACCCAAAACATTATGATTATCAATTGCTCCGTCACACACCGGCAGAATTAAGAGCACAATTTGAAAAAATGGGATGGACCAAGATAGTTGCATTCCAGACTCGAAACCCCATGCATCGGGCACATGTGGAACTCACTATGAGAGCTTCACGGGAGATTGGTGCCGATCTGCTCATCCATCCTGCCGTTGGATTAACAAAACCTGGAGATGTGGATCATTATACACGGGTTCGATGCTATCAGAAAGTTTTGACAAAATATCCTGCCGGAACATCCATGTTGAGTCTGTTGCCATTAGCAATGAGGATGGGTGGACCCAGAGAAGCAATTTGGCATGCCCTTATCCGCAAAAATTACGGCTGCACCCATCTGATTGTCGGTCGTGATCATGCCGGTCCCGGTCTTGACTCTGCCGGCAATCCTTTTTACGGACCCTATGATGCCCAGGATTTGGTAGTAAGGTATTCCGACGAAATAGGTATCCAAATGGTGCCTTTCAAAATGATGGTATATGTTGAAGATCGCGCCACGTTTATGCCTATTGATGAAGTACCTGAAAAAGCAAATGTTTTAAATATTTCAGGTACAGAGTTAAGACGACGATTGGGTAAGAATCTGGATATCCCTGAATGGTTTACATATAAAGATGTTGCTGACGAATTAAGAAAAACATATCCACCAAAATCTCAACAGGGATTGACCGTCTTTTTCTCAGGATTATCCGGCTCCGGAAAATCCACCATCGCCAACGGATTGCTTGTAAAACTGATGGAAAATGGTAAACGACCAGTAACTCTGCTGGATGGCGATGTGGTTAGAACAAATTTGTCAAGCGAGCTGGGTTTTTCCAAAGAACATCGTGATCTGAATATTACCCGCATCGGTTATGTAGCCAGCGAGATCACCAAAAATGGCGGAGTGGCAATATGTGCTCCCATTGCTCCATATGCAGGACCCCGAAAAAAGAATCGACAGGTTATTTCTCAACATGGGGCTTATATCGAAGTCCATATTTCTACCTCATTGGATGAATGTGAAAGACGCGATGTAAAAGGATTATATGCCAAAGCTCGACAGGGCATTATAAAAGGATTTACCGGTATTGATGACCCGTACGAAATACCTGAATCACCGGAATTGAACATAGATACAGAGAATATGACTCAGGAACAAGCCGTCCAGCAAGTCTACTTGTATCTTGAAAAAGAGGGATTTCTCAGCTAAATCAATCAACATAATTATAAGGTATTAACATGCAATTTATCGATTTAAAAACACAGCAGAAAAGAATTCGTCAGGATATTGAGAAAAGAATTCTCAATGTATTGGATCACGGTCGCTATATAATGGGTCCGGAAATTAAAGAGCTTGAACAAACATTAGCAGAATATGTCGGTGTAAAACATTGTGTAACCTGTTCATCAGGTACGGATGCCCTGCTCATGCCACTAATGGCCTGGAATATTGGTCCAGGTGATGCCGTATTTGTACCAACATTTACCTTTATAGCTACAGCAGAAATGGTTCAATTATTAGGTGCGACACCAGTATTTGTCGATATTGATAATGACACATTTAATATGGACCCGGTGAAGCTTGAAGAAAAAATATTTGAGGTAATAAGGGATGGCAAACTGAAACCGCAGGCGGTTATACCGGTGGATCTTTTTGGCCTACCGGCTAATTACCCTGAGATTCAGAAAATTGCTGATGCCCATGACATCCTGGTTCTTGAAGATGGTGCACAGGGATTTGGTGGAAAAATCGGTGATCAAAAGGTCTGTAGTTTTGGAGATGCTGCTACTACATCATTTTTCCCGGCAAAACCATTAGGTGGGTATGGTGATGGTGGTGCTGTATTTACTAATGATGATGATTTGGCTGAAAAACTGGAATCTATTCGTGTCCATGGAAAAGGCAGTGATAAATACGATAATATCAGGGTGGGCATAAATGGTAGGATGGATTCCATGCAGGCGGCCATTGTTTTATCAAAATTAACCATATTTGATGATGAGATAGTTCGGCGGGAAAAATGGGCACAAGCATATTCTGACCAGTTGGCCCCAACATTTCAATTGCAGAAAATTCCCGCAACCTATGCATCCGCATGGGCGCAATACTCTCTAATTACTAAAGGAAAAAAACATCGGGATGATATGATGAACAAATTAAAAAACCACGGTATCCCTACGATGATCTACTATCCCATACCATTGCATTTGCAAACAACCTTTAATCATTTAAACAATGGGGTAGGAGATTATCCGGTATCTGAAGATACCGCCGATTGCATTTTCAGTATCCCCATGCATCCCTATCTTGATGATGAAACGATTAATCAGATAGTCAGTGGTTTGCTTGATTAATGGGTCTGGTTATTTTATACCACCGTCCCAAAGCAACCCATGACTTCAGTCATGGGCTAATATCAACATTTGCGCCCATTAACCATTTTAATGGTTTATCAGAATGATATCGGTACTAATATATTGGCTTCAATTTTAATGGACCATCCCAAAACAATATTAGTTACCGGCGCCGCTGGTTTTATCGGTTTTCATTTGATTACCGCTTTATGCAAAAAGGGAAATAAGGTTATTGGCATCGATAATCTTAATGATTATTATGATGTATACTTGAAGGAAGATCGGTTGAAACAATTATATGAATTTACTCAATCCGGTTTGTTTGAATTTCATAAGTTGGATATTGGTAATCGACAAGATGTTGAAGGATTATTTAAAAACTATCATTTTGACATGGTCATCAATCTGGCCGCCCAGGCGGGTGTGCGATACTCATTAGAAAACCCTCATTCTTACATAAACAGCAATATACTTGGATTTATAAATATTTTGGAGGGATGTCGTCATCATGATGTGAAATCATTGATTTATGCATCCAGTAGTTCAGTATATGGTGGGAATTCGGAATTACCTTTTGCTGAGAATCATAAAACCGAAAAACCATATAGCCTATATGGTGCAACCAAAAAGTCAAATGAGCTCATGGCCTATAGTTATTCCCATCTGTACGATATCCATACAACAGGATTACGATTTTTTACAGTGTATGGTCCCTGGGGTCGACCGGATATGGCCTATTTCAAGTTCACCCACAAGATTCAGAATAACGAAGAAATAGAGATTTATAATTATGGCAAGCACAGCCGAAGTTTTACCTATATAGATGATATTATAAAATCGATTTTATTATTGATAGATGTCAATCTACGAACCGCTGATAAATCTAAAAATCATAGCGAATCTTCTTCAAGTTCTGATAATTACAGGATTTTTAATATTGGTGGGGATAGACCGGAGAAGCTCATGGATTACCTCTCTGAGATAGAAAGGAATTTAAATAAAAAAGCAAAGGTGAAATTTCTCCCAATGCAGCCGGGAGATGTAGTGGATACAGTGGCAGATACTACGAAATTAGCAGATGAAATCGGCTTTGTTCCTGAGACAAATATTAGTGATGGCATCCGAAAATTTATAAAATGGTATCTGGGGTATTATTCTTGATTATGGATATTAGTTGATGAATATCCCTGAAATCGATGAAACGGCATGGTATGCTGTGTATGTAAAATCACGTCATGAATTCAAAGTGGCTGAAACCTTGACTCAAAAGGGTGTTATCAATACATTGCCAACTTTAAAAAAAATGAAACAATGGAGCGATAGAAAAAAAGTCGTTATTGAACCATTATTCAGGGGTTATGTATTTGTAAATATCAATCTAAAACAGGACAAATATAATACATTGTACACAGATGGTGTCGTCAAATTCATTGGTATAAAAAATGAGCCATCAGCGGTACCTGAGAAACAGATGATATGGATGAAAATCATCACCGATAATAGTGAGAAGGTTACATTGAATTCGTCCATACCAGTAGGGGAAAAAGTGAAAGTGACATATGGTCCATTTAAAGGTCTTGAGGGCACGGTGATCCATGAAAGAAACGCCTCAAGATTAACTGTTCTTTTTGATTCCATTACTCAGGCAGTATCGGTGGAAATTAATCCCGAATATCTAAAAAAACTCAAATGAATTAACAACCTGAATGTCGTAATTTTTCGCGCTATAAAGGCAACAAAGGTAAACTATAGCAACCCACCAGTTTTACCAATTAAATAACCTATCAGTGATTCATGCACTATAGGGATACTCTTATCAATTTGGCCTCTCATGGGACTGAAGAGGCGGAGCCGCATCAAAGCGAGCTGAAGAATTTAGCCACGAAGTACACAAAGGGGCGCAAAGTAGGAAAGTGGGAAGCTAGCCACGAAGAGCACGAAGTTGAGATAAATGGAATCTTCCTTGGAATGCATCAACAATGTTGATGCGCATTGATGGGTTGCTTATTTAACCCCATTGTCCTGCGGACATTTCCCCTTGACAGGGGAAAAAGAAATAACAAGGGATTACCAAGATTTAATATGAGTATTCAACAAAATAATTTTGATCCTTGTGCAAATACTCAAATTTCACTTTGCCTTGGAATGCATCAACAGTGTTGATGCACATTGATGGATTGCTTATTTAACCCCTTTGTCCTGTGGACATTTCCCCTGCCTGCGGTAGGCAGGCCTTGACAGGGGAAAAAGAAATAATAATGGATTGTCAAATTCCACAATTCATTATTGAAAAAAAATAAATCCCCATTTTGTGCATGTACTTGAAATTTACTCTTCCTTGGAATGCATCAACAGTGTTGATGCGCATTGATGGGTTGCTTATTTAACCCATTTGTCCTGCGGCATGCCCCGCTGAAGACATGGGCTGAGACCTAGGGGATATTTCCCCTGCCTGCGGTAGGCAGGCCTTGACAGGGGAAAAAGGACTAATAATGAATTGTCAAATTTCACTCTTCTTTGGAATGCATCAACGGTGTTGATGCACTTATAGCCTTCATTGGTGATAAATAATGATCGATTTCCACAACCACATACTCCCCGATCTCGATGACGGCTCTAAATCCCTGGAGATGTCAATGGATATGCTGCGAACTGCGGCAGATCAGGGGATAACGGATATCATCAATACCGTTCATTTTCAACATCCCAAAGTGGATGGCATCGATATCACGCTTGAACGATGTTCTGAAAAAAGAGAATTATTGTATGATGAGATGGTCAAAGAGGACTTATCAATCAAAATTCATCTTGGTGCTGAAGTATTTTATCTGCCTAACCTGGTGGAGGTAATAAATCCGCTCACGACTTTTGGTCATGGCAAGTACATGCTTATTGAATTTCTCAGTCATCAGATACCAGATACCCAACAACAGGTTTTATTCGATTTAAAAATGCAGGGTGTTACGCCCATCATTGCTCACCCAGAACGATACAAACCGGTACAGGAAAATTTATCTCTGGTTTATAAGTGGATTAACGCCGGCTGTCTGATTCAATTGGATGCCGGTAGCCTCACCGGATCCCTTGGCAATATTGCTCGTATTTCTGCCATGGAAATTGTCAAAAGAAAACTCTGTCAATTTATCGGTTCAGACGTCCATGATAATAAACGTCGAAATTTTTGCTTAAAAGAAGCCATTGAACTATGTGATAATGTAAGTGATGATGATATTGACCAATGGGTATATCAAAACCCTTCGAAATTAATGTCAGGTGAGCCCATTGAGGTAATGATTGAAGATGAACCCCAACCAAAGGTAAATTTATTTGCTAAACTATTCAATAAAAAAGGAAAGTTCAATTAAAAATAGCAGACGAATCTTTATGAATTTCAAAAAGATGTATCGAAGGATATTTTCTTTTTGTATCATACTATCATTATTAATACCATTATATGCCCAAACCCCGGGCATGAATTCAGGTCAATCATTTTCAACCAAAACATCTAATCAACGATATGTCACCGATGAAAAAGGCAATATCCTCATGTATGTCAATGTCTGGGGTCATGTGAAAAGACCGGGCAATATTCTTGTATATGATGGTATTGATTTGGCTTCTGTATTATCTATGGCTGGTGGACCCAACCGTGGGGCAAAATATGAAAGTATATTGCTAATACGGGATATCCCTGATGAGCAGGGTTTTACAAAATATGAAATTGATCTTGAAAAATTTATCAAAGAAGGCGACAAAGGCAATTTTGTTGATATCTTACCCAATGATACTATCATCGTAAGTCAAACAAGAACCTCATATATTCTATCGAATGTTGGGTTTATTAATACCATGTTACAGATAATGAATTTGTACGTAAATATAAATCGATAAAGAATAAATTCTCATTAATACATGTCAAATCACAACTCACTGCAAAATATAAACCCTGAATTTCAGCAGCCGGAACTCACTTTAAAGGAAATCGTTTTCCTTTTGCGGCGTGGCTGGAAAATTATTGCCATCACCACCTTTATTGCTGTTTTGTTTAGTCTGTATTATGCGTTTACGGTCAATCCAGTATTTACTGCATCTACAACAATCCTTATTGAATCTGATGATGGAATGAGTTCGTTATTTGATTTTCCCGGTAGTATGGAGATGTCAGATATAATGAATGTCATTGAAATAATTTCCTCTAGAAAGGTAGCAAAGGAAACTATCAAGGAATTATGGTTTTCCCAGCATAGAAATAATTTACAAATTCTTGAAACAAGAAGATTCCATGCCAAGGGTGAGCAATTTCAAAATTTGATTCGTGAAATATCCTCTTTTGGGACTTATGATCCCACTCTAAGTGAACCCAAAATTTATACTGAAATAGATTACTCCGACACCTTGATTCAAAGGTTAGTGCACCAAATAGTAAAAAATGAAGTAATAAAGATTAGCAATAAACGTGAGACTGATATTCTAGTCATCAGTTGTACCAGCTCTTTCCCTGAAGAGGCAGCCCTACTCGCCAATACCATTACCAATGTATTTCAAAATATGGATAAAAAATGGAATGCCGAAGAATCTCTGAATTTGAGAGATTTTTTAGCTGACCAATTAACAATCAAAGAAAAAGAACTTGTCAAAGCCGAAAATAAGCTGCAGGAATATAAAGAATCAGAACAAATATTTAGCCTCGATGGCAATGCAGAAAAAATTCTTGAACAATTAGTAATTGCCGAATCAAAATATATGGAGTCCATAGCCGAAGTCAATATTAGCAATGAACAGAAAACATATTATAATTCCATTTTGTCAAAAGAAGAAAAATCACTGGTAAGCCGTTTACGAAGTTCAATAAATGCCAGATTATTAGCCTTGAGAACGGAGATTGGTTTAAAAGAAGCAGATGCGGTGCGAAACTCAAGTTTGTATGGCGAGCAGCATGAAATGGTTCAGTCTTTATTTAAGGAAATCGATGGCCTCAAATTAAAGTTGGATGAGGAAACCAATAAGTTGATCTCACAGGGTTTGGCTGTCGCCGACCCCATAGAATATCGCCAGGAACTTATCAAAAATCTTCTCACTGCCGACGCCAAATTATCCGAAATGGATGTGCGGTCAAAAGAATATAAAAAACTGGTAAATAAATATGAAAAAGAAATCAATAGGCTTCCCAAAAAACAATTAGAATTTGCCAGATTAGAACGAGATAGAATTGTATTGGCCGAAATTTTTGGATTTATGAGACAGAAATTAGAGGAAGCAAGAATATCAGTTGCCTCCGAAACAGGAACGATTCGGATTATTGACACCGCTTTTGCACCAACCAAAAAAACGAGCCCCAAGAATAAAATGAATCTTCTGCTTGGATTGATACTTGGTGGTGGGTTGGGAGTGGGCATTATATTCTTAATGGAATATCTCGACAATACCATTCGTTCAGTTGATTATCTTGAGAAACTCAATCTCACCGTCCTAGGTGTCATTCCTCAGGTTGGGTCGCAATACAAAAAGAAAACGGCAATTGGATCAAAACAATCCGGTAAGGATGAAACCGATATAGGGAATGGCATCAAGAGCATGTTCACCCGTCCAACTGGTGATAAACTAAAAAGACATATGGTTACACGGGAAGATCCAAAGTCTCCTATATCTGAATCGTATCGCATGATTCGTACCAATATTCTCTATAGTAAAACCGATGACCCTATAAAATCCATATTGGTTTCCAGTCCCGGTCCTGGTGAAGGAAAAACAACCACCGTAACCAATCTGGGTATTACTTTTGCCAATTTGGGTATGAAAACAATTTTAATCGATGGGGATTTAAGACGACCTGTCGTTCATCGTATTTTTGATTTGCAACGGGATCCAGGATTATCGCACTATTTATCCGGTCATACCAAAGATATTAATACACTGATCCATGACACTGATATTGAAAATTTACATGTTTTGCCTGCCGGTATTACACCGCCCAATCCCTCTGAATTATTAGGGTCAAAAAAGATGACCGATCTCATCATTGATCTCAAGAAAGACTGGGACATGGTATTAATCGATTCACCACCAATCACTGCCGTCACTGATGCCACCATGGTTTCCCATGAAGTGGATTCTCTGGTATTGGTGATCAAAGCAGGAGGTACTATAAAAGAATCATTAATACGAGCCATGCAGAGCCTCAATGGACTTGATATCCATTTATCCGGTGCTGTTCTCAACTCGGTTTCAAAAAGAAGTTCATACGATTCATATTATTACTATTATCAGTATTACTATCATTATTATGGTGGTGACAAAACCTAATTATTCAGATCATCGTTTTTCAAGGGGAGGTGTAGAACTATTCCCTTCAAGTATAGATAAGCCGATGGAATTTGAATATCGAATTCCGATTAACGAATGTTGATTGATGAAGTTGAGTAATATTGCCGATTCTCATTTTAAAGTATAATTAGTATAAACGGCATAAAATAATCATCTGAAATTCTTCCAAGATTTCGCATTGATGTTATCAATGCATTCCAAAAAGAATCTAAAACTCATTTTTTTTCGTGTTTGTGTCAAGTTTGAAGCATGAATCGACACTCATTAATTTTTCGCTCTTGGAATCCATCAATAATATTGATGGTGCCAACTCACGATCAAAAGTCTTAACAAAGAATTTTGAATTGACATTGTCAATGCATTCCAAAAGAATCTTCAATTTATTTTTTTCTCCGCATTTGGAATTCATCAATAATATTGATGAACTGGTGGGTTATTATTGATTGTTCTTACACGACATTTGACCACATGTGGCGTGATTATCTATCATTAGCAATAACTCGCATTGACACTGTCAATGCATTCCAAAATTGAAACTTCAATTAAAAATATTTTCAAATAACCACATTTATGTTGAGAGATAATTAGTATTAACACTCAAGTATGCATTCCTACTGGGCAGACTGTCAATCATTCCGAGATTGACCCGGAATTGACCTAATAGTCAGTATAGCTAGAACTAAATATGTTCACTAACCCCGACATTTATGTCGGGGGTTAAGGACCCCGCAAAACACGGGCTTTAGCCCAACAAAAAGATTTAACACAACCCATATCAATAACAAAATTCATTAGCCCGAATCATTGATTAGAATCAAACCATTCAAGGGAGTACACCCAAAGGCAGAATATGCCGGGGATATCTCCTGCCCACCCTACGATGTTCTCACGTCTGAAGAAGCAGCGGATATCGTGTCTCGCAACCCACTTTCCTTTTTGCGGGTGAATAAACCCCAGTTAGAATTCTCTCCCGATACCAACCCATATAGTTCCCAGGTATACTCTCGTGGAAAAGACAATTTAGATGATTTTATTCGTGATGGATATTTACTCCAGGATAATACCGATAACTATTATATCTACCGAATAACCAATGGCAATCATCGCCAAACCGGTCTTGCTGCTTTGTTATCCATTGAAGATTATAATTCTGGAGTGATAAAAATACACGAGTATACTGGTAGGCATACGGTAAAAGACCGATCCGATCATATTGATATTTTAGATGCACAAGTGGGACCCATTTTATCTGCTTTTACAAGCAATCAGGATATCAATGAACTGTTTGATATAATAACATTGAATCAACCATTTATTCAATTTACAGCTGCTGATAAAACCCAGCATGAGATTTGGATAATAGATAATACTGATATGGTGAATGACTTAACAGATTTATTTTCAGAGCTGGATGCAATTTATATCGCCGATGGCCATCATCGTAGTCATGCTGCCCAGCAGGTCTTTGATAAAAGGAAAGAAAATAATCCTCATCATACTGGTGATGAACCATATAATTATTATTTAAATATTCTTTTCCCTGCTGACCAATTAAATATTATTGCTTACAATCGCCTGGTAAAAGATCTGAATGGACAATCATTAGATGAATTCTTACTAAAGTGTGGCAAGTTTTTTTCTGTAAAAGAAATCGGCCATCCATATTTACCTCAATCACTTCATTCATTTGGGATGTATTGTTCCGGTAAATGGTATGAACTGGTATTAAAAGAAGATTTTATTGACAATGATAATCCCATCAAAAGTATTGATGCCGGTTTATTGTATGATTATTTACTATCGCCAATCCTGGATATAAAAGATCCAAAAGAAGATACCCGGTTGAAATATATGGGAGGGGATAAAAAGCCTCTCAACCTGCAAAGTACAGTTGATTCTGGGGAATATGACATCGCATTTACATTATTCCCCACATCAATGCAGCAGGTTCTGGATATCGCCGATATTGACCAAATAATGCCAGCAAAATCCACCTGGTTTGATCCCAAGCTGAGGAGTGGATTGCTCGTTTATTCACTAGAGTAGGCAGTTTTCAGTAGACAGTGGGCAGTGGGAATTAGGAAGTTTTCAGTAGGCAGTAGGCAGCTATATAGTGACAAGTAATTAGTGATTAGTGAATATGCAGTCAAGATACGATTAGTATTTTGGCTTTTCAGGCTATTTGCAAAATATTTCTTACTAATCACGATTAGCAATTAACTCCCAATTAATCATATTAAAACTCATAGAACAAAAAATTTCACTAAAACAACTGCTTGATCTATGCTATGCCCATTTTGAGACTAAGATTGTAATTATTAATTGATTCTGATGACTTTGTGGCATAAATCGCTGGCAAACCGTTGGCAAGATTTTCCCAGGTTTCAGCAGATTATAATGATTTGTAATGAGTTAAACCGGGCAAAGAATAACCTCAATTATCCCAAAGAATATTCAAATTGTCTTGAGAGAGCTTTGGAACTATGCGATTTATGCTCAGATAATGATCAATGGAATGATAACAGATTATATGAATTGAGAAGGGCAAGAAGGTTTTTTGCTGAGGTTTATAATTCTAAATTACCGATTAATACAAAACCTATTATGAATGTGATACTCTCATTAGATTCCAAGAGTTGGATTAAATTAATTTCCAGGAATAATTTGTGAAATCTAACAATCAAAGCTGAAATACAAATGAAAACTAATAACTATTGGAAAATTCTAAAAATTACAGCTTAAAAACTGCCTTACAAATTGGTGAAGGACAGTTCATAGAATTCAAAGAATCTATTGATAAAAGTCTTTCAAAAGAAATTGTTGCTTTTGCCAATGCTTCCGGTGGGGTTATATATTTGGGTATTACAGATTCAGGAGGTATTAAAGGAGTTAAAATAACCAATCGGATTAAATCTGAGATTCAGGACATTGCAAGAAATTGTGATCCATCAATATTTGTTTCTTTAGATTCAAACCAAAATGTTTTGTGTATATCTGTTGATGAAGGTATAAGTAAGCCATACTCATGTTCCGATGGATTTTTTTTGAGAATTGGAGCGAATTCACAAAAGATGAAACGGGACGAAGTTCTAACTCTTGCTGTCAAAACTGGTAAAATTCGCTTTGATGAACAAATTTGTAATCAATTTGACTGGAATGATTTTGATGATGATAAATTTAAGTATTATTTAAAACTCACAGGTATTTCAAATAATTTGAGTAGGGATGAAATTCTCCAAAATCTTCGTATTTTGACTCCCGATGGATTTACGAATGCAGGTGTATTGTTTTTTGCAAAAGATCCAGAAAAGTACATTATTAGTTCAAAAATTAGATTAGTTCATTTTAATAATGACGATAGAATTGATATTCTTGATAAAAAGGTAATCGATAAAGGTTTGATTGGCAATATTGAATTTGCTATTGAATATTTGAAAGATAGAATTCCCGTCAAATATGAAATAAAGAAATTGGCCAGAGATGAATTTCCAGAATATCCTATTAGTGCATACAGAGAAGCAATTGTGAATGCTCTTATTCACTTTGATTATTTTCTTGGTGATATGATTGCCATTGAAAAATTTAGAAGTAAATTGGTTTTAAGTAATAAGGGAGAATTACTTTTTCCTGAAAAAGATTTTGGAAAAAGAAGTGAAACACGAAACAGATTGCTTGCGGATTTATTGTCAAGAACAGATTATATGGAAAGAGCCGGTACTGGGATTCAAAGAATTTTAGATTCATGCATTTCAAACAGTAATGCAGTCTCTTTTAATTTTACAGATGCATTCGAGATAGTGTTAACATCTAATGCCACTGTAAATGCCACTGTAAATGCCACTGTAAATGCCACTGTAAATGCCACTGTAAATAAAAGACAAAACGAAATCATAGAAATTATTCAGAAACAAAAAAGTATCACAGTCAAAGAGTTGTCCAATTTTTGTAAAGTAAGTCGCGAAACAATTTTACGTGATCTTAAAAAATTAAAGGAATTAAAAATTATTGAACGTATTGGCTCAGATAAAACAGGTCATTGGGAGATACTATAAGCTGAACCAGTTTTGGGTATCAATTAAAAAGTCAGGAAAACGGAAGTAGAAAAATGGAGACCGGAAACCGGAGAAGGAAGAACGGAGACTGGATGAATAAGATTGAGAAATTTGAGGATTTAAAAGTATGGCAGGAAGGTATTAAACTCACTGTTGATATTTATAACGAATTAAAGGATTGCAGAGATTTTGGATTACGAGATCAAATGCAGAAAGCTTCCGTATCAATCCCCTCTAATATTGCTGAAGGGTACGACAGGCATAGTAATAAAGAATATATTCATTTTTTATACATTGCAAAAGGTTCATGTTCTGAATTGAGAACCCAATTATATATCGCATTAAAAACTGGTACAATACAGAAGAATACTGCAAAGGAATTTATTGAAACGACAAAGAAAATTTCAGCAATGCTCTATAATCTTATCAAAGTTAGGAAAGACAAATTTTAATGTTCTCCAGTCTCCCTATCCGTTCTCCCCGAAAACCAGATTGAATTACAACATAAAATGAAAAAACAATTATTAATAACACCCGTCTCCGGTCTCCAGTTTCCTTTTTCCCTAATTATTCACAATTCACTAATCACTAATCTCTAATTATCCCAGCCCTAAAGAGCTGGTCTATAGAATTGAATCTTAAAAGATTGTTGATCATTATCAATAGGCTCTGTCAACTGAAAACTGCCAACTTGCAACTAATCACAATTCACTAATTACTATTATCCCAGCCCTAAAGAGCTGGTCTATAGAATTGAATCTTAAAAGATTATTGATCATTATCAATAGGCTCTATCAACTGAAAACTGCCAACTGGCAACTAATCACAATTCACTAATTACTAATCACTAATCACTGTTCACTAATCACTAATCATCCCAATGAGTTCAATAGAAGATATTAATCATCTACTCCATTCCATTTCTAGAATAGTAAAGGAAAATGTAAGCTGTGAATATCAACTATTTTTGTTTGGATCCAGAGCAACAGTTACAAACGATATAAAAGCAGATATCGATATAGGAATAATACCGAATAAAAAATTAAGTGCCAGACAACTACAGAATATCAAAGAAAATATAGAAGAATTGTCTACATTATTGAAAATTGATTTTATAGATTTTTCATCTGTAAGTGATGAGTTTAAATCCATAGCTTTAATGAATACCAAGGATATTATTTTTGACTAAATCAGACAAATTGAATCGCAACTTGGAGAATTTTGGTAGGGCATTATCTCAACTCGAAAAAACTCTTGCAGAAGTGGATACGCCGATTGTCAGAGACGCCACGATTCAGAGATTTATATTTTCATATGAATTATGTTGGAAGACTTTAAAAGGATTTTTGGAAGATATACATGGAGTTAGAGCTGTTTCGCCTCGGCTAGTATTTAAAGAATCATTTGCCTTGGATTTAATTGACGATGAAGAAATATTTCTTGAGATGATCGAGTCGCGTAATATATTGTCGCATACGTATAACGAAGAACAGGCCAGAGAGATATATTTAAAATGCAGCAAATATTTGAATGCATTAAAAATTGTAATCAATCGCCTTACCAATGAGTAAAACATCGTTATTTGATTTGACTCATGGGATGTAACGTTTACCTACCAGTTCTCTTTAATACTATTTACTAATCACGACTCACTAATCACTAATTACTATTCAGTAACTAATAAAACCCCCTAAATTCCAATTATATCTTTTAAAAAATAATGTAGGCTAAATAATGATTGAGATACATAAAAAAATAGTAACTGATGAAAATGGAAATCCTTCGGATGTCATAATACCGTGGGATGAATATAAACAAATAGAGGAAATACTAGGGATTGACTTAGATGAGGAAACAAAAAGAGATCTACGATTAGCCCATAAGGGTAGAGAGGAAAATGGAATAAGCGATTATATTGCTTTGGATGATATTTGATGTATAAGATTGTAGTTCATAAACGAGCTGCCAAATCTCTTAAAAAGGCAAGTGATCCACAGATAACGAAACTAAAAGATATACTGATAAAATTAGCAAATAATCCACACGATTATCCAGGAATAAAGAAAATGGCAGGAGAATGGGCGGGGTATTGGAGAATAAGAATCGGTGTCTTTCGTGTTATTTTCTGGATTGATAAAACAAAGAAAATCATTTTTATTGATCATATTGGAAATCGTGGAGATGTTTATAAAAATTAATAATTTCTACTTTCCTCGTCCTTTTAATAACGTAAGAATTGAACTAAATCAATCTGAAAACAAATAACTACTAACTAATAGCTACTCACTAACCATTGAAATCTCATAAAGACTTAACAGCCTGGCAAAAAGCAATGGATTTTGTTGAATTGATTTATAAAATCACAGGTGAGTTTCCAGAAAATGAAAAATTCGGATTG
>Ga0233440_1000127_pt1 | contig 103053 bp, 135 predicted proteins | sample SI_123_September_5_FD_182791 | JGI IMG/M metagenome (GOLD analysis project Ga0233440, IMG submission 182791) | Seawater microbial communities from Saanich Inlet, British Columbia, Canada - SI_123_September2016_120_MG | ecosystem: Environmental > Aquatic > Marine > Inlet | place: Canada... | reverse complement strand
AGTCTAAGGTTTCCCCCGCAACCCAGGGGTGGTAAGGTTATCTACCACCCCATTTTTTAAAGATTGCGGCAATCCTTTCATTAGGTATTCAACTCTGTTACAAACCAATGAAAATACTTATTGATTTATTCGATAGTATTAAAACCAGTGAAAGCCTGGTTGCTGGGTGGGGTGTGTTTGATGTTTTTCCAAAATGTGATTATTTGGATTCATATAAAACATACCCTCACTCAATTGAAAGAGATATTGATTTTATTACACTTATGTGCGTGGAAATAAAGAAAACGGGTAGGGTAGTATTGGTTGTTAGTGAAACAGTGGTAAAACAAGATGCACTGTTTTTTCCGAGAAATTATTTACACCAACCCTTTTTCTTTATTTCTTCCCCACTTTTCTTCTGTAATAAAAACTTTATAATATTGTTAAAAATAACCGAACACTTATCTAGGTGAGTTATGTCTCGAAATATAATTGAAAAAATAGAATCTAAGATTGATTACCTTGCATTCTATAATGAATATGTTCAAGGGATAAAACCCCTCGGTGATGATCAGTATATTGGCCAATGTCCCCTACACGATGATGAGAACCCCAGCTTTGCTTTTAATGTAAAGGATGGGCTGTGGAATTGTTTCTCCAATTGCGGTGGTGGGAATGTTTTCTCATTTCTTGAGAAGAAAGAGAATTTAAGTTCGAAACAAGAACGTGTCCAGTTTCTCTGTAAGAAGTTAGGGATAGAACTAACAGAGGATGATTATACACTTGAGGGAAAAATAGAAGAAGATATCTGGAAGAACTGGCACAAATCTTTGGTCGGGAATAAGGCCGTGCTAGATGTGCTTTTACAGAAGCGAGGTATCACCCTTGAAACCGTGAAGCAATTCAAGTTGGGTTTCTATCGGAATCGATTAACCATCCCAGTGTTTGACTCAGAAGGAGTTTGTAGAAATGTCCGGCAATATTCTTTCATAGGAAAGAAAGTTGCGAACAAACTTATAAACTATTCTGACGGGTCTGAATACAGTTTTGGGCGTATGAGATTATTCCCAATTGAAAACGTATTGACCCATAAAAAAATCCTATTGTGTGAAGGTGAACCTGATACCCTCCTAGCAAACCAAATGGGATTCAAAGCAATGACCGTGACCAGTGGGGCTGGTTCCTGGAACAAAGCCTGGAGTCATAAATATTTTAAAGGCAAACAAGTTTGGATTTGCTTTGATATTGATGCAGCTGGAATGAAGGGTGCGATCAGGGTTGCTAAGGCCTTGGCCGGGCTGGCAGACTTCGTCAAGATTGTGGACCTGAAAAAGGTTATGACTTCCCCACCAAGTGGTGACTTCACAGACTTCTTTTTGACCAACAATAATGATATGGAAACCTTCAAAGAATTATTGGTGAATGCTAAGGAGTATTATGAGGCCCCAGAGATTGGGAAGGAGGTAAGAAATAAGGAGTTCCGGAAGGTATCCCTCTCGCAGGCGAGTCACGCGAAAAATGCTTTATGTAATATTGAAGTTAAGGCCCTGGTCTCGGGCAAGGATTTTCCACCATTTGAAATCCCAAATAAACTCCATATAGAATGTGATGCAGCGGGTGGAGAAAAGATGTGCCCGTTCTGTCCGATGTATACTGTCCCGGGGAATAAGAAAGATATTTATCTTAAGGAAGAAACCGACCGGGGAAGTCTGCTAAATCTTATTGATATCAAAGATGAATTATTATTCAGGAATATGAGAAAGCAACTTGGGATTCCATTCAAATGTGAACGGACCCAAATGAAGATCAAGGACTATATAAATATTGAGGAGTTGAGATTGATTCCTGAAATCGATTTCACCACAGATACCGATTATGAATATGTCCAGCAGGTGGCCTATTACGCCGGTCACGGGATTAAGGCGAACCAGGTATATACACTCCAGGGTATGGCCTTGCCAAACCCTAAAACCCAACAGAGCACACAGATATTTTGGGATGCAGTACCGGCCGTAGATTCGATAGATCTTTTTAAGATGAATGATGAGATTCATGAGCGGTTGAAATTCTTCCAACCAGCCCCAGGTCAAACCCTTACAGAGAAGTACGATGAACGATATGCGGACATGGAATATGTGTCCGGGATTTACCAAAGAAAAGATATTGCTCTGACCTATGATATCGTTCTTCATTCAGCCTTAGAAGTTATGTTTCAAAACAAAAAAGAAAAGGCTTGGATGGAAGCTTTATTGATCGGAGATTCTGGTTGCGGGAAAACAGAATTGGCCAAAGCAATGATAAGGCATTACGGGGTCGCAGAATTTGTGACTGGAGAATCTACATCGGTTGCAGGTTTGATCGGTGGGTTATCCCAAACAGCAAAAAGATGGCACATCAATTGGGGTAAGATTCCCCTTAATAATAGGCGTGCATTATTCATTGATGAGATCTCTGGAATGAGCATAGAAGATATTGCTTTATTCTCAGGTGTGAGAAGTTCTGGGATTGCTGAATTGACTAAGATAAGGACTGAGAAAACACAAGCCCTTACGAGGAAGATTTGGGTCGGTAATCCCAGGCGGAAAGGTAACCTTTCAAGGAACATGATGCAGTACCCTTATGGGATTGTAGCAATACAAGAATTGATCGGGAACTTGGAGGACATTCGCAGGTTTGATTTTGCCCTCACAGCCCACTCAGAAGAGGTTGACAAAAAGATCTATAATGCTTTAAAAGAACAAGGACGGATTATCGAATACACTGGGGCCTTATGCCACGAGTTGATCATGTGGTCGTGGTCCCGGAAACCCAATCAAATTATCTTCAGTGCAAAGGCCAATAAGGCCATCCTCAAATACGCCCAAGAGATGGGTGAGAAATACTATCACGGGATACCAATTGTGGAAGCAGCCGATCAGAGATTAAAGATCATGAGGGGGTCCATATCCGTGGCTGTGATGTTCTATTCTACAAAGGATGGAACGCAAATAAAAGTTGAGGAAGAACACGTGGAATTTTTCCATGATTGGCTGGAGGAAATTTACAATAAAGATTCCATGAGATACGGTGATTGGAGTTACCAAGAATTGAGTAAGAAAAAGCTCAAGGACCAGAGTGCAGTTGATCGATTAATCAGGGATGAATTTATTGAAATGCTTTTAGAAGACGATACATTCAATCAGGCATCTATGATAGATCTAACCGGGTGGGAACGTGGCCCCGTGAAAGCCATGATCAGTACCTTAAGAAGGAACAATGCGATCAAACGATATGGGACTTCATTCTACATCAAAACTGATGCATTCATTGATTATCTAAACAGGAGGAAGACAGGTGAGATACAGGTCAACCAAGCGGGCTCAGGTCCAGAGGAAGAGGAGCCAGCCCCATGGTAAATATAATTGATATCCGTAAAGCAAATCAGCTCAAAGAAATGGTGGAGTTTTTCATCGGGTGTGGGGAATGCACAATGGACCTGGAAACAGAATCTCTGGACTTCCATGATGAGATATTATCTCTGCAATTATTAGCAGCTGACCGGTGCTATTATGTCCCACTGGAATACCTAAATGTCTTAAGGGAACGGGACCAGGGTGACCAGTTGAATATGTTTGATGGAATCTACAAAGAATTTCTCCCATGGAAGAAAGTTCGGGCTGCAACAAAGAAAATTATGGAGCATAAGGATATCAAGAAGATTGCCCATAATATGAAATTTGATTTCAGCTTTTTGATTCACCGAGATATCCATCCTCAAAACTGGTATTGGGATACGATGTTAGCAGCTTGGCAACTGGATGAGAACCGCAGATATGGATTGAAAACTCTATATGATCAGGAGTTCCCAACACAAACCAAATCCAATACTTTTGCAGCCCTTACGAAGAATACAAAATACTGGTTATTGGATTATGAAGATCAGAAAACTTATGCTTGTGATGATGTCCTGAAAACCAGGAGGCTGTGCAGGAAACAAGAACCAGAAATCATGGCCCAATCTGATAAGGGTATGGCCTTCTTCGAGCACCAAATGATGGACGTGTGTGAGGTCCTAACTTACATGGGCGATCACGGTGCATTTATTGATACCCCTTATGCTCTTAAGATGCAACATTTTTATCGGCACCAAACGGAACGATTGGAAAGAATTATTGATCAATATATTACGGCCTCTGGATATTATGAACCGATCAATATTGATTCAAATCCTCAGCTATGTTATTACTTCTATGATTTCTTAGGATACAAATATTCTGGGGGTAAGAAGGAAAAGAATATCGATAAGTTTGCACTGCAACATTGGGCCTCAAAAGGAAGCAAATTGGCCAGGGCATTTCTACTGTATAGAAAGACCACAGCACTGGGTAAATTTATTGATGATACGAAACCCGGTTCTATCCTTTCAAACCTGAGAGCGGACACCTCGAGAATCCACCCCAATTACAATCAGCATCGTACTAAAGTCCACAGGTTAAGTGGGTCCAATCCCAACACCCAAAATTTCCCACGTAAAGGGGGTGCAGTGCGCGAGTGTTTCATTGCCCCACCAGGTATGAAGCTGTTGATCGCGGATTACTCCCAGATAGAGTTACGGTGCTTTGCTCATTATTCAAAAGATGAAAGATTTAGGTCTGCTTATGTGGGAGATAATCAGATTGATCTCCATGAACAAACCAGGGCAAATGTGATCGCATCTGTCTTTGCTCATTTGAATGGGACCGACCAGAGGACCAAGGCCAAGAATGTCAACTTTGGAATCTGGTACGGGTCCAGTGCTAAGGGGGTCGCATTCCTACTGGGTTGTTCAATTACCGAGGCCCAAATGATTATTGATAACACCGTGGGATACTACCACCAGAACAAGGCTTGGATTGAGAAGGTTGAGAGATTTGTTCTTAAGAATAAATACGTTAGAAATATGCATGGTGGCTACCGTGATTTCAAGGGAATGAATATCAGTAGCATCGGGATGAGAAATTTTATGTACCGGGAAGCAGTTCACTTTATTATCTGCTCAACTGCAGCCTGTATTCTTAAAGAGAAAATGATCGAGGTCAGTAGGAAATATCGGAAGGTCAATGATGTGAATATGTTCCTACAAATCCATGATGAAATTATTGTGGAAGTCCCCGAGAGTTTTGACCCAATGGAAATCGTTTCAATCATGGAAGAACCCATCGAGGGTTTCACAATTCCTATGGTTGTGGATTATGATATGAAGGACAGGTGGACCAAATGAGAAGAATAATAATTAGGATTATTTTGGGATTATTTCTGACAGCCTTTGTGGTAATTGAAACTGGTCCTTGGACTGGGGCTGCAATTGCCTTCCTTTTAATCCGAGCGGAGTTAGTAGATTATTCAATTTATAGGTTCTACAAATCAATAAGGGATGCCGCAGAAGGGGATGCATGATGGAAAAATACTACGATAAGAATGGACATGCAGAGCACTATGATTCCCATAGAATTAATGCTCTCATTCAGATGGAACAAATTTGGGGAACGGAAAAGCTCATGACCCATTATGAGATGACTGTTTTCGAATATAGATTCAGACTGGGTTTGAAAGACCCGGACCTGGTTGATCAGGATTTGATTAAGATCAAATGGTTTGAAACTACTATCAAATATTTGAGGGACAAAATTGATAACGGGGATGAGGTTGATGGTCTGGATTTCGGACCCCACCCACTCCCCGGGAAACTGCAAGCAATGCAACTAAATAATAACAATGATAAAGGAGAAAAAGTCAAATGAAGAAAGCGAAAGCTGGTTCCAAGTACGTGAATGAAATCACCCCAGGTGAAGTCCTTGAAGTGCGGAAGAAATTACCCATGGATTTTCACTGGAGGCATCTGAGAAAACAAATCCCATTTCTGGGTGAGATTTTCTGTGTTGCCCAGAAGAAATATTATTCAGCCTTGTGCTCCAAAAAGTACCGCTACAAGAATGCTGATAAATCAATCGCTCATCTGGATGAAGGTCACTTCCAGGGATACTCATTTGCGATCGAAGAATTCACCAAACCCGGTGACTGGGTTCTTGACCCATTCGTGGGCTCGGGCACTGCAATTATCGAGGCCCACCACAAGGGTAGGAATGCAGTGGGAATCGAGATCGAGTACAATGAATTAGTTGAACTGAATCTTAAGCACATGATGGAGGGATATCCTAAGAAAACCCGGCACAATATTCTGATCGGGGATGCACGAGATCAGATTAAGAAAATCCGTAGGAAATTTCCTCTGGTTGTGATGGGTTTCCCTTATCCGATCATAGCCGGTGGTATCACTTCCGATAAGCCGATGAGACCCAAGGGTGACCCTCGTGGGAATCAAGTTTATGATCACGTTGATTCATTTGGAAATATGAAATTGCCTCAGTTCTTAGATGAGATGGTTTCCCTGTTTGGGGACATCATTACAAAGACTGAAGTGGGTGGTCGGATTGTTACGATTATCAAGGACCCGATCAACAACAAGGCCCCATTCATGCTTCAGAAGAAAGTGGTTGATGCTGTCCTGGAGAATCACCCTGGTCTGGAGATGGAATCATTCTTCATTCATCATCACATTCCTGAGACCTTACGGATTAGATCTTACAGGAAAAGATGGCCAGAGGTTATGATTCCTGTGTACCAAGTTGGACTGGTTTTAAGGAGGACGAAATAATGAAAATCTACCCCAACGCTTCAGTTGCCATTCTTGAGAGTGGCAAGGCCCTAAATAATCTGGGCATGAAGACTGAATCTCAACAGTGGCAAGGGAAGGATGGAACACCCGATACGATCGAGATTATGGGCCACTCATTCAAATGCCCTATGCCACAATTAGCAAAGAGTCTTGCGGTCCTTACTGAGGCCGATTTGCCCTGGGCTGAAGATCACTTCCAAGAACGGATATCTGGAGCCCCATCCAACCCAGGAGAATCATATAAGAGATGGCCCTATTATGTGAACAAGACCAGGGAAGATGAAGCATACAAACCACAGGGAACTTTCACCCATACCTATATGGAACGCTATTGGCCCCGTGAAGCTCACGCTGAGGGCTGGCCTAATAACCATAAGGCCATAGGGGTAAGACGTGGCATACGGTATGAATACGGAGACCTAAACGATGTTGTGGCTCAGTTGCAGAGCAATCCCTCAACGCGCCAGGCGTACTTGCCCGTGTGGTTCCCAGAGGATACCGGTCAAATCCATGGGGGAAGATTACCGTGCAGCCTGGGTTATCTCTTTATGATTAGGGAGGGATTCATGCACGTTCATTATTACATCCGTTCGTGTGATTTCATCCGCCATTTTCATAACGATATCTATCTTACTGTGAGACTGGTTCAACACATGATCGAATGTATTAACCCAGAGCTGTTCCCGGGATTCCTTCACATGCATATTGGGTCATTCCATGTCCTGGCCACAGACAGGGTTGCGATGAAGAAAAAGATAGCAGCATTTCAAGAAAAATATAGCCGAAGAATTACGGAGGGATTATCATGAAAATCTTAGGACTTACATCTGGTATCGGGTCCATGATGATTGGGGCTCGAGGCAAGCATAAAATCCTCGGGAATATTGAGTGGAGGAAATACTATCACACTGGTACTTTCGAAAACAATTTCCCAGGTTCATTTATGGTTCATAAGATGGAAGATGTGCCAGAGAAAATCAGACCGCAATTGGAAGGGGTTGATCTAATTATTGGTCACCCAGAATGTGGGAACTTCTCAAACCTGCACACAACTAAACCCTGCAACAATGCCATGGACATTCCCTTGTTCATGGATGTGTGTAAAGAATTGAGGCCGAAGTTTTTCGTTCTGGATAATCTCCCAAAATCTTTGCTGGCTGTGCCAATGAAGAAATGGGTCCATGAGTTCCCAGATTACAATATCGAATTCCAATATATTTCTAATTTTCATTATGGAAATACTCAGAAGAATCGGAAACGATTATTCATCATTGCTTCCCTAAAAGAATTGAAATATTTATTCCGCCCCGGGGAAGTGGAACACGATATGAAATTTTGGGATGTGATTAAGGATTTACCCAACAAGGCAAACAGACCCGCGATCAATCACGACCACCTGAAACCAGAGGACCCCATGGTGAATTTCTCTCCTCATTATTTTGGATATGCCAGAGGGAAGACTATGACCTGGGCTCAGTTCACAAAACGGATAGAAAAGAATGTGGACAAAAGCAACAATATTATGTACACAAACTTAAAGGGAGAGAGGAGAATCAAGATCGGGTTTCGTGTGATCACATTAGATAAATATGCCCCAACCTTAACAGGGCAATCGATGTGTTATAGGGCTGATACATTCCAGCCTTTCACGATACGTGAGCGTGCCCGTATACAAGGCGTGCCCGATGACTTCATTTTCTATCCCCTCAAACCGGATATTAGAGAGCGTGCTATCCTGGTCAAACAGACCGGGAAATGTATGCCCATTCAGTTCTGTACTTTTCTTGTGAATCAGATTGCAGGTCACCTCAAAGGTGTGAAGACAAGGGCATCCGGGAAACGCTTTCTTAAGTACCCGGAATTTATGTTAGAACAATTCGATGAACTGGCACAGGAAGTTCTATTTTTAGATGAGGAGGAATCATCATGTGTGGGCTCTTAATGATCAGAGGAAATTCGATACCCGTTAAGGATTTTCTTATGAATCATCGTGGGATAGAAAGGAGGGGTTTTCAGGACGAAAATGTGGAGATGATTCACAACCGATTACCCTTGCAAACGAGGCTGGGTGATGAGTGGGGTGGACCAATTGAAATACAAGGTGGACATTTCCTTTTTGTTGGTGAGATTTTTAATCATCCACAAGAGTGGGAGAATGATGTTGAGTACCTTCAATATTTCTTTAATGACCCAGACTGGATGGACAAATTAGCCCATACAGATTGGGATGGATTCTGGGCGATTGTTGTTTATCAACATGGGGTCACTTATACCTTTACCGACCCCTTAGGAAAGAAGCAATTGTACTACGATCATCATGGGAATCTTTGCTCTGAAATCAAACCACTTTTGAATGGGCAAGTACTCATCTCACAATTCGATTATGAGAACACCCAGGCTGGTCGCTTAACCCCATTCGATCGCATCTATAGAATTAAGCCAGGACAGCTGATGGTCATGACCCCGGATAAGGATTTCAAATCAATTGGAAACCTCTGGAACTTATATCAATTTCCAGAATCCGGGGTGACCCAGCACAGGACATTACGAGGGTTGATTAAAATATCTGTTCGTAGGAGGATGATCAACCTGCGAGACCGGAACACAGTCTTCGTTTCGGGTGGGTTGGATTCCACTATCATCATCCAGTGTTTGGCTGAGATGGACCACCTTGACAAATGTGATTTCTTAACCATAAAGAATGGTGAGGATGATCAGTATATTGAGGCCGTGGAATCGCACTATGGAATACGTGTTCGAAGGATTGATTACAACCCCTTCATCAAGCCAGAAGATATCATGGAAATCTATGAGCATCCGATTGAACTCGGCAGCCTTATGGCCCAGGTGAATTTGGTAAGAGAAACCCAGGGCTCAGTGATCTATACTGGGGATGGGGCTGATGAATTATTCTCTGGATATTCAAGGGCACAGGAATGGGATTCACAGGAGTACGATGTGTTCACAGAAATACCCTACTATCATATGATTCGATTAGATAGAATTGGGATGTCAGTGACCAAGGAAATACGATCACCATTCCTGGGTCACGAAGTTGTATGCAGAGCCCTCAACATGGGGTATGACGTTAGGAGGGGCAAGGCTTGTTTGAAAGACTCCTTCGCTGATATACCTGAGGTCATAATCAATCGTGCTAAGCGACCCCTTAGAGACCCAAATATGGACAGTGATAGGGCACAGCATATCAAACATTGGGAGCAAACATTCAGGAGGGTTTTTTCAAATGCCAAAAACTAATATAGATAATGTGTTCATGGAAATCGCCCACTCAATTGGGAAGTTGAGTTATGCCAAAAGATTGCAGGTGGGCTGCATTGTTGTTAAGGATGGAAACATCTTATCCATGGGGTATAATGGAATGCCCTATGGTTTTGAAAATGAATGTGAATTCGAGGGGACACCTGAGCATAAGAAGTTGAGGACGAAACCCGAGGTTCTTCATGCAGAATCAAATGCAATATCCAAGTTAGCCCGGTCCACCCAATCATCAGATGGGGCTGATCTATATGTAACTGATAGCCCATGTTTCGATTGTGCAAAATTGATCATTCAATCGGGTATTAAAGCAGTCTATTACCGAGGAGAATATCGGATAAAAGATGGGCTGGTATTATTGGAAGATGCCGGCATAAAAGTTGAGAGGGTAGTATGATGAATAAGTTCCTAAAGTTCACCAAAACCAAACCAGTCAAAAGCCCTGATAGGGGAACAAAACTTTCGGCTGGAATCGATTTCTTTATCCCGGATGATTTTAAGGAAATGAATCTTGGACCTGGTTCATCTATCTTGATTCCCTTGGGCATACATGTCCTCCCACCCCAGGGTATGGCCTTGGTGTTTTTCAATAAGTCTGGGGTAAGCACAAAACTTAATCTGGATGTTGGTGCCTGTGTTATTGATGAGGATTATCAAGGAGAAATCCATGCACACCTATTCAATTACTCAAACGATTTTCTGGCTGAGCTGAGGCCGGGAATGAAGATTGTCCAAGGAGTATTGCTTGATGTAGGATACGGTGATGTGTTTGAAATGAAAACCCTTGCTAAGTTATACCCGAAAGAATCCAAAAGGGGTTCAGGAGGTTTCGGGAGTACAGGACAATGAATGAAACTGTATTCAAAAACAGGTGGGTGAAATTAGCGAATGCCCTGGGTGGTTCTTATTTCTTTAAGTTTCATTCTAATATATACACCCAAGGGAAACCAGATGTGATCGGGGCCTATTGTGGCCGACCTTATGGTTTAGAGTTTAAGGTGGTGGATTTACCCAAAAGGGATTCCACGATCGTAGATTTGATGAAGGGTGTAACTGATTTACAAAAGCGTGAACTTAAAAGAATGAAAGAGGGTAGCTGGGATGCATACGTGGTAGTTTTAGTGAGGCCCACGAATGATATCCTTTATTTGAAATGGGATTACGATCAGACCTTTAGAAGGGATAAGTACAACCCCATGTCATTCCCTGTTCCTAAGCACTGGTTCCCAACTAATTTCTAATGAAATGGGAGGGCGAAATCGCACGCCAGGCGTGGGTGTATGAAAGGTGTACAAATCTGCTCGCCCTCCCTCCTTCATAAAATTTTTGACGGTTTTTTTCAGAAAGAGGAGAAAAAAGATTTTCACTGAAACCACTTAAGTCTAATAAATACTAAGACTTAGACCCCGAAAAAAAACTGCATCTTTTTTGCGAAAAGGGGTTTACAAATAGCTCCTATCGGTTTAAGTTTCTCATGAAATGAGAAACTTAAACACACGCACGCCCCACCTCGCTCTCCAAGAGAGTGTATCCATATGGGCTGGCGAAAAGGAGATGAAGATGGAAATGAGAAAAGGAAGTTTTTTTGAAGTTAGAAGAGAAAAATTTGAGAGAGCCCTGGCTGGATTTATTTTAGCTGAAATTATTGGCCTGTTGATTTTTGGTTTAATGATAGGAGGTTTCTAATGATTTTATTAGAAGTGAAACCTGAGTTAAGAGATGTTTTGAAGTTTGGGGAATCTGTAATGGATGCTGGATTGTTTAAATGTTATAATGGCCATATGAGATATACTGATATTTTTTGTTTTAAGGTAGAAGATATGGATGACCTGGAAGATTTGGAATCCGTGATTGATGAGATTTGTTTGATTTTAGATATTGAAGTTGAGAAGAAGGGTTCTGAATTATGTTAACCTGGAAAAATAAAACTGTTAGGAAAAGAGTTTATTTTAGACCTCTGGCTGAAGAGGGTTTTGAAATGGATGAAGAGTTAGGTTTGATTTTGTCTGACTGTAATGTTTTGGGAAATTCCTTGTATGCCTTTAGGGTTGCCAAAGAGTTTGTTTTGGAAATGTATGATATGAAAGAGTTTGAGAATCCTGAATGGGTGGCTGAATGTTGGGTTAAGGAATCTTTTGATAAGTTTAGAGATGAATTTGTTGAGGAAATAGAACCCCATCCTGTTTCTGGAAAACCCAAAACCAAAATTCGGAGAGATGGAAAAAATTATACCAGGGCCAATGTTATAAAAATGATTGGTGCCTGCCCAAAGTGGAAGTTTAATTTACCTGGAGAAAACTGGGGCCACCCCAAAACCATAGTTAGTAAGGATGGGAGAGAATGGGAAGTTAGAATGGTTGAGTTTGAAAAGGGTATGGATGAGAATACTGAGAAAAGATTTAGGGTTAAGTTAATTAGTTAAGTTTTAATTAGAAATAGTTTTAAAGGTTGTAAGCCCTGGGTGAGGGATTTTTAAGTTTTACCTGGTAGTTTAGAATCTAAACAAAAAAGGAGAATACACAATGAGTTTAGAATTAGTTAGTTTGGACAGAAGGTTACATAAGGTTATTGAGAGCTTGGCCAATGATTGGGAGAATGCAAAGTCTGACACAGATGATATTGAATATGCACTGGACACAGTTATGAATGATTATTGTTTAGAATTCCCAGAATGGTCTGATGAGATTCTTAATTACATTAAAGAGGATAATGAAAAAACTCTTGAAGCAATTGAAGGACCGGAAATGAAAACAATCGATTGCACACCAGACTGGAAACAACTTTATAAGTATTTTATGCACATCAAAGATACAGACCCAAAACAGTTTAAGATCATGAAAGAAAAAATGGGTGATGAGGAATGGGCCAAATTTGAAGCAGTTGGGAAACCCAAACTGAGATCGATTGATGAGATCTCAGCACATCCCGAACATTATACGTCAGCCGCAGTTGGGGCCAACCATCCAGATGAAGTTAATTATTCCCATGGAGAACCATACAGCTTTTGTTCTATCGTTAGGGGTGGGTTCTGCCATATGTTTGAGATTGAAGAGAATAGGACTGATGGAAAACGAACACGGGTTCGTGAATTGATTGACTTTGTTGAGGGGTATTAATCATGGCCTGCAAATTTAGTTTGATTGATATTGAAAGATTGAAAGGTAGTCAGAAAGTTTTAAAAGAACAAATGGATTCGATGACCCAGATGATTGAATATTATGAGGCCAAGTATCCCCAGTGCAGTGATAATGATGTTATGATAGATCTTAGATGCAACAGGGATTCAATTGGAGATTCAATATTCTGGAATGATAAAGTTTTAAAGCAATTAAGTTAAGTAAAGATAAACCAAACGAAAAGGAAATGAGACCATGAGTAACAATTACAGATTCACAGTAGAGACATTTAACAGTAGTTTTCAAATTAGTTTAGAAGGAAGTCAAACCAAGATCAATTTCAAACATATGGATGAGGAGGCCCTGGGTTATAAGTATGACTATATGGCCGACGAGGTATATGGTACATTGAAAGAGGCGAAGGCGGCCGTACGTACGTGGATTCGCGAAGAGAAGCTCAGGGATATGGACAGACGTTATATGTTGGATGAATTAAAAGAAATGACCATGCAAACTTTGGTTGATGAATTAATTGATAACAATCGGTGTGCAGATAACAGAGTTGAGCATCTAGAAATGCTTGGTCATGATATCAGTCTTAAAGCTTTTTCAAAAGTCCTTATGCAATGGACTGGGGATGAGTTTCATGATAGATTCCTGGAAGTTCATTTTGGTCATAATTATAAGAATGAAAATGATCAGTTGAATGAATATGCTATTGAGAAGTTTGAGATGTTCCGGGATAAGACCAGTTCATTCATCCATTGGTTAGATCATTCAGGTCGCAGAAGTTTTTCCCAGGCTGTAAACTCTTACTGGATGGAATATAAAGCTTCACATCCGGAGGTAGCCTAAGACAGTTGCTAACAGCTTAGGAATGGATAACAACTTTCAGGTTCGTAAAGCAGTAGGGGCTGGATGGGATGTTATTGATACTCGCTTAGGTGAGTTTGGTACATCAGTAGATTGGACAAATTTAAAACGAGATGCGGTTGCCCGGTGTTCAAAGTGGAACAAGGTCAACCCACAACCTAAAACTAAGACAAGTACAACAACCAAACCGAAAGGGGCTAAAATGCCTATTAAGAAAGTAACAAAAAGACCAGTAGCAAAAAAAGTTGCAGCCAAAAAAGAAACAGCTGTAAAAGAAACACCAAAAGCAAAACTTCCTGCACGTAAAGAAGTCCCAGCCAAAAAGAAGGCTGCAGTGAAGAAAGCCGCAGCCAAAAAGGTTGCAGCCAAAAAAGCAGCCCCAAAGAAAAAGATCGCTGCAAAGAAAGCAGCTCCAAAGAAAGAAAAGGGTATCACCAAACATCAGTTTGTTATTGATCTCCTGAAACGTAAAGGCGGAGCAACCCGTCCACAGATTGAAGAAGCCATGATGAAGAAATTTGGTTCCTTCTCTGCTGGTTCTTTGAACATCGAATTCTCTACGATCGCCAAAGAGTTCAACCTGGAACGAATCAAGGCCGAGGTTATCTACAAGATCACTGATTAAGGTCTGATCGATCAATCACCGAAGGGTGGGGTTTTATTATCCCACCCTTTAACTAAAAGAAAATGAAACTGGAGAATACGAAAATGACTAATGAGAAAAGAATTTTAGAATTAACAGCCACACCAGAAACCGTAAGTGACTACCAAAACTATCTTGAGAAGCAACCCAGGTACAGAACAGTTCATGATTGCAATACTTATGGCTACTTAGAATTCACTGGACCAACTGGAATTAAAACGATCATATCCTTAGAGATCACGATCGGGTCCACCTGGGATACCACTTATAAGACTCATATGCTGGACGTTATAGCCCGTGCCCGGAACCGGGAAGGGGAATGGATGACCACATTGTTGAACACGCTCTACGGGGTTAATGCGTGGGAATTCGGGGTAGATAAGATCAAAGCAAAGATCATGAAGGATTATGAGGCCGATAAGAGGACCAGACTGCAAGCAACCCGGGATTCCTATTATGAGAGTTATGATCGTGACCCAATGGTGAAATTCGGCCAAGAGATTATGGGTGAAGAATTCGAGGGTCAGTGGTTTGTAGAACGGAACAAACCAGAATTCAAGGATATCAAGATTGTGTTCCTTGGTGGTGACCGGGGTGAGTATATTGATCAACTTATGTCCGAACGAGGAATCAAATATCGTTCACCAAGTATTGAGATTGAGATCACATACGCACATTCAGGTAATTCAATCCGTGCCCATATCAGATATGAGGGTGGTAATTTTATCTTTAAGCAATTCGGAACTTGGAAGGAAATCAGATACAAGAACACGGATACTCTTAAGAAAAGAATCTTTGAGAAAATCCATGAGCTTGAGGCCCAGGTCAAGATGAGTAATTCGGTAGCAAAAATCAATTCCAGCCGCCATGCATTATTGATCAAAGATGGGTGGTCAGTGAAAGAGATTGTTCAATTGAACGTAAGGCACAGGGGACAGGAATCCCCATTCCAGTGCAAACGAAGATTCTTCGGTACAGAATACATCATGACCCCCGTTTGGCTCAGGGATGAAAAGTACAAGACCTACGGGGTCAAAGGATATCGGATTAAGGGATTGAATTTCGTATTCTCTTATAATAATATCCAACAGGTTATTGATGCAATCGATCGTTATTCTTTAAAGGATTGAGGGAGGTATATTTTGAGAACTAAAAAACAGACTGCAGAGATGAAAAAAGCAGAGGCCATGAGCAAGGGATTATCAGCCAAGGCCCCGAAATCTAAGTATGCACGTAAGTTCCGGGCAAAGACCAAAAGCCCTAACAGTCCTTTTAAGCCCGTAAAGGGGTCTGTAAGCACGCCGAAGGGGGTTGAGAAGGGTAACATATCACCAGACCCTTCCGAATTGCTTAAGACCATCCGTACGCAAGGTGGAAGGAAAGCACAGAGGGAATTGGAAGATCATCCAGACCTACACCCCGGGAGAGATGATGAGAAATAGTTCAAGATCAGTTGCCCTGCTATCACTTTATATGATGGCAGGGATGGGTGGCATAGGCGGACTCGGGTCGTTAGGCCCGGGTGGACCCAGGCGCGACACACGTACACGTATAGGGTTTGATCTCAGGAATGAACAACCGGGGAAACCAATTGGCGGAAATTCCAATAAGAAGAACCCCAAAAGAAAAGCTAATAAAAAGCGGAGAAAGAAACGCGGATACTGATACAAAAAATTAGGGCTGGTTGCATGATGGATGCACTCCTTGTGTTTACGATTTCTCATTTCCTAAACACGTGTATTCTCCGATACACAACTGGCGGTTTCATAAGCTGTTCCGTTCCTCCTGGAAAACGCATCTCCAGGTGCAAAAAGACAAAACAGCCACGGGTTCGAATCCCACCAGCCCACTAGAATTAAAATAAAGGAAAATGAAATGGAAAAGTTGAAAGCTTTACAGACCGAAATCGTGGGGGTGAAGGCCCTCCGTGTGATGCTCAAAATGGATTTGAAATGTACTGAGGAAGAGGCTATGGAAATGATCGGTCTTTATTGCCATTCGGAAACAGTATGCGATGCCCTTAAGAAAGTTGTTATGGACCTGGAAGGCCCCAAACGATTTCCCAATGCACTCCCAGAAAAAACCTGTAAGAATTGTAAGAATTTTTCTACCTATGCCCAGTTGTATGAGGACTCTGAGGAAGATACTGAGATTGGGATTTGTACTATCGATGGTGAAGCTGGGAATCAGACCGGGATGAATGATGGGTGTGTGGTGGATTTTAAGGTCAAGGGGTAGGGTAATGCCTAAGAGAAAGAACAAAATCACTCTGGATGTCCATTACAGCTGGATGACGGGGGAATATGCCACCCTTCAATACCATTTCGATTCAGAGCGATATGAGATCGAAGATCATAAGGATACAGAGGAAGCGATCATGTGGGCTATCGAGGCCTTCTATGATGAATTCGATTCTACTTATAAGATCTCAACAGTGGGGTCCAATAATCTCTTGCAGTGGGCCTCTCACTTTAAGGGGAAGGGTTGGGAAAAGCTTCGAAAATATTATCTCAAATTCCACGAGATCAAAATATGAAAATCGAATTGATCGGGGGTCCAGCTGATGGGATGATTGTGGAAGTCCCAAACACCTTCTTCCCGACTTATACGGTCCCTTGTGTGATCAGGAAACTTACAGCCATTGATGACAATATTTTGGATGGCAGTGTTGATACACATATAGGTGAATACAGATACAGAATTAGACCCGGTGAGGAATTGATGTCCGGCATTGACGTAACCCATATCGTAAGGTATGATTATCAGAAAGAAAGGCAAATCCCAAAATGAAATGTAGTCAGGTAACATGTGAAGAAACAGCCACCCATCAAATCCGGTTTAATATCCTGGCGAAGGTTGGGGATGAACCGGCCATAGCAGAGCCAGAAATATATTGCTGTGATGAACATGCAACAGAGGAAGCTGCAAGGGAATTACTCAATGATAATGAGGCTGGAAAGAAACAGATTGAACACATGATGGCCGGGGCACATAAGGCCCCACCAGATTGGACCCGTTCATATGCTGAATGGTTTAAGGTTTGGCATAAGGTAGATGGGTCATGAAAAATTTCTATGTGTGTGGGATTGTGATCGACCAAGCCACATTTGAATTGGTCGAATATGAGGATGATAATGGTGACCCCATTCTGGAGAATCTGGATTTGATTCTTGCTCCAGGTTCGATCGGGGTCTTGCCCATTTTTACAAATAAGAAACAGGCCGATGCATATTCTAAAAAGAATGATGCAAAGACTTATAAATTAAGAGGAGATTTACTGCTATGAAATTGATTAAAGAACAGATGTACATGGTCATCGACCCAGTCACGTACACGTGTACGTCCGGGACGCTCAAGGGCCAAACCAGATATATGATCAGACTGGAAGTCAAACACGGGGATGGTGTCAAAGAAATCCAATTGGTCAAGGTCAAATATCTGATCAGGGATTATGAAGAACAATCATTCCAAACTCTTATGCAGGCCAGCGTTGAAGTCAGACAAGCAATGCTGAGATTTACGAAATTAATCTAAGATGGGAGGTGGTTAATATGACCGTGGCCTTCTAAGGTCGTCCTGCACATCCAGCACGAGGCCGGGGTATGTTTTTTCACAATAAAAATATACGATACGATTCACATCCATTACGAATCCCCGGCCTCACTATAATTAAACAACGAAAAAGGAGAAATAAGATGGGTAAAATTTATTGGAAATTAGAAGCAGAAGGAAAATTGAAAACAGGTAAAGCCTGTGCCGAAGCTGACTATGCTGACAAAGCAAAAACAGCCCTCAAGAATGCTGGGTGGAAGGTAACAAAGATCTCAAAGACTGCTTACGATAAGATTGCAGGATAAGTCCAATGGATATGACAAAAAATAAATTGATACAACTGATCTTTGGAATAGAAGAAAAGTTGGCCCAGGGTGAGGAGGTTGGACCAGAGCATTTTGCTGAATTAAGAACTGGAATAACCCAGTCAGAAATGAAGAATGAAATTCAGCTTTTCACTATTGGTGTTTTGGTGAAATGGATTCAGGTAAGAGCACGTGGGGTTGCTAAGGATAAGTTTAACGGGTCCAATGCAGATGAAATTTCTACCTGTGCTATGGAAGAAGCTTTGAAGCATTTAAGGGCGGACGTATCCAGCCCAGTAACTGGAAAAGAAAAAGGAGATTGAACCATGATATGGTTATTGAAAAAAGAACATTGCGAACACCCAACAAATCCCAGTTGGAATCTCAAATGGTATCATATGATGAATAGTATTCTCAGGTGGTTGTTTGGGTTGGTCGGCCTGGTCTGCATCCCTGCTGGGTTGTATGTGATCAATATGGGGTCTGAGAGCACGTTTGATCGGCTTATGGTATGTTTGATTGTCTGTGTTATCTTGGGAGCTCTAACGGACAAATACAGCTGCACCAAATCCGAAAGGAATAACAAAAGAGTGCTAAGAGAAATGAATAGGGGTTGGTGATCAAATAATGAAATTGATTTCAATCGAATCCACCTACCGGAAATATTGGGACCGGGTTGAAGAATGCTACATATATAGATGTGCATTCTGTGAGAAGGATTCCTATTCAAAACCGAAATGCTGTTTGGATAAAAAGGAGGATGAAAAATGTTCTGGGAAATAATGTATGAACCGAGCATCTATTTGATTGCAATCCTGGCCTTATTAATATTCTGGGAAGTGTTCTCTCGCAGTGATCAATTCATCTATTTGATAACGTTTTTCTATAAGCCCGTATGGGGCCGGATTAGGGTGGAGGGATACGACCAATCATCTATATGGTGGGTCAGTAAGATCTCCCATGGAATTACGCTTAAACAGTGTATCACAGCAATGGGAACTTTGACCCTCGGGATGAAGTCATTTGCAGAGGCCAGCAGGGCCATGAATAAATCCCTTTATGAATTACAAAAGGCTGCAATGCATTGGTACTGGACAACCAGGTCACCCCACGCCCTTATCTCCCAGTCATTCTATTACCGAAGGAATAGATTCGTGAATTCCCCAGGATGGGGTGAGGAGCACGTCCCTCGGTAAGTCTATATGTTACCATAAGAAACGTATTAAGCACGCTTAGAGCCCCATTTACGGGGCTCTATTTGTGTGTATAAACAGTATGAAAAGACCGTAAACACCCAAAAAATGAATTCTACCGTATAAATGAGAAATGGGGGTCCAGTATCCATTCCTTGAAATTGGGCTGTTCTAAGAGGGGGTAGAATCCCAGCTAGATGGGGTGAAAATGGGCCTTAGAATAAGGAAAATCAAAATACGATATTTTAGGAATTCAAGAACGTGAGGTCCTCTTAAAAGAAGAGATATTGTTTATATTGAATTTATGGTCTTAGAAATAAAGAACGCAAGGAGGGGTAAGTCGAAAAACTTCAAAAACACCCCAATTGCAATTTAGGTGTGTTTCTCTAGCAAAACATTTTTGGGAGGTCGTTTTCTTTATTTCTAGCGGATGATTTATTTTTTTATTATTTTTTTGTTTTTTATCCAAACTATTCTTATGCTCTTTTTTCCTGTTATATGGGGTTCTTTATGTGGTACATTTCACTCAGTATTGCCCCTCATGAATGGGGCTTATGTCGTTATATGGAGAAGAATATGGACCGGAAAAAACCGAAGGATGCAAAGAAGAAAACACCTGTAAGAAAATCCACCACCAGCAGCCGGGGTGCAAAGAAGAATACAAAGACTGAACCCGGGGGTGATATTAAGCTCTATAAGAAAGAAGATGATAGCACTGTTGTCCAGATTACTGGGGCTGATGGGACAGTTGTAGAATATAGTGCCGGGTTACTATCTGCCGATCAGAAATCAGTACCAGCAATGCTAAGAGAAATCATGCAGCTGGAAGACCCCAAAACAAAGCAAAGAAATATCATGGCCATCCTGATCAGAGCAACTGAAGATGCTAAGGACGGAAACCCCTCCGCCAGGGACTTCATTGTTGATAGGCTGGAAGGGAAAGCAGTCATACGTCAGACAGTACAAAATCTTGATGTGCTAAATAGAATTATAGAGATATTATCAAGGCTGATTGTTGACCCATTACCCAAGGCAGATGTGTTAATGACTCAGATAATTTTTGAGTTCCGCAAATTATCCAAACTGCAAGAAGATTCTTTAATGGGTTAAGGGGGTATAATCACATTGAATACACTGAGCACACCGGAGGAAAAATGAGGACATTGCCTCCAATGTCTGGGATATCAAGGGCATTGCCTCCAATGTTCAAAGAAAACAGACAATGACCGGGACATTGCCCCAATGTAAATGAGGAGAAATCTACCATGAAAAAGTATATAAAGCAGTCTAAATGTCCCAAATGTGGGATTGATATGAACCTCCACCCACACGTGTGTGACGCGTGTAAGAAAAATTTGGTTGTAGATTTTGTTGATACCCGATTTATTTCTAAGGATAGGGCTGACAGGATTCACGTCAATGGGCAGTGGATTGAACTTGAATCAGATGTGATGCTTAGGACCTGTACTGGATGTGGATTCCAGTGGCTGGAGAAACCCTTATGACAGATGAAATGATTTGTCCAAAAAGGAAATCGGGATTGCATTTAATTGAGAAGCAGGACCGGATGAAATTATCAGACCCACCCCAGGAGATTTGGATGTGTATTGAATGCAAGAAAGAATGGACGATTCCCCTTAAAGGGACGGTTAAGGAACTAAAGGAGGTTAAGTAAATGGGAAGACCCACACAGAAAAAGAATTGGGAAGAACTGAACAAAACCTCTGGCCAGATTATTGGTGAGATAGCCGATCAATTATCCTTAAGAAACGATCGGGATTATTATGAATTGAATCCAGCCAAATATCTTGACCTGTTTCCCTTCATCCCATGGAGCAAACAGAAAGAGATATTTCTATCTGTGATTGAGAATAAGGTCACATTAGTTAGGGCCTCAAATGACCTGGGGAAGACTCACACAGAAGGCCAGCTGGTTAACTTCTGGATGGACATCTATCGACCCAGGGGAAGGGATACCAAAACCAAAGTTATCTCTACAGCCCAGACTTATGATCACACAAGGTTTATGCTCTGGACCCGAATCCGGGAAATGTATAAACACGTGGCCCATAGATTTGCAAATGCCCATATGAATCAAACAGACTTTCAACCGGACCCCGATAACTATGCAGAGTGGTTTGCACTGGGTCTTAATCCCAGGATAGAGGGAGAGGAGGCAGTATCATTCCAAGGGCACCATGGCCAACACGTTCTATTCATGGTTGACGAAGCTATTACAACCCCTAGAGCTATCTTCAAAGCGATCGAAGGTTCCCTCCTTGATTATGGTTCAAGAGCAATCTATGTTTACAATCCCACAACCACCATTGGCTCTGAGGTTTATCAGATGGAACAGGACCTTCATCTATACGATAATAAAGAAGGCCCCGATTACAAAAAGTATATGAATCTGATCACAATGAATTGTGAGGACCTATTTGCTTCTCCTGAATGGATAGCTAACCCAGAGAGATTCCGGGAATTAGTTTCACCAGATGCCAGAGATAGATTGATACAGAAGTACGGGAGAAAACATCCAGTAGTTAAGGCCAGACTATTTGCAGAGTGGCCTGATCAAGATGAAGAGGCTGCCATCAATAATGAGGGACTGCAGTTCTGCTTTAAGAGATACAAGGAGGAGATGGAAGAGATTGGAATCATCAAAAGGATTTGTTATGGTTGGGATGTGGCTGGAGAGGGCTCAGATACCAATGTGCTATATAGAATCTTGGTTGGGGATAACCGAAAGAACTATCTCCCGGGAGATGAGGCTACATCCGATCGGGATATCCTGAAGATAGAAAAGATCAGGCAGTGGAATTCATCCCACCCGAAATCCATAAGGGATGTATACGCCCAGTGTGTGGATGATTACCATGAGACCCTCCGATACAACCAGGACTTTTGTGAGGAATTCAAACTACAATTCAATGTAGAACTATCAGCCTGTTTGGTTGTGGATGCAATTGGTGAAGGTTCCCATGTCCCTTCAACCATGGAAGAAATGGATGAAGAGAATGAGATCTTAGAAGTGTTCTCCTTTAAGGCTGGTGAAAGGGATTCCCCAAACCCAATTGAGGAAAGAGAAGAGATAGTTATTATGAACAAGATCTCTGAATGTTGGTACCGAGCTAATATGGTGTTTGGTGAATTGATACCAGAGTGGCCCATTTGTATGATCGAACCCAACAAAGATCTTGAACATGAACTGAAAGATCGAAAGTACTTCTATCAAAAGAAGGGGAAAGAACCTTTGGTGTATTACATCGAACCAAAAGATGAATACAAAAAGAGAAATAGGAACCGATCTCCAGACCATGCCGATGCATTTTTGATGGCATTATTCGGGTATTTTTATGAGATAGTGAACACACCCAGAATCGAATCTATTGGCTGACAAAAGAGATTATGGATTACAGTGGTTAAGTATAATATTATTAATCCCTTATGTCCGCATAGCTATATAGAAATTAACTTGTACCCCCGCGAAAAAGGAGTTTACGCCGTATGATTTTGTTATTTAAGTTGTGGTCGATCGGATATTTGGTCTTTGGGTTTGTGTCCTTTGCATTTACCCTTACAACGATAAAGGAAAAAGGATTTGATAAGGCTGGATTCCCTGCTAGGTTGTTTTACTGGCATGGGATTTTCTTTGTGTGCCTTTTTATAATTGTTTCACTAACCTTTATTGGGGTAGAGTTTTATGAATATGTTAGGTGATTTCTTTCAGAACATTAGAATTGCTAATGGGATGAAAACATTTATAACAGACCCAGATGAATTGCATAAGATAGCAACTGTTGAATCTTATGGTGGGTTAGGGATAGCACCGGAACCACACAGTGCTGACTATGAAGAAACTTACAAGACCGTATCATATGTTTATAGGGCCGCAGGTATTGTGGCCCGTTCCATTGCTCAGCTCCCAGTTGTGATCGAAAGAAAAGTCGGTGATGAATATCTGGATGTGACTGACCAACCTGATTTTAGTATCTTCAAAACTTATAATGAATTTCAAACCTCTTATGATTTCTGGGAGGCTGCTTTGTTGTACCTCCTTCTTACAGGGGAATCACCCTGGCTGAAACAGATGACAGCCGGGGGAATGATTGAAGCTATGTATCCCATAAGCCCTTCATTCTTAGATATTGTTCCAGTGAATGATTTCCAGATTGATCACTTCATCTTTGTAGGTGGCTCAGGAAAACGAATTCACATCCCTGCAGATGACATTTCTTTCTTTAAGTTTTTCAACCCAAACAATCCGGTCCGGGGTTTGAGTCCACTCTCAGCCGCTAGAGAAGATATCATCCTGGACCTGGATGCAGTTCAAACTAACAAAACCACATATCGCCAAGGGATGAAACCCTCTGGTGTTTTTAGTACTGATCAAGCCTTGGGAGATAAACCTTGGAAGAGAATTAAGGACCACCTCACTCAACAATATACTGGGGTCCATAATGCAGGTAAGCCCATCATGTTAGATCACGGGATGGACTTCAAAAAGATTGCTTTATCAAATCAAGATATGCAGTACCTTGAACAGCGCCAATGGTCCAAAGATACAGTGGCCGAAGTTTATGGTGTCCCACCCATCTTCATGATGGACTTTAAAGAAGCATCTGTCCTTGCCAATGCAGGAGTTCAAGAGAAATTATTCTGGTCAACTACGATCACATCACTGACCATGAAATTGAATATGATGTTCACTGAGTTTCTCCTTCCAGAGATTACCAAACAGAAGGATGTCCGATTTAGATTTGACCTGGGTGATGTTCCAGCCTTACAACCTGATAAGACAGAGCTATCCGAGAGATATGAACGAGGGCTCAAGAATGGGGCGTCAACCCCGAATGAATACCGAACAGTGGTATTGGGCTTAGAGGAACATTCAGACCCGTTAGCAGACCAGCTATGGGTTCCGATGAATATGATTCCCATGGGTACAGAGATTGATGACCCGGGGAAGGGTGATGATTCTAAATCAGCCTTAGCGGATTACGCCCAGGCAATTGCAAAAGCATCAGGTGTACCCCTTGCTGAAGCAACGGGTTTACTACTGGACAAGACTACCAGAAATGTAGAAATACAAATGATGAAAGCTTCGGCTATATCTTCTATTTATAGATTGGTGACGAAGCTCGGCCCCAAGTTTGCAAAGGACTTACATAAAGCATTTAAGAAACAAGAGAAAGAAGTCTTGTCCAATATCAATTCCAATAAATCACTCACCATGGAAGCTTACCTCAGGGAGCTCGGTATTCATTATGAAGAGATTGAACCGGGGTCCAAAAAATATACAGTGACCGGGGTCCAGTTTAATATGGATGAATGGAATGCCATCATGCAAAAGATTGGTGAGCCCTATATTGCGGATGCCCTCTATATTGCAGGTGGGGAATTGTCTGAAGAGCTTGGTGAAAAGTTTGCTGAGAATCCAGCCTCAACAGCCTGGGTGGAAGGTCGATCAATCCAGTATGCCGAACTAATAAATACAACAACAGCCGATGCAATCAATGCACTGGTTGCAGAGGGATTAGCTGAGGGTCTCTCAGTAGAAGAAATGGCTGCAAGATTGACTACATATTTTAATAATAATTCTTTGATGAGAGCTACCAGGATTGCAAGGACAGAAATGGTCATGGCCGGGAATAAGGGTCGACTGGATTCTATGAAACAATCAAAGGTAGTTAAGAGTCACATGTGGGCCACACAGAGGGATGGTGATGTTCGCGATTCCCATCAGGATATGGATGGCACTGTTGTTAAGGTTGGGGCCTCATTCCCAGGTAATGACGGAGCTGATTCTTCATTCCCATCCTCGGTCAATGAGAGATGCTTTACAATCCCGATTAAGGAAAAAAAGAAACCGAAAAAAGGATAAGAAATTATGATCACGAAAAATGGACATGCTCAGGTATTAAAAGCGAAGGCTGACGATGGTTCAGTCATGTTTCGTCTTACAGAAAAGAAGATTGATCGGTATGGTGAAGTTGTACTCCCGGACGGGGCCGTACTCGATCACTATAAGACGAATCCGATCGTTCTTATTCAGCATGGCTTCTTACCTGGTCGAGGTCAAATCCCGATCGGGAAACTGGCCACTGATAGGATTAAGATCACCAGCAAAGCTTTTGATGCTCCAGTGATATTTGATGAGGGTGGTTCAGACCCCTTTGCAATCATGATTGCAGATAAGGTTCGTGGTGGATTTTTGAATGCTGGCTCGATTGGTTTTAATCCAATTGAGATTTCAAAAGAAGCAGTGATGAAAGGCCAGACTGGACCCACCCACAAGAAATGGGAACTACTGGAATTTTCAGTGGTTGCGATTGGTGCTTTACCTTCCTCATTAGCAAAGAGAGATTACCAAGATATTTTGGAAGGCGTCCTGGAGAACTTCGGTGAGACTGCACTGGAAGAATTTGAGGGATATGTGAATAAGTTTTATGGGTTCGATGAGCAGGCTTTGAGGGCCTTCCAGGACCATTCCCCCGAACTGGGTGAACTGGGTTCCGAGATGAAGGAAATCAAGGGTCGCTTAAAATCCTTAGAAGGTCAAATCCAGATGGACCGGGAAACCCCGCCACCGGATGAAGAGGGAATTGTTATTGTCTCTGAAGAGACCTTAAAATCAATAGATGAAACGATGGGTCGGATTAATGAAATAGCTAACAGTCTGATTAACTCCTAAGCCCGAAACTCAAACAAAGAAAGGAAGTCAAAAATGACTCCAGAAGAACAAGCTCAAAAGATGGATGAAATCCTGGAGATTTCCGTCAAAGGACAGAAAGCTATTCAGGCTGTTGCAGATAACCAGAGCACCCAGCAAGGTGTGATGGATAAGGTCCAAGCCGACCTTGAAGCTGTGATGGGAAAACAGAGTGCTTTTGAACAGACCACCAATGATTCATTGGCTCTGATTCAGAAACAGAATGAAGCTGAAACCAAGACAGCATTTGATGTTGTTTTGAATGACCCAGGTATCCGTGCAATGCATGGTTACAATACTGACCCAGTTACCCGGGCTCTGTATAAACCTCACGTGGAATTTGATCGCCGTAAGGGTTGGACTCCAGACCGTGAAGGCTATGAGATTTCAAAGTCGATTGCTGACTTGAATGATCAGGTCTATCTCCTGGGAATGTTCAAAGCTCTTGCCTCTGTTCGTAATGGGGAGCCACAGAGATATTCTGAGGTTGTAAAGGGTTTGGATACATACAAACTTCTGATGTTTGAGTTGGGTCGGAATCCAGAGTATGCAAAAGCCCTGAATACCGAAACATCTGGTCAGGGTTTGGAATGGGTACCAACCCAAATGTCAAATCAGATTACTGATGACATTCGTTTGGAATTGAAGATCGCAGGTCTATTTCCTTTCCTTACAATTCCCATGGGCACGGGCCAGTTCAAACTTCCCAAAAAGGGAACGCGTCAAACTGCTTATCTTGTTGGTGAACCAGTTTCTGATTCTCCTTCAAAAGTTCCAACCGCAACCCCTCCTTCCGGGAATACGGTATTTGACCCAGTGACCTTCGCTCTGCGAATGTTATGGTCAGATGATATCACAGAGGATGCAGCCATTGCGATGTTCCCTCTGGTTCGTGAAGAACTTCTACAATCGATCGTGGATGCCAAAGAGAATTCCATTCTGAATGGGGACATCTCCGACAGTACTCACTTTGATGCTGACGTCACATCCGCGCAGGACGTGCGTAAGGCCTATGACGGGCTCCGTTATATGTCAGGCAACAGTGCAGGTGAAGCTGCAGTCGATTGCTCTACATACAGCCTCGCCAATCTGAGGGCCATCCGTAAAAAAATGGGTCGCTTTGGTGTAAATCCTATGGACCTGAATTATGCCATGGGAATCAAATCATATGTTTCAGCTTTGAGTATTGATGAAGTTGAAACTCTTGAAAAATTCGGTCCAGCCTTTACAGCCAAAAATGGTGTACTTGCTGTCCTGGATGGTTGTGGAATTTCAGTATCCGAATTCATTCGTGACGATCTAAATGCCTCTGGTGTTTATGATGGCGTTACAATGACCAAGACTGAGGTCTTGCTTATCAATACCAAAGCTCATTATGCAGCTGAGAAAGCTGGTGGGATGAAAGTTGAATCAGCCCGTGATATTGAAACCCTTCAGAATGTGGCAGTTGCCTCTGTACGATCGGATTTCAAACGGGTCAACACTCCTGGGTCCGGTGAAGCTTCAGTTGGTATTGGTTACAATATCGCTAGCTAATTAAACTTCGCAAAAAGACGAAGAAAACAATAACACAAAAAAGTGAAAGGGTTTTCTAATGAAACCTTACAAACAAGATAGACCCGGTCCTGGATTAGCTGTACTCGAACAGATTGGTGTTCCAGCCATGAACAACAATCAGAGTGCTAACCAGTCATTCTCAACCTGGATGAAGCAGGTGATGTTTGGTGCAGGTATCAATCACATGGCCCAGGTATTCGATTGTGAATCCGTGGATGGTGTGACTGAATCTGATTCAGGTACTTTCGATATTGCTGCGGCAGCCGCAGCTGGCAAACGTGTAGGAACGAACTGCATGAAACTCGTGGCAACTGCAGCCTGTGACGGAACTCAGTATGTTGATCTAGCATACATTGATGAATCCCTTCCAGCTGCAAAGATCAACGGTATCAAACAGTTGGATTGGACAGACACTGCTTATCTGGGTTTCTGGAATTCAACAGCCAGTTCTGGCGACTTTGGTACAGCTGGTGAGATGCTGATTGCCCTGGTTTATGATGGTGGTCAAATCTCAACAAAGGTCAATGTCCCAGCGACTGTGACCACAGTTCATCAATGGGCAGAGTTTGCCCTTGAGGATTTTGGTTGCCCTCTCGATAAAATAGAATCAGTTCGGTTCTATTGTAACAATGCAAATGTGGGCGAGTATGTCCAGTATGATGACATCATTCGTTATCTCATTTCATATAATGGCGCACCCCTTTATGGTGCCGCTGCTCCGATCAAATCTGCTGAGGCTTTGGTCAACGGTGATACAGTGGGTTGGACCATTGATGGTCTGGTCAAAGCAACTGGGGCTGGAGATAACTTCAACCTCGGTCCAGTCGAACTTTTTGCAGCCTCCCTTACAGGTGATGCTAAGAGAAGTAAATGGGGTATGTTCAAAGGTGCCCAGATTGGTATCGTCCGTGCAGGAACTGGCGTCACAGCCGGTGATTTCCTTGAGTGGGAATCGAATGGTGTTTACAATGATGTCACAACTACTGCCATTGCAGAGGGAGTTTGTGTAGCCCTTGAATCGGCTGGTGCAGCTAGTGATGATATCTTTGTACTGTTCCAGAAGGGTGCAGCAGTAGGTTAATCAATCTGAAACCTAAACTTCACTGAATGATTCCGCGTGGTTCCTTCGGTGGGTGTGAGCGGGGTTGGTCAAGCAATTGATCGGCCCTCGCTCATTTAAAGTTTTGAAAGGAAAATGAATATGAGCGAAGAAACAAAAATGATCACATTGACCTATAAGGGCGGTAAGGGTCGCCATATCATCCAACGTTATTCTGGGATGGACCCCGTGACAAATGAACCCATCGATTGTGATGTAGATTCTCCGCAATCTTGTGTTGTTGAGATCTCTGAAAAGAAGGCCTTCCAATTGCTTACAGATTTCCCTGAGAATTGGTCTGGCAAAATTCCAGTGGAGTTGGAAGATAAAGTGGAAGCATATCAAACTAAAGTTATTGAGGCCGGTCGTAAATTACCCGAACCCACCAAATCGGAAAAGAAAAAATTGAAGGGTGGTAACCCATCCTGGAACTGGGCTTTTGAAAAACTTTATGCTTGGGCAAAATCGAATGACCCAGGAATGACATGGGAACCGATTGAAGACGCCAACAAGATGGTGAACAAAAAATCCCTATGGGAATACATTAACGAGTTCATCCTTAAGAAATGAGCTTAACCGAAACCACACCGAGGGATTAGGTTTTAAAAACGTAACAAGAATCGTAATTGTTAACAGGAGGATACGATGAGTTTAAAGAAACATTTGTTCAGTACACAGCAGGGCGTAACACTCGGTGTTTCCGGAAATGATTGGTCGGAAGTAGCAGCCTTAGATATTTCCTTAGGCGCTCAAGATAACCTTGCCCTGGATACTAACACAACCGTGCTCATGATCAGACCCGACACAGACATCTATATTCTTATAGATGATGCTGCAGCCACAGCGATCACAACTGCCAATGCTATGATCTTAAATGGTGGTGGTGGAGAAGTTTATAACATCAGCCTTCCAAAGGGTATTCAAGAGGGTGACCCATCCGTGGGTTTACACCTTCATGTTAAGGCTGTTTCTAGTATTGCAGCCCAGGCTGTTCGCGTAATTGAATCCTAAGGTAAGGAGATTAGAATTATGTTAGGAACAATCGTAGAACAAGTTGTACAAAACACCCGAACCTTAGGGGCCAAATCCGGGTCCGCTTTGGGGTCGTGGGTCATCGGTCAATATTACATCATTGGTGATATTGTAAACTACCAAGGTCAACTGTATACAGCCCTTGCTAATGGGGCTGGAAGTGCTCCATCATCTTCCCCCGGTTCATGGGGACTTACAATGGCCAGCCTCCCAATGACAACAGCAACTGACCCCGCCATCAATGCGGCGGTAAGTACTGCTTTGATTGATTCATTCTCAGGGGTGATAATCACATTAGGTGCTGCAGGGAATGATCAAACATTACAAGACCCTACAGTAACCACTGCAGGGCGCGTGTATTGGGTCGTTAACGACGATCTATCCACAGACCCAATTGATATCATTGGGGCAAGCTATACGATCACATTACAGCCAGGTGAGAGCTCCAAATGGATATATGATGGGAGTGGGTGGATTCATGCTTCCGGGGCTGATGCAAATGATATCGATTTCAACCCCTCGTCTGGTTTTCTTACAGCCACAAATGTTCAGGCTGCATTTGATGAACTTCTCAACGCTGCTGGTTTGGTTATCCCGCAGGGATTATCATTATTTTTAGATGGTGGTGGGGATACACATATCATCTCACCAAATGCTAATGAGATTAGTCTTATTGCTGGTGGTGCTACATATATGAATGCTTCTCATACTACTCAGCTTGCTACATTTGGTAATCAGGCTGGTGCTTATGTCGACACCGCGAATGGCCTTTACCAATTCGGTGACTGGGATTCAAATAATAATGGCACCAATATTGTCGTGGATGACGATAATGAAAATATTAAAACTTGGTATGCTGGTGAGGCCAGAGGCTTGAACTTTGACTTTGCCAATTCCATATTCTATCTCGGTGATTTCAATGCCGTTGAGAATGGCACTCACATCATAGTAAATGATTCAACTGAACGTATTGAGATGAAGGTGGGTGGGGAAACTTCTGCTTGGTTTCAACCCAGTAAGTTTGTTACTGGATTTGATGGAGATGAAGCTGGAATCCAATGGGAAAGTGGTGTAGTTAAGATTGGTGACTGGGATGCCATTATTGATAACCAGTATTATCTTGAACTTGATGTGACTGAACTTGGCTCTCGTGCTCTAAGATACTACCATGAAGGAAATCTCGTTTGGGGTGTTGGTCGTGATAACACTCCGAAGGATTACAACATGTATCTCGCATCGACTGATGATGGCTGGTACATTACCCATTACGATTTTCTTGGCTCTGCACAAACACAGAAATGGAATCACGTTGTACGTGAATCAGGTGATAGCCAAGGGGTTACATCAGTTGGTTTGTACTATGGCGATGATTGGGAAGCACCTACATCAAACAGGATGATAACCTTTAATAATGAAACTTCTCTCGGATACGGTGCTTCAACACATTTCTATAACCAAGAAGGTGATGTTATTGGTGTTATTGGAGAAATCCCTGGAGATTATACACCTCTTATAAAACTCGGTGATGTTGATACTAACTTTTCAGGTACATACTTTCTTCTGGATGACGATGACCAATCTATCAACCTCAATTCAAGTGCAGTCAGAGGTGGGGATGTTTATTCAGGTCTTTCCTTTGAACTAGATGTTGCAGCTAACATGTTCGCATTTTATGACGGTGGGTTTGGTTCAGATACTATTGGTCTGAAATTAGATTTTGGTGGTCTGGAATTCAGCTTAGGTGACCCTGAAGCATTATACAACGGGAACCTGCTAAGAGTTGAAGATAATACAAATGCAACTTGGATTGGCAACACTGATGGTCGCTTCCTTGAAGTTTTAACACAAGGGGAAACTATTAAGCTTGGTGATATCGATGATTGGTATGGGAATGGGGCTTTGTTCACAGTAGATGTTGCCCAAGGGACTCATTCATTTAAGTTTGGTACTGTTGAGATGTACTTATCCGACACCAATGGCTTGACCCTGTTTGGCCAAGGCGGTGGATTGCTAATGGAAGCTACTCCGAACTATGGCATGGTAATTGGAGACATTGATTATGTTGTTAATGGAACGCAATTTATCTTGGATGACTTCAATAGGACTATTCAAACAACTGAACAAGGATTCAGGATTGATAATGCCAATCAATTTACCGAAGTGGGCGACTGGGATGGAGCCTTCAACGAAAAGAACTTGATCATTGATAATAATAATGAGCTCGTTCAAACAAGGGAAGGCACTTCACCGATTGGTCTGGATATTGACTGGGGTAATGAAATTTACCACCTTGGAGATTGGGATGAACTTCGCAATGGTTCTTTCCTCAAGATTGACGATGGAAATGGTCAGGCTGGAATCTTTGGGTGTACCTTTACTGTGGAAAGACTTTTAATACATGAATCAGGTGTATCGACATTGAATGCTTCTGGTCACGTGACTACTGAAAAAAGTTGGTTGAAAGTTATCCCTGTTGGTGGGCCAGGTGCTGGAGCTGATGACCTTGTTACTTGTGGTGGTGGAACGAATGGAGCGAGATTGATCTTATCCCCAAATGCTTCAGGGGCTTCAAATCAAATCACTGTTAAGGATGGAACTGGAGCAGGGGCATTCATCTGTGCTGGTGGTGCTGATTTCGTTATGGACCACGTTGATGACAGAATCGAGTTTTTACACAACGGCACAGAGTGGGTTGAGCTTTCCAGAAGCTCTAACAGCTAAGGAGTTTTATCATGGCAATTGGCAATACTGGTGACCCACTTCAAGCAAATGTTTTTAGAACTGGCGATGCAGTTGCCTATGAGGACCTACAGGGTGACAGTGCATCCTTCAAGGAAAATGGAGCTGGCTCTAATCCAACTCAAGAAGCTCTGTTTGATACTATCGCTATGGTTGATGGGGATGATTGCGCAGCATATATCATCCGATTGATAAAACTCTCCATCGAGTACCAAACCGATGGCCAAGTCAGAAAGGACTTTCTGAAAGCAACTAAGGAAGTGAATGAACTTCGCAAAGCTTTGCCTATTGAGAAGGATCAATTGATCCAATGTGTTGCTCAAGAGATTGAAGTGCATGGCTCGTGTAGTAAAGAAATGCAAACACGTCTCGATGGATATCAAACTGAGGTTTGGAATCTTCTCTGGCCTATCCTTTTGACAAAACTTGATTAATTCATAGGGGAGTTTTATCATGGCTACAAAAAATGTCGGTGATCCTATTCTTGCTGGCGTCAATAGCGAGAAAGGAATCAACATAAACAATGCTTTGTTTTTAACTCCTGATGGTGGGGTGGCAACCAAGATGATAAACAAAACTGGTGCCACCTCAATCAAGGGGACGATAGCTCACCACCATGCTACCATTGATTTTGCTTTTGAGTTATGTCCTGATGATGAAGCTGACCAGATAGGAATTGTTTATGGCGATGATGATGGCAATCAGGTTGCTGATGGAGAAGAGTGCTGGGTGGTCGGGAATGGCCGTGCATATGTTTATATTGAAGAGGCAGCGGTGCTTGGATACTTTGTAAGAAGTCAGGTGGCTGCTGATGGTGGGACTATCGGCTATGCTCACCAAGAAGCAGCACCAAGTTCACCATTCTCTAGTGACAAGCATTTCCAAGAAATAGGTCATGTCTTGGAAGCAACAGTTGGAGCAGGATTAGCAATGTGCGTTCTGCATAGTAATTAAAAAGACAAGTAACACAAACCGAAGAAACCGAAAGGAACCACAACATGAAAGTTAAGATGACGCTGAGAAGTTTATTGATGAGAGAAAGTTCACTCGCAGAACTTCGCAGAGCAAAAGTTAAAACAAAATTCAGCCGTATGATCAAGAAGGCAATCCGACCTTTGTGGGATGACCTGAAAGAGTATTATGAAACGGTTGAAGAGAAGCGCAAAGAGTATGGCGAGCAGAATCCTAAAACTGGGAAGTGGGAAGTGAAACCTGCGACTGATAATTTCAAAGCCTTTGAAGAAGATTTGAAAGATGCTATGGATGATATCACTGAGTACAAAGTCGAAGCTATCCCAGCTAAAACTTTTGACGAAGCTTTCCCAGAAAGTTCTGCTGAGTTTCTAGAGGACTTGGCTGGCGTGATCGTTGACGAAGGTGGCGCAAAAGGCTATGAAGATAAACCAAAGCCTGAACCAAAACTTGAAGCGGTCAAATAAGGAGTTATGACAAATGTCTAAGCCAAGGCCCAAATTCTTTAATAATGATTTGGATAAACTCATTTTCAATTTCCATAACAAGTTCCATTTCTGTGGTTCTATTTTGGGTGGAATATTTTTGGGCTTTGGCTGGACTTATTTTATAGGCATCGCTTGGGAGATTAAAGATGGATGCGTGTATTGGTACGATGATCCAAGATGGCAGTATTTGAGAGAGCCACAGACACATCTCTGGTTCAAGATAGAAAACTATATAATCAGGAACATGATCTTGTCTGACAAGTTTAGTTTTCAAGATGCTTTCGTTTGGGATTTGGGTGGAGCTGTGATTGGGCAGTTATTGAGGTGGGCAATAATGTATTTTGGAATAGTTGAAATGATGAAAGGGATGTTGGCGTGAAACAGAAAATAGTGTTAATTGGAAGTGTGCTGGCGATTATAGTTGTTTTGGCTGGATTCGGCAGATTTGTTTTCGGAGTCGATTATACAGCAACAACGGCTTTGTCAAACTCAAATGATAATGCGCAGAGCATAGTGGAGATTAGAGATGATGTTGAGACCTTGAAAGATACTGTGGTGTTTCACGATCTTAATTACAAGGCAGAATTCAAAGCTGTCCAGAAAACAGTTGGGCAAAATAACTCGATATTGAAACAAATGGCGACTAAACAAGGAATTATAATTCCATGAGTAAAAAATTAACATTTGCGGTCTTAGCCGTTGTCATGATATTCGCTCTAGCCTATTTCATAGATGATGTTGAGAAGGCTACAGCGGCAATTTCTGCTGTCGGCCTTATCTCGCTGACTTATCTGGGTGGCCAATCTGGAGTTGATGGAGTCTCGAAGTTCAAAGAGAATTAGAATGAATCGTGTTATTCTCATACTGATCTTCCTCCTTTTGCTGGCATCTGGGGTGATTTGCTGGCTATTATGGCCGAAACCACCTGTTCTAGCTCGTGCGAATATCTCAGCACCAGATAGTGCCACCATTGCTGAACAAGCTCGTATCGGCTTTGTTAGGTATGATTACGACAAGTTTGTAAAAGAGTTTGGACAGACATATCGAGATACAACGAGACATTCTGTGAATGATACCAATTGGGTGGAAGCTTTTTTGGAAGCCATAACCGATACGAGCCATGGTGAAATTATATTGCCTGAAATGAGCTCTGATGTTAGCTTAAATTTTAGCGGTGTTGATAGCCTTTCCCAGATCGAATATCAGATTGGGATTGCGCTTCATGAAAAGTTTATTCCACCTCCAATAAACATAAGGAGACACGCTGTCATAGACACGTTCATTTTAGACTTCCCACCACCTGATACGATCACCACTGGGGTTGATCCAGATTTATTGTGGAAGGTCGGTGGTGGAGGAGTTATCCTTGGCATGTTAATTATGGCGCTGGCGAATTGAAAATGTTAAATAAAATTGACATATTGAGCTACAATGATAATGGTGAGAGCACGCTTGACCTCCTCTTCTGGAATGGGAGATGGTTTTGTTATGCCCTTGAGGATGAAGCTCGTGATGTAAAAGTGGCTGGTGAGACTCGCATTCCACGTGCTATGTATACGCTAGGAATTAGAGAAGAAGTTACACCATTGACAAAGAAGTATCGGAATAGATTTGAATGGTTTGAATTTCATATCGAGATACTGGACGTGCCAAACTATGATTATGTTTATATGCATATTGGGAATGATGCCGATGATACCGAAGCTTGCGTGCTAGTCGGTGACGATGCCAATAATAATAATGTGGGTGAAGGTTATATCAAAAACAGCACAAAAGCTTTCGAGAGATTTTACAAGATGGTGTATCCAAAACTTAAAGCTGGCGAAATGATTTTAATTGAACTCCAAGACATTAACTTAAATGTCCACAGAGGTGAATGATGAGTCGATTTGATTTGACAACAATTGAGAGTTTTAAGGACTATATCAACAAGGATAGTACTGACACTGATAACGATGATAAACTCAAACGCATGATCAGCAAAGCTTCTGGGCATATCGAGACTTTTGTCAAGCGCAAACTTCGAGCCAGAACAAAAGTTGAATATCAGGATGGGACTGGGAGCAGGAATTATTATCCAGTTCAGTATCCAGTTATCAGCATAACTTCGATGTATGACGATAACAGCAGAGAGTTTGGATCAGATACTTTAAAACCTGCTGCTGATTATCTTATTGACAATGATTCATATATGATTGTTTTGTCTCCAGTCGCTACCTTCGGGCAAACATTTGCTAAAGGAACTTTGAATGTCAAATTAACTTATCGAGCTGGCTATGACGAGTTCATAGTTGAAGAGGATGTTAATGATCGAATTGACTTTAATGAAGATGGAGTCAGTTCAGAAATAAATGCTCAGCTTGATGCTGGGAGTTATACAGCAAATGAATTAGCAACTGAAATTAAAACTCAGATGGACCTAATTGGTGGTGCTACTTTTACAGTGACCTATAACTCCAGAACTGGGAAGTTCAAAGTTGAGACTGATAGCACTTCGGTCCAATTTGTATTCGATAGTGGAACATATGCTTATAGGTCTGCTGCTTCTTTGATCGGCTTTAATGAGGATGACACTGCCTTCGCTAGTGAGCTTGAATCTGACTTCGGAGTTTTAGGAATCCCAGAAGATTTACAGCTGGCGTGTAATATGGTTGTGGCTCGAATTTATAATGATAGTGACTTAGGTGGCAGACGTTTAGATGTTAAGCGAAAGTCCACTGGCGGTGCTGTTAGCTCGATTGGGGTGACTGAATATCTTACTGGTGAATTTCATCCAGCTGTTAGAGCTATTTTAGAGAAGTATGAAAGGCCACTAACCTGATGGGTGATTTTAAAGTCAATACCAATTTCGCAGCGAAGCAATCTCAGATTAAAAAGTTTGCTGCTAAGCTACACAAGCATGTTCTTAAAGATGCTGTTGCCCTAGCTTTACAGGAAGTTGCTATCACTTCGGCTATGGATTATTTCAGGCCGACTTCGAGCACTGTGGAGGCAATAACCCTTCCAGCCCTGCCGAACAAATTAACAAGCCGATCAAATAGGCTTATCGGCTCTGTGCTAGGCAACTTCAGATTCAGCCAAGTTAATCTCCCAAGCTCTGTTAAAGCTCTAGTGAGTGGAGGAGTCAAATCCAGCTCGAAGGATTTTGGAGAAGGCAAAACTGAATCCATCAGAGAGATACATGTTGGGGCTGGTAGGATTAAAGGAATCATTGGAAGCAATACTCCATACGCTAGGATACAGGAAGAGGGTGGCACGATTAATGCTAGCAATCTATTTGGGAGAGGCACAAAAGCTTCTATCAAAATCCCCAAACGACCTTTCCTGAAGCCAGCAGTGAAGGACTCGAAAGCAACTGTGCTAAAAATATTTAGAGAGTCGGTTGAACAAACTTTCAAAAAGGCAAAAATATAATGGGCAATTTAGTTAACAAACGAGCCAAGATCAAAGAGTACATTTATGGGACCACCTTGCCCCTGATCGATGGTAGTGGAAATTATATTAACACCCTGAAGCTTATCAGCAGAGAGTTTACTGATATCAACGAGTTGCGTGATCACGATCTGCCTGCTTGTTTTCTTTTAGGAGATGCCCCAACAAACTTCTATCCTTTGACTGCTGAGGAGTATGTTTCAGGAACTTCGGAAATGGACTTGACAAATGGTATGACTTTGTTTATAGTCGGTGTCATAAAAGAGAAACGAAAAGACACTATGGACAAAGTGGGAAGTATGGAAGATGCGCTGGACGATTTGTATGGTGATATAACTCTAGCGATGTGTGGTGGAGATTTAAGAAAAGGTGGATATGCTGAAGCCACCATATTGAGAGGGATGACCTCAAGTATACAGTGGAGTGAATCCCACGGCTATGGAATTTTAGTTATGGAGTTTTCAATCAAGTATAGGTTCAACCCAAGAGCAACCAACCCAAGTGTGTAAAGGAGTTTTAACATGGCAACAGGACTAGGCATAAAAGGTATATTGGGTGCTGCTAAGCAAACCAATGAACAGACTGCTGTAAATGCCACAGACAAAGTTTTATTTAACAGCGAAGATTTGCACAAAGAGATAGCACATATTGATCACGAGTATCTTTATGGTGGTGCTGGAAAGCGAGACAGCCAGATTGTTTTCGAGCCTGTAGTTGGGCCAATTGAAACTCCTTTCCCTTATACTGAGAAGGGTGCTGGTGGAGATTTTATTGGAAGTGATCTTCTGATTGCTGCTGCTATGGGTACTGTGACGTGGAACGCTGGCGAGACTAATAATGAAATAACTTTCCAAGATGAGCTGAATGTTTTCTTAACATTAGCCGTTGACAAAGGCAAAAGTACAACGTCAACTTGGGAGTGCGAATGCGCATTCATAAATCAGTTTACAATCTCAAGTGCTGCTGGTGAAAATCTCAGTTTAGCTTTCGAGACTCAATCACTGACTCAAGTTATAACAGGATCAGAAAATACACCCACAGAGCTTCAAGCCCTTGATGATGATATTCCTTCTTTGGCTAACTTCTCTGATATAACTTTCAAGATCGCAGATCAGGTCAACGCTCTACACGCTACAACGGACAATAGAGCCATCAGCCAGTTCTCGATTACAGTTAACAATAACTTGACAGAATCCCAGCAAGCTACACCTGGTGATTTAAACTACGCTGGTGGTCAAGTTCACTCTGATCCTTTGATTCCAATTAAGCCAGTTCGCAACGGCTTCAGGGAAGTCATGCTGGAGTTAACTGTACCACGATATGAGGATGATACATTTCTCAATTGGAGAGATAACGAAACAAAACTTCAGGCTGAGTTTACTATAACTGATGGAACAAATACCATCTGGATATATATTCCCAACTGTAAAGTTTTAACAGCAAGCGAACCAGTTGCTGGGCAAGAAGCTATCGGACAAACTATAACTGTGAAAGCTTTTATGTATAATGATCACGGCTTTATGTTTTTCCAAGATGGCGTTTCTAGTGACGCTGGCGAGTTATGGATTGAACTTAGCAACGAGAGAACAGCTGCGATATTCTAAAGAGTTTTATCAATAAGGAGTTTTAACATGGGAACAGGATTAGGAATAAAAGGTGTCGCAGGTTTTAGAGTCGAAGGTGCTGGGATATCAGGAACAGGATTAGCAGCAACATTATATCCTACAACTCCAACGCTAGCGGATGGAGAAGAAGTTGCACTGGGTGGCTCTGATAGAGTTCCTTTTGTATCTGAAGGATTGATTGACACGCATAACTTCGAGAGTGACGAAACGCTTATTGGTCAGGCTGGTGCCGCTGGTAGTGATTTGGTAGGAATTTTGCCCAATGGTTCTCTTGAGGTGAATGCTTTCTATGATGGCCTTGACGCTCTGCTAGCATGTGCTCTAGGCTTTGAAAAACCTTTGGCCACAGATAGCCCAACATATGACTCAGCAACGGCTCTAACAGTTGCTAATCCAGCCACTGGGCAAACTGCCTCTAACTTCGTTGATGGGGCTGTCGTATTCACTAGTGCTAGTGTTGGAAAATTTATTCGTATGACCAACAACGCTAGGCAAGGACAAGTCCGAAGGATAACGGACATCCCAGGTGGTACTGGGTCAATAGCAAACATAACTCCTAACTGGGATGTTACACCTGTCGCTCTAGATACAGCTGAGCTTGGTGCGCTAGAATTTACCCATACATTTGAATGTATAAATGAAATATCTCAGAATGATTGGGATGTGGTGTACTCCTCCTTCCCAACTGGTGGTATTTATGCTAGTGGTGATCAGCTCGTTCATCGTGGCACTTTAGGTATCGAAAAGAATCAAAGCAAGCCGTGGGTGTTCAGATCGGTTATGATCAATTCAATGAGTATGTCTGCCCAAGCTGGGACTGGTGTAAACTTTAGTTTTGACATGGCTCCATTCGACCTTGATAGAGCTTCTTCAACCAATACAGCTAGCTCTAGTTGGGATTGGGATAACTCCTCAGAATTATTTGAAGAGAATGAGCGAATTGTTTACAGTGATATTGATTATATTCGGGTGGACGCTTATAGCACTGGGACAGCTTTAACATCAGCAGATAATCGAGCGGTGTCTGGCTTCGAGTTGACCTTGAATAATAATCTCCAAACTGATGATCAAGATGCTATCGCTGGACTGTATCGAGTTGAGCCAGCTCGTGGAGGCATGCGTGAGATCGGTGGTTCATTTACCCTTCCAAGATATGATGCTGACACTTTTATCGATGCCCGTGATAATGAGACGATGTTGATGGCTGAGATTAGTTTTAGTGGTTCGCTTTTATCTGCTGCTGCTCGCAACTTAACTCTGTGGTTGAATAGTTTTAAGTTAACAAAAGTCGGGATGCCTGTAGCGAGTGCTGGAGTTATAACTCAAACGATTGACTTCAAATGTTTTGTTCCAGCAGGTCAACCAGCGAGTTTCCCAACGCTGAATACGACTCCCAAAAGTGAGATCGTAATCACGACAACTAACCAGAACCCATTCAACTTATTACTTGATCAGAATCAGGAGTATTAAAATGAAAACAGGATTTGTTAAAACATATGCTCCAAAAGGTTTTAGGTTCAAACATTTAACTTGGCATGATGGCTGGAGATATTCAACAGATGCTGAGCTCGAAATTATTAAAACTATTCCACCCGAAACGCCAGTGAAATCTAGGGATGGGAAAGTCATAAATAAAAAGCCAGAGAAGGTTGCACCGAAGGCAACTTCAAAGGCTAAGAAAACCAAACCGAAGAAAGCAGGAACCAAACATGCCACTCAAAGTAACAAACGTCAAAATACAAAATAGATTCGAGCACGATGACTGGGCTCTCCTCTATCACGATCTGCCTTTTGTAAATCGCCAACGACTCGTCATGGCCCATGTAATTAATGGGATGATTGAAGACCCATTTGTGTTAGCTGCGCAAATTATGAAGTCGATGATTTATGATTGGGAGAATGTCGTGGATCAGCAAGACAATCCTATTGCGTTTGATAAAGTTTTATCAGTTGATTCTCTTCCTGAAAAAGCGATATTTGAGTTTGTTGACAAAGTTGTTTTTCCTTCGCTCGAAGGCATCATTGAGTTTAAGAAAAAGATTTCAGGAGAAGTAGACAGTGAGCAACCTGCGTCTGTACTCGATGAAGATAACCAAGAGGAGCCAGACTCAAAAAACTCCTGAACTATGTCAGGGCTTTAAGTCTCTGGGGACAATCATATGGTCACTGTTTTGGTTGTCGTGCTCGGCATAGTAAAAGATCGAAGGGCAAAAAAGTAAGTTCGCCAAGATGTGATAAAACTGATGGCAAGGAATGTGAAGTGATTCCAAGCTGGAGCGATGTTGATGGAAATGTTAGACATGATCCTCCAGCTCTTAACAAAGCCAATCATTTAGCATTCGAGTTATATGAAAGGATTGTGAGTTTGAGTCCACTACAGAAATATACTTTTGTTAAAGATAAGAAGCAGATGCAAGCTTATTATCCAACGATGGAAGCTATGCCATTTGTCTTAGAATATTTTGGCCCCACAGAGTTAACAATTGACGACTTCGATTCACTTTTATCAAGCCTTCAAATCATACACCAGCATAAGCTTGGTGCCATAACAAGTTAAGGATAAGATCATGCCACTCAAAGTCGATATGTTCCTGAATGATAAAGCTTCAGGCAAGTTAAGAGGATTTGGCAAAGGTGTAGCGGATGTTGGCAAAAAGTTTCTCAAGATGGGAGCTGTCGCTGGTATCGCTATTGGAGGCATCAGTGTAAAACTCGCTGGAGACTTCTCCAAAGGACTCGCTGAAATATCAACCTTGATGGATGATGTCACCGATGACTCGATGAAGAGGATGGGGAAGGAATTAAAAAACATTCATTCCCAGACTGGTCTAGCTCTAAAGAGTTTGACAAAAGCTCGTTATGATATCGTGTCGGCTGGGTTCAATGATGCTGCTTCTTCGGCTATGGTTTTAAACGAAGCTGCGAAGCTAGCGGTGGGTGGTGTTACTACGGCTGCGAGTGCTGCTGATTTGCTCACTACTGCCTTGAATGCTTATGGCTTCTCTGCTGATAAAGCTGCGGACGTTTCCGACATTCTATTCACTACTGTTAAGCTTGGTAAAACAACGATGACTGAATTGTCTGCTTCGATGGGTATGATGTTGCCGATGGCCAAGTCTGTTAACATAGCTCTTGAGGATGTTAGTGCTGCTCTAGCTGTCGTGACTGCCAATGGTATTAATACTGCTGAAGCGACTACTGCGATCAATGCTATGTTAAAGGATTTCATAAAACCTACAGACGATGCTGCGGCTGCGATGAAGGCTCATGGAATCGAGATTAAAAGATTTGACGATGGTGCGCTTGATCTCGTATCAACTATGGAACAATTTGCTGGGATGGACCCAGAGCTAGTGACTCAGTTTATTCCTAATGTGAGAAGTTTGAAAGCAGTTTTAACAATGGCCAATAATACAGACCGACTCGCTGATGCTATCGAAGAGATGGGCAAGAGGGCTGGAGCTTCAACCAAAGCTTTTGACAAACTTAATAAAGAGTGGAATACAAAGATTGACAAATTCAAAGCTAATGTCCAGATTGGTTTAATCGAGCTTGGTGATTTTCTTATTGAAAAACTAACTCCTTTGGTCGATAAGGCTAATGAAGTGCTGGGTGGCATAGGGGAGGTTGGTTGGGCCAATATCGCACAGGAGTTCGCTGCAAATTGGGAACTCATTATGGGGCTTGTCGGCATCATAGTTGATAGCTGGGTAGGCCAGATCAGAGGCAAGTTTTCAAAGATGATAAATGAGATGGTCAAAGACAGTGGTTTCTTCTTTAGACTTTTATCAGGGGCTAGCAAATCTGAACTCGAAACTATGAACAAAGATTGGGATGCTTACATTGAGCAAAGGCAAACATCTATGCAGGTAGCTTTACAAGCCTTGCTAGGTTTTACAAAAGCATCGGTTGATAAACTTCGAGAAGAGCAAGCTGCTGCTGGAGAAGCTTCGCAGGAAGCTGCCGAAGCGACTGGAGTTGCCGTTATTGAAAAGCAGGGTGAGATCGAAACTGCTATCACTGAATCCAATCAAAGAATCGCTCAGAGTTATATTGATGCATTTGAACCTATGTTCGAGTGGGAAGAGTTGCAAGTTGATAATATGATCGAGCAATGGGCAAAGAAAAATAGAGACATTATATCAGGCACGCAAAGAGTAGTTGCGATGGTTGGTGGGTTGTATAACTCTCTCCTGAATCTTCGCAAAGCTCAAATCAAAAAAGAGCTAGATGCCGACATTGCTGCAGTTTTAGATTCGACAAAAAGCGAAGAGGAGAAAGCTGCTGAAATACAAAACTTGAAAGATGATGCCCTGCTTGCTGAGAAGAAAGCTGCCAAGGAATTAAAAGGCATTCGACTCGCTGCTGCTATCGGTGAAGCTGCTCTCATGGTGATATCGGCTTTACAAACAAAACCTTTCGTGCCTCTAGGTATCGCTGCTGGTGCTATCGCTTTGGCTACTGGGGCTGCTCAGATTGCTACGATAGCTGCCCAGCCTTATCAATTTGGTGGCGGTGTTAAGCCTTATGCATTTGGAGGAGTTGCGCCAGAAAGCGATACTGTTCCAGCGTTGTTAACACCTGGTGAAATAGTCAGCACAAAGGATGCTAGTGATCAATTTGGTGATGAGATTTTAAGACTCAATCAAATCGCTAGTGGTGGGGGTGGAGCTTCTGGCGGACAAATGATAATTAACATTTATGCTACTGATGGTGAATCAGTTTATCGAATGATTGTAGAAAACAAAGAAGAGTTTTCAGAAGGTTTTATGGAGCTGGTTCAGGCTGGACATATTCAGATTGGGAATCAATAAGGAGAATGATTGATGGCACTTCCATTTTTTACAGATAAGAATTCAAACGTGTATACCTTTTCCAAAGGTCGCTTCTTGCCCTCTAGTGAACCGATTAAGCCTCAACAGCTAGTCGGGAAAGCTGGCGGTGGTCAGGTCAAAATTACTACGCTTGGAGATGTCGAACAGTTTTACAATATCGTGGTGAATAGGATAACTGCAGCGAAGCGAGATGAGTTGCTTGCATGGTTTGCTAACACTCCTGTAAATTATAAAGAATTTGCATTCACTTTTACTGATGAGGATGCTGTCGCTGTATCTGTCAGATTGTGGTCCGATGTTCTGGACTTTCCTTTATCAAAAGGAGTTTTGTACAATCTTAAATTCGTATTGCGAAAGGAATTGACCTAATGTCTTTGCCCTCAATAGATGCCCACATTTTAAAACAAAGCAATCTCAAAGGATATTTTCCACGGATGGGAATTGAGATAGCAGGCATTGGACAAAACTTCTCAGCCAATAGTTCCTTCGATGTTCGCATTGATGCTGAAGCTGATGGAGACACCGATGTAGCGAAGCCAACACGCTTCGAGTCTGCTACTATGGATACAACTCAAGTTTTAATCGGTGATGTTTTAACTATAACTGGCGGAGCAAATGCTGGTGTATATCCCATAACTGCTATCGCTTCACCTACAAGGGTGAATTGCGCCAGTGCGACTTTTGTTAATGGGTCTGGACAAGTCTGGGAGATTGACCGACCTTATCAGGGCATTTTATCTCTTCCACCGAAAGTAAAACAATATGCCAAAGAGCTGGGTGGATTCTCACCAACTCAAGACTTAGGTTTTGGAGTTATGAACAATGAATTATTTTCAGATGTTCTAGCGACTTACCCAGACATGGCTCTTATGGAAGTTAATATATTTGAATACTTTGACGATGGTCTTACAATTAACTTGTCAGAGCGTTTACAACTCTATTCAGGACTTGTCAAAGACACTCCTTCATTAAACTATAAGTCAATGCAGTTTAATGTAACCGACTCCAATCAACTTCTCGATAAACAAATTGGTACTCTCCTTGAGGGAAGTGATGGGGCTGATGGTGCTACTCTTCCTGACGAAGCTCTGGGACAAATTAAGCCGATCATTTATGGCGACCACCGAAACTTATATGGAGCTGCGACTGGCACGACTGACGCAATGACTTGTGACAAAGATAATAATATGGTGCCTATGATTCTGCTTGGGGTGAACTCAGCCAATCAGGAAAAGTGGATGATGGCAGGTCACGAAGTTTTAACAACTCTGAATACTACAGACTTAGTTTGGGCGTGGGATTCAACGCTTGGAAGATTTGTCGAGAATACATCCACGCCAGTAGCTATGACAAATAATAATACTGATGGTGCTACGTTTAGTTATCAAGCTAACAGTAACCGATCTTACAGAGATATTTTACTTGGTGATGGGACTACTTCTAACAACGCAGATGTCGGTGCTGCGACTTGGACAAACGATACTTATGCTGTTGACTCTGACGCTGCTACTCCTGCTGTGAGTACTATCGGTGCAGGTTGGTCAGCCCTTGTTCAAGCTAGAGTTGATTTAGACTTCGATGCGACCTACACAAATGACAGAACTATCGGCACTGTTGGGTTGTATATTAAGTTTAGTTTAACAAGGGGTGCTGGCCTAGCTGCTGGGCAACTTCACCTGCTTGTAGATGGCAATGAACTTAATGCTCATGCTAATGCTGGAATTAAAACTATCTTCATTGCTAATGTCGGTGCTGGCGGTGATGCTGCCATGCAACAAAGCATAACTATTGCGCACTATCGAGACATATCAGCAGGTGCTACTGAAACTGTTGCGACCATTTATGAAGTATGGAAGAAAGGTGTATTTTCTAGCTATGAATATATGCCATTATATTCATCTATCAAAGGAAGAGAATATGACACATGGATAGATGATAGAGATGTCGTGGATGGATACTCTGAAGCCCATATTGATTCCAACGGCTCTGGCACCCTTATCGAGAATGCTGCTGGCGTTGTCGAGAGTTTATTCAGGGATGAGCTAGGGATGGGCAACGAAGCTGGCGTTGGTCCTTCGGATGATACTGACCTCTTGAGGGATAGTTTTAATATTGCCTCAAATGATTTATCAACGTCCATATTGTCGCTAGCTATTCATGGGAGTCCAGAGCCATGGTTCACTCCAATGACAAAACTCTTAACAACTGTTAAATCTCTAACAGATATTGATGCTACTGGGCTGACTAGGATGCTGGTGTTTGGTGGGCCTGTTGGCTTCTCTGCTTCTGGAGATACCAAGCCCAGCAATAGAGATATATTTGACTACAATCCCAATACAGTTTTTGTTATTGAAGCTAGCGTGAATGATAAACTATATTTTACACATCCAGGCCCAGGCTCCATATCAACAACTTTGACAGCTGGAACATATACAGCATCAGCCCTAGCGAGTATGATCCAAACCAACCTATCAGTTATAATCGGTGGGTCAACTTGCACCTACTCTTCCACCACAGGAAAGTTTACTGTTACTGTTGTTGCTGGCACCTCTTTAGATTGGTCAACTACAAGCCGCCAAGTTGGTCGCTTTATAGGCTTTCAGACAGATACTGATACTGCTGCTGGAACTGACACCTCAGATTATCCATTGTGGGATTTGAGTTATCTAGAGAATCCAATCATACAAAACTCATTTAGCATGGTCGGGCAGAAGGAAACTCTGGTCACAGATGTTACTGTCGAGTATGTTGACAATGGAGCTTTCGGACTCCAGAAAGATGTTAATGATTCAGATGTTACAATCCACTCTGAAGTTATAGCAAAGACATACAAGAATCCATACACGAGAGATTTAACAACTGCTACTATTCACCTTGATCATTTACTCGATAGACTTCATAAGAAACACTGGCGTGCAAAGTTCAAAACTTTCTTCAACGCTATACATTTACAGAAGTGGGATGTCATCAATATTCGTCATCCTATAATCGAAGGCATGTATACAGAGTCAGTTATGAACTCGAAGAAGTGGGCAGTCATTAATTTGAGTTATGATTTTAAACGATCTGAAATTACCATTGATGCTATCGAAGTTGATTAAAAATAAAACTGAGGTGAAGAAAAATAGTTTTAATTCTAACAACTCCACAGATTAAAATATAGAGCTTTATAAAAGACAAAGGAGTTGGGCCATGGGTTGGGTTACAAGTTTATCAAATACGATGATTGAGTTTTAAGCTTCAGCATATTGCTGGGGCTTTTTTATCATCACAAACGAAAAAGGAAAAAGGAACATGCCACAAAATCGCATTATCAATCAACGCCAATTAAAAGCTTTATTCACCGATGCTGATGTCAAGATTAGCAAGGAGGGTTTGGACTACCTTATTGACTACGCTGAAAAGTTTCTACAAGACTTCGCTTCAAGCGACTGGAGCGACTTTGATAAAGTAGATGCTGAAGCAATTTCCCTTGGATGGGGTGTATGGTTTCCTACTGATGAAGAGGAAGAGGAAACAGAGACCGAAGAAGGCACGAAGAATATTGACCTCAAAGATTACTTCGATGACCACATGATTAGATTGATTGAAGCCTTTGCTCATACTAGGCCTGATACAATTAACTGGCTTATCAAGTTTGGCAAGAGTGTCGATGAGTACATCTCTGATGAGGCCAAGATCGTTGCTAAGACATTATAACAAGTTAACAAAACCAACACTATGGGCAGAGGGTGGCAAGCTCTGCCTATGGTGTCCTTATGAAGATCGAACAAGGGCTGTCTCGATTACAGGCAGCTATTTTAGCAAGAAAACTAAACACTGGACATTCCCATTATTAAAACTCGTGTTTAATGAAGTGGTGGCTGTCTTCCCTGAGGTGGAGATTGAGGCTGGGACCAAAGAAGGACTTGATGAGCTTCGACAGGGCTATGTCGATTTGTTAAAACTTCGGGATGAAGCTCTGCTCAATCCTGATGAGGATTATCGTGATCTGTTAGCACTTCCCTTCTGGACTCACCAGCTCCAGAGTTTTACATTTTGGAGCCAAACAAATCTCTCTGCAGACTTTAGTGAACCTGGGTCTGGTAAAACTGCAGTACAAATAGGATTGATATGGGATAGGATTTGGAATGCTGATGTTAAAAGAGTTTTAATTGTTTGCCCATTATCAATTATGGAACGTGTCTGGGCAAATGACATTCGGCTATTCTTAGGAGAGGGCAACCCACTTACCATAAATGTTTTAGGTCGGTCAGTCGATTATGCTAGGAAAGTTTTACAGGCCGACATGGATGGAATTTATATAATCAACTATGAGAAAACATGGCGACTCTTGCCTCAGTTATTAAAACTGAATCCAGACTTTATAATCGCTGATGAATCCTCAAGGATTAAAAACCCAACTAGCAAGCAAACCAAAGCTATGTTAAAACTCAGTACAGTAGCTGAGTTCAAATCTATCCTTACTGGCACCCCGACTCCTAACACTTGGCTGGAGCTTTTCCCTCAGTGGAAGTTCCTTGACCCTAGAATGCTGGGTGAATCCTTCTATGCCTTTCGAGAGTTATATTTTCAGAAGTCCCATTGGAATGAATACGAGTGGAACCCAAAGCCAGCAACGGCAAATAGGCTAGAGCAAATCAAGTCGGTCTATTCTGTTAGCTGGAAGAAGAAGGACACCCAAGACCTTCCACCATTTGCTTCCCAGTGGCTAGAGTTAGAACTAACAAAGGAACAGAAACGAGCTTACAACGAGATGGCTGCCGACATGGTAACCCTTATTGATGAAGAAGCTTATGACGCTTCGATTGTATTGACAAAACTCCTTCGGCTATCTCAAATCACATCTGGCTTTATTCAGAATACAGAAGGTACAAACAAAACTTATTTTACACCAAATCCAAAATTAAAACTCCTCATCGAGTCTATAAAGGATTTGCCGCCAAATGCAAAGTTTATAGTGTGGGCAGTATACCATGAAGATATTCGCATAATAACCGAAGCTCTGGAGAAGGCTGGAGTCAAGTGTGTGCAGTTTTATGGTGGAGTGTCTAAGCCGAACAGAGAGATTGCGCTGAGTGAATTCATCGAAGGAGATGCTCAAGCGTTCATAGCTCACCCCAAGTCTGCTGGGATGGGTTTAAATCTCTCTGTGGCTAGTTATAGTTACAGATACAGTATGAATTACAGTTTTGAGGATTATGCTCAGAGTGTCGAAAGGTTTAACAGATCAGGGCAAAAGAATCCCATGAATGAATATATCTTAGTAGCAAAGAAAACTATTGATGAAATTATCGCTGGTGTTATCGAAGGCAAGAAAGGCATCAACGCTCTGATGACGAGTTTTAAAGAGGAGTACAGCAATGTCAAGTAAGGTGAGGCCAGCTAGAGTTATATCAGCCCAAAATAAATGGTACAAGGTGGAGCTTGTTACCACTTATGAAAAGAATGGCTCAAAGCTCTTTATGAATGTTATTGATAAAACCAAAGGCAGATTATTGAAGCAAGTTCTGCGCATTATATTTTCTGACCCGAAAGTTTTAACAGTTATTAAAGATGCCATAGAGTTATATGAGGTGAAGGCAAATGAATAGGAGCATCTTTGTAACAAACTTTAACAGAGTTGAGTTATCTGATTCTGTTAGGTTTTTGGAGGGTGATGGAGAGATTGTTTATATCACCGAAGGCAAAACAAATATCTTCAGGGATGATGGCTTGAAGCGAGACATCGAGATGGCCGTGGAGAATATGAAGCCAACCGACTATCTTTTGATTGCGGGCAATAGCGTCATAGCGAGTTATTGTACAGCGATAATTATGAAGAAGCTTGGTTGCGTTAATTTGCTGATATGGGATTATCACCAAAGCAAATATCGTGAAGGAAATGTTAAATGAAAAAGGAGAACAGAGCATGACTGAAGAGTTAACAAAAGCCGAAGAAACAGCCGTTGCCACTATTGGTAAATTGGCAGAGGAGTTTTTCAACAATCGAGTTGACATAGAACTTCTCGAAGAGCAAAAGAAAAAGATCAACGCCAAGCAAGGTGCTTTGATAGCCAAAATTAAAACTCTTATGGAGAATAACGAGCTTCAAAAAGTTGGTACTGATTTTGGTAGCTTAACAATGACTGAGAAGGAAGGGTGGAAGGTTGATGACTGGGATAAGTTTTTTGACTTCGTATTCAAAAGCGACTCCCCAGAATTTCTCCAGCATCGTTTTGGTACTCCTGCCGTGAAGGAATTTTTCCTCAGGACAGGGAAGTTGCCCGCAGGAATGTCGATGAATCCATACACTGATCTTGCTCAAAGGATAGACTCAAAATACAAATCTGAAAGACTCGCAAAGCTGCGATCTTAATATTCAACAGCCAAACTCTTAATTGAGAAAGGAACAAAACATGGCAAAGAAAGTCGCTCAAAAGAAAACAGCAATCAAAAAGGTCGCAAAGCCGAAGGCAACCCCACCAGCTCCAGTCGAAGAAGAGGTTGTGGAAGTTATAGCCGAAGAAGTTGCGGAACAGCCCCAAGAAGCTAATGAAACAGCTTTGGCACCTACTAGCCCAGCCGCAGTTGCCCAGATGCCTCTAGGTGGCGGAGGGAAGCTTGGACTTGAAGAGGTTGATCAAGATGACCTTATCATTCCATATGCGAAACTGATGCAGCCCTTATCACCAGAAGTCGATGAGGGAATTGCTATTGCTGGAGAGATTGTTAACAGTGTTACCAAATTCGATTATGGGCAAGGAGTTCTCTTCATTCCTCTGGTCCTAAACAAGCGCAGAATTTTCTGGCCTGAAAGAGACTCTGGAGAGACTGGAGTGAGATGCGCTAGCTCGAACTTCAAGCAACCTGATCAGGGTGCGAAGTATCACGGCAGTTGCGCTCGTTGTCAATACTCGCAATGGGGTGAAGAATCAACCCCACCAGAATGCTCAGCAATCCTGACTTTCCCATCGCTTATTATCGGTGTTATTGGAGATGATGGAGAGTATTATGAATTGCCTGATGGAGCCGAAGGAAACGAGATGGTTGCTATCAGCTTTCTTAAAACTGGTTACAAGGCAGGAAAGCAGCTCACGTCTATGGCTACTTTTGGGAGTGGTAATTTGTTCGAGAACATTTATGAACTTACTACCCAGAAGGAGAAGAATGACAAAGGAACTTTCCACGTGTTTAAGGTTCAGCCTAGTGGCTCGATTGAAGATGACATTCGAGAGAAGGTCATGGGACTTTACAAGATGCTGGCGAGTGCCAAATGGCAAACCAACTTCGATGAAGGCCGTGATGAGAACTTTGGGCCAGCCGATGATCAAGAAGGCCCATTTGAATAGTCTATATTAACTGGAGGACTAGGGAAGGGTGAGCACATCGTTTGCCCTTCCTTTTGTTATTAAATTATAGTTAATATAGGGTGATCAGGCTGATGCTGGAAATTAGTGATAAACTTAAAAATAAAAATCTGCTAAAATTTCTACACATGAAATTTAGTAGGAATCCCGTGCCGATCTTAAAACTTTTTAAAAGTAAGATTTTAAAAAAGAGTTTTATCATCGATTCTAAAACTGTCCAATCCTTGTTTTTAATAGACTTATGCAGCGAAATAAAAAATTTCGCTCAGGGTAGTATAGAGAAAGCTTCGTGCATTCGTAGTTTTCGAGTTTGGAGCTCACGAGAGAAAGTGCAGTTGTGGCATAGCGAAATTTTTTATTTAAGAGTTTTATTTGTAATTATTATTCAAATTGAAATAGAGTTGTTATATGCCTAGTATTATTGAACAGATAGAATTGAAGATTGACTACCTGAGATTCTATGAAGATTTTGTAGAAAAGATTAAGCCGTTGGGAGATGGACAGTTTTCTGGACATTGTCCTTTACACGAAGATACTGACCCCAGTTTTGGTTTTAATTCTCAAACAGGGCAATACAATTGTTATGCGGGATGCGGGTCTGGAAACGTCTATACATTCCTTGAGAAAAAGCTGGGGCTGGAAACGAAACGAGAACGCATTCAATGGCTCTGTAAACATCTTGATATAAAGCTTAATGCTGATGACTATTCTCTTGAGGGAACAGTTGACAATTCTATATGGGAAAGTTGGCACAAGGCTTTGCTCGATAACAAGATGATAATATCCAAGCTGGAGGAGATGCGTGGCATCACTCTAGCGACTATCAAGAAGCACAAGCTTGGATATTTTAGGAACAGAATCACCATACCAATATTCGACAGCGAAGGCAAGTGCAGGAATGTACGCCAATATGCTTTCCTGATGAAGAATCCCAAGTTCAAATTAATCAATTACACCGATGATTCAGAATACCAATATGGGCGCATGCGCTTGTTTCCTCTTCACAATCTAGAGTCGAAGAAAATATTGATTGTCGAAGGAGAGATGGATGCGATGTTGGCCGACCAGATGGGGCTGAAGGCCGTGACTGTTACGAGTGGGGCTGGAAGTTTTAACAAGGGCTGGCCTCATAAATATTTCAAGGACAAAAAAGTCTATATATTGTATGATGTAGATAAGGCTGGAGAAGCTGGAGCAATTCGAGTCGCCAAGCAATTGGTAGGGATAGCTGAGATTGTATTCATAGCAGAGCTGGGGAAGTTTATTGAAGAGCCGAAAGGAGGAGATGACTTCACAGACTTTATAATAACATATGGTAAAACAATAGAGGACTTCAGAGAAGTTTTAACAGCAGCCAAAGAATATTATGATACAATGGAGTATGGGAAGAAGGAGAGAAACAAGGAATATAAAAAGGTCACTCTTGCTGACGCCAGCCATGCGAAGAATGCGTTGATGAATATTGAAGTCAAAGCTCTAGTATCAGGCAAGGATTATCCACCCTATGAAATTCCAAATAAAGTTAATTGTAAATGCGATGCCAAGGGTGGCGAGAACCTATGCCCATTTTGTCCCTTCTATCAGGTGACTGATAACAATAAAGATATATTTTTGAAGGAGGAGGTTGACAGAGGCAGTTTGTTAAATCTTATCGACATTCGAGATGATGCTTTGTTTAGGAATATCAAGAAGCAGCTGGGCATCCCGAATAGGTGCGACAGATTTAGGATAGATACAAAAACATATATAAACATAGAAGAGTTAAGACTCATCCCAGAGATAGACTTCACCACCGATGCGAATTATGAATATGTTCAGAATGTAGCGTATCACGCTGGGCTAGGAGTACAGGCCAACCAAGTCTATGTTTTAAGAGGGCTTGCCCTTCCTAACCCGAAAACACAGCAGAGCACCCAGCTCTTTTTCGATGCCATAGAAACTGTTGATTCAATCGACCAATTCGATATGAATGAGGAGATGGAAAAGCGTTTGGAAATTTTCCAGTGCGATGGTAGTGCTGAAGAAATGATGAAGGCTTATCTCGAAAGGCATGAGGACATCGAACATATAAGTGGCATCTATGATCGGATGGACATCGCTATGACATTTGATATAACTCTCCACAGTCCGTTGAATGTTAAGTTTCAAGGGAAGGTTGAGCGTGGTTGGATGGAGAGTTTAATCATTGGAGATTCTGGCTGTGGCAAAACTGAGCTAGCCAAAGCGATGATTAAACACTATGGGGTTGCAGAATTTGTAACTGGTGAAAGCTCTAGCATTGCTGGGCTCATCGGAGGACTAAGCCAGACAGCGAAGCGATGGCATATCAACTGGGGCAAAATCCCACTTAATAACCGCAGAGCTTTAATCATTGACGAGATATCAGGAATGAGCGTTGAAGACATAGCTTTGTTCTCTGGAGTAAGGTCATCAGGGATAGCTGAGTTGACTAAGATTAGGACTGAGAAAACTATGGCGCAAACTCGAAAGGTTTGGATTGGTAACCCACGCAAGATTGGCCACACGAGTAGGAACATGATGCAATATCCTTATGGCTGTATTGCGGTCAGGGATTTGATCGGCAATCTAGAGGACATCAGGCGATTCGATTTTGTCCTGACAGCCCATAGCGAAGAGGTGAACAAAGAAGTCTATAACAGGGTGAAAGTAAAAGAGGAAAGGGTGCTCAAATATACTCAGGCCTTATGTCACGATCTTGTTATGTGGGTCTGGTCTCGTAAAACTGATGAGGTGAAATTTACGGCTGGAGCAATTAAGAAAGTTTTACAATATGCTAGGCAGATGGGTGATAAGTATTATCACGGCATACCAATTGTTGAACCTTCTGATCAAAGATTAAAACTAATGAGAGGTGCTTCTGCTGTAGCTGGTATGTTTTTCAGCACCAACACCCACGGCAAAACCCTCCTTGTTAAAACTGGCCACGTTGACTTCTTCTATAACTGGCTGGAAAAGATTTACAACAAAAGCTCTATGAGATATGGAGAGTGGTCTGAGGTTGAGCTAAGTAAAACAAAACTGAAAGACCGATCTGCGGTGGATGCGGTTATCAAGAATGACTTCGTGCCTCTTCTCCTTGAGGATGATCGTTTGAATCTATCTTCGCTCGTGGACATAACAGGCTGGGAAAGGTCTGCTGTTAAGAATGTGCTGCGAGTTTTAAGAAACAATAATGCCTTGAAGACAGTTGGTACTTCCTTCTATGTTAAAACTGAGGCATTCATAACGTATCTCAATATGAGAAAAAATGGCCAGATTGTCGTGGATGATTCGGCTTTCCAAGTTGACCCCGAAACTGAACAAGAAATGTTTGACTAAAAAGAAAAAGGAAAAAGGAAATGCAATTGACTTGTGATTACTTAATTATTGGGGCTGGGCCATCGGGATTATTGGCTCACTCCTACTTAAAACACGTGATGAAAATTCCAGCCGATAGGATAGGGCACGTGGAGGCAAATTCGTTTAGTACCACCCGCAAAATGTATAGCTCAACGGCTGCCTTCTATGTCCACCGACATCTCCACCCTTTGGTGACTGACGAGACTATCAGTGTGGCGTGGATGATCGATGGCCCACGGCAGGATGAAGATTTTACAGAGCAGTATTCAGAGAAGGTTTATGGGGAGCAAGTCGCTGGAGTTTCGATTGACGAGAAGATGGCATTTGGCTATAAACTTAACATTGATCATATGCTAGCTTCAGCTGGGCATTTCGACTATGATAGAAGAGTGACCAAAATCTATATTCAGAATATGGGCAGCAACGCCAAGCGAGTTGATACAGACAAAGGGACTATATATGCCAAAACTATTATTAACACACTGCCTCTGCCCAGCTTCTTAAAACTTATAACACGAGCCGACTATGGTGGGCCAATTATAGTTCCTGAGGTGATAAGGAATATGCCATATGAAGCTTTCAGGTCAAAGCCGATCTACATAAGACAGAGCTTGCTGGATTCTCCTCTTGGTAAAAACAATATGATCATTATCTATAACTATGACAAAGAAGTCGGGCATTACAGGACAACTTTGGCTGGTAGTCTAATGACGAGAGAATATATGAATCCTGCTGCCTTTGGTAGCCAAGGAATAAAACTAACACCAGGAAAAGTTTTTCCAGTTGATAAAACTCTTCTTGATCTAGATAACACCAAACAGTTATTAAGAGACAGCGGCATGTATATGGTAGGTCGATATGCTAACTGGGAGAAGGGTTACAAACTCGATCAGAGCTGGCAAGAAATGAGCAGATTGAAAGGATTAAAACTATGAGCGATAGACTACAGCAAATCTGGGATAGGCAAGCCGACTTCCAGACAAATATATCAGATGAGATTTATGACACAGATTCCAAACAGAAATATACTAAGGAATATGTTTTACAATTGATGGCAGAATTGGGTGAGTTGCTTCGAGAAATCAACTACAAAGCGCATCGGCCTAGTAAGGAGCAGCTCACCATTTCTAATATTCGAGAAGAGTGGATTGACATATTCAAATACTGGCTCGTCATAGGGCAGGTCTGGGGCTGGGCACCAGATGAGTTTATGGAAGCTTTTGCTGATAAAAGTGCTGTGGTGGAACAACGCTGGGTTCAGGAAAAACTTCTCAAGCTTCGAGATAGGGAAAAGATTATTGCTTGTGATCTGGATGGGGTGCTGGCTGACTATCCTTACTCCTTTATGAAGTTTATTCACGAAGAGACTCAGGTGGAGCCGATAACATTTACAGACGACATCTTCAGAGCATATGAAAAAGTCTTAGGAAGGAAAGCAATCAGGAAACTCAAACACGAGTATCGAGAGACTGGCAAGAAGCGTACAATGGAGCTATGCTCAGGTGCGTGGAGTTTTATCAAAAGCATGCACAGCGCAGGATATTCGATAGTGTATTTGACCTCAAGGCCAGTAAAAGAATACAGCCGAATTTTTTCAGATACTTTATTTTGGTTGAGGGAAAATGATCTGTGGGAGGATGGCCGTGACGCTATCATCTTCAGCGAGAAGAAAAATCAAGATGCCATAAGCCAGTTCCCCAATATCGAGTTTATGGTTGAAGATATGCTACACTATGCTAATGACATTAGCAAAGCTGGCAAAAAGTGTTATCTGATCGACACTGATTACAACCAAGGTGATATGGGCAAGAATGTAATCAGAATTAAAACTCTGGATGAAATAAGATGACAATGGAGAATAGAATGAGCCAAATTGAAATACAAAATAGATTTGAAGAGATAACTCAGCAGATGCTTCGAGTCTTTACAGTTAAGAATGTCCAGTATGGTAATTCCTTTTTGGAAGATGATCTGGTTGGAAGCTATTATGATATCAAAAGGAAGTGGTTGCGTGTTAAAGGATTATTCAAATCAGGTCACGTGCGCCAGCTTAATCATTTCATGCTAGGCAAAACTCCCAAGTCCAGAGAAAGGGATTTGGAGAACGTAAAACAAAACTTGATCGACCTAGCAAACTATTCAATACTAACAATTCTCAATATCGAGAAGATGGAAAAGGAAAGCCAAGATGCTTAACAAGAATAAGAAAACTGCGTTCAATTCTCACGAGCACGGCATGAATGCGATCAGTCCTTTAAACAAAGGAGAAGTTCACGCTGGCACCGATGGTATCCAAGTCAAGCTTATCGACTACCCAGATGAGAAGAGATTCAAAAGAGCTTTATCAAAGATGGTTGGAGCTACTGTGGGTGGAGATATTAATGAAGACATTCCACCAGAGGTTGGCGAAGAGTTATTCAAAGGAGGACTCCAGACAGGATTGGAAGCTGGCGTGTTCACCTTCGAGATAAGCGGAGTCAGTCGGGCTTTTACTCACCAGATGGTAAGGACTCGCAAAGCAGCCTTCCACCAGCAATCTTCTCGCTACACTTTTATGGGTGCCAAGTTTAATGTTCGAGAACCTAAAACAATCTGGAACGATAGGGATGCTCATCAGATTTTTAATAACCTTGTGTTTCAAGCTCGTAAAACATACGAGAAGCTGTGCGAACTGGGCATCCCATACCAAGACGCAAGGTTTGCTGTTCCTGTTGGCATAGAGACTTATATTGTGGCTGAATATCCAATCAAAGTTTTCTTGGACACTTTCGCTTATCGAGCTTGCCCGATGTTCCAGTGGGAGATGGTCGAAGTAATGCAGCGAATGGCAAGTGAAGTTTTAATTCTATGGCCTTGGATGGAGCCGTACATAAAGATCAGTTGCGAGAAAACTCACAAGTGTATGTTCCAAGGATTTGAGGAGACAGAAGAGCAATGCGAGTTCGAGTGGGCTGGTGATCGAGTCTTTAAGTCTGAACACTTTAGCACCGATGGAGATAAGAAATGACAAAGAAATATTTTGGGGCTTTCCCCAAAACTCTTCGAGAGTTTTTCAAAGTCGGGATGGATCGTGATATCAATTCTGTTTATTATAAGCCTGAGTGGGATGTCGGTGATGACGCTGTTATCTTAAATCTGGGAGCTGGCATGATGAAGGTCTTAGAAAATAACAGGGTGTTAGATTGGCCATCATGGGATGCTGAATCAAATCCTATTCCTTTCAAGGCCAACTCTGTAGACGTTATCAATTGCCACCATTTCCTAGAGCATATCCAAAATGTGATTCCACTTATCGCTGATATGTCTAGAGTTTTAAAATCTGATGGAGTTATTAACATAACAGTTCCATACTACAAATCGAATATGGCGCACCAAGATTTAGACCACAAACATACATTTACTGAAACCACTTTTAAGAATCTACTTGAGAATGATTATTACAAGAAGCATGACACTGGGGGCTTAAAGGTAAACATCAGCATCATTATCGGAGTCGCTGAGCGCAATCTCGCAGTTTTAATTCAGCTGGTAAAAAGGAACAACCCCATATGTTAGATTTCATACACCTCCATACTCATACTGGGTACAGTTTCCTAGATGGGTATGGATTGCCAGCTCAATACCTTGATAGGCTAGAGGAGATTGGGCACAAGTCGCTAGCTATAACTGACCATGGCAATATCTGGGCTCATGTTCCATTCTGGCGAGAAGCGAAGAAGCGAAACAACGGCACCAAGATAATTTACGGCTGTGAGTTTTATATTGTCGATGATGCTATGGATAGGCATGACAGGCATCGTTATCATATAACAGTTATGGCTAAGAATGAGACTGGGCAAGAGAACCTACACAAGCTGATAACCTTTAGCAATTTTGAGGGATTCTATTACAAGCCAAGAATCGACTTCAAAACTCTGCTGGCTCATAACGAAGGGTTGATCGTTTTGTCGGGATGTATGGGTGCTGGAGTCTTAATTAATAACCTTAGCAAAACTCAATACAGGGACAAATATCTGAAGAGTTTTAAGAAGGCATTCAAAGATGACTTTTATATAGAAGTCAGCCCAATCGAAAAGTTTGCTGGGGAGGTGACTCAGATACTTGAGCTTGCAGATGAATATAATATCAAGCCAGTCTCAACTTCTGACTCGCACTTCCCCAGCCCCCACGATCATACAGCAGAGGACTTGATTGTATGCATAGGAACCAAGTCAAACTTCGATGACCCCAACCGATTAAAACTGATGCCTGAATTGTATCTCTTCGATGGAGCTGAAGCTGAGGAAAGGTCTGCCCTTGTTTACCCTGATCACTCTCCTTTCGAGAACACCCTTGAGATTGACGACAAGTGTTCAGATAAGCGAGTTATATCAGGGCAGAAAACTTTCCCACTGGAGAAGAATGCTCTATGGAAAAACAAAGAGGAATTTTTCCTGTATCAGATCACCACTGGAGTAAAGTTCAGAGGGTTAAAAAAGCTCAAGGACTGGCCAGTGTACGAGAAACGACTTGCGAAGGAAGTCAAGCTCATCAACGAGAAAAATTACATTGACTACTTCCTAGTCATCCAAGACCTTTGCGTGTGGGCTAAGAAGAGGATGTTGCTTGGGCCAGCTCGTGGAAGTGTAGCTGGTTCCATAGTCGCTTATGTCCTCAGGATAACTGAAGTTGATCCAATTCCTCACGGCTTAATTTTCGAGAGATTTATTGACATCACTCGAAATGATCCACCTGATATTGATCTAGACTTCCCAGATGAAAAGCGTCATATGGTTATCGAGTATTTGATTGACAAATATGGGGAGGAGTATACAAGCCAGCTAGGCACGATTGGATACTTCAAACCGAAGGTAGCTTTGTGGGATACAAGAAGGGCATACGACCTACCATTCAGGGAAGCTCAAGAGCTTGTCAATTTGATAGTCGAAAGGAGTTCAGCTGATGCTCGTGCCAGCTTTTGTTTGACTGATACCTTTGACCAGTTCGAGAGAAGCAAAGCGATTGTGAAACAATATCCTTTATTCAAGGAAGCAGCCAAGATCGAAGGACAGATCAAACAGCACGGGATTCATGCCGCTGGGCTCGTAGTATCAGATCAGCCCATAGACAAGCTAGGTGGGCTTGTTAGGGGCACGAAAGGAGAACGAATCATCAGTATGGACAAGAAGGATTCTGAAGCAGTCGGCTTGCTGAAGATTGACCTGCTTGGACTGAAGCAACTTACCATTCTAGAGAATATCCTTTTGCTGATCGAGAAGGATTATGATTGGCTGTATAATTTGCCTCTGGAAGATACGAAAACATTTGAGACCTTTCGCACAAATAAGCTCTGGGGAATTTTCCAATTTGAAGGTGACGCTGTTAGGATGGTCAACAAACAAGTACAGCCTGACAAATTTACTAACATAGCAGAGATAAGCGCACTGGCACGACCTGGGTCACTACACTGTGGTGGCACGACTCGTTATATCAATTACAGAGCTCACGAGATGGGCTTTGACATACCGACAAAAAAGAAGGTTCAATATATTCACCCGATGCTCGAAACTCTAGCTGGAGAGACTTATGGAATTGTAGTCTATCAAGAGCAAGTTCTCACGATTGTAAAAGAGCTAGGTGGGATGAACTGGGAGGATGCTACTGCTCTGAGAAAAATTATGAGCAAGAGCTTGGGTGTTGAATATTTTCGGACATACGAAAGCAAGTTCATTGAGGGTGCTGGGAAGAATGGAGTCACCAAAGAGATAGCTCAAATCATTTGGGAGAACGTCTGTACATTCGGCTCTTGGGCATTCAATAAATCTCACTCAGTTTCCTATGGGCTTTTATCATACTGGACAGCCTATCTCAAAACCCACTACCCAGCTGAGTTTTACATCTCCACTATTCGCAAGGAGAACGATGATGACATTATCAAGAAGCTATTGCGAGAGTGGGTTGATCGTGGTGGGAAGTTCGAGCCGTTGGATTTGGAGAAGTCCGAACAGAATTTTACCCTCAAAGAAGGTATCATATATGGTGGCTTTCAGAACGTGAAAGGAATTGGCGAGAAAGCAGCCGATAAAATTGTCGCAACACGCCCATGGAGCAATAGCAAGGACTTCAGGAAAGCTCTTGGTAAAAGAGGGTTAGAGAGCCTGCATTTGCTAGGTAAGTTGCCTGAGGGATTAATAGCGAAGGGTGACATCAATCAGACCGACTTGTTTGATGGGATTACTGGAGCCATAATTGATACGTTCAAAGAGATTGGCAACCCAAAGGGGATGGACATTATCACCGACCTATTGCCGTGGGCTGACTTGTATCCTATTGGTGAAGGATTCCAAGACTGGTACGACAAATATGAGGGCAAGTGGACTCTAATCAAAGATGTAACAGAGCGCACCGAAGAAGTAATCATATTGGCGAAGATAACCCGACTGAATTTGCGAGATGTATTTGAGGCTGGTATCACCGCACAGAAGGATTTGACCAAGATCAAGCGACCTGATTTACACGAGTTTCTTATCATGCAGATGGAGGATGATACAGGGCAGATACTCGCTGGAATTAATAGATACAAATTTGGGAAGTTCAAGAAGCTCATATTTGAAGAGTCGGGTGTTGGGTCGGTGATAGTCTTTCAGGGAAGGAAGGTGCCTGGATTTAACAAGATTGATATAAGCAAGTTGAAGGTACTGAAGAAGGGAAAGGTTGCTGAATAACGATGTTTTTAGCACACCAACAACCGAAAAGTTTAGAGGCATAGACAATTATGAATAGTGAACTTAGGCTGGGTGAAAGTGAGATATTTTTAGTATTTTGTAGGTTCTTCTGTATCTCTTCTACTATATTCTGTGGTGCCGATGAGGTGCGAGAGACAACTGCTCTTTGACAACGACCCAAAATAATTTTCGATAAATAAACCATATACAAACGTACACAAAAGGCTCAAAAGCCGAAGGAGATTCACCATGGCAAAGAAAGTTATCAAAAAAGTCAGCAAACCAGCCGCAGCAAAAAAAGTTACAACCAAAGCCGCAGCCCCCAAAAAGGTAGTAGCTAAAAAGGCAGCCCCAGCGAAAGCAAAGGCAACCAAGAAAGCTCCAGCCAAGGCCAAGGCCAAAAAAGTTGTTAATGGTCCAAAGACTATCACTGGCAAACCCATGCACGCTCAGAACAAGGGTGTTCGTGATATCATCCGCCAATTGATTGCTCGCAAGAATGGAGCCACTCTGGCTCAGATTCGGGAAAAGCTGGATGCTGAAGTAGGTCAGAAAAATTACTCCGATTCTACAGTGGGAACTACCATCAGTGTTATCAACCGAATTGACGCTGGCAAAGTTGACCGCTCCAAGAACAAGGCTGGCGATTCTGTTTACAGATTCATCGCTGACTAGAGTTTGACCAACCCCCAAAGGGCATAGCTGTAATGGCTGTGCCCTTTTTCATTTCTAGGAGAGAAGGATGGCACCAAAATATTACAAGTGTAATTGTCGGCTGGAGAACGATGGACCATATGATGTCCTCATTATCGAGTCGCCAGAAACGAAGAAGATGAGAAAGCTGAATTTTAACAATCCAGACATTAGTGATCTGGATGAGAAGTCCCAAGCCAGAGTATCATCGGTACATTACATGATGCGGGCTGCGATGGAGAAGATGTCAACTGATCATTTTGTACTTGAGCTAGATCGAATTGAACTTGGAATCATTGCCAAGATAGGAGTCCCATATGAAGGAAACGCAATTCAGTAGTCGGCTTGTAAAACTTTTTAACGACTTCCCACTCATATACGATTTTGTTGAGTGCGAGTTTTTCAAATTCCATAGTAACATCTACACGAATGGCCGACCTGATATCATCGGGGCAATAGAGGGCCACCCGTGGGGAATTGAAGCCAAAGCAATCGACCTACCAAAGCGAGATACAACGCCAGTCAATCTCCTCAAGGACTTAACACCGATACAAAAAGCGAAGCTAACAGCGATGCAGAAAGGTAGCTGGAACACCTGCGTTGTTATCCTTATTCGACCCACAAACGACATAGCGTGGGTGCCACATCGCCTCATAGATTGTATATATATTAATACCTTAAAAAGCGAATTTTCAATAAAAAAGTTTCCACCACCTCACCACCTTTTCCCTTCTAACCTTCAGCAAATAAAGGACTTAGAGCGAAAAATAAAACTTGCCAAAAAGTAAAAAAATATTGGGTTTCAGTATAGGAAGTTTGCTATTTATCCATATCTTATCGCCGAAGGCGATAAGAAAATGAAGCCAACTAAAAATACCGACCAAAACACTAGAACCTTACCAAAGGAGTACAGAATGAATCCATTAGCAAACAGACTAGCGAAATTCGAGAAATTTCTAGCAATAACAGTAGCGACCAACATTATAGTCGCTTCGATAATTCAAATAATCGCCAACTAACCCTAGAACCTTAGAAAAGGAATTTATCATGGACGCAGCAAAAAGAAAAAGTTTATTAGCCGAATTAGACGAAAAGATTGCAGCCGACAAAAAAGAGAATATCAAAAGATACTACCGAAGAGAAGAAGAAGAAAAAGCAGAAGCCGAACACCAGCGACTTTTTAAAACTTCTCCAGCGTACAGAAACGAGCTAGCGAAAAAGGAAAGGGAAAGCCGAAGAAAATTAGAAGAAGCTTTTTCTTATTTTCGTCCAGCCCAGCCCAGCCAATATTCGATAACCGAATTTTCAGGCAGGACAATTTACTACGATCAGAAACTACTCGAAACGATTAAGAAAATTATCACCGACCATATTAGCTATTCTCGCCACCCCGAATTAGGAGCAGCAGCCAGCGGTATCATTACCGACCTAAGAAGATTTTACAACTATAAATTTCCAGGCCGCAACCCAGCCGATAATTTAAGAAGGATAGCAGCGAACCATCCAGACCAGCTAACCTATACGAGAGAAGAAAATATTTACGCAGATTATTTTAACGTAGTAAAATAGTCAGAACCTTAGAACCTTAAAAAAGGAATACGAAAAAATGAAAACTAGAACAGACGCCCAGCGCAAAAGAGACTCGATAAAATTCTACAAGGAGCAAATAAGCTTCTCGAAGAAATATTCAACGAGCCCAGCGGCAACTCGCAGGATTAATACCTACAAGAGAGCCATCGAGATTTTAACGAGCGACAAGCCAGAAAGCTTTATCACGAGAGCTCAAAAGAAAGTCATCGGGCAGATCGTCAAAACGGCCAAAGGCTATTATAGCTACAGCGGCAAAATCGTTAAGCTCGAAGAAGTCCGAATCAGCGTCAACGAGCACGGCAGCGTTTCGCTCAGTCTCGATACGATAGAAAGCACCAACGGCTATCTCAACAAGCATATCTTCGCTATCATCGGCAGGCAGGGAGGGTTATCACCCAGAGGAGGCAGATGCTTTGAGGTCAGAAGCTTTTTAGATTCTAGCAAGGCAGCCAAAGTAACAACTAGCCTTTTTCTATACGAGATGAGCGCAAGAGAAACTAGGGCAGCGAGACTCGCAAACGAAGCAGCCCGCAAAAGATACTTAACAAAGCTCGAAGCAGGAATGAGCTGATTATGGCTATTGGAATGAACAACGTCAGCTTAAACCAGCAAACTTGGTGCGGGCTGACTGTCGTATCTTCTGTGACTGGAATCGCTGTTGAAGAACTTAATCAGATTGCCCTTGAGAAAGGTGCATATTGCCGCAAGAAGAATGTGAAGGGATTATTGACCCCGACTTCGATGTATGCTGGTGACGTCAAATTTATGTTAGAGTATCATAACTACACCTGCGAATGGAAACGAGATGCCCGCAAGGCTTATGGCAATCGTGGCAAGATGAGATTGGCCGATTGGTTTATTCAGAATGCTGATAAGGGTAGCGACTTGTATGATGAGACAATCGTATTTCTCGTGACTGGTCACTTTATAGTCCTTCATAAAGGCAAAGTCATCGATACAGTTAGCGATGGCAAACCTGTCGCTGCTGAGAAGTGCTACTCTTGGAGAAAGCAGATTGTCTTTTATGCGATTGTTAAAAAGTCCGCAAAGAGACTAATCAAGCACAGCGAGATTCGGACTGCTAGCAAGGTTGTGGTGAATAGAGAAGTCAAGGTGAGAGATTATACAAAGAACCCCAAGAGAGAAACTTTCAGAAGCCACTACCAATTAACATCTCCCAAAGATACGAAACGCATATTGCGCTTCTCTAGCTTCACCAAGGCTTATGATTATCTGATCAGATACGAGTATGACGAAGAGGAGTTGTCTTTTGATATGGCCAAGAGCGTGAGGAAAGCTCGAATGGTTTCAGCTAGAGCTTTCTGCAAAGAATTCAAATCAATATCTTTTTACGACAACGACAAGACAGTTGTCGCAATAATAGAACCAATCAACTAGAACCTCAACAGAAGGAGTATGAAAATGAAAACAACTTTAAGATCGGCTAACAAAATCGGTACAGTCAATGATCGAGATTTTAATTCAGTCAAGGCAGCTTTCGAGTTTATGAAAGAGCATGCTGGAGTCCTAGAGAATGAGCTGGAAATTTATGCCCATGATTCTGACGAGATGCTGATGGATAATCCTAGCGATGCGACCTGTGCCAAAGTCCTTCGAGCTATCTCAATCGAAGGTGAGTGCGATGTCTATTGTACCAATCGAATAACTCACCCTCATCCACTCTATTCTTTTTTGGAGTTGGCCTGAGACAGTAGCTATGAACAGAACACAATATCCATTAGACAAGCCAGCATTTGGCAAACGAGCTAGAACCTTAACAGAGGAGTACAAGATGACAACTTACAACGTACCAGAGATTGGCAATTGGCCAGAGTGGCTAGAGAAGGTATGGAATGGTGAAGCTGAGGCACTAGCCCAAGCAAAAGTTTTGAGGGCTGCTAACAGGGCATTTAATCGGTTATCAAGGCATATCAGCTATGGATACGAGATGGCTGCTGCTTTTGATGGTGGCGAGTGGAGCGGTGCTGGCGAGTCCGAAGATCAGGAGAACTGTTTCAATATGGTCGCTGAGCGTTTCGGGATTGAGTGCGCTGACGATATTGATTCAATGGAGAACGAAGATCACGAGACTGGATTTGAGGCCTTTCAATTAAGTCACGAGCCAAGATATTATCGGCTCATTATTCATCCATCGAAGCTCAAGCGAGAACACGGCAACTTAGCTGACTGGGATGGCTGTAATCTTCTCCCACCTCAGACAGAAGAGATTCACCCTGTCATCTGTGTCGAATACAATCACATATATAAAGTCCTTAACAAGCTTCGTAACAGAGGCATTAAAGCCCAGCTGGACGATGGTACCAACGAGATGCCCGATGAAGGTTTTTATGGTCCTGATTCTGACCCTTCGGAGTCGGCCTGAGACAGTAACTATGAAAGCAACCAAAGCTAATTTCACGAAAGCGTTTAATGCGACTGCTACAATCTATGACCTCAAGGCCAAGTTCAAGGAGTTCTGTTTTCAGTTCCATCCTGATGTCGGTGGTGATACTGAATCGATGAAGCTTCTCAATCAGGTGTACCAAGATCGGCTGAAGAGTTTCGATGGCCATACTTGGAGAGATGCCAAGACAAATAAGGATTATACATACAAATATAATCCTGCTGTGGAAAGCGATTTGGCTGACCTGATTGCTAAGCTCGTTAAGCTCGAAGGAGTCACCATAGAAATTATCGGTGTCTGGGTCTGGCTCTCTGGAGATGCTACCTATGATTACAAGGAATTTCTGAAAGGTCTTGGGATGCGATTTAGCAAAACCAAACGAAGCTGGTATTGGGCCAGCAACCTTGGGCAACGCAAGCAGAAGGGTTATTACAGCCTCAATGCTCTTCGTGGCATCTATGGGTCTGAAGAGGTCGAAAAAGAGGACAATACTCAAACTAAGAAGATCGGAGCATGACATGACTTATTTCATCGAGATACTTTTCAGCGAGATATTGTCCAGAGAACCTTATACACTTGAGCTCGATATCAGAGGCAGGTGGTCAATCGAAAACCAGCACGGCTTGATCTGCTGGTCTGGGGATATTGGGAAGTGTGACCCGACTACTCAAACAAATAGAACGAATAAAATCATCAAGTCATTTCTGAGGAGAGACTAATGCCAAAACGAGCAAAGCGACAAACAGCAAAAGAGAAGAAGGCAGCCACCAAAAGAGATGGCACGAAACCAGAGCAAAGCAAGTACCAAAAGCGAGTTGTTAAGAGAGGGTGGAGGAAAAGATGAGCACCCCAGAGCAGAGGGAAGTTTGGCGCAGACACGTCAGGCAGAATTATGTTATTGGAGATGATGTACCTGAACACTATAACGAAGTCCAGCGCAAGGAAGTCTCGTTGTTAACGCTTCGAGCTACTGGAGCAAGGAAGGGTATCAGACACGGCAACGAGAAGAACAGCCGAAAGCGAATTGTTAATGAACCAGTTTGTCGTCTGCCTCTTTTTCGCAGGGTGGTGAGATATGGCTGAGATGACCTTGAGAGAGTTTAACAAGGTGGCCCATTCTTATGGACTCCATTTGTTTAAGCCTAGCCCATCAGGAACTTGGTATATGTGGAGTGGGATGAATCCTGTCATGCGAAGGTTTATTAATCATCCTTCTAGAGTCGCTCACGCATCGCACCCCAACATAGTTGATGGGCCGTGGGATGACTGGCACGATTTATATTGGATTAACGAGCTAAATCAGGTTGTTAAAGCGTTTGAAAGGCAATGGGGCAATACCGACTACCAGCAATTGCCTGAACAGCTAGATTTGGCTGTATTCAACGAAGATATGAATCATGTAGATTCCAAGACATTCCTTCCAGCATTCACTTTCGCTAGGATGGGGATGGGAGGCAAAGAAGCTTTCGACACTCTAGCAAAGAAGCTCGAAGCAATGGTGAAGCTTTCGGACTTGCCGTGGAGGATGTACAAGACCATAGTTCAGGTCGCACCTAATGCTGTCGAGTCGTTTGAAGAATATACAAGGAGTCCATATCATGACTAAGAAAAAGCCGAAGATTGCTAGCATCTCGATCAACTATGTTGGCCGTGGTGAGAACGATGTTATGATGATGGCTAAGATCGGCTGGGAGCATTACGAGATAGAAGGACACGCCAGTATTGATCAGGCTGTCCGTTGGGCTGTTGAAGCTTTCTATGAAGAGTATGATTCGAGCTACGAAATAAACACCATTGGGAGAAAGTGGCAAACTGGAGGCAACCACAATCTCGAATATTGTATGAACCGAAGTTATCTGAGATCACCTAGAGATTTGAAGATGCTCAGATTTTATGATAAGGCTAGGAAAAATGCCACAGGAAAGGAACACTTGGTATGAAAAAGAAAATATTGGATTGGCTAGGTCTGGAGAGTTTCAATGATCCAGTTTTTGCCATATTGATAATTTATGGTGGTGGTGGTTTTCTCGCCATGTTTGCCCTTTGGTTTGTATTATACTTCTTCCCAGAGGTGGCAAAATGAAAAATAAAGTAGACATTTATTACACAGTCAAAAAGGCCCACGGAGAAGGAGTGCCCAACCAAAGGATATTCTTCATCAGCCGTTGGCATGGTCTGCCATTCTGGGCCAATGATATCGGAGTTGGAGGCAATAGCTGGGAATCTCAAAAGGAACGTGCTGCTGGGATTCTAGGACTTGAAGTCAGACATTGTACTTTTCACCCGCATCGTGGGAGTCAGTTGCCAAAGAAATCTTCAACTGGGCAACAGTTCACTTTCAAGCACCCAGATCACAGATGAAAAAGCTATACATTGTCGGAGTTTTAATTGACGAGATGGTCTTGCCAGCTCTCGATTATGAAGAGGAGTCAGGTGAGCCGATTTTGCCCACAGTCTCCTTAGCCTATCGAGATGGCATGCGTGGTGTGCTTCCTGTATATACAAATAAATCGAAAGCTAACAAACACGCCAAAGAGATTGGGGCAAAAGTCTATCCAATATCTAGTTGGGTACAATTAATAGAAGGAGAAGAATGACATGGACATGAAAGTGTATTGGAAGATCGAAGCTGCAGGCAAATTGAAGACAGACAAGGCCTGTGCGCTTCCTGCTGACGCTGAGAGAGTCAAAGCGCAGCTCGAAAAGGATGGATGGACTGTAACAGAAATTACCAAAACTGCTTATGACAAAATCGTTATTGGTGGAAGAAAATGAAGTGGATCAAAGGTACAATTTGCATCTATGTTGATCCTGTCACCTATGCTGTAGCCAAAGTAATATTCAGAGGAGAAACGAAGTATCATTACAAACTCGCTTTCCCTAAGTCGGATGGGCTCGAAGTTTGGCCGAAACATAAAGCCAAATCTGTCTTGCTACCCTTCGATCAGGCGCAACACGATGCGCTGTTCAATCTGAGTGTTACAATCAGGACAGCGAAACGAGAATTTGAAAAGCATTTATTGAATATAGCAAAGGAGGGTTAGTATGTAAATAAACAAAAAGTCCTGCACAACTGGGGTTGTCCTCTGTCCATTACGCAGCCGATGATGACCCCAGTGGATTGTTTTATTAATTTATTATTATAAGGAATTTCAAAATGTTATTTTGGTCAACGTTGTTAACTATGATTATGATTTGCTCAACAGCTCTTGTGGCTGTGGGCTTGGTCAGTTTGTTTATCGCTTCTGTTACTGGATGGGGGATGCTGGAAGAGTATCTTGGAGTGGTCCTGATTGGATTGTTTATTTTATTCTGGGCTGTATGGGGCTGGATGTATTATGGCGCCATAACTTTCGAGCCGAATACACTTCACGTGATAGTTGGGCTATGAATGTTAATTGTAGGCACCAATGGATACCTATGGAAGAAGATTCATTCAAGCTTCAAGACTTGTATGACTTCTACGAAATGACGCATGGGAGAAGGCACGTGAATGATACTAAGGTCAAAGATGCTTCTGTTCATATCTGTAGCGAGTGCCACCTGTTCAATTCTCACCAGCAGCGATGTGCGTTGGGAAGTCGGGTGGTGTCTGCTGAATACTCTGGACAGCAAATTCGAGTCTTTGTTAGCTCGAACTGTAAAGTGAAAAAGTTAATCCTCAAGGATGGTTCCAATTTCATTCCTGCGGATGGCATAATGTTTAATCAAAAGGTGACAAGAAATGACTGACTGGACTAAACGACAAAAGGATGATCTGCTCAAACGAGCAGCCAAACGCTCTAAGCCGATAATGAGCGCACCAAAGAAGGATTTCAAATCAACTCTAGCGAAACTCAAGCCACAGGAAACTTTAAAAGAGAAAGTGGTGCGATTGACTAAAGTTCTGAAGCGACTCGATGCAGAATGCGAGAAGCTACAAAAGTCTGAATATGAGTTTCGCTTTCCTACTTGGAGCAAGAAACGTGAACGTGAAGGACTGCCTCAGGTGAAGAAGGATTTGCCGTTTGCTGAATTGATGCACGCTCAAGCTCTAGAGAAAGCTGACAACTATCTTGAGTTGCTTGATCGCATACTCCACTTTGTTCGGCTTGGTGACCTAGATGACCCGAAAATTATCATACCAAAGTTCATCAAGAATCGCCACGCTCATAATAAAGAGAAGAAGAGGAAAGATGCCTTGGTTGCGGAGCAAAAACTGAAAGCGAAGGAGAGGAAAGATGCTGCTGAATAAAGCGACTTCTGAATTGATTAAACAGCATCTGGGGAGTCGCTGGGAGAAGATCGGCAAAAAGCCTTGCTGTGCGATGTGCGGCTGTGAAGCCTTTTCAATTCAAGATCGAATCTATCAAGTGGTGGAATATAAACCAGCCAGCGAGAAGGAAATGTCAGCTGTGCCGATGATTGGGGTTGTATGTAACGGCTGTCAGCTTACATTCTGGGTGTCGGCTATCCTATCTGGGGTGCTGGTGAATACTGATAAAGATAACCAAACTGAAATCAAATTCGGAGAAGGAGAGAAGAAACATGAGTGATATTTTTACGCTTCAAAACGTACTGTGGGCTTGCTTGATAATCCTATTCTGCGGTTGGGCATCGGCTGCAGCTTGGATGGGGCTAACCAAAAAAGTTGATAGAGCTATTAAAAGCGGTGAAGGTGGTGACGTGTTTGGTGAGGCAGGTACGGGTATGGGTGTAGACATCGAACAGCCTTTAAACACTGTTCTAGGAGCTAAGAAAGCACCTTATGCCTCAGAAACTATCAAAGAAATGTTCGATGGTGTGTGGCTTGGGGAAGATACAGCCACTGAAGCTCTAAGCCTAGAAGCTCTGCACGAGATACTGGAGTTGTCTGATAATACGCTGGTTGGCGTATGCTGTGACATGAAGACATACGAGATGCTTCAGCAAACATCTCTTCCTAAACATAATCTGACGAAGGTCGCAGGGTGGATGATGGAATCAAATAAGCTCGATATTCTGTGCTGTGTTCAGGATGAAGAGATGATGATGTTTTATAGCCAAGACCGACTCAGGCGGTGGGCTATCGCTCACGCTATGATTCTGGAGCCGATGGATACAGAATGGATATATACATTTTTGAGAAAACTAAACTACAACAGAAAGGATAAGAAAGATGACAATGAAGTATAGGCCGTTGGGTGATAACGTATTGGTGTTGCCTGATGTAGCCGAAGCGAAAACAGCGAGTGGTATCATTATACCAGACTCAGCCCAAGAAGGTCGAAAGCCAAAAAGAGGAACAGTGGTTGCTCTGGGTAGGAAATGCCAAGATGAAGAGCTGGTAATTGGCGATGTTATCTGGTATGGAATGTATAGTGGTAGCGTGGTACAAGGTACACCCTATTTGGTGATGGCTGAGAATGAGGTTTTGTTAGTCGAAGGAGAGGAGGGTGGAGAATAGAGCAGGGCAAGCTCGCTAGTCACTAAATAAAAGCCATAGCAGCTGTTTCTAGGCTGTTCGATCTATAAAGCCTCATCTAGTATGGGGCTTTATTTTTTTGCCGTAAAATCGAATTTTAGAGCTTTTATGGTTTTCGGCTTATTTGATAGATGTAAGCGATTGGGAGTGATAAAAATATATTGGCCTTTTTAAAACAGTGAAATAAGCATCTGTTTCAGCGATATTCGGTGCTGGGATTCTGATAAAAAGGAGTTTTATGGAAACGACTCTTTTGAAAAATAGGACTTACACTCAGCGATTACTTACACTCTGAGGTTGAAAATATTAGACTTATGCAGATAAAAAAAAAAAATCGTGTGGACTCGATATTGTTGAACAACTCGTATCCGTGAGACCTTGAGTTTGGAGCTTTTGATGCACAAAATGTTTTTACTGGAGCGAAATTTTTTATTTAAGGAAGGAAAAGAGAAAGTTGATGAAAAGTAAGTTTTTGATGAGTTTATATGATAGGCTTTATTATGGTTTTGTAGGTGAGATAATCCTTTGAGTGGATATGGTTTTGGAGGTAGTTTACTTGACATAAGTAGACACTGTATTGAGAGATATGGTGTTTTATCATTTAAGCCGAAGGATGAAAAATGCATAGGAATGACCCACGAAAAGTAGTGCCGAAGCGCAAGAAAACTACCACCAAAAATAAAAGCGACCAGTCCACCATAGTCAAGATCAAGAAGGAAGGCAAAACTGTCGTCAGGATAACGGACAGAGATGGTAGCGTGACTGAGCTCAACTCCTCTCTATTAACAGACAAGCCGAAGAGCATACAAGCTATCATTCGAGAAGTAAGTTTGATGGGAGATGATAAGACTCAACAGGTGAATATGTACGCTGTTATCCTTAAAGCTTTTGAGCAAGCGAAGGAAGGAGACCCACAGGCACGAGACTACCTGACTGACCGACTAGAAGGCAAGGCAATCCAGCGACAAATAATACAAAACATAGACGTACTACAGAAGATTGTCGAAGTCTTAAACAGATTAATCACCGACCCAGTTTTGATGGCCCAGATTATTTATGAGTTTGAGTCACTAGCGAGTATGGAAAATGAAAGGCTGCTGACCTAATATGCCACTACCAATCTACAATAAACAATCGAAATGTAAGAGGTGTGGAGCTTCGCCAGAGTCGCATCTTTGCGATAGCTGTAAAAGATCGTATGCTGTTGACTATGTATTAACTCAATTCCACCCCATAGGTGATCGCATTCAACTAAACTTAGGAAACTATTTTGACCTTGAGCAAGATGTTATGTTAAGGACTTGTACAACCTGCGCATTCCAATGGCTGGAAAGGCCGAAGAAGTAATCATGGCTAGACATCGCAAGAGCAGATACGAAGAGTTGCCCCAGACTGCTAATCAATTGGTTGGTACTATCGCTGGGATGTTAAAACATAATATTGATCATGAAGAGTATCTCAAACACCCAGAGAAGTTTTTTGGTTTGTTTACTAAGGTCTGGTGGTACAAGCAAGCTGAGATGATAGTATCAGTTTTGCTGAACAAGATAACTCTAGTCAGGAGTTGTAATAGTGTCGGCAAGACTTTCGCAATTGCTGTTATAGTCTGGTATTGGCTCTACATATACCGACCTGATGGAGAGAACACCAAGACAAAAGTTATAACAACGGCTAAGAATTTCAACTCCACTCAGTTTATGTTATGGACTCGCATAAGAGAGTTATACAAACACGTGGCTGATCGTTTCGGTTTTGCGCATATCAATATGGTAGACTTCCAGCCAGACCCAGAGAAGTATCCAGAGTGGTTCGCTATTGGGCTGAATCCTAAGATCGAAGGAGAAGAGGCAACAGCGTTCCAAGGACACCACGGGCAGCATACTCTATTCATAATTGACGAAGCTATAACAACCCCACCAGCTATCTTTAGAGCTATTGAAGGAAGTCTATTGGATGAAGGTTCGAGACTCCTATGTACATACAATCCTACAACGACAGTGGGCAGCGAAGTTTATCAAATGGAACAGGACCATGGTGGGAACTTAATAACAATATCATGCTGGGACTTATTCGACAGCCCAGAGTATAAAGCAAACCCGAAAGCATTCAACGAGTTAGTGACTCCAGAGGGTGCTAGGAAGCTTATCAAGAAGTATGGAAGGAACCACCCAGTTGTTAAAGCTCGTTTGGATGGTGACTGGCCTTTACAAGATGAGGAAGCTGCTATCAATTATGAAGGTCTACAGTTAAGCTTTAAGCGATACAAAAAGGAGTCATACAAGATAGGAGTCATACAGAAGATCGTATATGGCTGGGATGTCGCTGGAGAAGGTTCTGACACCAATGTTATGTATAGAGCTTTGGTTGGAGATAGTCGCTACAATTATGAGACTGACGATGAGAAGGAAATTGAGCCCCGACCAATAATGATTATCGAGAAGATGGATCAGTGGAACGCTAAACATACAACGAGTCTAGCGAAGGTCATAGCAAAGCTTCAGAAGGATAAGAGGTGGGCTGATAAACAAAACAAGAAGTTCTACAAAGAGCTTGGGAAGAAGGACCAAGAGCCACCAGACATCTCAATCAGTTTATTCCCAGATGCGATAGGTGAAGGAAGCCACGTTGCTAGTTTTATCAGCGAAGCAGATGGTTGCGAGTTTATTAATGTTATGCCCTTCAAGGCAGGGAACAAATCTGAAGGAGTAGATGAGCGTGAAGAGATAACAATAATGAATAACATATCTGAGGCTTGGTATAGAACCAGCCTAGCCTTATCAGAGCTTGTAGATGAATGGCCGATAATCTTAACAGAGAAGTGCCGTGAGCTAGAGAATGAACTCAAAGATCGCAAATACTTCTTTCAATTAAAACTCAAAGAGCCACAGGTGTGGTTTATCGAGCCGAAAGGAGACTACAAGGCACGCAATAGAGGCAACAGCCCTGACCATGCGGACGCATATGTACAAACAGTGTTCGGTTATTTCTATGAGGATATGTTAATGCCGAGAGTTGATGGAATATAAACTGTTCAGAAATTAAGTTTTTGAAACAAAAGCGTCATAAGTTCAATATTTATAGCAGCAAATAAATCTTAAAGCAAAACAAAGAAGGACCACTGAAGGAGTTTTAATAACATGGAGTTTCTATCTATTTTATGGGTGATGATATACTTAGCATTCGGCTTTGGGTCGTACTACTTCTCACTAACAACGAAGGTTGACAAGGGTACATTTACAAAACTGCCATTTGCTACAAAGCTTCTTATCACTCACGGCAATACATTTCCTGTATTATTTATCTTATTAAGCCTATTATATATTGGGGTGAATCTTTATGGATTTATTTGATGCCATTCGTCACGCTAACAATCTGCCACTTTTAATTAGACAGGTGGATGACCTAGCTCGATATCAGCAGCAAACAAGCTTTGGCGGTCAGGGTGTTAAGCCACCAGAGCATACGACAGATTATCAAGAGACTTATCAAACTGTCAGTTATGTGTACAAGGCCATTAATGTTATCGCTCTAGCTATCGCTGGGTTGCCTGTTATAATCGAGCGCAAAGTTGGCGATGAGTATCAAGACGTTTCAGACAATCCTGAGTTCCAAATCTTTAAAACATATAATGAGTTCCAAACCAGATACGACTTCTGGGAAGCTGCTCTGGTGTACCTACTCTCAACTGGAGAGTCTCCTTGGTTGTTGAAGAACACGGCTGGTGGGATCATCGAACAAATGTATCCTATCAGCCCCAGTTTTATCGAAGTGTTTCCAATCAACGACTTTGAAGTTGGATACTATGAGTTCATAGCTTCAGGCAAGCGAGTCCGAATAGATGCTGATGATATGTTCTTCCTTAAAACTTTCAACCCTCTTAATCCAGTGCGTGGGCTGTCTCCTCTGTCTGCTGCTGCTTCTGATATCATAGTCGATATTGATTCTGTGGAAGCTCAGCAAGTTATGTTTAAGCTTGGGGCAAGACCTTCTGGTGTTTTTAAAACTGATCAGAAGATGGATGATAAGGTTTGGAAGAGACTCAAGACACATATCGCTGAGCAGTACTTCGGCAAAACAAATACTGGTCGGCCTATGCTTCTGTCTCACGGGATGGACTGGACTCAAATAAGCTTATCGAATACAGACATGCAATATCTCGAACAACGCCAGTGGAGTAAGGATGTGGTGCGAGAAGTCTTTGGTGTTCCTCCGATCTTAATGGGACAATATAAAGAAGCTTCTGTTTTATCAAACGCTGAAACTCAAATTAAAACTTTCTGGACTGTTACCATCAATAGCTGGACAGAAAAGTTGAATCAAATATTCACTGAACAACTGCTTCCTAGAATCTCAAGCCAAACTGATATTCGCTTTCGTTTCGATATGAGCGATGTTAAGGAACTTCAAGCTGATAAGGAGAAGTTGTCCACGATACTTAAAACTGGATTTGGTATGGGCGGTGTTACTCCTAATGACTTCATTACAAAGGTCTTAGGTGATGACCCATCAACCGAAGCTGGCATGGATAGCTACTATGTGCCGTTGAATGTAGTCCCAATAGCTGACGCTGGGGCTGACGCTTCGGATGTCGGTGGTGATGATCCTGATAAAGCTCTAGAGCGAATGAAGGAAGGGCTGGACAAGTGGGAAGGTCTGGATGGCTGGCTTGAGCGAAGTCAAAAGGCTATCGGCCAGCAGGACAAGGATATGAAGCTCAGGATTGCTAAGGCAAATGCGCATGGCGTGATTATGCAGATAGCTATCAAGGAGGGTAAGAAGTTTGAGAAAACTCTTAACAAACTATTTGAGCGTCAGGAGAAGGAAGTGCTGGCGAATGTAAACTCGAATAAACTATTGACCCTTGAGGGATTCTGTAAGGATGTTGGGCTGAGTTTTAAGAAGCTCGATGAGCCTGTATATGATGATGAGCTTAAAGTCGATTTGAAATATTCAGTCGAAGGTGCAAGTTTTAATTTCGCCTATTGGGTGAAGGAGTTTAAGAAGAGTGGCCAGCCCCATATAGCTGAGGCTGTAAGGCTAGCTGGCATCAGTATGTCTAAGGAGTTGGGAGAAGTCTATGTCATAGATGCGATCTCAAAAGCGTTTATTGCGCAACGAGCTACTGAGTATGCTACTGTTGTAAACGAAACGACTCAGCTCAGGGTGAACGCTCTAGTGGCCCAAGGCTTATCTGATGGCTGGACTGTCGCCACGCTTGCTGATAAAATTCAAAAGTATTATACCAACAACGCTGCCATGAGAGCTGTCCGAATAGCTAGGACAGAAATGGTGGGGGCTGCTAATGCGAGCCGATCTCACGTCATGGTTAAGTCGAAGAAGGTTAACAAGAAGATGTGGTCAACTCAGAGAGATGGAGCTGTGCGTGATTCTCATAGTGCTCTCGAAGGCAAAACTATTAAAGCAGATGGGAAGGAGAGTTGGGGTGACCACGGCTATGCCGATGGATACAGTCTAGACTTTCCAAGCTCTGTTAATGAACGCTGTTTTGAAATCCCTATCAGGGCAAAGAAGGAGTTTTAACAATGCATGAATACAAAGCTGGTGATCTGATACCTAAGATTGGTATGTCCCAAGTTATAGAGAAGGCTGGCGAAGTCGGTGACCCCATTATGTTTCGATTGACTGAGAAGAAGGTTGACCGATATGGTGAGGTGGTTATCCCTGATGGAGTGTTTCTAGATAACTACGCAACCAACCCCATAGTTTTATTCCAGCATGGATACGATCTATTCAGAGGCAAGTTGCCTATTGGCAAAACTCTTCTGGAGGGTGCGAAGATTACAAAGAAAGCTTTTGATGCTCCTATCCTTTTTGATGAAGATGGTTCTGATGTCTTCGCTACAATGCTGGCTGGGAAGTATCGCAAAGGATTCTTGAACGCTGGCTCGATAGGTTTTAAAGCTCTAGAGATATCAAAAGAGAAGCCAATCAAGGGACAGACTGGTGTAACCTTTACCAAGTGGGAGCTGATGGAGTTTAGTGGGGTTGTTATCCCTGCTCTCGTTTCCTCTCTAGCCAAAAGAGAGTTTAATGAATTGCGTGGAGCTATCAAGGAACAATTTGGGGAAGAGTCTATGGGCGAAATGGATCAGCTGATTGAAAGGTTTTATGCTTTTGATGATGACGATCTAGACTATGCCAAAGACATAGGTTCTGACCCTTATGTTATAGATACATTGAAAGAATTACGTGGGAGAGTTATAAGCCTTGAAGATCAACTCAAGGTTGATAATCCTCCTCCAGAAGAAGAAGAAGAAGCACCAGTTGTCGTGATGTCTTATGAGACTGCTGATGAATTAATGGAAACATTGAAGTTGATGAAGCAAACCAGTGAACAAATTGTCGCTTCTGTCAATTCATGATCGGTGATAAAACAAACCTGATAAAACTCAGAAAGGAAATTACACATGAGTGAAATCACCAAAGAGCAAGCTGAACAAATCATTGCGATAAGCAAGGAAGGTCAGACAGCTCTACAAGCCGTGCAGGATTCTGTCGGTGGTATGCAAGAGCGACAAGTCAAGATCGAAACTGATCTGGAAGAAGTTCTAACTTCTAACAAGACTGCGCTGGAAAATGTTGAAGTGGGTCTGGCTGAAATTCGGGCTGCTCAGGAAGAGCAAACACGAAGTGTTTTTGACGTAGTATTAAAAGAGCCCAAGATTTATCAGCTCCATGGTTATTCTGATCCAGTAACACGTGCGCTGTATCGGTCTCAGACCGAATGGACACGTGCCAAAGGATGGCATCGCAATGGCGAGTCTTATGAGGTTGCAAAAGATGTAGCCAATATGAATGACGCTCTGTATCTGTATGCTATGTTTAAGAGTTTAAACTCAGCTATGAAGGGTGAGCCCACCTCTTATTACAACACTGTAACTGGCATCGATTCTTATAAGCTTTTCAGCTACGAGCTAGCAGAGAAGCCACATCTGAAACGTGCTCTTGATAACTGGCCAGAACACCAGAAAGCTTTATCAACGACTGGCGTTGGTACTGGAGCTGAATTTGTTCCGACTCAATTATCAAATCAGTTGATTGATGACATTCGTTTAGCCTTGAGAGTTGCTGGGTTGTTTCCTAACCTGACAGTGCCTATGGGCGTTGGTACAATGGACGTTCCAAAGCGTGGTGCTCGTCAAGCTGCTTATCTGACAGGTGAGCCAACTACTGATAGCCCTTCTAAGGTAGGAACTGCTACACCTCCTACTGGCAAAGCTTCCTTCAGTATGATCACCCATGCTCTTCGCATGCTGTGGTCCGATGATATCACTGAGGACTCTGCAATTGCTATGTTTCCTCTAGTCCGTGAAGAGCTTATCCAAGCTATCAGCGATGCAGCTGAAACTGCTATCCTGAATGGCGATATTGATTCGACTCATATGGATTCAGATGTCACTGCTGGAACTGATGTTAACAAATCCTATTATGGTCTGCGCTACTTCTCAGGAAACTCTGCTGGAGAAGCTGCTGTAAATATCTCAACTCTGAGTACTGCCAACCTGCGTGCTATTCGCAAAGCAATGGGTCGCTTCGGTGTTAATCCTTCTGACCTTGCTTGGTTGACTGGAATCTCTGGATATGTTCAGATGTTAGGCCTGACTGAAGTTTTAACAATGGACAAGTGGGGTCCAGGATTTACAGCCAAGGCTGGTACACTAGCTATGTTTGATGGCGCTCCTGTTGTCGTGTCTGAGTTTATTCGTCAAGACTTGAATGCCTCTGGTGTTTATGATGGTACCACGATGACCAAAACTGAGATATTGTTAGCCAATACGAAAGCTCACTGGACTGGTGACAAAGCTGGTGGCATGAAGATGGAAACTGCTCGTGATATCGAGTCTCTCCAAAATGTCGCTGTTGCCTCTCGCAGAAATGACTTTGAACGTGTTAATGTTCCTGGGTCTGATGAAGCTTCTGTAGGTATCGGTTACAACTTAACTTCTGGTTGAGTTTTATTAATTGCGTGGGGTGACTTAAAACTCACCCTGCGCTTGTTTTTAGTTTTAATAATAAAACATAAATGAAAATGTAAAAAGGAGTAAGAAAAATGAAACTTGTTAAAGCTTCAAGACCTGGTCCAAGTATCGAGCAACTGCGCACCTATGGTGTACCTGCTCTCGATAATCCCAGTGACGCTGAACAGAGCTTCGCTGCCCTGCTAGAACGTATCATGCTGGGTGCGGGATTGAATTATGTGGTTCAAGTTTTCGATTGTGAAAGCGTGAATGGAATTACTGAAAGCGATAGTGGTGTCTTTGATATCGTTGCTGCTGCTGCTGCTGGTAAAAGGGTTGGCACTAACTGTATGAAGCTCGTTAACACGGCTGCTACGGATGGCAGCCAATATGTACGGCTTGCGTACATAAACGAGTCGGTGCCGATTCCAACAGCTGGGCATTTAGCTCAGATGGATTGGAATGATACCAAATATATTGGCTTCTGGAATCATACTGCCAATGCTGGTGATTATAATGTTGCTGGAGATATGAAAATTGCCCTTGAGTATAATGGTGGTCAAGTATCGACACAACAGAATGTTCCAGCGACTGTAGCGACTGCTCACCAATGGGCTCAATTTGCCTTGAGTGCCTTCCTTGTTTCTTCGGGTGGGGCTGCTATTCCTTTGGATAAAATTGAAGCTGTTCGATTCTATTCAGAGAATGCTGATGTTGGTGATTATGTACAGTATGATGATATCATTCGTTATCTGATTTCAGATGGCGTTGGTCCTGCTTATGGTGCCAGCTTTCCTATCAAGTCTGGAACTACTCTGGTTGAAGGAAACTTGGCCAAGTGGACTATTGACGGACTTATAACTGGTGCTGCTGATCCAGAAACTCTTGGCACTGTATATCTGGGAGCTGCTTCTGCTCTAGGTACAGCGAAGAGAGATGAATGGGGCCAGTTTGTTGGCGCTGTCCGTATTGGTATTGCTCGATTGAATGCTGCTGCGACTGTCGGTGATGCTCTGGAATGGGTAAGTGGAACTGCGAATGCTCTGCTGACCGATGTTACTGGTGCTGCTACTGAAAATGGATTCTGTATTGCGCTCGAAACTGGAGCCGAACAGGGTGATGATATCTTTGTAGCTTATGTAATGTCTGCTGCTTCTGATTAATAACCGATGACGAAGGACACCACGTGGTTCCTTCGGTGACATGGTATGGGTTGGTTTGGTTCTCCTTTCCAGCCCTGCCGTGGTGCCTTTATCATAGCGAAGGATATTGAAAATGACCGATAAGAAAAATCATATTGTAGAATTGAAATGGGTTGGCGGTGATAGCCGAAAAGATATGCAGGTCAAGTACAGAGGTGATGGAAATTATTGCGACATCGATCACCCCCAAACTTGTTTTATCAAAGTCTCAGAAGAGCAAGCATATCAGTTATTGCTCGACATGCCGACTCGTTGGGAAATTCTGAAGGGTGGAGAAGGAGTCAAGGAGATGTTAGAAGAGTATCAAAATCGCATGTCCAACTTCGTTGCCAAGCCTACGATCACGCCCAAACAAACTAAGGAAGATGACCCCAATTATAATTGGAAGTTGAAAGACTTAGAGAAGTGGGCTGATAAGAATGATGTTTTAATTCCAGACAAAGATCAAGCTGACTATAAAGAGCTAAACAAAACTCAGAAAAAGTCTTACATCTGGAAATTGATCAAGGAAAAGATTAACACAAAATAGTTTTAGCACGCCACCGAAGGCAAAGCTTTGACAATAGGGTACAAGCTGTAATAATTAACAAGAGGAGACAGCAACAATGAGTTTAAGAAAACATGTTTTTGTAACCCAAGATGCAGTAAGTCTTGGTGCCTTCGGTGGCGATTGGTCGCCAACACCAGCTCTCGATATTAGTTTGGGTGTTCAAGATGATCTAGCGATTGACCTAGACACAACTGTTATAACTCTCAGACCTGATCTGGACATTTATGTTTTGATCGATGATGGGGCTGCGACTGCTATTGATACTTCCAATGATATGGTTCTCAATGGTGGTGGGGGAGAAGTTTATGCTATCAAAATTCCTAAAGGTATTCAAGTTGGGAATCCCACTGTTCAATTACACTTACATGTTAAGCCTTTGACAAGTGTCGCTGCGCAAGCTGTAAGAGTCCTTCAGCAATAAACTAGGTTGAGGAGTTTATCATGGAAAATTTTTCTATTGAGCAAGTTGTTCATAACAATAGGACTCTTGGCGCCAAGTCGGGTTCTGCTATTGGAACGTACACTGGTGCGCAATGGTATGCGGTTGGTGATATTGTAAACTATGCTGGTCAATTATATACTTGTATTCAGGCTGGAGTAGGCCACACGCCAAGCTCAAGCCCAGCATACTGGGGGTTGACCTTGTCATCCCTTCCTATGACCACCTACACCATCGATGATGCGGGTGATACTGCGGGCTGTGCTACGGCTATCGTGGATGCTTACCTTGGAACGATTATCACTTGTACGTTTGCTGGAGTCTCGAATACAATTGGGGCACCGACTGACACAACGGCTGGTAAAAAGTTTTATGTTGTTAGCAATGACATGTCTACAGAAAACTTCGATGTTGTCGCTGATAAAACTATAACTATTGAACCAGGTCATTCTCAAGCTTTTGTGTATGATGGTAGTGCTTGGGTTCATGTTAGTTCTGTTGACGCTGACGAGATAACTTTCAACCCTGCTACAAGTTATCTTTCCGCAGTCACAGTACAGGCTGCATTTGATGAACTTCTCAACGCTGCTGGTTTGGTTATCCCGCAGGGATTATCATTATTTTTAGATGGTGGTGGGGATACACATATCATCTCACCAAATGCTAATGAGATTAGTCTTATTGCTGGTGGTGCTACATATATGAATGCTTCTCATACTACTCAGCTTGCTACATTTGGTAATCAGGCTGGTGCTTATGTCGACACCGCGAATGGCCTTTACCAATTCGGTGACTGGGATTCAAATAATAATGGCACCAATATTGTCGTGGATGACGATAATGAAAATATTAAAACTTGGTATGCTGGTGAGGCCAGAGGCTTGAACTTTGACTTTGCCAATTCCATATTCTATCTCGGTGATTTCAATGCCGTTGAGAATGGCACTCACATCATAGTAAATGATTCAACTGAACGTATTGAGATGAAGGTGGGTGGGGAAACTTCTGCTTGGTTTCAACCCAGTAAGTTTGTTACTGGATTTGATGGAGATGAAGCTGGAATCCAATGGGAAAGTGGTGTAGTTAAGATTGGTGACTGGGATGCCATTATTGATAACCAGTATTATCTTGAACTTGATGTGACTGAACTTGGCTCTCGTGCTCTAAGATACTACCATGAAGGAAATCTCGTTTGGGGTGTTGGTCGTGATAACACTCCGAAGGATTACAACATGTATCTCGCATCGACTGATGATGGCTGGTACATTACCCATTACGATTTTCTTGGCTCTGCACAAACACAGAAATGGAATCACGTTGTACGTGAATCAGGTGATAGCCAAGGGGTTACATCAGTTGGTTTGTACTATGGCGATGATTGGGAAGCACCTACATCAAACAGGATGATAACCTTTAATAATGAAACTTCTCTCGGATACGGTGCTTCAACACATTTCTATAACCAAGAAGGTGATGTTATTGGTGTTATTGGAGAAATCCCTGGAGATTATACACCTCTTATAAAACTCGGTGATGTTGATACTAACTTTTCAGGTACATACTTTCTTCTGGATGACGATGACCAATCTATCAACCTCAATTCAAGTGCAGTCAGAGGTGGGGATGTTTATTCAGGTCTTTCCTTTGAACTAGATGTTGCAGCTAACATGTTCGCATTTTATGACGGTGGGTTTGGTTCAGATACTATTGGTCTGAAATTAGATTTTGGTGGTCTGGAATTCAGCTTAGGTGACCCTGAAGCATTATACAACGGGAACCTGCTAAGAGTTGAAGATAATACAAATGCAACTTGGATTGGCAACACTGATGGTCGCTTCCTTGAAGTTTTAACACAAGGGGAAACTATTAAGCTTGGTGATATCGATGATTGGTATGGGAATGGGGCTTTGTTCACAGTAGATGTTGCCCAAGGGACTCATTCATTTAAGTTTGGTACTGTTGAGATGTACTTATCCGACACCAATGGCTTGACCCTGTTTGGCCAAGGCGGTGGATTGCTAATGGAAGCTACTCCGAACTATGGCATGGTAATTGGAGACATTGATTATGTTGTTAATGGAACGCAATTTATCTTGGATGACTTCAATAGGACTATTCAAACAACTGAACAAGGATTCAGGATTGATAATGCCAATCAATTTACCGAAGTGGGCGACTGGGATGGAGCCTTCAACGAAAAGAACTTGATCATTGATAATAATAATGAGCTCGTTCAAACAAGGGAAGGCACTTCACCGATTGGTCTGGATATTGACTGGGGTAATGAAATTTACCACCTTGGAGATTGGGATGAACTTCGCAATGGTTCTTTCCTCAAGATTGACGATGGAAATGGTCAGGCTGGAATCTTTGGGTGTACCTTTACTGTGGAAAGACTTTTAATACATGAATCAGGTGTATCGACATTGAATGCTTCTGGTCACGTGACTACTGAAAAAAGTTGGTTGAAAGTTATCCCTGTTGGTGGGCCAGGTGCTGGAGCTGATGACCTTGTTACTTGTGGTGGTGGAACGAATGGAGCGAGATTGATCTTATCCCCAAATGCTTCAGGGGCTTCAAATCAAATCACTGTTAAGGATGGAACTGGAGCAGGGGCATTCATCTGTGCTGGTGGTGCTGATTTCGTTATGGACCACGTTGATGACAGAATCGAGTTTTTACACAACGGCACAGAGTGGGTTGAGCTTTCCAGAAGCTCTAACAGCTAAGGAGTTTTATCATGGCAATTGGCAATACTGGTGACCCACTTCAAGCAAATGTTTTTAGAACTGGCGATGCAGTTGCCTATGAGGACCTACAGGGTGACAGTGAAGGTTCACGTCAAGAAGGCGGCAAATAAGTTATTGTAAGTAACACTAACCAACCGAAAGGAAGTACAAAATGAAAATGTCATTGAAGGACATCTACAGAGCAAAAATCACGTTAATGAATCTCAGAAGGGAAAAGCTGAAAACAAAATTCGCTTTTCGCCTCAAACGAGCAACCCGTCCAATCATGGAAATCGCAGAAGATCTCGATGAACAATTGGCCGAAATCCGGAAGGAACATGGCGAACCAAATCCACAGGGTGGACACTCGATAACTCCTGGTTCGGATGGGGCCAAAAAGGCCGGGGATATTATCGATGAACTTTTCAAGGAAGAGGTCGAAGTTAAACTCACCTATCGCATCCCAGAAAAGGATTTTGTTGAGGGTGTGAAAGAGATGAGTGCTGAGGACCTCGAGGCAATTGAATTCTTATTCCTGGAATCCGGTCATGGGGATGAGAAGAAACCAGCTAAAAAGAAGAAAGCCAGTTAATCGGCTTAAAATAACGTAGTGGGCTGTATATGCTTGTGATACCCCATATCAATGGGATATTACTGAAACCAGTACAAAATTGCTTGTACAGCCCACTACAGAGCTCATTCAACCATTTTAATTGGATAGGATAGGAACACCGGGATGAAAAGAGATAAACCACGATTCTGGAATAATGATCTTAGGGAAATCATTTTTGATTTCCATAACAAGTTCCATTTCTTCTTATCTATCCTGGGCGGGTTCGTCCTGGGATTTATAAAAACGTATGCAGCGGGGATTCTTTGGGAATGTAAAGATGGAATCGGTCCGTGGTGGGATGACCCGAAATGGAAACATTACAACACTGACCCCGGTCTCAAAGCATGGTTGATTGCTAATCTCTGGATGTCTAATAAATTTAGCTTCCAGGATGCTTTTGTTTGGGATTTAGGAGGAGCAATAATTGGGGCGGTCTTAAGATGGGCTGCATTATATTTTGGTGTGATAGAAGGGATAAGGAGATTAATGCAATGAAGTGGTTGAGAGCTAATTTGAACGTAGGGCATATCATAATTATAGTGACTATCGTTATAGGGTTTGTTAGCACACAAGCTGTTAGGGTTTATTCTGGGGAAAAACTTTCAGAGACAGTTGAAGAACATGGGGATGATATTGAACTTAATTCAGATTTTAGAAAACAAGGTTTTCCTTTCACTCATGAGAAAGAATTGGAACTGGCCACATCTTTTCAACATGCTATAAATGATGACGTTCATATGCCCTTTGCAGAAAAAGTCAAAGTGTTTGTGCCCAGGACAGAATTCGAGGATGTTAAACGGGACGTCAAAGATCTAAAAACTGGGCAAGCTGATATCATGAAATTGCTTTTGGAGAGGCTACCAAAATGACCACCTATAAATTTGAGTTTACACTCTCAAAAGTTTCGGGGTTTTGGTGCTTGATTTTAGCAACCATCCTGGTCTTCAAGGGGGACCAGGTGCATGCCCTTGGTTGGGGTGCATTAGGGATGGCAATCTTTAACATTAAGAATATGACAAGCAAATGAAAAATAACATCATATTAGGACTGGTTCTTTTACTCATAATCATGGGAATGATTTTGGGTTGGGGTTACCGTGAATATGATGGGCTGAAAAATAAACCTACACCTATCGAAGTTGTGATGCCCGCCGATACAGCAGACATTGTTTCAACCGCAAGAATAGGATGGGTAAAATATGACTACAAAAAATTCCTCAAGGAGTTTGGTTCAATATATAAGGACACCAGCTGGACGAGACTTAGTGATACGAACTGGGTTGATTATCTACGTGATATTCCTGGTGACTCTACTGACACTGAGTTCATTGAATTACCTATGAGCACAGAAGATAGTTATTTGTCATTCTCTGGGAAGGATACGATCACGAATGTTGAATACGAATTAGGGATTCATCTATATGAAACTTTTATTCCACCACCTCTGGAAATTACGAGGAGGGCCGTGATAGATTCCTTCATAATTGATATCCCTGAACCAGACACAATTCTGGTTCGGGTGAATTCGGATTTAGTGTGGAAGGTTGGAGGGATAAGCTTTATCCTTGGAATGATAACATTAGCGATAGTGAGTTGATTATGTTAAACAAAATTGATATACTTAGCTACAGTGATAATGGGGAATCGACCCTTGATCTTTTATTTGTGAATGGGCACTGGTTTTGTTATGCCCTCGAGGATGAAGCCCGGGATATTAAAGTGGCTGGAGAAACACGGATTCCAAGAGCTATGTATCAGCTCGGGATTCGAAAGGAAGTTACCCCGCTCACTCAGAAGTACCGGGACAATTTTGATTGGTTTGAATTCCATATCGAGATCATGGGAGTTACTAATTTTGATTATGTATATATGCACATCGGGAACGATGCAGATGATACTGAAGCATGTGTTCTAGTTGGTGATGATGCTAACAATAATAATCACGGTGTGGGGTACATAAAAAATAGCGCGAAGGCCTTCGAAAGATTTTACAAATTGGTCTATCCCAAGCTTAAGGCCGGGGAAACCTTTTTGATTGAGTTGCAGGATATTAATTTGAATGTTCACAGAGGTGAATGATGAGCCAATTTGATTTGACAACACTGGAAGATTTTAAGGATTTCATCCGCAAAGATTCTTCCAACACAGACCAGGACGATGTCATCAAAAAGATGATTACAAAATCATCTTTAAGGATGGAATCATATTGCCGAAGAAAATTCAGAGCACGGACCCTTGTAGATTATTATGACGGGGAAGGATATGACACTCTCTTCGTTGATGATTTTCCGATCATATCTGTTACATCCCTATATGATGATTCGACCAGAGCATGGGCCTCAACAACCCTGAAAGCTGCAACGGACTATGCCATACTTTCTGGTGAGGGTGAGATCAAGCTTTTACCGACTGCGGTAAAGGGTTCGACGTTTGCGAAAGGCATCCAGAATATTAAGCTGACTTATGTGGCTGGATATGATGAATTTGTTGTCACTGAGGATGTGAATGATGCTATTGATTTCAAAGAGAATTCTGGGGCTGAGAAAAATGCTACACTGGACCCCGGAACCTATACGGCAAATGAGCTGGCCACAGAGATTAAAACCCAGATGGATGATGCCGGTGATTATGTATACACGGTGACCCATGATAAGATCTCAGGGAAATTCAAGATCGCGTCCACAGGCACGTCACTCCTGCTCATGTGCAACACAGGCACGTACGCGTATAAAGGCGCGTATGATATGCTCGGGTGGGACACGGACAATGACGCGACAAACACCAATCCGGTTGAGGCTGATTTTGGTGTCTTGGGTATCCCTCAAGATTTGGTTAATGCTTGCAATCTCCTTACCCTCCGTTTGTATAATGACTCCGGTTTGGGTGGGGACAGATTTGATCTTGCAAAGAAGGATACTACCACGGGTTCATCCTCTGGTTCTACTACTGAATTTGTTGGTGGGGAAATGCCACCGGAGGTTGCTTCTATTCTATTAAAATACCTTAAGGAATTATCGTGAGTGATTCTGTAAGAATTACGTCTAACTTCAAGGAGAAATCCAAGCAGATAGACAAATATGCCAAGAGGCTGAAGAAGACCATTTTGCGGGATGCAGTGGCTGCATCTATGCAGGAAATAGCAAATGTGTCTGCACAGGATTTTTTCAATCCCACATTCTCTCTTGAGGAGGCACGGACGGCCCCACCTTTAAGTGATATGATTACCTCACGATCGAACAGGCTCATATCGTCCATACTGGGGTCCTTCAATTTCAATTCTACTGGATTACCTCCCAAGACGAAATCACTTCTCTCCACCCCTCCGAAAGCGGGAAAAGGGAATAGCGAATCGATTCGTGAGATCAAGGTTACTCCTTTTGGATTTAGTGGCATAATGGGTTCGAAAGTTCCTTATGCAGCCATACATGAATTTGGTGGTGATACTGGTCGGGCTACAATCCCGGCCAGACCCTATCTTCACCCGGCAATTGAAAAATCTCAGGAGCACGTATTTGATATTTTTAGGTCTGCTCTTATTAATAGTTTTGAACTGGAGAATATCTAAATGACTGTCACTAGCAAAAGAGAAGACATCCTGGAATATCTCCTGGATACAGTCTCTCATTTACCAGACGGAACGGGGTTCTATAATTTGGATATCAAATCCAGAGCTCGGATGTATAAAGATATTTCTACGATGAAAGATCATGAGTTTCCGGCATTGTTTATTTTGGATGATACTTCTACCCAATACAACCCTATGACAAATTGCGGATACACAACCGGGACGACCATCCAGGGCGTGACGGATGGGATGCCCGTGAATGTGGTTGGGGTAGTAAAAATCAACCGTAGAAATGACCCAGACAGCCTGGGAAGATTAAGCACGGAATTGAATAAGATTTTCTCTGATATTATTATAGCAATGTCTAGAGATTTAAGACAGGGTGGAAACTGTGAGGCCTCCGTTTTAGTAGGGGACAATCGAACAGTTGAGGTTGATGAATCACACGGATATGGTTTGGTGATTTGTACCTATATGATCAAATATGATTTTAATCCACGGGCAACAACGCCGATAACATAAAGGAGTTAGAAAATGAGTACAGCTTTAGGTGTAAAAGGGATTATGGGAGCGGCGCAACAGTCTGCATATGAGACTCCAGTTAATGCCACCGATCTTGTTCCTTTCTTAAATGAAAGTATTAACATCGAACCAGCATTTGGCGATCATGATTATCTTCATGGTTCAGCCGGTATTCCTGGAACGGAAAAACTATTTGAGCCAGTTATTGGTTCAGTCGAATGTCGCATCCCATACACCCAGAAAGACGCTGGTGGTGATTTTACCAGTACTGATCTTTTGATCGCTCTGTCCATGGGAGTTTCGACCTGGGATGCAGGGACAACCGCAAACCAATTAACATTCACAAATGATTTAGAAGTGAATGGAACTCTTGCAGTTGATAAGGGTTATTCTACATCATCTTGGGAGACCGTTGGGGCCATGATTAATTCCATGACCATTAGTGGTAATTCAGCTGAATTTATCTCTGCCAATTTTGATGTAATTGGGAAGGACCAAACGAGGTCTGCTTCTGAGAATACTGCAGCTAAATTGCAAGCCCTTGTTTACAATCTTCCAAGCATCCTACATTTCTCTGATCTCACATTTCGTATTGGTGATCAGGCCAATGCTTTAGGGGCTGCAGATGAGGTTTGTATTACAGCCTTCAGTCTGGTTGTGAATAACAACCTAACTGAGCCAACTCAGTCAACCCCATGTCCAGCTCAATTGGATTCTGGAGTGGATACATACGACCATGACGATACAATGGAAACAATCAAACCAAGAAGGAACGGATTCAGGGAATGTACGCTCGAGATTACCATCCCAAGATACACCAGTGATACCTTCCTTGATTGGAGAGATGCTGAAACGAAATTGATGGCCGATTTCCATTTCACAGATGGGACTCATAACTATTATATCTATCTCCCGAACATCCAGATTCCAACGGGTGTTGCACCAGTCACTGGACCTGAAGCTTTGACTCAAACAATATCCTTAAAATGCTTCACGTACAATGGTCATGGTTTTATGACTTTCTCAGATGCAGCAACAACCAGTCTGGGTGAGGTTTGGATAGAATTGATCAGTGAACGTACAGCTGCGATTTTAAGCTAACAATTAATCTTTTTAGATAGGAGTATTTTAATATGAGTACAGGATTAGGTGTTAATGCTAAACTCGCTTTTAGGGTTGAAGGGAGTGAACTCTCTGGCCGGGGTTTGGTCAATACTGCATACCCAACTGCACCGGATACAACGGTGCCAAATGCCGACGCAGAAGAGGTCCTTTTAGGTGTGAGTGATTTGGTTCCGTTTCTTTCTGAATCGATTGATGATGCAAGGACCCAAGAGAATGATGAAACCCTCCTCGGTCAAGCTGGCCTCCCAGGTATGGATGAGGTCAGTATTTTACCGGCTGGGAGTGTCGAGATTCCTATGTTTTACGATGGTCTGGATTCCATCATAGCTTGTGCCCTTGGATTCGAACAACCACTGGCTACAAATAGCCCAGCCTTTGATGTCAAAACGGCCCTCACTTGTGGTTCGGCTGCGGCTGGCACATGGGTTGATGGGGCCGCAGTTTATACGGCCGCAGATATTGGAAAATATATCAGGACAACAAGCAGAACATCTCAAGGTCAAGTGAGGCGTGTTACGGGTGGGTCAGGAAACACCTACAACATCACACCAAATTGGGATGTGACCCCCGATGCTACAACAACTGGAGAACTGGGAGCGCTTGAGTATACTCACACATTTGAATGCTCAAATCAATTGATGACCGAGCTCTGGTCTGACTTCTATTCCAGTTATCCGACTGGTGGGGTTTTCACCTCCAATGATCAGATTGTTAGAAGGGGTACATTAGGGATTGAGAAGAGCCAGGCGAATCCATGGATTTTCAGGTCAGCTATGATCAACAGTTTTGGTATCTCAGCCACTCAAAAAGCGGGGCTGAAAGCCTCGGTCGCATTCCTCCCGTTCGACCTGGATAAGGACTCAGCTACGAACACTGGAAGCTCGACATGGGATTGGGACCAAGATTCACCCCTATTCGAAACGAATGAGAAGATTATGTTCTCAGACATTGATTACATTCGTGTGGCTGCATACAGTACTGGGACACCCCTAGATTCAGACGATAACAGGTGTATAAGCGCGTTTGACCTCACGATCAATAATAACCTCCAAGGGGATGATCAAAGTGCTTGTACGGGCAAATACCGCGTCGAGCCAGCCCGCGGGGGTATGCGTGAAATCTCTGGGACTTTAACAGTGCCAAGATATACTGCAGACACCTGGTCAACTTGGGCCGATGCTGAGACAGTATTGATGGCCGAGATTGTCCTGAGTGGGTCAACCCTTTCATCAAATCCCAGGACCTTGAAAGTCTGGTTGAATAGCTTCAAGATTAAGAAGTTCACTGCACCGATTGCAGGTCCATCTGTTGTGACTCAAACAATAGAATTTACTTGTTTGATTCCCACTGGACAAGCTTCTGGTTTCCCAACTCATACATCTGGATTATCTCCCAAATCTGAGATCTTTATCCAGACCACAAATCAGAATCCTTTTAATGCTTTCTTAGATCAGAATCAGGAGTATTAATATGAAATCGATTGCAACGAAAGATGGGTTGTTTGTTTCCTTAAGGTTCGAGGGTTTATCCTGGAACGGGGGACGAAGAACCCACAGTGAAAAAGAGTTAAAGATTATCAAGAGAATCCCGCAATCAATGGCGGTGATCAAAGATAAGGCTGGGGTCATTCTCAACCCAGAGAAGAAAGCCCCAACCAAGCCCAAATTGAGTGCTAAGAAAGCACCGAAGAAACCCACCAAACCGAAGGAGAAGAAAGATGAAAAAATTAGCGATAACCACGGGACTGGTCAAGAAGAAATTTCAGATACCGGAGACTGATGTAATTCTCACTTATATTGAGTTACCCTACCTTGAGAGAAAGACGTTATTATACTCCCATCTTGTTGAAGGGAAACTCAGTGTAGAAAAATCAGTTGACCTGGCTTTTGCCTTTATGGAAAAGATGATTGTTGGTTGGGAAAACGTCACTGATGAGGGTGGTGATGATATTGAGTTTGATAAGTCCCTAATTCGGAAAGTCAATGAAGATATCTATCTACCTTTCTTAGATGAGATTGTTGCCCAGGCCACACAAGAATTTTTTGATTCCGATGCTGGGGTCGAGAACCCAGAACCAGAGGATGAATCAAAAAACTCATAGCCTATGTAAAGGCCTCGATTCTCTGGGAGCTCGATCTTGATTTTTGTCTTGCTTGTAGAGATTTACATAGGAAGCGATCGAGACCCGGAAAACCAGACCTACCGCTTTGTGAAAAGACCAGAGCAAAAGGGAATCCTCCCGAATGTGAATTCGTTCGGGAGTGGGAAGATTCGGAAGGAGAAAAGCGAACAGACCCATTACTTCTTTTGCCACAAAATTACAGAGTACTTGAACTCTATGAAAGGATAACCAAACTCGGTAATTTACAAAAGTATAGATTCAAAAGGGGAGAGGAAATCTACACCACATATTTTCCGGACCTCAGTATGATGGAATTCGTCCTAAATCATTTCTTACCAGAAGGGACCACGTTGGATGAATACCATAAGTTAGTTGATCAGATTGGGACAGTACACAATCTGAAACTTAATAATATATTGGCGGGATAAACCATGGCCTTAAGAGTATCGATATTTCTAAAAGACGTTGCAAGTTCTAAACTCGGTAAGATTGCTGGGAAGGTTACAAATCTCGGTAAGAATTTTGTCAAGTTTGGTGCCCTTGCAGCCACAGCAATTGCCGGGATAAGTACCAAACTGGCCGGTGATTTTGATAAGGGTCTCAGGGAAGTTTCCACCCTGATGACCAAGGTCACCGAGAAAGATATTAAGACCATGGGAAAAGAACTGGAAGCCCTCTCAGGTAAAACTGGTCTTGCAATTAACTCCTTGGTGAAAGCCCGGTATGATATCGTGTCAGCCGGGTTTGCCGATGCAGCTCAGTCTGCTATAGTTTTGGGTGAAGCTTCTAAGCTTGCTGTTGGTGGTGTTACCACTGCGGCGGCTGCAGCTGATCTATTAACCACAGCTCTCAATGCTTATGATAAAACTGCGGAGGATGCAACCGATATTTCAGACATCCTTTTCACTACAGTTCGATTAGGTAAAACTACCATGACAGAGCTCGCGGCATCCATGGGCAATATGTTACCCATAGCTAAGGCCGCAAACGTGCGTTTAGAGGATGCTGCGGCCTCCCTTGCACTGGTAACTGCAAATGGTATTGATACAGCCACAGCCAGTACATCACTTAAGAATGCATTTAAGAATTTAGCAGCCCCAACGGATGATGCCAAGGCTGCAATGGATGCAGCCGGGATAACTGTTAAGAAGTTTGAAGATGGGACAGTTGATCTTGTTTCCACTATGAAACAATTTAAAGGGCTACCCCTTGATGCTTTAAAGGAGTTCATCCCTGATATTCGGGCCATAAATGCTATCCAGATATTATCAGATAAGGTCGACGGATTAGCTGACAATATTGGGGCCATGGATGAGAGGGCAAATGCAGCTAAAATTGCTTTTGATAAAATGCAATTATCATTCAACACAAAACTCGATAGGCTAAAGAATAACTTTGCCAGAATCTTCCGTGAGATCGGACGACAGATTATGAGTGTGTTGTCACCCGTGGTTGATGAGGCCAATAAAATCCTGGAGGACCTGGGAGATATTGGGTGGGACCAAGTTGTTGCTACAATAGGAAAATCTTGGGCTCAACTTAAACCGATCTTTGATCAGATACTAAAAGAGATTCTGAAACCCATCCCGGCCTTGTTTAGTGCAGTTATGAAAATGGCTGCGAAGGGTGCATTCATATCCTTTAAGCTTGCATGGGCTGCAATGGGGTCCGTGAAAGATCTATTATTCCCAGGGGATGAGGCCGAGAACTTAGCTTTATTATTTGGTGCAGTTGGTGGTGAGGCTGCAAAGAAATTCCTTGAGACTGGGAAGTTTGAAGAACTGGGTCCAGAGATTGCAAAAGTATTCGCTGAGGGTACCAGAGAAGAAATGTTAGCCCAGGCTGAGAAACTGGGAATCAAAGAGGCCGTTGATATTGCTTTAGGAAGTATTGGTTTTGTGGGTAAAGAAGAGGGTGCTCAGATTATGGAGAACCTAAAATCTGGTTTGGATACCACAGATATGGTCACAGCTTTTGGGGAAGACTTTAAAGGGAAGATTGCAGGACTCGATCTTTCATCTATCAGTTTAGATCTTAACAATATCTTTGGTGACCCCGGTGCAGGTTTGGATGCAATTATAGCTAAGATAAATGAGGCTGTTAAGATAATCCAAGATGCCCAAGTTGCCATCACGGATAATGATGCTATTGAAAATGAAAAGCAACAAGCCATATTAGCTGCAGCCCATGAACAAAAACTTGCTTCTTGGGCAGCGTTCTTTGAAAGTCTTTATGGTGCAAAATCTGAATCAGAGATACAACTTTATGATGTTGAAAAGGAGAACTTTGTAAAACGTTTAGATGCTTTTAATCAATATGCTGCAGTAAAGCAAGACGCATTTAAGGTCCTGTATAAAACTGAAATGGATTTGGGTAAAACAGTAGCCCAGGGCCTCGGGAATATTTCAACCGGTTTAATGAATCTTGAGAAGGCAAACATCCAAAAGAAACTGGATGCTGATATTAATGCTGTCTTGGACAGTACGAAATCTGAAGAAGATAAAAATGCAGCCATAAAAATTCTCAAAGAAAAAGCATTGCAAGATGAGAAATCATATGCCAAGGAACTGAAACCCATCAGGATGGCCCAAGCCATTGCAAATGGGGCCTTAGCAATCATCAATGCTCTTACAGCGAAACCCTTTATTCCCGTTGGTGTTGCGGCTGGTGCAATGGCTGCAGTTGCCACGGGGTTACAAATTGCTACGATAGCTGCACAACCTTATGCACAGGGTGGTAAAGTTATGAGTTTTGCAAATGGTGGTGCTGTTCCTTCATCCGATACGGTTCCAGCCTTATTGACCCCTGGGGAGTTTGTTTCAACAAGGGCTGCGGCCCAACAGTTTGGCCCAGAATTGAATCGATTGAATCAGGAGGCCGATGGAGGTTCACCAGCTGGAGGAGGAGGAGACACATTCAATATTACTATCCCCGCTATAGATGGTGAATCCGTTTACAATATGATCATAAATAATAAAGAAGAAACAGCTGATGGACTCCGGGAACTTGCTAAGACCGGTCACATAGATAACTAGGAGCAAATATGCCTTTTCCAATATTTACAAAAGCCGGTGCAACTGGGTCACCACTAACACTTCCCAAAGGTAGATTTCTACCAGCAAAGGACCCATGGAAACCAAGACAACTTCGTGGTATTGCCGGAGGTGGTCAAGTTAAGATTGCCGACCTGGGAACAGCTGATCATTTATTTGAGATTAGAATCAATAGAGTCAGTTCTTCAGATCGAGAAGCTATCATTGATTTTCTTCAACACGTAAACGTTAACTATGCTCAGAACTCATTCACATTTACTGATGAAGAATCAGTGGCCCACACCGTAAGATATTGGAACTCTTCTGGGTTGGATTTCCCGAGGGTACCAGGAAACCTTTACAATATTAAACTCTTACTGAAGGTCGAGATCACATCATGAGTATAACTCTTGTTAATCAAATAAGGAAGCAAGCCAATCTTATCGGGTATAAACCCAGGCTCGGAGTTGAGATATTTGATCTTGGTTATTGTTTTTCTAGGTCTGCAGAGTTCGATGTTATTTTGTACTCCGGGGCAAATGGTGCTACGGATTCAGTAGCAGACGATACAATGTTTACTGTTGCTGGGGAAACATTTGATGATGATGGGTATATCGAGGATGATTATGATATACTTATTATTGATAGTGGGGTCAATGCCGGTGAGCATATAATCACAAGCGTAGATTCGAACACTCAATTGGTTTGTTCAGGTAGTACTTTTGTCACAGCCACAGGACAAGAGTTTCGAGTTGTCAGAAGATACCATGATCTTCTATCGTCTTTTCCAGACTTTAAAACCTATACAGAACAGATGGGTGGTTATTCTCCACAAGGTGATCTTTCCCTGGGTGTTTTAAACCAGGAGCTTTTCTCTGATATATTTGCTACTTATGCTAATCCAGAAAACTCTGAGGTCAATTGCTATCTATACTTTGATGATGGTTCAGCTATGACATATTCTGAGAGGGTTTTGGTTTCATCCGGGAAGATTAAAACGTTTCCTAGGATTGATTATAATCGTGTTGGGTTTAGCGTGACAGATGATAATATTCTCCTTAATAAAAAGGTCGGTACTTTATTAGAAGGCTCTGACGGGGCAAATGGGGTCACCTTACCAGACACAGCCATTGGTAAAATAAAACCAATTATCTATGGTAGTCATTTGAATTATTGTGGTCGTGCTACTGGTACATTATCAGGGATGACATGCGAGAGAGAAAACAACATGGTCCCGATGGTTTGGTTAGGTGTTGATGACAATAATTATTCTAAGTGGATGATAGCCGGTCACGCAATTAGCACAGCTATAGTTACAACTGATCTTGTTTGGGGTTTAGATTCATCTCTCGGTAGATTTGTTGAACTTGTTGCAACACCAGTAGCTATGACAAATGATAACACGAATGGGGCCACGATTAGCTACCAAGCGAATGATGCTTTATCTTATAGAGATATACTGTTTGGTGATGGTACAGTTTCTGGGGAAGCTAATATTTTAACTGGTGATTGGGTTAATGCAGAAAGGGCTGGAGATAATGACGAGGATACTACCGCAGTCAGTACTTTAGGACCAGCTGATCTTCAAGCTGCGACAGCTGTCATCTATATTGATTTTGACCCTACATATGAAAATAGTAGAACTATCGGAACCGTTGGTCTTTATATTAAATTCGAACTCACGAGGGGTTCTGGGTTATTAGATAGTGAGGTTCATTTCTTTGTTGATGGTACAGATTATGGACCAACGAAAGTCGGGACAGGGGTGGTTACTGTTTTTCTTCATAATATTTCTGGTGGTGGTGTTGCAGGTATGCAGAAAGATATTCTTATCTCTCACTTCAGAGATCAAACTGGAGCAAACACAGATACAGTTTGTACGATCTATGAAATCTGGAAGAAAGGAACCTATTCAACCCGTGATTTCATTCCACTATTCTCTGCAATAGAAGGTCGTGAATATGGTACATGGGTTGATGATCGTGATGCAGCTGAAGGTTATACGGAGGACCATATTGATAATGATGGGAGTGGTAACCTGATTGAGAATGCAGCTGGGGTTGTGGAGAGTATTCTAAGGGATGAATTGGATATGGGAAATGAGACTGACCCGGCCAGTTCTTTTGACACCGATTTGTATAGGGATAGTTTTAATATTGCATCTAATGACCTTTCAACCACTGAGATGTCTTTATCTATTATTAAACAAGAAGATTGGATTCCATCATTATCTGGGATATGTGAAACTCTCAAATCAAATTTGGCTTTTAATAATGAGAACAGATTAAGGATGTTGATCTTTAATGGTCCAGCCGGGTTTAGTGCAAGTGGTTCTACAGCACCTTCAAGCTGGGATATTTATGAGGACAGCCCGGTACAAACCTTTAAGCTCATTGCTAGTTATAATGATCTCCTACATTTTAATCACACTGTACATGGGACCACTTTTATCTCTATCCCTGCCGGGGAATATACCGGAGCAACTTTAGCAGCTAGACTTCAATCTAGAATGATCTTAGTTGAGGCTGCAGCAACTTGCACATATAATTCTTCTACTGGAAAGTTCTCTCTATCATTCCCGAATGTTACTTTTTTCTTGTGGTACGCTACAAGTTCTAGACAGATTGGGAGATATATTGGATTTTATTCTTCCAAGCAATCCGGAACTACCACTACATCTGGTTTTGGTCTCTGGGCTGATTCCTGGAATGAGAATCCAATCATAGCTGGGTCATTCAGTTTATCTAAACAGAAGGAAGATATTGTTACAGACCTCACTGTTCTCTACGGTTTAAATGATGGCACAGGTGAATACCAATATAAATCTAATGTAGTTGATAATACTTACCATGCCGAAACAATTGAGAATGCGTTCAAACATAATGGTACAAAAGACTCTACCACTGCTATTATTTATAGAGCTTTCTTGGCTGACCGTTTAGCAAAAAGACATTATGTTGCTACTTTCAAAACTTTTATGAATGCAATACATTTGGAAACCTGGGATATAATTAACATCCGACACCCCATAATTGAGGGTATCTTTACGGCTGCCACCATGAATGCAAAGGAATGGTTGGTCCTTAGTATAACTATAAGTACATCAAACATGGAGATCACTGTAAAAGCGATCGAGGTCTAACCACGTAAGTCAAATATTCATAATCTGTTAAACTGCTTAAAAAAACTATGTGTTTTATTTACTTCCCGCACAGTGTATATTGCGGCTGAAAAGAAAAAGGAGCGTCAAAAATATGTTTTAATTTCCCTTAGAAAAGTAGAAGAATATAATACCCATATTGATGGGTGTTTGTCGTATCAAATAATAAATGAGAAAGGACCCACCGCATGTCTGACAAGAGATTTATCAATCGCTCAAACGTTATTAAGGAGTTCCATAACGCCGGGTTTAAGATCAAACCTGACGCTATAGAATTCTTCATTGGATATTTGGAGAATTTCATTAGTGATTTCTCTCAGATGTTTGATGATGATTTTAAAGTATTGTCCATGGATGAAATCCAGGAAGGCTGGAATCTTTATTTCCCGGTAGAGGATGATGCAGAAGAGAATGGTGTTGATGAGGATACACAAGAAGTTGATGAGCTCGATTATAATGAGTTCGTGAAATTCAAAATGCTTCCTCAGGAATTACGAACCCACATCTTTTCCCTGCATGAATTCATTATCGAGGAGGCTAAGATTTATGCCAAACGTCTTAGGTAAACTTCAACAGAAACCACAGAACACTTTATGGTCCGATGGTGATCATTTATGGCTGAGAGTTCCATACGCCCAGAGGGGTCAAGCCCAAAGGATTAATGGAGCCCGGTACATGAAGAAACCCGGGGCGTGGAAGATACCCTTATTGCAGTTATGTTTTAAGACTGCAGTGGCCCTGTTTCCTCAGATAACTATTGAGCCCGGTACACGGGAATCAATGGACCGATTAAGGACTAAATATCTGGATGTGATCGCAGCCAAGGACAGGTCCATGAAGGAACCCAATGAGGGGCTAAGAGATTTCCTCGAACTCCCATTCTTCGATCACCAATTAAAGAACTTTACATTCTATAAGGACCAGACCAATTGTGCAGACTTCTCCGAACCCGGGGCTGGAAAAACAATGGTGCAGATTGCCCTTATGAAACACAGGTGGATGACTAAGAAAGCTAATAAGTTTTTGATTGTTTGTCCCCTTGCTACTATGTGGAAAGTTTGGGATAAGGATATTAGAAAATTTTGGGGTAAGAATCACCCCATAATTAATGTGTTGGACAAGTCCGTAAATTATGTTGAATCCGTTCTTACAGCTGGAATGACCGATGGGATTTTCATAATCAATTATGAGAAGACCTGGAGAGTTTTACCCTTGCTCTTAAAGGTGGGATTTGATATGGTTATCCTGGATGAATCCCAGAGGATTAAGAACCCAACCTCAAAACAAACCAAGGCTTGTTTGAAATTAAATGAGGCCCCGTTTAGATCTATTCTCACGGGAACTCCCACCCCAAATAATGAGATGGAAATCTACCCCCAATGGAAGTTCTTAGAATGGCCAATGGTGGGAGATAATTTCTATGCATTCCGTGATCGATATTTTGAGCGTGACCCTTACGTAGAATATGTATGGCATGCCCGGGATAACACCAATATTAAACTTAAAGCAATCATAGATGTGTATTCAGTATCCTGGAAGAAAAAGGATTGCTTGAGCCTCCCACCATTCACCAGTCAGCACCTTGAGTGTTTACCCAATGCCCAACAGAAAAAAACATATAATGAAATGGCAAAAGAAATGGTAACCCTCCTGAATGAGGATGCCTATGATGCCAGTATCGTTCTCACCAAAATGTTAAGGTTGTCCCAAATCACATCGGGGTTTATCCAGAATACGGATGGGGCTGACTTTCAGGAATTCACACCCAATGCAAAACTAAATCTTTTGATGGAAACCATTAAGGGTATTCCCAAAGATAAACAGATTATTATTTGGGCTGTATTCCATAACGATTACCGAGTGATCTCCCAAGCTCTGGAACAGGCTGAAATAACTCACGCAATGTATTATGGTGGGGTATCAAAGAAGCTGCGCGAAACGGGCTTAAACGAGTTCCTAGCGGGCTCTAAAAGGGTGTTCATTGCAAACCCCAGGTCGGCTGGACTGGGAATCAATCTATCAAATTCTTCTTACTGCATTCGATACTCCATGAATTACTCTTATGAGGATTATGCACAGAGTGTAGAACGCTTCAATCGCACGGGTCAAAAGTTCCCCATGACAGAATACATTTTGATCATGAAGGGGACTATCGATGAGGCCATAGCAAACTCTGTTCTTAAAGAGAAGAAATCAATTAATAATTTCATGACTTCATTCAAGGAGGTTTATTCTCATGTCCGATAAAAAACCCAGACCACTCGTGGTTAATAAAGAGATGCGAACTGTGATCTATGAGGAGGATGAAAAATATAAGGTCGGGGTTTCTAGATCTTACACACCCACGGGGAGTTCAGTCTCTCTGGATATCACGGATAAGTCCAAGTTTAATAGGGCTAACGAAACGCTCACGTTAATCATCCAGGACACCCAGGTGCTACCCTTATTGGGTAGGGCCATAGATTCATTTTTGAAATCAGAAGCAAGAAATAATAGCTAATAATAAAAGAGGAAAAGAGAAATGAAGAAAAGAAGCATTTTTGTTTCAAACTTCAGTGGGATTAATCTCAATGATGCCCTTCGCTATTTAGAAGGTGAGGGTGAAGTGGTTTACGTCACTGAAGGGAAGACCAGTATCTTCAATCATGATAGCTTGGTCAGACGTATACAGTTTGAACTAAAACCTATGACCAGTGATGATGTTATTCTCATCGCTGGGAATTCAGTGATTGCAGTATATGTGATCTCAGAAGTTATAAGTAGATTTGGTTTTGCCAATATACTTATCTGGGACCACAACAAGCCAGGGTATCGATTACGAACCCTAAATGAAAAGGAGAAAGTGTAATGCCCAAAAAACCCATGGATAAGTTAAACGATTTGGCGAAGGAGTTTTTCACCAATCGGGCTCATGAGGCGAAGTTGGATGCAGCCAAGAAGAAATTCACGGATGCAAATAAATCCTTAGCAATAAGGATACTCGAGATCTTGGAGAACCACGATATTGAGGGAGCCAAAACAGATTTTGGTTCAGTCAGTACCGAAACAAAACTCTATGCCAAAATTGAGAACTATCAGGAGTTCTTTAATTGGGTGGCCAAGACCAACTCAATTGAGTTCCTTCCCAAGTCTGTCAACATTGCTGTTGTCAGACAAATGATGGCTGAGCAAAATGTAGTCCCACCCGGATTAACATTGGCCCCAGTTACCAAACTGGCATCAAGAATCAAATCATCATTCAAAGCCGAAGTACTGGCCGAATAATTAACCCACCAAATGGTATAAGGAGAAATCAAATGCCAAGAACACCAGCTCCAAAAAAGAAGGTTGCAAAGAAGAAAGCTGCTCCAAAGAAACCAGCTGCAAAAGCACCAGTGAAACCCACGAAGGAAGTGGCTGTAGAAGCTCCGAAAAAGGCCCTTGTTCCACGCGAATCCAATCGGGCAGTCGCACCCAGGAACCAAGGGGTCGCAGGCGGTAAACGGGGATTAGAGCAGGTTGAAGAATCTGATCTTACAATTGCCTTTGCCAAACTGGTCCAGCCCTTATCTCCAGAGAATTTAGATAAGGAAGATGTTGCTGAGTTTGGTGACATCTGTAACAGCCTGACAGGATTCTGTTATGGTGATAAGATTCATTTCATTCCTCTCATGTTACGTAAGAGAAGAATCAAATGGATTCCCCGTGATGATGGCGGTGGTATTGATTGCATGTCCCAGAACTTTAAGAACCCAAGCACAGGTGCCAAATATGAATCATCCTGTGTCAATTGTGAGTTCAGTTCTTGGAACGGAGATGAACCACCTGGATGTGATTCAATCATCACATTCCCAGCCCTCATCTTAGGGTTAGATGATGAAGACCAATCCAATCGTTTGGTCGCCCTTAGCTTCACCCGTACATCCTTTAAGACAGGGAAGAAACTTATCTCCCTTGCCAGCTATGCAGCTGGGGATGTATTCAACAACGTATACGAACTTTCAACTGAGGTGATCAATGGTGAGTATACCTATGCCAAGTTTAATGTTGAACCCGTTGGTGTGGTTGAAGAGGGTGAGTATGCTGAGGCTGAAGAACTGTTTGATGTTCTGAATAAAGAGCAGTTCAAAATCGATGATCGAGACCTTGCTGGTGACTTCACCGAGGCCGAGGTTGTTGATGAGGATGAATTACCAGTCTAAGGTTTCCCCCGCAACCCAGGGGTGGTAAGGTTATCTACCACCCTATTTTTTAAAGATTGCGGCAATCCTTTCATTAGGTATTCAACTCTGTTACAAACCAATGAAAATACTTATTGATTTATTCGATAGTATTAAAACCAGTGAAAGCCTGGTTGCTGGGTGGGGTGTGT